>JAABUY010000318.1_pt1 | contig 91182 bp, 96 predicted proteins | sample 5560271 | NCBI WGS metagenome assembly JAABUY01 (sample SAMN10711886, study PRJNA513374) | rock metagenome | isolation source: Antarctica rocks | place: Antarctica: Victoria Land, University Valley | reverse complement strand
CCGCAAAGATCAACGTCCCCGTCTTCCCCCCCCCCCGTCCTCTGTCTCATCGGACAGCGTCCCCTCGCCATGATGGTCGAAGAACAGGCGCCGCCGACGTAGGCGTCCAGACTGGCGGTGAAGTCGGCGTGGGGTTTCGGTGAGGAAGGGGGTTTTGGAAGAGTGCTTGATGCTGTAGATGGCGAGGGAGAGGGTGAGGGTGCGGAAGGAGGGGTGGGTGCGGATGCGCGGCGAAGGTTTGCGCGAGGGAGGTGGGGGTGGTGTCGGTGGGGAAGGTCTCGATGATGGAGGAGGGGGAGGCGGTGCGCAGGGTGTGCGCGATTTGCTGCAGGGAGTCCGGTCGGCGCGCGAGGAGGGCGATGGCGAGGTTGCCGTGGGAGGGGTCGGAGAGGATGCGCGCGATGCCGGTGCCCTGGTGTTTGTTAGTGGTTTCCTGGAGGGGGAGAGGGGTGGGGGGGGGGGGGGGCGTCGTTCGACGCAGCTGCTTTGAGTGTGTTGAGGCAATCAAGGTAGTAAACAGTCCCGCTGGGGTATGGGGCAATGTTTGGGAATATTTGCCTAGGGCATACCGTGTTTGGACCTGCCCCGATTATTACTGCCAAACCTGACGGAGGCATTTTGTAGTCAGGTGGTGCGTCAATATTGGAATCGACAGATGTACCGTACATACCTCAAGCCGGAGAGCCGCTAGGTACCTCCTTACCTTACTGATGTACGATGTACAGTATGACGTAGCGTGAAGGGCTAAGCCAACTGGCCCTAACCATAAGTGATTATGTAATCCTATAACATCAGCCTCGCTCTCTACGGGTAGGTATGCTGACGCCACAAAAATTTCAATCTTATAATTGAGCTTGCCCAAAGGCGGCAGCGCGGTAATAGGGAGTGTCCGGCGCCGAATTATGTTCCATCTCTTGAAGAGAACAACATCTTCAAGCGCAGTTTTTGATATCAATGCGACGAGCTGAAGATGCCTCAGGAGGCCCTTCGGTGCTGAGGCCTTCAGCTCCAGTGTATGGGTAATGCGCCAGCGAAATCATTCCGCCTGTTCCACAGATTTGGATTACTTTCCCCCGGGGACAAGCGAATACCTTCTGTACGTGACCCGCCACTTGCGGTCCAGAAGTCGATGAAGTTACCCCAATAGGGTAAAATAGTTTGACAAATGAGTGACTAGCGCTATTAACACACTTCTGAATCGCCGGGTTGGCAAGTACTGTATACACATCAACAGTCACCACCGATCTGACAGCAACAGAGCTGTCCTGTTCCCCATTCCCATCAGAATCATTCAACCCAAACCCCAAGCTCGTTGCTGGTGGAATTGTCATAATGTCCTTCGCGGCGACCCAGTTTCGTCATGAATTTCAAGCCACCGCCGCACGATGGAAGACAGACATTGACGCCGCAGCAACTGTGGACGGCACAGATGGAACCCCGGCTACAATCTGTGTTGACATTGCAGCGAGGGAGGCTACCGCATGATTCATCATGTGCACAGAATCCGGTGCCGTCTGCGGTAGTGTAGCAGGAACACCCAGTTCCGCAAGCCTGGAAATTTCCACACACTTTGCCGTTGCAGCCGAGGGACGAGCACACACCATTCACGCACTTTCCTGAAGGACAGATCTTTCCGCAAGCGCCGCAGTTGTTGGGGTCGGTGACGAGATCTGCACAAGAGCCGCCGCATACTTGGTTGGGAGAAGCACAGTTCAAGGTGCAAGTGCCGCTCTTGCATGATGAACCTGCTGCACACTAAAGGTGTACGGGCAGCACCGATCAGCCTCGAGAAGTTGCGAGAGCAAGGGAGAGAAGATCCATACCACTTTACCGCATGTGCCACAGTTGTTATTATCGCCAGTGAGGTCGGGGCAGGCGCCGTTGCACTGAGGTTGGCCACTATTGGTGCAAATGCAAGCGCCACTCTTGCATGTTGTTCCGGCAGGACACTAAACGTGTGCCGCAGCACCGATCAGCCTCGAGAAGTTGCGAGAGAAAGGAGAGAAGATCCGTACCACAAGACCGCAAGTGCCGCAGTTGTTGTTATCACCATTGAGGTCAGGGCAGGCGCCGTTGCACTGAGGTTTACCACTATTGGTGCAAATGCAAGCGCCTCCCGAGCATGTGGTTCCGGCAGGACACTGATAGAACATATTAGCAGCCAGATTAAAAAGATCCTATAGTCCAGAACGCACCACTTTAGCGCATGTCCCGCAGTTGTTGTTATCAACCTTCAGATCAGGGCAGGCGCCATTGCACAGAGATTTGCCACTATTGATGCAAATGCAAGCACCTCCTGAACATGTTGATCCGGTAGGACACTGATGAAAAATATTAGCCGCCAGAATATGAAGAGACTATGTTCCATAACGTACCACATTACCGCATGTCCCACAGTTGTTGTTATCGACCTTTAGATCCGGGCAGGCGCCATTGCACAGTGGTTTGCCACTATTGGTGCAAATGCAAGCACCTCCAGAGCACGATGAACCGGTAGGGCACTGCAAGTTGTCAGAAACTGGCCGTTCAAGTGTGCAGAGAAAGAAGGAAGTACCTTGTTGTCACATTTTCCACAATTCTGACTATCGGTCTTCAGGTCAGGACACGCGCCATTGCAAAGGCCAAGGCCACTATTAGTGCAAATGCAAGCACCTCCTGAGCATTTTGAACCGGTAGGGCACTGCAAGTTGTCAGAAGCCGGTCGTTCAAGCGTTGGGAGAAAGAAATACAATGTTGCCGCATTTCCCACAGTTCAGACTATCAGTCTTGAGGTCGGGACACGCGCCATTGCAAGGGGCAAGGCCACTGTTGGTGCAAATGCAAGCACCTCCAACGCATGTTGCACCGCTTGGGCACTGCAACTTGTCAGAAGCTGGCCGTTCAAGAGAGTGAAGAAAGGACTACCTTGTTGTCACATTTCCCACAGTTCTGACTATCAGTCTTGAGGTCGGGACACGCGCCATGGCAAGGGGCAAGGCCACTGTTTATACATTTGCAGGCACCCAAGGCACATATGGCTCCGCTAGGACACTGAAACGGAGAATGGGGTCAGCTGCAACCTATGATGAAGAAGCCAATTTGCATGACAGGTTATTACTTACGACATTCCCGCAACTTCCACAGTTTTTGACGTCGGTGCTGGTCTCGCTGCACGCTCCGCTGCATAGCTGTTCGGTGGGAGAGGTTTTTTTAGGGCCACAGACGTAGCAGGGCCCGGTTTCGTGAGCAGCGAGAGATGTACAGTGCGACCCTGGGTCGGGGAAATTTTCAGCGCAGAAATGTGCGCACTCGCTGTTGCCTTGAGCGAAAGTCAAAGGCGTAGAGGCTGTATACGAATTAGTAGGATGCAACTCGCAAGGACTTCAGTAAATATCAAGTATAATCACCTAACAGCCACAATATAGAGATTATCAGTCCAAATCGAGCCATTGGAAGTAACTGATGTCGAGTATTGACTGATGTCGACTCTGTACTTGGGAGGGAGGAGAGTGATGGTGGACGTGGATGGGCGCGAGGGAACCATCTCTTATATAGCAATCGTTCAACACTTCGTCATCATTAAGAGAGAGTCGAGACACGTACTGTAAAGAAAACTCACCATCAGAATCACCATCAGAATCACCATCAGCTTGCTTGCAAGCCCACGACGTCGTTTCGGACGAATGGTATAGTTCGCTCAAACGTAATCGAAGCCATCACAGTGAAGATCAGCTCATGCCATAGGATCTAGACTGAGCGATTCTTGAAATGAGCTGATATTCTCTGACGTTAGCTGGAGAGTCGGCCGTCCATGGCCAGATCCATATTAGTCCAGCTCGTGAGGCTTGCTGGACATGTCCGAATTCGGAATGTCCGATCTGCAGGACGCCAAAGTCGGATTGCTCAGAACAGATGGCTGGACAAGGCTCAGACTTAGAGCTCCCCTAACACCGTTCATACCTGCACTACGAAGTCCACCTCCATGTCACTGAATACCCGAACGGCCGAGTCTCGCGATGTGGCTGGCTGACGGGCTGAAGTTTGCGGAGTACGGTGCTCATCGGCGGAGACAAACTTCTCTGGGAGAGAAAGTGACAAGAAGCGGAGAGAGCTAAGCAAACAAGCTAAACTTTGGACTGTGCTCTCCATTGCTTGTGGGATCGCTTCGTGGTAACTTAATATTCTTAGGGTAAAAGCCTCCGCTGGTCCCTGCGACTGCACGAAAGACTTGAATAGGTAAGGTAGGTATAGGTAGTCGACGCAAATGAAGACTCGGATGATCAATTTCCCAGGCCCTTTACTGTCGCCCAGCTCGTCGCTGTCGCCCACATCATGGCTGTCCACTCAAGATCATGATGTCTCCCCCCACGAAGCTTCCTATACCCCTTGCCATCAGTCAGACAATGACAGCAACGGCAGAGACAAGGGCAGCGACGAGGGCGACAGTGAGGACAGTGATATCCATTGACCTTTGGAATCCTTTTTGGTGGCGTCGACCCACCGACGTCTTTGATGCAGTCGCGTGGGACCAGCGTAGTCTTTTACCCCACAAACAAACTAACGTCGAACTGTCCCTTTCCTTGTCCCATTCGCTTGGTACCTTAATAATTCGATAAAGTAAAAGCAAGCCGTCATAAATGGCAGCGGCAGCGGCAGTGGCAGTACTTCATAGAATAGAGTGAGGAAGAGGTGAGGTAGGTAAGGTAGGTTTAGGTAAGTTAGGTAGAAAACGTGGTATACCTTAATGTAGTTAACAGCATTCCACGTCAGGCGGGTAGCGGTACCTTAGGTACAACTGTACCTTACTAACGTTAACTTACCTTACAGTAGTTCGTTAGCTTGAACCCCGGCCCGGTGGGAGATGCCCAGTACCCATTATTGGGCCGCTTGAGCGTCAATTATTAATGATGCTCGTGGCGTGGGCTTGCTGGGGCGTCTCCCAGCTACAGTACTGTGCCTTTCCTGTATGGCGGCGGCAGTGAACACATCAAACCTTCCAAAGGTGTTAAGTTATACCGGCTTGTGGCGGCCTGACCTCTTCGTCCCCGCACTCAGCAATTACTACGGTAGAGTAGTGTTGTACGAAGACAGAGCGCCGGCGGCCAGTACTACTAACGTTAGTCGCTGGAGCTGAACACACTCACCTTTCTAACTTATCTTCCATTTTCTCATACGATGAACTGATCTGACCAACCATCCTAGCCACCCTGTGGACCCTGTGGACCCTGTGGACCCTTTCGCGTCTTTGGCGTCTTTGGGGTATAGCCTGGCTCGATCGGGCGCGGAGAGGGTCTTCCAGATCTGGGGGGCGGCAGCTAACTAACGTTAGGACGACCAGATGTGGCCTCCTCCTCCGCTCCCTCCACTCCTCCACCACAGACTGACAGGCACTAGCCCAAACCTTGGCAACTGCCGAACTTCCGATCTGGATCCACTCAGGTACTTGCACGCTTCCATCATACTTACTTTGCTATGATTTTCACAAATATAATCATGTCTTTGCGTTCTTTTCAATCACCTTTTCACAAGTTTTGATCTGTATGTGAGGTTTCTGAGTGATGATTTCAATCACAGTTTGGCAGGCGAAGTGGCCATTCGTGCAGTTGACTTCTGATAGTACTGTAGCACATGGAAGAGCATGTGGCCCTGGCTAAAGCCAACCTGGTCCAAGCAGAAGCCCAGTATGAAGCGGCTCAGATACTCTACAACAGTGCCCTGGAGTTGCAGAAGACCGGTCAACCATGTGAGGCGCAAGGCGAGGCCACAGAAAGGATTCGTTCAGAGGCGGATCTTTCGATTGGTGGAAACCTGATTAATCTGGCCAGCGACGTGAACGACGCCGAAAACATTAAACCCCCTCCCCCGACCTTCTGCGAAAATTGTAGCATTTCCCTCCTGGTGACATGCTTCACGGAGAATACCTGGCCAAGCTCCAAGAGAAAGGTTTTATGCGACCTTTCGGAGACTGCAAGGGAAGGGCATGAGTGTACTTTGTGTCAATTCTTGGTGGATACATCAAGATTGATGCAAAGATCATGTCTATCCGCCACGAGCACGCCAAGCAGAGATTCAATCGTAAATGATCAGGTACGGATAGTCCAAGGTTCGAGCAAGTATTCGTGGCCCAAGATTGCTGGATGTGTCCTGGACGTACCAGTTAGCTCTTTCGCCTGGTTGGAGCTGGGGTCCCATCCTAGAATTGGTGTTGAAGAGGCTCCATACATTTGCGTTGCGTTGGATCCCGGCGAAGACACCCGACCAAATCAGACCCCCCGCGAGATCTCTGGCCCGAGAGTCCGCAGCATGTACGAGCAGTCGACAGGGCTGGTCGATTACAACCTGATCAACTCATGGATAGATATCTGTACGACGTTTCATGGACCGAAGCGTGAGGGGCTCTGTCACATTGAGAACGAAGGCTCCTCAACATTTCCAATGTATTTGATCAACTTGAAGACTCGCAGAATTGCTGCAGCGCAAGTAGCGACAAGATATGTTGCCGTGAGCTACGTATGGGGCGACGATGCATCTCAAACCAGCAGCAATAGCGTTGTCCCACCTTACCATGACGGTGAGCGGCTTGTCACCTCTGACACTGATAGGGGATTGCAACTCCCTAAGAGACTTCCGCAGACACTCGAGGATGCTTTGACATTGACAGAAGCGATTGGAGAACAGTTCGTGTGGATCGACAAGTATTGCATCGACCAGAATAACGTAAGGGAGGTTAAGGAGCAGGTCGCGAATATGGACACAATATATCGACAAGCATGGCTGACTGTCATAGCTCTGGTGAGTGACGGTGTCAATTCAGGCATTGCCGGTGTTTCACGGCCCATGCAAAGCAGGATGCAACCTACTCTGGCTTTGCCCCAAGGTAAGTTGATAGCCACACACGTTGAGTTCACGAGAGAGCATTCCGGGCGCTTACCTTGGGACCAACGGGCTTGGACCTTGCAGGAGTTTGTCCTGTCTCGACGTTGCCTGATCTTCTCGAGCTACCATGTCAGCATGAAATGTCAAGAGGAGTTTTTCCACGATATACTACCGGTGAACACTTCTGCGAATCGAATACAGACAAAGCTGGACGAGGGAGAATTGGTGGGAGAAAGTTTATGCCATAGATCTGAATGGGAACGTGTGGGACTTCAAGGCCTTCGATGGGCTGATCTCCATCTATTCTGGCAGGCATCTGCGCTATCAGTCTGACATCTTGAGAGCCTGCCAAGGCACCCTCAATCAGATTACACAAAAGACAGGAATGGTGTTTACTTTCGGCATGCCGGTTGAGGATCTGCATAGAGCTTTACTCTGGAAGGCCCACAACGCAGTATGCTTGAAGCGCCGGGAATGGTACGATGAGGACAGCCAATCATGGATGTCTTTCCCCTCTTGGACATGGGCAGGCTGGCAAGGTCGCACGGAATGTGATTACTGGATTGGCGATATGGCTGGGTACATGGACCAAGATCCGAGCGACGGAATCAAAATCCTGAACCGCAAAGGGAGGAAAAGACCTCGCATGGACGATTCCGCCTCAGATCCACGATCCAATCCTCACGAAGCCCAAATCAGCTCTTATCCGACTATGGATGAGGTGGACAGACCAACCCTCAGGATCTTCTCGTCCGTAGCTGCATGCAATGTGCAGTGCATTCGAAAGCACAATACAACATACCAGACTTCCAAGAACGGAGCCAAACGAGAGCTCACATCGATCGGGGACCATTGGACGTTGCTTGAGCCCGATACAGGATACAAAGATGCGAGACATTGCAGGGAACGAGGAAGTCTTCGAGAGGCGTGACTATTTCTTTCGAACGGATGCCAGTACGTCCAAAAAGTTGGTACAAGAAGGCTGCAAGGCAGAACTGCTAATGATCCGCCACTGGCCACTTATACGTGATTCGGAAAGGTCGAGCACTTGGTTGCAGGATATGCTAAGCTGTCTGGTCATCCTGCGAAATGACGATCGAACGGCATGGCGCATTGCTGCTATACTTTTGGAGGAGGAAGCCTGGAAACGATTTGATTCGGCGCTTGCAGAGGTTGACGTGATTTAGTAAGGCTTCTGCTTTCCCCTTTGATCGGAGACATGCACGCGTTGGGAATTGGAGGCCATAAAGGGGGTCTTTTGGAGGAGTTGATTCAAGACATCCCCAAAGTTCGCTCTCGCAACACATTCATTCACCTCTCTGCAACGGACCGTTTCTGCAAACATCGAGGAACAACCCTTTACGAGTATTCCCTGGGGTCATGGAGAGGCTAATCAATACGGTCTCCCGGACTAGGCTCTTTTATTTCTCGCCATCTGCAGACAGATGCAATGTTCCGTTTACGCACGTTGAGGGCGTCTAGATGATTCTCGGGCCAAGATCCGTGGATAACGTTATCGATTCTTAGGATGACACACGTATAGTAGTCCTTGTGCAGATCCCAGGTCTTGCTGCGATGCTTGATGGTGGCATCAAACTGTCTTTTCTAGTACATCTCAGTACCTAGTTTCTTCTCCGCTTCGACGTCATCCCCCGCCTTCTTTGGTGCAATTGCCTCTTCATCCTTGGGCTTGGGTTCCGGTTTAGGCTCGGGCTCTCGAGCTTTTCGCAGGCTCGGTCTGGCGGATCCCCGTTATCAAAGAGGCTCGCCCGTTCAAGGGTCTAGTGTTGTTACTCGGCCGCTCCCAAGCGGATGCCACCCGTGCGACATAGATTCTGCCGTCGCCAACACTTCCATATCAACTCATCGTTTCATAAGCTTCGTGCTTTCCGCCGGACCGATGCACATTGACAGAAGCATGACGAGGCACGTCGACACGGCGTCGAAGATGTACAGATATACTTCGGACCGTAGCAAGGGGCCATCATTCTCTTGGAGGTGTTTGATCACACGGAAGGTTAACCAGAGAAGGCTGAGCGCCGAGGTTGCGTAAAGGTTGAACATGTGCTTCTTCCATGGGAGAAGCGCGTCTCCCAAACACTCCCGGCATGGATCTCTTTTGGCAGACAGTATATCCCCAAAATCGGTTGCCGTCACCCGTACCGGATGCACGGCATCCTTAAATTTGCGGCTCTGCATCTGGACTCGACTTCTTGGGCGACGGCGTCTTCTTGGCCGAGGTATCTTAACGTGTGTTCGATCCTCTTCACAATTTCAGCATGCACTTCAACGCTCTTTTGCTGCAAGCCTCAAACTCTTTGACTCTCGATCATGTGTATCTATATACTTGGGCACACTGGGACTTTGGACATTGATGGCGTACTCAGTCAGCTCACATTGTGTGAGTGAGACCACCGTTCCTTGATTTCATGGAACCATCTACTGACTTTCGGACGTTGCTAAAGACCAAAGTTACACATCCGGATGGAAAGGTTTCTTGACCGCATTTGTTGCGGAAGCGACCACCCCTTGTCCATGGTCCGTACCAGACGTAATTTGCACTGGCAAGGAGTATGCCAACGAAATCAAGTGCCATCGTCAACAGTAGTTGGTTGCCATATGTCATGGGCTGGCCGCTGGAGACTCGGTTGGACGAGAAAGCGTCCCCAAGATATCTTGTCTCTGGATAATCCCATCCATCAAGGTGAACTTGCAATCTTGGAACTTGCAAGTTGGTTCCGGAACACAGGAGTCAAAGGAATGGGAGTATAGCGGATCGTATCTCCCCCAAGCAATAGGCTCCAAGTGGCCCAAGTGGCCCTCTCTTACTTCGAGTAAGATGATGCATGTTTGGTGTGTACGAGTACCTATGGTGAGGTATATGTATACGAAGTACCGTCAACGGAGTGCTCGGAGATCCGGGAGTTGGTACTCGCCGACGGTGGTTCATGAAGCCCATTTCGCCATAATGGCTCCGATCTCGGCCCCCGCACCGCTTGACTCGTCTGCTCCGCCCACCCCGCTCGACGGAACCTCACCGCCGCATGGTACACGAGAGCACGGCCCGGCTGGGGTGCCACGACCCCGCGTCGCTGCCGAACCGAACGGCAGCTCGACTGAGCCGGACTTCTCCGCTGTCATGGACACACTCACCTCACCACAAGCTCTGCCGGTTGATATCCCCGTCGGGAAGCCTACCCGACTCGCGGTGGAACCGGTGGACGGTGGAAACGACAGCGAGCAACTAATATTCACTCGACGACCCGAATCCACTTTGCGGATGTCTCCACCGAGATCTTGCCAGAACTTCCGAACCAAACGCTCGTCAAGGTACTGTACTGTGACTGCCGTTAAACAAAGCATCGTTTTCTCTGTACCAGGGCCGAATAACCTGTTTGGTTCCTCAAGACATTCTTCTCAAGAAACTGTACTTCGTACTTTGTAATTGATTGTACTTGCAAAGAAGCTGCTTGATATGTTGCCGGGTGCCGAAGACCAGGAGTCTTGAGACAGTTGGGTGACAACAAATGCCCTATGCTCCTTTCGCTTGTCGGAAAAGCTCTGCATGTCCATATGGGACAATTTTTCTCGCTTCACCACTGGCAATCATTTTCAACCTTTGCTAGCAAGCAGATATAGGCCAGGTACGGCGAGGGTGTAAAAAGCTGACTTCAATTCGCCGATAGGGTTCGTTTCTGCTTGCAGAACATGCCATGTACTGATGGCAAGGTACGAAGGACCTTGTCAAAAATATCGCGTACTCCATAAAGACGCGGGAAACCCGGCGTTGTATTCTCCTCACAAGCTAAATGGCCAACATAGCTGAGAATTGTCGTATATGTTCCCCTGAGGAAGGTGTTGCTGCTGATGTTCAGGAGTAAGGGGAATTTACAGTAACCTTAGGTAGGTAGGTAATTTATTCCGCCCGGAGGCACTACGCCTAAAGGGCTCTAGCGCTATCATCCTGTCAAAACTATTGCTACGTCCATGTCCCACAAAAACAGTAACCTTACCTACCTCAGGGTACGAGCCTAGGACAGGAAGCTCGTCCCTTACGTAAGATACAAGTAGAGCCTCTCTCACTGAGTCAGCGTATTGCGCTGTTGCCATTTGATTCGACGGGTTTAACTCCGTTCTTTTTAGCCGTATTGGGCTAAGATCTGCAAATCTCGGTAAGGTAAGGCGAAAGCTGACACAGTGGGAAGCCATGACGACGAATCACTCTCCGTACCGGAGCTCTCCCCGGTAACTTTGGATCGTAACCGCACCGAATGTTGGGGGGAGTATCCTTACCCACTGAGCAAATCTCTTCATTACCTTATGTCTGCCTTTCTGCATTCTTCTCTTCTGTTGGTGTTACTTGGTGCTTCAGTTCGCGCCAAACAGCATTGTTTTTTCAACTACCCTTTCTTCACCAAGCGGCTGCGTCTTGGAGAAGGACAATCACACCGTCCCTCTCCGTTCCTTCGACTTGCCTTACATACCTTACCGACCTTGCTGTGATGCATTGTGGCATTTAGCGCTCGCTAAATCCTCGCGCATTCCTCCACAGCGAAGGTATATGCGGTATCTTACCTTCTCGAACCCGAAATAGGCCCTAATTTTTCTCAGTATTCGTCGTTATCAGTTGTGCCATTCGGCTTAGGAATGGCGCATCATGTCAGATTTGGCAACCATATTTTCCCGTCTGGGTGTTTCTTCGTATGCCGATCGCTTCGTGGAACATGGATTCGAGAATTGGGAAGCGTTGGAGTGCATGACCGAGAAAGACTTTGATTTCCTAGGCGTTAAGTTGGGTCATCGTAGAATCATCCAAAAGGAAATCGCCCGACGTCAAGGCCTCAATAGCCGAGCTGGATCTCAACCGCAAGTGGATGGCGAAGGGTCCGGAAAATCGAACGAATTGGGCGGTGATGGGGTCTCTCAGGACCGCATGAAGAGACGGTACAGGCGCCATCCGAAACCAGATGAGAATGCACCGCGGAGGCCATATTCGGCGTACGCCATGTTTTGCAACAAAGTCCGTGAAGACCTCCAAGAACAGGATCTATGTTTCGTGGAACTAGCGAAAATCGCTGGCCGAAGGTGGCAAGCCCTTTCACTGAGCGACAAAGAACCTTGGATTCGCAAAGGCTTAGATGCGAAAAAGACTTATGACGAGGAACTTGCGAGGTACCGGCAAACCGAAGAATACGAGAAGTACTCGGAATACCTCACCGAGTTCAGATCAAAACACCCTAAGCCTGAGCCAACAGAAACCAAAAGAAGCTATCAACATCAGACAAGTGCGGAACGAGGCGGAGAAGCGAACTCGTTACTGTCTCGTGAATCGACTGATTCAGCTGTGGAAGGTCTTCAACAAAAAAGATCACTAGATGAGACGGACGGGGAAGATTCATTCTTTCATAACGCCCAAGAGCTGATTGGCCAAGAATTACAGAGAAGAACATTCTCTTCACTGGACCACAGCGACTCTCTTGAGCGAGCTGACTTTAACATCTTGAGAGCGGACAACTTTTGTAATGTTCGTATGATCAATCCCTTCGATCACGTCAGTCTCCCGGAGGTCTGACCTTATGTGGAGAGTTTCCTGCAAAGGATCAACTGCTTTCTTTTCATTTTTGAACCGGCCGAGCTGACGAGTCTTTTCGACCTGGTTTTCGAAACGAGCAGAAGTGTGCCAAAGCGGCTCAGGAGTGAGGTCTGCCTGGTACTAGCCTTGGGTGTCCAGATCAATGATGAGGCCAACGAAGATAGGATGATCATGTGGTACGAAAATGGCCGAAGATACCTGGACGACGAGGACTGGCGAATGGAATTATGGGTTATGAGAGCCATGGTTCTGATCTGCCTTTATCATGCAGGAGATCGTCGAGGCACTTCGCGTCATTACCTTGGTTCGTAGAAGGCCCTCCGGTCTGGCTGAAAGCTAATCAGTCAGTTAGACATTGCCATCTGTATCGGAGGAGCCAATGGCCTTCGCCTAGGCCATTTACAGTCAGAAGATAACGACCACATCATGTGGTTCAAAGTGTGGCAGACTGTGGAAATGCTGGATAAGTGCGATATTTGATTGATTGCCTAGTGGGACTGTTTTGGCTTACGCTTCCAGTCAACTGGCTCGCCATACCATCCCGTTCAGGCGCACTGGATGTGAGAGTGAGCCGCCTGGCTGCGTTCCTTCGTCTCTCAAATTCTTTTCATACTCTATCCACCACCCTTTTACCAAGCACTTTGGTGTAATTTCACTGATCAGTGGGCGTAGTAACGTCGCCAGACCCCAACTGACCACGACATGGGAAGCATTACACCAACTGCAGTGACGCAACTGTCAGCCGTCCTTCGATGTATCGCGGTGAAAAAGAACTCAAGCTAGCCGCGGTCGGAATGGTAGCTAAACCCCCACCCTGAGAGACTTCGATATTCGCCTCGCCTTCAGGAATCTCATATTTATCGTGGCAGAAAAGTATATAAATCAGCTTGATGGCATCTAGATATTTTATTCTAACGCCTTTTTGAATCTGTTTTTGGCGTTCTCTGGCAGCGAAGGCCAACGGATGCGGGCGAGAGTCGGTTGCGGCAATGGAGCTGGTGCTGGCAAAGAGCGTTGTATGCCATCGAAGCTACCATCTTGGGTGTTAGGAAGTTTACAGCAAGGCTGGGCTATGGTAGTGGACCGTACTGGCGCACCTCCGGCACTGGATCAAGCACAATAAAACCTGGATGAGCGCCCTAGGGTTCGCGAGACGTCGGTGCTTTCGAGAAGTTCGAGGCTCCTAAAGATTATTATTAGACGAAACAACTACCGTGATCTTGACGCTAGTTTCAGAACCTAAACCATTTAGCTGCTCTCTCCATTTCTACACAGCCCGGCCCTCACGCTTAGCAGAGTCCATCACTAAGGTAATACAGTGACACTCGAAGGCTTCACGAGTACGGCCTTGACGATAGTTGACTGTGTACCTATAACACAACTGAAGTGTACATGTAATTTGCAATCGTATGAGGGCCAAGGGGACTATACCTGGTAAGGTACTCTTGGGACATCCATCAAGTACAAGTCCTGTCATACCTTACCTTACCTAATGCTTACCTAAGGAGGTTATGCGCCAACATCCATTATGCGGGGGCCAACATCCGACAATCAGTTTGTTTAGTGAAACAAGTCAACCTTGCGAAGTATGTTTGTCTTCACACAAGATAGGACACCGACTCTCAATTGGTGACAATGATGATCAGGAGGCGTCCGCTATGCGGGTGCCTGCACGATTACGGCCACTGCCGTGTGGTGCGGTATTCCGCAACCTGCAAGAAATCGCACGAATAGTGTGATGCTGACATGTGTTCTTCCCCCGGAGGTCATCCCTCTGAAACCCGAGTAACAAGCGGCCACACGAGAATAGTGACTCCAACACCAACATGATGGTAACTGCGCCTCAGGGGTCTCAAGTTTCATGTGCTCCCTCTGAGTTTCTGCTACCATTGTGCTAATACCATCGGGTGCGCCAGGCCGAACGGAAGCCCTTGATACCTCAAAGCGAGAAAGGTGCAGCCGGGAGTCTTGTTGGCGAGGAGAAGCAAAATCGCAAGGGCTACTCGGAACCCACTGCAACTCTTGCGACCAGCAAGATCTATAAGAGAAGATCAAGGGTGCAGGGCAGCCCTAGACGACCATCTACACATCATATCGAAGAAACCCCGTCGCGGAAACGTCATCATCGCAGGAGAAGCTCCGCCAATTCGGACTTTACTCAGGGAGACTTCAGATCAACGTCAAGCAAACGGAGACAATCAGCTCGTGTGGTTCAACATTCCGTCAGCGAGGGCTCAGGATACTCTCCTCGTCTAAGCCGTATCATTGAGTCTAAAGACCACAAACGGCGTGCCCATACATCATCAGCGTCTGCGGACAGTTTGTGGGCAGACCCTCAGACAATGGCTTCAGCAGATCAAGTGCGCAAGAGCGGTAGTTGGACTAAGAAGCCATCACACTACAAAAGTCACACCTCGCCTTCGGTCATTTCAGTCTTATCCGAGATCACCAATGCATCCGGTGGCTCAAGCGGTAGCAACTCAACGGTGACGCAGGAATCAGTCTCCCGTCCAAAGCCGCCGAGGTCCAGGCGATCGTCGACGGGTCGAACAGATAGTAAGGGACGTACTAGAACAGAATCTACTCTGATATCCAGGTCGTTATCACCTACAATCACGGAGCGCCCAAATGTTTTTGCATTCATGGAGAATGACTCAACCACGACAGTCGATATGCTCACCAAAACAGCTTCTGCGGTCGACGATGAGAATGTGGACAGAAGGGGCCCGAGTGAGCTGCCAGATATCATATTTGAAAGCGAATTCGAATCACCCGACGAACCCTCAGGTAGCGTTCACTCGGACTCTGGTATCTCTGCTGGTGGCGACAGCCCTGCCAGAGCTGTTGATTACCAATCACACACGGGCGAAAACGTAGGTCGTCGCTTCGCACCTCCTTACAGCTCTGCCTTCATCCCACCCCGTGCGGTAGAACAGGTACGGGCTGCTTCATATTCTTCGCAGCCGCCAAGCGGGACTCGACGATGGTCGAATGCCTCAGACTCCGGCATGGGTTCCTCTGTTGACGAAAATTGTGTTTACGATCCATTGAGTTCTTCACCAGAATCTTACTATGCCCGAGCATATTCGAAAGTAGCTCTGCACCCGGACGAAGCCAGCTTGCCTTACCCGTTGCCACATAAACACATGCCCCAATCTGTAGCGGACAGGCCACAGCCAGTACCAACTGACCAACCGAAGAGCAACGTTGCTGGATATGAGCTCCTTGCGTCGAAGTTATCCTCGATCCCGCGTGGGACGGACACTCTCATACCCATATACAGGAAGTTTGAGACACTCAACAATCGGATTCTGCTCTATCTTCAGGACGAGATATGCGAAATCGAAGAAGACCTGCGCAAGCTCGATGAAGCCGATGCTCAGATCAACCTTGCCATGAGTGACGAGATGGGACATACACTTCCTACGTCGCGAAGACGTGAGGCAAAGATGCCTTCAGAGATACACTTTAGGCGCTTAGAACTACTTGGTCGGGCATTCCTGAAGGTCGGACAATACAGTAAGGTGACCACCCCAAGACCCTCTCACACAACCACTGACAGGCGGGCAATGTAGACCAGGCTCTGTCATCCTATAGCAGTCTCATCAAAGGCCTGGATTCCGCGAAAAGCGCCGACATCGAAGCCTACCAAGCATGGATCGACGAGCATTCTACCATCGTCGAGTCGGAAACCCAGTTCCTCAATCACACAGCCGACCTACTCTCCTTGACCTCACGAACCTCGCACGGCAGAGCTTGGAGAGGGCCTTCGTCGCCTGTCAGTCACCCTGGAAGTGCTCCCGCCCATATGGCCATCGTCGTGTCCGGAGCGGCCGTCTTGATCCCGCTCCTCTCGTTCAGCGTGATCTCCGAGTTCTTCGGCAGGCTTTTTGTCATCTTTGTCGTGGGTGGCGTTGCTACCGCGATGATGGCCCCTTCGCGAGTGGGCAGTTTTATGAAGTGGGATGAATTTCGACCGTGTCTTGCTGTGTGAGTATTTTCTTACCTCACCCTGACCGAGATCGAGAGTGGAGCTGACAGTTGGCTGTTTGAAGATATGCTGGCGTCCTTGTTCTCGTTGCTGGCATTCTGAGATAGGTCGGCGTTCACGTCTGCGTGTTTTGTTGTTCCCGCGTTCTAGCCTGCGACTTGGTCTGTCTGTTATGCTGGGTTCTCCGTGTGGAGTATCTTGGAATTTTCTTGGGCTATGTGTTACGTGTACCATCTGGACTGTAAGATATATCTTGTATCTTTACAATGTCTTATGAAGGTACACGGCGTCATTGTGAAGATCTATTCTCATGCCTTTTTTGTTGTTGAACACGAATTAAGTCGTCAATTTTTCAACATGCTCAGTCAATCCACCTCCGCCGATGTCTGTGAGCTCACGGGAGGCGAAGTCGGCTCGGTGAGGTCTGGTCATGAGTATCTTGGGTCGCCCGTAACACGCATTCCATTCTTGCAATTGCCACCTTAAGTGGCGATGTCTCAGGATGATGGATCAAGAGCTTGCTACAAGCTGTTGAAATCTCTGGAGTGGGTGGATCTGGATATGCATAGGAGCCTTCACTACTTCATACCCTTTGTAGTGACATATGTTGTTCACTTGAAACTACACATAGGGCTTTCTCATAGTACATTGAAGTCGGGAAATCATCAGTTCCGGTGGATATACTCGCACTGACACGATAAGGTAATATTGAAGCCTTGTGAATTTCCATGTCCGGGTAGAAGAGATATGAGTGAGTGTGATTTTGCATGTGGTCAGTAGTCGCCAAGATTTGAAAACATGACAGGGGAGGTTGTGACGACGTCATGAGTTCACGTCAACCGTCCGTCCTTGAAACCCCCCTACCTTACACACATTAACCCTCAACACTGGTGGTCTTCTACCAATCACCGTCCTGACTGAAGGAACGAGGAGCTTCGAGCCAGAGACAAACCATGCATAACCTTAGCCAGTGCCAGTGGCTACTGACGTTAGCCTCTGACCCCGGTGGCTGATGTGTCCACGCCCGCAAGGTCCTTGAGATTATCGGGCCTAAAGTACAAATTCACGCCATGATCTGCTATTCACTGACGCAATTCACCTACGATCTTGGACGTCTCGCGTATTCGTCGACCAAAGCCCATCTCCACCACGACAGATCATGGATCGAGTACGGCAGCAGCTGCAAGAGACCCACCAGGAGCGCGAGACTCGATCGGTTGGAGGCTTTCGTTCCGTTGAAAGCCAGCTTCCAAAGCTCATATCGCGCCGAAACTATTCTCTCGTCGACTCTCTGTCCTCTTGTCTCGGCCTACATAATCCTTTCTCTTACGTCGTCGAGCCCAAGACAGAGACCGTTTGGCTTCTCGACAACACCGCCTATCGTACCGTTCACGTCGATCCGAACAAGCCGCGGCCATGGCAGGCCGAGTTTGTGGTTGCTTATTTCTTGAAGAACAGCGGTAGGGACATTAGCAAAGTGGTTGCTGATATTTGCGAGAAAGTTGGGTTTGGCAAGAACGGTGACGGGACGTCGAGAGGAGATGCCGATCGTACGATCAGGAGCAGGATTCAGCCATTTGTGGATGCTATCAGACCAGCAAGGATGGTGGACATCAAGTTCCCCGACGGAAAGGTGCGGAGATTAGGACCAGGCGGCAGGGATGCAATCAGCAGCCAAATACTTCAGGTTCCCGGGAAGCACAGAGATGGGGAAGAGGTCGAGGTTGCGAGTTCCCCAGAAGAGGTCTCTGCACACGGTACCATGACTATGAATTTTGTTGAGCTAGAAGGGTGGACCATCATATCCGGTACCACCCCCCCACTCTCATCGTCCGGTCCAAACAATCACTAACTCACGGACCCAAGACATCGACGACTCCATCAAAATCACCATGACGTCCTCCCCCATCGGCATCCTGCGCTCAACCTTCGTCTCCACCCCCGAGCCAATCACCCACATGCCCACCCTCTACCAGCACATCCACTCGACCCTGCACCCATCATGGTTCTACCTCTCCGCTTCCCCCTACAACCTCTACCCCTTCCTCCGCACCTTCCTGCGCGACCACTACCCCCATGGAACCATCATCCTGCGCGACGCTTCCTGGATGGATCTCTCTGGATTCCTGGCCAGTCTGACGCAGGGCACGCAGGCGTACAAAGTCAACCGGATGGAGAAGGTGCACGGGTGGCTACCGAACCGGAAGGTCGTCTGCGTGGGCGACTCGACGCAGACGGATCCCGAGGCTTATGGCGAGATGTACGTTCCTTCCCTCTACTACTTTCCTTTGGTTTCTAAACAGGTTCGGTGGGAATCTAACGCGACGTACGTAGCTATCGGAAACATCCAGGTTGGATCCGAGCAATCTATATCCGCAAAGTGACGGGCGTCGCCGAACTCGACGCCACGGACAAGAACACGGACGCTAGGTTCGAGAAAGCATTCAAGGGTGTGCCGAGGGGCGTGTGGAGGGTCTTTACAGATCCGACGGAGTTGTATGGGCGTGTTGACGCCTTGGTCCAGAAAGATAGTTGAGGTTGCCCTTGCAGAGGTTTTTCATATGGGAAGGGAGTGAGGGAAGGGAGGCCGTCCGCTTTGATTTATTTGTTCTTGAGGACTCATTACACTAATGACATACGATGGAGGGAGTCCGGCACGTTTACAGCGTTGATTTACTGTCTGTTGTAGAGCAAGGGAGTCTGCCGTTTGAAACTAGCGTATCTTATTCCCCACTGATCTTGCACGAATTCACAGTTAGTGCAGGTAAGGTAATGGAGGCCTTCCAGGGGTTTTGCAATGGGTTATCTTCGAGAGAGGAGCTCGTTCCGTTATAGCACCTGGCGCGCTTCGTACTTTGTACCTTAGGTAAGGTACTTTAGCCATCACAGCACAACGTCACACACATCCATTCACCGTAACAAGTCCGAAAAGAAATCTAACCTACCACATTACAATCACTATTTAAAATCTAAAAATCTAATGAAGCCGAAATTTACTCCTGCCCTCCAGAGACAAACACCCCAGACACACCCCACGCCACACACGGACCGGTAGCATGGAAACAAGGAAGCCCTAACCCTCCCCGCCCCTCCCCTCCCCTCCAACCACCACCAAGCACACACGCACGCCACGACAAGCCCCCCAGCCTAGCCCAGCCCAGCCACGCCTCCCCTCACCTCACCTCCTTCTCAACGGCGTACCTCCGCCAAGCCTCGCGCCCCCCCTCTCCCTGTCCTGCCTTATCCTCTCCTCGGAAAACTCTAGCAGCTCTGGCGACACCGGCGGGAGGAGCCGCTCGGGGGGCGGCTCGACCTCCTCTTCTGCCCAGGTGGGCGGCCGCAGGTACTCGGGGGTTTCGGGGTGTTGGGACTCCGGGTCGCGGGCGTAGGCGAGGCGGCGCCCCAGGACGGCGATGCGCTCGTTCAGACGCCTGATGACCGTGTCGCGCTGTTGGAGCTCGGCTTCGAGGCGGGCGATTTCGGAGCGCAGGGAGGCGACGGATCCCGGCAGGGTGGGGCCTCGGGGGCGCTGCAGGGCGGCGATGCGCTGGTTCAGACTATCGATTTCCGCCTGCTGCCGGCGGACGGTGGCGGCGAGGCGGGCGTTGTCGGAGTGCAGGGAGGCGACGGTGGGTTCTACGGGGAGGGGAAGGGGGCGGAGGACGGAGGGCGGGGTTGGCTTTGGGGGGGAGAGGGGGGGGGGTTAGTTTACGGATTTGGGAACTAGGGAGGTGTTTGTACCTCTTGCTCCGTCACGGCACCTAACTCCCCTCCCTGCTCCTCCTCCTCCTCGTCCTCGTCCTCCTCCCTCTGCCGCAGGTCTTCCGCGGGCTTCTTGCCGCGTTTGGGCTTGCCGAGGTGGCGGGAGGGTTTCGAGCGGGAGGGGTCTGGGTCGCGGGAGTCTTTGGAGGGCTTTTTTCGAAAGAACATGGTTGTGGTGGTGGTGGATTTGAGGTCAGAGAGTCAGGGATGTTGTGGAGCACTCTGGTGGTCTGTGAGATGATGATGATGGTGATGGTGATGGTGATAAGGAGGAGGACGAGGAGTGGGAGGAGAAAAGGATGGAGGGGGAGAAGCAGGAGGGAGAAGAACAGGCTCTTGATCGTAAGTATCCATGCTGGACGCTGGATGCCTAAAGTGAGTGAATGAATACGAGAGCGGTTATGTGAATGTAGAGTGGAGAAGAAAAGCACAAGGCGCCACCTCTTTTAAGAGGTATGATGGTCTTCAGAAACACCCCCAAACACCCCACCCCACTCCACACGACCGCAGCACAAACACAACGAGGCCCCTCCCCTCCCTACCATTACCATCTCCACGCGCACTCCACGACGACCCCCCAGCTCACCTCACCCCACCTCACCCCCTCCTCACCCCCCCCCCTAAAAAAACAGCGGCCGCGGTGGCATCGGCGGGAGGAGCGGCGTGAGGGGCCGCTCGCCCTCTTCTTCTTCCTCTTCTTCCTCCTCCTCCTCTTCCCAGCCGGAGGGCACGCGGCGGAGGAAGGCAGCGGCAGGAGCGGTGGTGGTGGCGGGGGTGGCGGGGGCGGCGAGGCGGCGCTCCAGGGCGACGATGCGCTCGTTCAGACGCGCGATCTGCGCGTCGCGGCGGGCGAGGGCGGCGGCGAGACGGGCGTTTTCCCCGCGGAGGTAGGCGGCTTCGTACGCGGCGGGGGACAGTGGGAGGGCCGGTTTGGCGTTGTACTGTGGGGGGGTGTTGTTAGTTGATTTACGGATTGCATTTGTGGAGTGCGGATTGCGGATTGCGGGGTGGGGGTTGGGGCTGGGGGAACACCATCCCCCGCCGTCTCTTCTCCTTCTCCTCCGCCTCCTGCTCCCTCCGCCGCTGCGCGGCGAACTCCTCCCTCTGACGGAGGTAGAGGGCCGTCGTCACCTCGGCCGCCCTCGCCTCGACGCTGACGTCGGCCCACGTCGGCCGCCCGTGGTAGACCGGCTCCGGGGCCGGGAGCAGGTCTTCCACGGTCTTGTTGCCGCGTTTGAGTTTGGCGAGGAGGCGGGAGGGTTTGGAGCGGAGGGGGGGTGGGTCTTGGGGGTCGTTGGCGGCGGCGGGTGCCTTCTTCCAGAAGGGCATGGTTGTGGTGGTGGTTGTGGTGGTGGCGGTGGTGGTGGTGTGGAGCACTCCGGAGGACGGGGAGATGATGACGATGAGGAGGAGGAGAACAAGCCCTTTGATCGTGGTTATGGCAGATGCTGGATGCTTGATATGAGTGAGTGAGTGAATGGTTAGTCTGATGGGGCCGGTGATGAGAGTGTAGTGTAGAGAAGAAAAAAAGCACAAGGCGCTTCCTCTTTGAAGAGGTATGATGGTATCAGAAGCACTCCAGACGGTTCAGTATGGTGCTGTTGGTGTCTGATGTTCCGGTGGAGTTAAGGGAGTACGACGAAAAGCGCTGGTCAACGTCTTGCGCTAATTTGAACTTCAAGATTGTGAATACATGGTGCATGTTGCTCTGGAGCTCCCTAACCGAGCCAATGGGATGGTTTCGTAACTTGAAGACAGCCTAATGCCATGATAGGGAAAACCTGGTGGTGAGGTTCAGTTCCAGGCAACATCTCCATTGCGATATTGGCATCTGCATCAACCAACACCACTTCTCACGCATCGCTGAGACCCTTGACACATTATGGAAACATATTAACATCATCTAAAGAGTCTATCATGTAGGAATAACGAGATCCGTGCTGCAGTGTTCATGTTTCGTCCCTGGCTAAATAGAAGGTGCTGTCCTCCCTCTTCGAAAGTGGAAAGGAACAGGACAACAAGAAACGTTACGAAGCAAAACGGAGAAGAGAACAGACGGATACTGAGAACAATCTTGAAAGTAAGTGCTGAGAGCAGCTGGCTGGCGACCAACTGAAGACCAATGCACCAAAAGCCATCTCCAAAAGAGATGTGTTTGCGACCGGGGAAGCGAAGCATGTGACAACCTGAACAGAAACACGACCAACGCACGCGAAAGCAATAGGACTATAGGTAGTGAGCAGGAGTATGAACCTGACATTAGGCACTATCATGAGAAGGAGGAGACATTGACGATCACACAGACTCGTGGTCGTCCTTTGCGCATAAATTCTCGCTAGTCGCCGTCGTGCATAATTCTGTCTATCTGTGCATTGTATAAACTCGCTCCCTAACCACAACCCATTGTTTGCTTCAATCATGCTTGACAGCAATGAGGACGACCGAGGGTTGCGGCGACAAAGTCATTCCTACTCCACCCACAGCGAGGACGAGCGAAGACGAAGGAAGAGGGACAGGCACGTCAAGGACCACCATAGCGCTGGTGATCGAAGGAGGCCTCGAGAGAATCGGCACGAAAGCGAGAAGGACGACCGCAGGAGGCGCCGCACACGCAGTCCAGACTCTCACAGAGCGAGGCACTCACACAACCACGAAGATGCAAACCGACCTAGCAAACGCCAACGGAGCACTTCCCAATCCGCACCGCGACCCCACCCCAACCCTCCCCGCAGTCCTCCTCTCGCCGTGAGCAAACGCTCTCACGCTCCCTTGGCCCCCCAAGAAAAAGCCTTCAACGAAGAGAACGGTGCTCTCTCGCAGGCACCAGAGGTCGAGAAACAGAAGCCGAATTTCAGCAACACGGGCAAACTAGCCGCGGAGACCAACACCGTCGCCGGGACGAACATCGTGCTAAAATACAACGAGCCACCGGAAGCGCGGAAACCAGCGGCGAGGGATGCGTGGCGGCTATACGTCTTCAAGGGGTCTGAGATGCTCGAGACGGTGGAGCTCGGGGGTCGAAGCTGCTGGCTGGTGGGGCGGGAGAGGATGGTGGTGGATTTTCCGGTGGATCATCCGAGTTGTAGCAAGCAGCATGCGGTGGTGCAGTTTAGGCATGTGGTCAAGACGAATGAGTTTGGGGATATGGATGGGAGGGTGAGGTTGGTCGAACTGTCTAGTGATGTGGAAGGTTGGGGCCTTGGTGCTGACGGCTCTGGATAGGCCCTATATTATCGACCTCGATAGCGCCAATGGGACGATGGTTAATGGGGATAGGATACCGCCTAGCCGATACCTTGAGCTTCGCGATAAAGACATGATCCAGTTCGGCCTGAGCACGAGGGAGTATGTGCTCATGCTGCCACCCGCAGGGTAGCTTAAAAAGGAGAGAAGCGCAACTAAACAGCTCTGCCGTTGTGCTTGAGACAGCTGGACCATTGGGCAACGTATAAGCACGCTATGATCGCTTACAATACACGGGGCAACGTCAACAACTCTGCCGCTCCGCTATCCCTGCAAATTTCCAAACCCCCTTCGGCATTCGTCACTTCAGTGCGCAAGCACCTTACATCTTCGACTTGATCTCTTCCTTCTTGCCCTTAGCCTCTCCAGCCATCTCATTTGCGGTGCCTTTAGCCTTGCCCGCCATTTCCTGCGCGGTGCCTTTGGCCTTGCCCGCCAATTCCTGCGCCTTGCCCTTAGCTTGCCCCATCATCTCGTCCGCCGTCGTCCCTTTCGCCTCCCCCGCCAACTCGTTCGCCTTCCCCTTAGCCTCTCCCTTCATCTCTCGCATGGTACCCTTCGCCTTCCCCGCCATCTCGTGCATGGTCCCTTTCGCTTCCCCAGCCGTCTGCTGTGCCGTAGCCCCGGCCTTGTGCGTGCTGATTCCCGCGGCTTCCTTGACCATCTGAGACGCCAGCTCTGTAGAAAGTAAATTGTCAGCTATGAGACGTAGGTGCGAGATTCTGTCAATTATACGATCCCGCGCTACAGGGGATAAGTAAACAAGTAGCGGGCTCGGTATAGGTAGCTTGGCCAATTGTTGAAGTCATGCAACCTACCGCCTTTCTCGATGCCCTTCACGGCAGCATCGGCAACGGTCCTGTCGACCTCCTTGAGAGTCTCCTTGGCGACGTCGATGGCGGATTTCTGCGAGCGGACGGAGGTGGAGAAGGCGGCTCGGGGAGCTAGGCGAGCTACACGGAAGGCGGAGGTGGAGGCTTTGTATAAGAACGACATGATGCCTGATCAGATGGGGGTTACGACTGAGGTTTAATAGAATGGGGTTGAAGTGTTTGGTCAAGTTCGGATAGTTCTCAAGACTCGGTGTTGTTGAGATGGAATGGGCAGTTCAGAGAGGTCCTCGTGAGAACGGTTTTGCGTTCAACATTGGGTTTGCTAGGGGTGGAGGGTGCCAGAGGCCTTGCGTCATGCTTGGCACGCTAGGTTTGAAAACGGACAAGCGCGTCTTTGATTAACCGAGTTACCTAGGGTAGCTAACTACTAGGTACACGGGAGTCCCCGTGGCGCACAACAACAAAACTGGCCGACGAGAGCAAGTCAGTAGGTGGTCACAGTCATCAAAGGATTGTGGCGGCATACCAAATAACTCCAGGAATAATGAAAGGGGTTGGCGGTGCTCCAGCCACTAGGAAGAGGACGCCAGCCTGACTGGTTGTCAGTAAGATGCCGCCAGTTCATGCTGGCCACCTGCAGAAAACTCACGCAGTCTGCCCTATGCGTCTGGCGCCCCCTGGTCTTTGGCATCAAGCCACGCCTTCCTGTCCGTGTTCCACACCGATTGCTTGCGCGCGCGGTGCGCCTTCGTCGAGGGATGATCAGTCCACTCCAGGCCCTGAGGGTTGCCGTATTTCTTGACGCACCCCGGAAAGTGCGTCTTGATGGTATAACGGCGGCTTCTCGATTGGCCACAGATAGGACAGATGTACTTCACTTCTCCAGTCCCCCCACCGTTGTCTGATGCCTCTGCTTGAGTCGTTGCTGCCGCTGCTTGTGTGGTCGCTGCCTCTGCTTGCGTCGTCCCCGCCTCTGCTTGAGTCATCGCCGCCTCTGCTAGCGCCATCATCCCCGCCTCTGCTTGTGTCGTCGCTGCTGCCTCCGCTTGCGTCATCGTCACATCACCTTGCGTCATCGCCGCCTCTCCTTGCGTTGCTGCTCCGTCATTGGTTTGTAGAGCGTCCCCCATTGTCGGTCCTTGCAAGATTGCTGTGAGGGTGGATGTAAAGAGCACGTGATCAAAAGTCGGCAGGTCAAAAGTCGGCGGATCAAGAGTCTGAGGATCAAGAGTCTGTGGATCAAGAGTCTGAGAATCAAAAGTCTGAGAATCGAAAGCCTGAGGATCAAAAGCCTGCGGATCAAGAGTCTGAGAATCAAAACTCTGAGAATCAAAACTCTGCAAACCGAAACTCTCAGTCTCAGAAGTCTCAGGTTCAAGAGTCTCCGAATGAGAAGTCTCAGGCCCAAGAGATTCAGGATAAATAGCTTCGGGATCAAAGAGACCAGGTTGAAAGAGCACTGGATCGGAGAAAAGAGGATCGAGGAGCGCAGGATCAATAGATTCGTCTATGACCAAAGGATTAGATGGTTAAGTGACCAGAAGTGAACGTCGAGGGTGAAGAGCTCACTTTGATTATCCATAGCTAGCGCGAAACTTCTAGCGCGGTGGTGCGGTGAATTATCGTGAGTGACGTTGGCACGTGAAAGTCTTCCTGCGTGCAAGTTCAGGCACGTGCTACTAGAGACTGGCTGAGCTAACGTGCTGATAGTGCTGGAAATGTACGTGTTACTTGGCTGACAAGAGTGTAGGTTGTGTGGGAGACAGGTTGGTGGGTGGATGTCCTTTCACACTTTCAATTTGGAAAAAGGTCCATAACACTCCTTAACTCTCGGCGCCGAGACTTCTACAATGGTGTTAGGGAGATGATTCTCTCAGAGCATCTTCAGCCCAAAAGCATACTTCTACGCGTACTTGGATACCATCCCTCTGCATCCGACAGCAGAACGAAATATCAGGAGACTCCACCGTACTGTGTACATGTACCATACGCAGCAAACCTGCTACGGAGGCAAGGAGTCTCCGTCAGACTGAGGAAGGTCAAGTATCACAGACCCTTATAGTTCATAAATTCACGAAATCCAACCCTAAGCCTACCCGTACTTCAATGCCACGCCCGTGCATCTTACAGCAGATCGAAATATCAAGGACTCCCCCGTACTGTGTACATGTACAATACGCAGCAACCCTGCTACGGAGTCCTCGTCGTATTCAGGGGCGGTCATGTATCACAGGCCCTTATAGTTTCATGATTTCAAAAAATCCAGCCCTAAGCAAACACGCTCTGAAGTGGACTCCAACTCCACCCCCTCCCCCGCGAGCAGCTACGGCCCAAAGTCCCCCACCCCGACCCCATCCTCGGAACTCGAACCGATCAACTGCCTCCTCACCTCGCCCTCCACGTCCACGTCCTCGACCCCCTCCCCGTCAATATCCACATCGCCAATCTCAACCCCAGGTCCATCAAAGTCGACCATATCTTCGCCCTCGCCTTCGACCCCGCCCTCCCCGTCCCGAAGCACGGCCGGCCCCGTCGAGGCCGCGAGACGGTCTCCTGCGACGTGCGCATCATCTATTCGATAAGGATCTTCGTCGAGAGCGTCGTGGTGATTGTGGTTGTGGCCATCAATGTTGTGGGTATGGCTGTGGTCATGGTAATGCGTGAGATGCTGGCGGACGTCCTGCATGATCTGCGGGTCGAGGGGGATATCGTCGTAGTCTGGCAGCGAGTGCAGGGTGTGATTAGGATTATGATGGTGATGGAGCTGCATATTTGCGACGGGGGCGCGGATGGCGTTGTGGTGGTGGTGGAGGGGGTGCATGTCCGGGTGAGGGTGAGTGTGAGCGTGTTGGGCGGGCGACGGAAGGGGTTGTTCGTGGAGGTGGGGGTGTCGGTGCTGTTGGTCGTGGTCGTGCGCGCGGTGTTGCAGAGGAGGGGATGGAGTGACGTCGTCGGCGTTGGCGTCGTCGCCGCTGTCGTGCGCCGAAGGCACCGAGCTCGGGATGCTGATCAACCTCCCCGCGGCGCTGACGCCTCCCTGGCCCTGCGCTAGCCCCTGGCCCATCCCAGACGTGCCGTTTGGCAGTGTCCGCTTACACGCTGCGGCGGCGGCCAAGGCGACTGCTCCGCCGTCCGGCCGCACGCTCGGCACCTTCGTCATCTCCTTGCAGTCGGCACAATTCTTAATCACGAGACTGACCGTCTCCTTGATGCGCACCCAATGATACCTCTCCGCGATAGTAGCTGTCGTCTTATTGATACCCCCATGCTGCAAGACATGAACCTGCCTCGCAATCTCATACTGGCGCTGCGGGTCAGCGACGACCTCCTTGTCCTTGAGCATCAGCCGCTCACTCCCCTCGGCCGCGGCGGCGGCGGTCTTGTCGTCGCCGGGGACGAGCTTGTAGTGGGTGGCGGCGGAGCGCAGGCGGCTCTTCTCGGCGCGGTCGGCGCCGTTGGGGTACTTGCCGTGCTTGAGGTAGAAGCGGATCTTGTCGAAGCGCTCCTCGGAGACGAAGTCTTCGCCCTCGGGGCCCAGGTCGCGGCCGTAGATGATGGCGTCGATGAGCTCGTGCGGGTGCGAGCGCAGGTTGCCGCAGCCTTTGACGCGCCCGATCCGTTTGAAGCCGAGGGCGTCCCAGATGCGGCAGGAGGCGACGTTGGTTTCGTAGACGAGGTTGAAGACGGAGTAGGTGTAGCCCTGGGGAGAAGGTTAGCTGTCGTGTTGAAAGCGGATCGGCTTGACATGTATGTGGCGTCGGGATTGTGAATGAGACCGATGGTGATTGATGACAAAGTGTGTCGCCACGAGTCCGAGAATCCGGAGTAACACTCACCAGCTTCGGCGCCCACTCCAAATACCCCTCCCCCATCAACCTGCCCACCCCCCTATTCCTCGCCGCATCCGTGACCAAAAACCCGCCATTACAAACATGACTGCTGCGCCCCGGATAATTCGGCTTGATATAAAAGCTCCCCAAACACTCCCTCGCCCAATCCTCCCTCTCCATCCTCCCGACCTCGTCGACGCTCCCGATCTCGCCGAGCAGCATGACGGCGCCGAAGTTCTGGAACCAGTAGGGCCCGAAGGCGGAAAGGGCCATGGGCGCGATCATCGGGTAGGTGTCGCCCTTTTCGATCTCGCGGTTGAGCTGGTCGCAGAGGTAGGCGAGGAGCGAGGGGGGGACGTGCGCGGCGGAGGAGAAGGGGAGCAAGGTGGCGATGGTGACGCGGTCGCGGAGCGTGACGGGGCGGGGGACGATGTCGGGCGGGAGTTGCGGGTTGCCGGTTGGGGTCGGGTAGGGGGGTGCGCCGGAGGTGCGGTGGATGGTGGGGGCGGTTGGGTCGTCGAGCATGGCGGGCATGGTGGGCTTTTTCGTTTGCTTTTTCGTTTTTGCTTCTTTTTTTTCTTCTTTTTTTCTTTGATATGTAGGGAGATTCGAGATTAATATGAATGATCGGAGTCTGTGATTAAAAATGGTACTGAGAAATAGGCGTTAAACAGGGACTCCTGAAGTAATTGATGTCTTGTGTGACTGTGTTTTTCTCCGAAAGCAAATCAATCAGATAAGCTACGTTCGAGTCTGAGCTAAGACACACAAATATTTTTGAGCGTCATTGTCCCAATAAATGAACAGCAAAGAAAAGTAGTCTTACGATAATCCGTGCTTTTTACGGTTCGTAGTCCTATTCTCTTCCTTCTTCCCTCCCTCCCTACCTTTACACAATCCTGTTGTTCTGGCCTCTAGTTAGGGCAAGTTCGCAACACCCTTCCGGATTAGTCTTGCGGGTCGTCGAGCGGTTGGAATCAGTGCTGAGATGTTGATGTGAAGTTCTCAGTCCGACGGTCGTGGCCTGTATCTCGAACCTCGCTTGAATTCGGCTCGCGTCGGTCCCGTGACGGAGGACTTCGGCCGTACCAGGTACGAAGGTACAAAGTACCTATAACGTGTTATCTTAGGGTTAGATAGGGTTGCTGAATACCAAGTCCAGCGCCCGGGAACCTGCACGGCTAGAGCGGACACAGCACCTGCGTACAGCATTGCCATTTATTTGTTAAGCTGCTCGCAAAGCACTCAATATTAAGGAGAGAACCATAGATTACACAGCCAGATTAAATCCCAAATCGCTCATACCGTCCACCACAACCTAGAGGAGAGAAACCATCCTACGATTTCCGAGAAGCCTTTGGATCCGTGACCCATTACATGACGTACAGGAGATTCGTGTCTAATCAGGACGCATCAGTACGATGTGCAGTAGGTAGTCGAAACAAGAGGGGCGCTTACTCAAAGGATGACTGCAACTCAACTGCGGCTTCTGTGTGTACTTTGATGCCAGCTCGTCGCGGATGCTGTTGAGTAGTTGCACGTAGCTCTGTTGCGGGTTCTTCTTCAGCGCGTTGATGAAGGCCCAGGACATGGCCCCCGTCGCTTCGCCGCCGATTTGGGCGTCTTGTCTGTGTGGAAGAATTGAGTCAGCCAGTAACTCCAGACAATCTCCAGTTACTCCACCTGGTCCAAAAAGAGACGAAAGAGGACGGAAAAAGGATGCCGCCCAACGTGACTCGCCGCCGCAAGCCCATTGTCGGTCTCTGGCAAGAGAGACTTTGAAGGACTCGAGGCATTCGGTACACAAGACTAAAGTACATGCGGTGATACAACTACTCCTGGAACAGAAAGCGGTGTCTCAATAAGACGCCGGACGATGGTAAGCAGGCACCCCCAAGAGCAAAGAAGAATCAAGCACCGGGCATGGTGAAGGGATAACAGAATCCCGTGAAAGGAAAAGTGTCGACTAACGAAGTCTGCGTGTCTTTGCTACCAGACCACATGATGACATCCGCAGGTGAAGTCTTGGTCACTTTGGCCCTCTCGTAAGCCTGTTCTCCGGTGGTGGCCTTCTTGAAGAAGCTCATCGCAGTCGAAGCCATGCCCCCGAGGTCGCCACGAGCATATGCCGATACGATGCCAAGTAGCCCTTGTCCGGCTTCCTTGGCCAGATTGGGTTCCTTGAGTACACCCTGGGTAGAGTAGATGTATGGTAGATCGAGCGCGGACCCCGAGTGACACGAGTCAAAGATGGCAGTCAACCGGACGCCTGGTGACAGGGGTTTGACCATGATGTCGTGCATGTCATCGTCGACGATGTGCCCAGCCACTCGAAAGTCGACTGGATAGATGACTTCGTCGTAGCCGTCATCCTCGTCCCCGTCGAGATCCGGCGTTTGCCCACCGTGACCTGTATACGACAATCAACTCTGACCGGTTCAGCGCGTTTCAGGTGACTAACCAGAGTAATGGAAGAAGAGAGAGTCGTTCGGCTTCGCCTCTTTCACCAACCAGTGCATTGCTCTTAAAATGTTCTGCTTCGTCGGTTGGCTCATAGGATTCTGCTGGTCGTCGGTCAGGATGACCATATCTTCTCGGGCATATCCAAAGTTCTGGTTCAGGTAGGTGGACATGTTTTTGACGTCGTTGATGCATCCTCTCAACTGTCCTCGCTGGCCAAAGTAATTGATACCAATCAGAAGGGCTTTTCTTCGACCGGTACACGCAGAATACTGGAAATTATAGCCCTGTGGGGCGCCCTGGCCAAAGCCAATCATGCCTGACGGTGGGGGTGGGGGTGCATTTGTGTTGCCGTGAACATAGGCATTGGAGTTCACCGAAGGAAGTCCTGGGACCAAGCATTAGTGCACTGCTTGATTGCGAGGACTATCGATCGGTATCACAAACCTGGTCGACCTCCATACTGCGGTCCTCCATTTGGGGGTCCATAGCCGTATCCGGGCTGTGGAGGTTGTGACTAGATATAAGGGTCAGTTTTGACTGAGCGATTGCTGGAAAGAATCCCACTCACCTGCTGATAGCCACCACCATATGGTTGTGGTGACGGCGGGGGACGTCCGTAACCATAGCCAGGCTGTGGTGAGGGAGGAGCTTGTGGTGGTGGGTAACCGGAATAACCTTGGGGTCTGAACTTCGCGTCAGCTTCAAATGAACAATCACAGTAAGCGGGTGAAAGATGTGAGGAAGTCTCACGGATATGATTGAGGGGGAGGATACCCTTGCGGCGGGTACCCTTGCGGTGGGTACCCTTGTTGAGGTGGCGGATAACCTTGGGCGGAATAAGCTGGTTGGGGCGGTGGATAGCCTCCTCCACCACCACCACCACCACCACCATATTGCTGGCCCGGAAAGAACGACATCACGAGACTGAATTGGTTCGGTCAACGACTGGAATACGAATCGATGTTGCTCTGAGTGGGAGAGCTGTTGCCGTGCCTCGCGACTGCTCTGTATGTCGTGTCTTATCGTGAAGTGAGAGAGGTAATTGATTGTTAACCGGATAATTATCGAGTGATTGCAGATGGAAGCGGTTGATTGGCCGTACCGCAGTCCTGCTTTAAGTAAATGGTGAGTTCCTAGTTCGACGTCGCAAGCAAAACAAAGTCTCGCGGGGTAGCCGGTGAAAAAGACAAGCCTCACGACAGTGATGCGGTGTGCGAGATGTTAATAGCTTCTATAGCCTCAAAGTCAAGGGTACGAGAGGTATCTAGCTGTCTTGGCAATGAATATGAAGCTGAAGCTGAAGTTGAAGCAGCACTCTAGGTAACTACCTTAGTGCTCTGCTTCGGACGGGTCCGTGACAGGTTAGGAGGTTACGGTAGTTCTAAGTTAACCACGAGGCGCTTACTTAAGCGATGACTTTCCATAGGTAAGGTAAGGTATTATTATTGACTTACTCCACTCTAACTTGAAGTATCCAGACCCCGAATGACCCGGGCCCGAATGGGAAGAACCGTGAAGAATGGGAGGAATGGGAAGAATGGGAATCTTTTGACACGGCATGGCTAACTCGATTCCGCTCGTGAGCCGAATGCTAAGCTTTTCGTCTACAAGGGAGAAATGCAACGATACCCCATGCATACATAAATGACAATCACACCAGCCTCTATCGTGGCTTTCCTCACCGGCAGCCCCGCCTCTCGGTCGGGTTAAGTCCTCCGTTGATACAGTAGGGAGGTACAAGTAAGGTATCGAATGGGATCGAGATGAAGGCCCAAGAAACCTTCATCAGATGCAATCTTAGATCTTTATGCTTTTAAACTCATCACGGCCACAGTTCTAAGCCGATGGAAACGGACGACGGGATGCAATAATGGCAGGCGGTGCTAACGTACAGTACAGGCCAGAGGGTTGAAGCCCAATGAAGTGTTCCAACACGTGGCTGTAAGTACAAAGTACTGTACTCCCACGTGCATCCTCAATGATCTTTTGAGTGTTGCGCTGCAATACACAATATTATTAATTATTAATGGGTATGTATGTACAACCATGCAAGAGAAGCTGAACCAGTGCTCGGCTGTTGAGCACTCTTCAGTCTAGGAGTTGTCTTCCAAATAATTCTCCTGGATCCATACTCTGTTTCTTTGGCTTCCACGAAATGCCTGAAGACGATCCTTCTGCGTCTTGCAGTAAATAGTTCATGCTTGGCCTGCCTGTCTTAACCAAGACCCGAAGGAAACCAACTTCCAACAAGATCCGCTCTACCAGGCCATCTACGGAGTTATACTTCAGTCCTCTCGCCCAATTTCCTTGTCCGCTCGGCTGGTCCCCTGCAGGACATTGAGACGCTACACCAGAGACCCGAAACCGTCCTCCGTACTGCGCCAAACGAAATCACTCCGCCCAGAGCTGCAGCCTGCGCAGAGATCTTTTCGTTCTCGGCCGGGCCATATCCAGGGCCACGCGCGCATGCGAAAGCTCCTGAGCCCTGGTTTGACACAATGCGCACTGAAGACGCAGGAGCCGATTGTGCATAGGTATGTCTGCTTGCTGATCGAGCGACTGCGCGAAGCGGTCGACGGCGCCCCAACCGGCCGGGAGTGGAAAGGAGTCGAACTCGATATGGTGCCGTGGTGCAATTACACCACGTTTGACATCTTCGGCGACCTGGGCTTTGGTGAGTCCTTTCAATGCCTCGGGCACTCTCACTGTCACCTTTGGATTGCCCTCCGTGTTCAACAGCGTCAAGGCTGCGAATTTTGTCATTGTCGCGCGCTTCTGCCCCTGATCGGTTTTCCACTCATAGAGTGCGTTCCTGAATCAATCACGGAAACGCAAAGGGTTCATTGCCGGCAGATTGTGGACAAGGTGTAGCGTCGCCTTAAGCGGGGTGTCTCGAGGCCCGAAAGTAAACCAGTGCCCAAGAAGCGTCCATAAAGACTATAGCCGTGATCGTAGAGTCAATGAACCACCTTTTTTTGGGCACGCCTTTCGGACGCCGCTCCGGGCATCTCCCACTCATGAATTCCTACCATGCAATCCAATCACCTACATGTAGTCCGCCGTCTGCCGCTCGCACCACTCCCAAAACTCCCTCGCCCGCCCGGTCCCCCCCTCAGCCTCACTCTTCAACGCATCCAGCAGATCCCCACGCGGCGCCGGGTGCAACCGGCCCCAGGGCACAACATAAGCGCCACCGTGAGCCTCGAGCGTCAGCTCAGGAGCCAAGCCGGCCCACAGCTCCGTGTAGGCACCCATGCGCGGCCGGTGCAGCAGCGGGGCCGACAGAAGCTTCATCCACGACGCGTGCCGCAGCAGGTTAGTCGACAGGTTGCCCGGGTTCTGCGTGAGGCTGAGGATGCCGTACGCCGGACTGCCGGGGATGGCTGCGGCGCGTGCCAGCTCCGCGGCGAGGAACCAGTTGCCCGTCTTAGAGGCGACGTAGTTCTGCGTCTTGTCGGGCGGCGGCGAGGCGATGTCGGCCATGGCGGGGCCGCCGGTGGGCGCGGAGAGGTCGACGATCTGCGAGCTGGTCCAGACGACGCGCACGCTGCCCGGAGTGCTGCTTTGCTCCTCCATGGCGGCGTGGAGGGAGGGGAGGAGCAGCTGGGTGACGAGGAAGGGGCCGAGGCAGTTGGTGGCGAGTTGTAGCTCGTGGCCCTGTTTCGAGATGCTTCCGAGTGGGGGCAGGGAAATGCCGGCGTTGTTCCAGAGGACGTCGAGCTTGCGTTCTTTGGCTTGGAAGGCCTGGACGGAGGCTTTGATGGTGGTTAGATCGTCGAGCTCGAGGGGTAGGTACTCGAGCTGGCCTGGGGTGTCATGTGTCGGGGCTTTGATCTGCTCGATGCTTTGCCGCGCTTTGGATTCAGAGCGGCCAGCGATGTAGACCTTCCCGCCTGCTTGGAAGAGGATGGTGGCGAGCTCGAAGCCGATGCCTGAAGCGCCCCCTGTGACGATGAAGACCTTTCCTTTTTGACTCGGTAGATTTTGCTCCGTGAGGTTCGGAGTGGGTGGGAAGAACTGAGACCAAGCGACACCCATGATGAGCGCTGGAGCGGTGATTGCAAGCTTGTGAAGTTCCAAGTGCAGAGTGGTTGCGTTAAAGGAAAGAAAGGGTTGTAATGCAGATAGAGGAGATTGTGGATTGAATATGAGAAGGCTGAGACACAACTTGGACTTTGGTTTTCCGCCTTGAATGCAGTCAAAATACATACAGCATCTGTGTGTGGCAAGTACATCTTACAAGTGTCCATAGACATAAGACTTCACCGTGGTCTTTATGCTTTACAACAAAAATGTTGAGGTGATCTTTTTCGCTCAGATTCCCGACCTGTTACCGTAGCTACCTTTGTACAGTGGTTGATACATAGTGATAGTGATAGTGAGAGTATACAGGTCTTGCATGGTTCAGCCAACCTACATCCTCTCCCCTCTGTCCTCTTGCAAAGATCTGGGGTTGAGCCTGTACTTGGGCTGTCCATCAGGATGAGCTGTTTTGTCTTGAACACCTTACCAACATTGATATGAACCCATTTCGTACCTTACTGTCGTTATTCAATTTAGATGCCTAAGACCCCTGAGGTCGATCGAGCCAAAAGAGCAGTAAATGGAGTGGCAAAGAAGGCTTCAGCTTTGTCATTGGCCTCTAATCCTTCCATCATATTCAAATACGGCTAATACTGTCATCCATACAAGACAGGACACCGGCGAACGCTCCCTTGAGGAGAACCATCTGCCCAACACAGCGCGTCCTTCAGCGCTCAACTCGAACCCCTACTCCCCCTAATTGACTCACAACGCCTGTCGGCCGCATAAATAAACAAGGCAGCCATTTGCATTTGCAGTCTGACGTTGGGCTTTCACAGCTGTATCCAATCATACCGCTTCAATTGCCAACCCTGCCCGCCCAGGACAAGGGCCTCCATGCCGCCGAAGCCAGGAGAGGCTTTCGCCCTATATACCCACACCGAGCCTGATGAGGATGGGGTTTATCATGTCAACCTCAGGGATGACTACACCCACTCTGATGAAATCCACGCTGCACAAGCCTTTATGGGAACGCCAGAGCGACAGCAAGTGGAATCTTGCCCAGATTCTGGTGCCGGACCATTCCTCAGAAAGGAGTAGGACTTATGTCATATGAAACAATCTGGTTCATGATCAAAGGTGTTTAAGCGCCTGAGAAGCTCATACAATATAGGTTGAGCCGGGTTTCTGTGAGTCTGTGTCTCAAGTCAGAGTCTGTATGTATCTGTCCTCGTCCTTGTTTTACGTACTATGCCATAACATCAACCTTAGATTATTTTCAACTCCTCTTCCGGATAACGTGGTGTTCCTGTCGTTTCATCGACCTCATCCCACCACGGAATGTCTTCTGCAGGAAACTCCCACTGGAAGGCACCAATACGCTCATACAGGTTATCAGTCTGCCCAAGTTCGCTATCTGGCATTGTAACTGGTCTGAGGATCAGCCCTTGCCCGCGACGCGTATAACCATTCCCCTCAAACAGACCATAACCAGCAAATGGATATGAATGAGCTCCTGTTGAATATCCGCTATTGAATCCAGCTTTATTGTTATAGTGTGACGGCTTTTTTCTGCTCTTGAAGGCTCTTTAGACAACTTGATTGCGTATCCAGGAGCGTGAAAATGCGTGTATTTACCACTCATGGTGATAATTCCACATTTACCATCTTCGTTCAGAGACGAATCGACTGCAGTTGCCGCCAGTAAACACCTTCGAGCGCTATCCTCGAATATGTTGCCGTACAAACGCCTTATTGGGCTCTCTACAGACGCCCAGGAGAACGAAGGCGCAATATATTTCTTCAGACGACGTCCAGGTCGTACTACTTCCCAGAGTAACTCGCCGAACAAAAGCTCTTTCCACATCCCAAAGTAAGGTGTCGGATGACCATTATGAGCCGCAATTAGGTCAATGAGACCCTGCAAAGCGATGAGCTTATCTCCATGATTTGTGAAACCCTTGTTGCTGTAGTTTCCAACAATCGCGGACCAGTCAAGCTCTAGAGAAGCGAACTTTCCTCCCGTTGTTTGTATCGGCTCGCGCGAGTCGATTCCCGAAGGCTTTGCTGCTGACGTCTCACCGTTTGCGGTATCGAAATTGGATTGCCTGTTTGAGCGATTGGATGCTATTTTTGATTTGTTTCATCACACGCGGTGATGGGATAGCCATCCTCTAGTGACAAGGCATTTTTGTGGTATTCTTGACTTTGTTGAGCTGAAAGTAAAAGGTCAAAAAATAGCTTGCCATTTCTTGGCACCTGGTCATGGAATATGCAATGTCCATCATTAGTCTGCGAAGTACGACATTCCCAATAAACGCCCTGTGCTCCAAAGTAGATGGTTCTGGGCGGAAGGAGCCGTTCTTGGAATACCCAACCTCTATTAAGTAAAGGTGCTTTCAAAATCCTTTTTTCTTCCCATGGCTGATAGGCTGTAGTGAAGCCTTCCAGCAGACCATCACTCTCGGTCTTCCGTTCAATGTGCTTGGTAGATGGTCGAAAGCTCATACCATAAAGTCCTCGAGCTAGAGGTAGTTTGCATGGAAGATAGGAACGAGGGTCCCGCGATGTAGAACATCCAGATGCGCTATTGGCACCATGAAGAGCGGCGAGAGAAAAGACGCAGTTTGAATAGACACCCGCCATGATTTCGGCCTCATGTTTCCAGTCGTCATGGTCGTCCTGAATGATACATAGGGAATCAATCCACAGGTAGCGATATCCTAGTCTGCGGCAGATATGGATAGCGTCTTGGAACGTTCGTGGAAGGGATTGAAACGGCACGGTGGCAATCAGTGAAGTGAGAGTAGCTTTCTCTAATCTCGTAATGTCTGCATTACCCCAGCAGTGACTAAGAGCCACATATTGTATGCCCTTATCTTTTTGAGAGTCGCAGATATGTAGGTGTGGTTTTTGGATACCACTTGGCGGGCCAATATCCAAGAGCCGTGTTGGTGGGTTCCCTGAAGGCTTCACGAGGAAGTCACATTGTCTATGCTCTTTAATACACTCGCTCAACTGTTCTTGAATCCAGGCGAAAGTTGCTTCTGAGGAAGTTGACACGCTATCGCGAGCGGGTATCAGGTTGCGGTCAAATTGGAAACTAGGCTTTTCTTCCACTAAAAGTAACTACCCATTAGAGATCCCCAGCCCAGATGAACGAGTTTCATAGCCGGAGAAGAGACCGACGGTTTTCCAAGAACATCGAGTCCTCTTTTATTTCCCTTATGCGGACCCCACTGAATCCAGCCTCCCATAAATGAAGAAGTAGGATACGTCCGACGGGGTACCAAATTCCGAGGCCTAAAAAGATCTCGGTCTCTGGGTTAATGAGGATGCCGTGGAATCAACAGACTACATCAGTGGCAACCTTGCAAGGCGGACGCTTCAAGGTCATGGACTGTGCTTCGGCGCATGAAAGCTCTTTCGAAGAAGATATGCATCTTGTCAAAAGGCAGTCCTGACCTGGTTTCTTGGCTATCGCTGCGGGGCTGATCACTCTCATCTGCATTGCTTCCAGGCTCAGTACTGTTGTGCTCGTCATCTTGCACATTAGATCTCGTTTGCCGTGATGCAGGAAACGTCATCTTGGCGAAAGAAGTGGGGTATCGTTCGATGAATTGTTGGATACGATCTCGGTCCTGAGGAGTATGAAATCCATTAAACAGGCCAAAGTATGAGGTTGGAACAAGATTTGCACTGGCATGGGAACCGTTCTCCCAATCTCCATATCGGTCTGGACTTCTTTCCCAGGCGAGGGGGTCATTCAGAAGTTTCGAATCGCGACAAAGGTTCTGACAGGTCTCGCAAAGCGTATGTAATTGGACAGTTTCGTTAACAGGCTCCATGCCTGCTTCCTCGCTTTAGGCAGTCTTGAGAGGTTGAAGACAAATGGTCCCAGGTAGCAATAGTAAGGAGAATCAAAGCCGTCTTCTAAAATGGCATGCTACATGGCAACCATCATCGTGATTTTCAAGATTGGTGTAATAGGAACGACAGACTGCGGACAGTAATTTAGAAGAAACCGTTCATCTAACGAGGTGCGGAGTACATTTTGTGTACCACCTGAAAGTCGAAGGAGATTGGCTGTGTTCAGGCAACAGCCTTGGCTAGACGTACCTACAATGATGCTTCCCCGGTGCTCCCTCGTGCTCACTCAATACTCCCTCGTGAAGCGGCTCTGCTCCCTTCCAAGACCGGAAGGGGAAGCGGTATCTCATTGTCAGAAGTGTCAAGAGGCTGCACACCATCTGCTGAGCTAGGTCATGACAGTTTGAGGTGTAGATATTGATATACGGTATCAACAAGATTTAGTAACATGTACGATGGTATAGAATATAAAATAAGATAAGAGCGAAAAATGTGGTCATAAACCTCGTCTCAGCCTAGCGACCGCCTCGTCTCCTAGCTGCTTCAGTTGATGCCCCTCCCGCTCTACCATTTACCTCTTTACTCCAATAACCAACAGCTGCCCGGTTGCCGCGTTCTCAGCCGCAAACTCTTCCGGCCCGTTCCAAGCTCCGCCTCGTCAGCCGAAGCAAAACCCCCCCTTGGAATTTGAGTTTTAGGAGGCGGTACCACAGTGCCTTCGGTGCTCACTTCTTATCCTTCCTCATGCAATAGACCTCTTCAGAAGAGGCAGATGGGCCTAGGCCCTGGCTTGAACTGCACTCTCAACGGTACCGTGACACACAATAGTTCTTGAGACTTATGATCATATCAACGTCTCACACACAGACCTCACCAGCTTGGTGTGCAACCCTCTTGCGCTGTTGTTTGTGGAATTATCAATGCAGACCTGTAGACTGTGTCGTCCATTTCCAAAGCCTGACTCACTACAGCCATGTACGCGGGCCAATAGCCCTAACCAACTTCATGCAGCCAGTGAAAGAATAAAAACCAACCAATGGCCAATACCTGAACTACCTAACAGATGTAAAGAAAGAACGTCAAAGAAAACCTCGCCAGAGCACTGTCTAACGATGACAGTGTCCTTACATAGGGTCCAAACGAATCAGAATAGAGGACTGAGGGAAGAAACGTTAGCCCAAAGACAAGTAGTAACAGCCAACACAGAACCTCTCGAGACGACCATGTATGTAGTCAGCCTATACGTGCTCCGTCTCGAGCGTGGCCTGGTACGGGAGAAAATCTTAGAATCTTTATACGTCGTCAATCGCAAGCGGCAGGCAGGTATCCGCCGCGGCGAAGCGTGCTGCAGCGTTCGGGGTTACTAGGCAAGAGTAGGCAACGTCACCCTTGCGCCATCCCTCAAGAGCTTGGAGGTGTCAGTACTGGCTCCATACTTCTACCTAGTCTTGGTCGGCGCATGTAGTGGACGCACGCACGCACGCGACAGTCGGTTACCGCCTTACTGTAACCTAAACACCACCGCCCGACTGCACGAGTGGAGGTAGAACTTTGGTTACTCAAGGACGCGAGGGGAGAAACGATCCGAGCTTTGTGCGTCGTCGCTTGCTCATTGCCACCCACATAAGGTATGGAGCAGATCTCTGGCGTTGCGCTTCATGGCCGGCAGGAAGAGCATCAGAAAGGTATCCGTACCTGGTACGCAACGGTCGTGCATCACGCTAAAGTCCAACGGCTAAGCGATGCAGGTGCCCTAAGCCCTTAGCCCTAGATACGACTATTTGATTCATATGTTGCGAGATCATGTGACTATGTTGGGGTGATGCCAATCCCGACGTCTAGTCTTTCCTTAGAAAAGTTGAGAGGTCTCTGTAGCGTTTCACCGCAGATCATAGATATTATGGGCATCAGCATGGGCATCGACCTCAATCCTACCCGAGTACAGACCTGCGTCGGACTAGGCCCAGAGATCTAGCTCGGTGGCATGAGCTTCTCTTTGGGAATTCAGCAAGTTACTTAGATTCAAAGGTTCGTGCGTAAAATCTATGCTGACTTCATACCCAAAGGCATGAAGCTGAGGTGTCGATAGGTGATCAAGGGTTCATCTAGCAAGTCAAGTCGGCATGGGGAGAAAATAAGGCAAATCTACCTCCTGAAGGGGGTGAACCAAGCAATCCACCGTGCACAGAACGACCCCGGAATACCCGGGTCTTCAGGCAAGGTCCTCCAGTTGAGAAACGCCCTCACATGCCACCGAGAGCCCATTGCGAACAGAGACGAGACATGACTGCCCGCATCGATTGGATCGAGGCGGATTCAAACTTCCTCCATCTTCGCATGCGAGTCGGCAATCCGAGCAGGCCAGATGCAGATATGCAGAGACATCTCAGGTGCAGGCAACCGACTAAACCGTACGAGAAGATCATCTGAGGGGGTATCTCGAGACGCGTAGATTCCCGCCCACCACTGGACTGCCGTCCCATCTGCACCGGCTGCCCGAGGGCTCCTGATCCTTAGCGACCAGCCCTCTTTTGCAGATTGCGTGCACGGTCTGGCGGTATATGAAGGCCTTAGACCACCTCTAGTGGGCTGGACGTTCGTCCTCAAGAACACCGTCACTCTCGAGTTCGCCCCGCAGATCTGTATCAGAAGCCCAGTACGCTTTTCCACCCAGGTTCGAACCGACGCCTCACGAGCGTGGCGAAAATGAAGTTCCACCTGACCCACATCATCCTCCTCCCGCCTCTAAGCAGCTGTAGACTGGTGCGTTCCACTCCTCGCCTGTCGCCCGACCCACCCGCTGATCCTCCACAGGTGCTCACCTCCCCAGTAGCGGCGCCCGCACCCGAACCCCTCCCAGCCTCTGCCCTAACGCCCACAACCCTCACCAACGCCATCTTCGTACCCCTGCAATACACCGGCCCCATCCACCCCAACGGCCCAGCCATAACCCTAAACGGCACCGCACAGGTCCGCCCCCCCACCACCCCCCCCCCCAACCACACCATCATACCGTAGCTAAACCCCAACCATTCCCATCCAGGAAATCCACGCGCAAATCCAGGCCCTCAACCCCGCCTTCTCCCCCGCTCACTTCCCCGCCCCCTCCCCCCACTCCCCTTCCCCACCCCTCCCTCCCCGCAACAAGCTCCCCCCCTGGTGCGACCCCCCCGGCATCGGCCCCGCCAGCAGCGAAGCAACACAGAACAACATCCTCTACCTAGCCTCTCTCCCGGGGCGCTGCAGGCTGCAGGCCGGGCCGCGCGTGTGCACGCGGCTTGCGTGCACGCAGGGCGGGGGGGTGTTTCTGTGCAACGATGTGAGCGGCCCCCCTCCCCCGTGTTTCGGCTCGGCATAAGTGAGGGGTATAACGTGGGAAAGGGAGAAAGTTGACGGTGCTGATGATGATGATGGGGGGGGGGTGTAGGAGAGAGTGGCGATCGATCCGTCGTGCGCGTATCTGGCGTCTTATGCGGTGGATGTGTTGAGGGCGTGTTGTGCGGCGCAACCGCCGTGGGGGCTGGATTGTTATGGGAGTGGGCAGGTGTTTGATTCGGATGGGTATAATGTTATTGTTTCGGCGCAGGTGAGGAAGAGATCTTTGTGTTGGGTTGGTGTTTGGGATGGGGTGGCTGATTGTGCTGTAGGATTGCTGAGGGGGACGAGGGGGTGGAGGTTAGGCGGAGGGCGGAGCTTGAGATGGGAGGTGGGTTATGGCTGTCGCTTTAGACTGTTGGTGGAGCGGGAGAGGGACTCGCGGCCGCTTGTTCTTGAATGACGACTGCAACAGTGACATCGTTCGAGTCTGTATTGAGAAATGTCCTCTTCAACAAAATGTCGACTTGGCTAGGAAATTGTGACGGGAGTTGGTACGCTTTTCGGAAAGGTTCTCGTGTAGCAGTAAGAATCGAAAATCCCACTTACACATGCTGTACACACCCAGAAACTCCTGTGCGAGAAAAGTGTAGAGCGAACACTAAGAACAAGTGAACGTGAAGCTTGATCGCTGGAGAATATCACGCTGGAAAAGGGCGTCACGCGGCAAAACGGAGCGAGTCAAGCACGGGTCAAGATCGATCCACAGTATACTGTAGGTAAAACAATCTGATCTCATTCAGTCAATATTTAATATTAGTGGCACTTCGCCGTCAGATATATCCTAATTACACTTCGTGACATTGCCCTAGCCCACCTAGAAGTACAACCCCTTCTGCCACCAGTCACACCTCGCGTTCGCCGAGGGATCCATCATCTCCATGATGCTAGTGATATTGAGATCTTCCTCCTCGGCACCGTTTCCGTACAGAGGAAACATCGGAATGTTCGGCCCGCTCGGCTTGCCGTTCTCCACGAAGCTGGTGAGGTACTCCTGAAGCGCCACGGCGACGGTGTCGTTGGTGACGGCCGCACTCGGCCCATCGTAGAAGGAGTACGGGACATCCGCCCCATGCAGAGCCGGCGGGACGGAGAACTGGTACGCGTACGTGTTGTTGCCGTAAGCCTTGTCGAGGTAGTAGGTGTTGCAGGTGAAGATCGACTCGGATATGGTCAAGACTGCGCGGCCGATGTTGTCTTTGTAGCCCAGCGAGCCGTCGAAGACGGGTGGGTAGAGGACGTTTGAGATGTAGCTCACGACGGACGGGCTGATGTCTGGGTAGCTCGTCTTCAGGAAGGCTTCGTAGGCGGTGTTGTTGGTGATGAAGGGAGGCGTGAAGACGAGGCCCTCGTCAGCGTTGTGGCCAACCATGACCTTCACACATTTATCGTAAGAGCCTTGGAGAAAAAGCTTGCCGGGAACGTCCGGAACAAAAAGACCGTCTACAACGGGACCGTACACAAAGCCGCCGTAGACTGAGTGAGCGACTTGGATAAGGTTCGCCATGATCAATGCTTGAGAGGGCAGCTGCCTGGCCTGTTGTATCGTGCTCACGTTGAGGAGGCGCAGGAATTCTTGGAAGATCTGTTCTTGTTGGAGGTGCCCAGGGATAGGAATAAAGCCAGGGCTTTGGGGAATGGCTTGCTGAAACGGAGCGGGACCCAAAAGACCTCCAAAAGCGGTTATCTGATGTTCGATCGAACCGCCTCCAGCCGATTCACCAAAGACCGTCACCCTGTTCGGGTCACCCCCAAACAGGTGGATGTTGTCTCGCACCCACTGTAGAGCTAGCCGTTGATCGTACAGGCCCGCATTGGCGGTACCGTCCGACTGCAGCGTCGGGCCGGGAAGCCATCCGAAAGCTCCCAACTAAGAGCAGTCAGTGAGTACTGATGCCGCATGGAAGCAAGTTGAGAACGTACGCGATAGTTCAAAGCCACATATATTATGCCTGTCGATCCAGAAACCTGGCTAGCTTTGATCAAGCCTGCGGGATTACCATTGCCATTCTTGTTCCCGAACGTGTAACCTCCACCGTAGATCCAAACCATGACTGGTGCGCCACTGCAAGATTGGTTGCCAGCTTGGTCGAAGATTTGCTTCGGAACGACAACGTCCAAGAACAAGCAGTCCTCACTTGTTCTCGGGTCCATTGCGGGTGCGGCGCTGGACGAGTTGGACAGCGCAGCAACAGCAGCCTCATAGTCGTAGGGCTTACCAGACAAGTACGCCGGGATGAAGGTGCGGGTAATCGCCAGCCACGCCGGGCCAGCTTGTGGGCAGATGGCACCGACGCTCCCATTTTGAATGGTGCTGCTCTTGGTTGTTACCGGAACGGGCGCGCGGAACCGCAAATTGCCCACCGGCGGTTCCGCGTATCTGATGTTGGTGAAGTTGTAGAAACCCCCTGTGGACTGCAGTCATGTTAGCAGATGGATTGGTTGTAAGGCACGACTGACGGACATTGAAAGAGATAGCCTGGTGAACTTCGTAGCCAAGATCGACGGTGGGCAGAGGGGCAGAGCTCTGGGCAGCTGCAGAAGAGACAATGGCAAGGCCAGCGAGCGCCTTGAAAGTGTTTCCCAACATAGCCGGCAATTGAGGGAAAAAGCAGGCTTGGAAACGGGTTGAAGTGGTGAATAGCCATTTTATCGGCGAGCTGCCCTTTATACGATCTACTCCTCTCGGAGCTTACGCTGCCCATAGGTACGTAATGAGACTGCATACTTCGGACGGTAGCTGCAAGCTTCCTTACTCCGCATACGCCTATCAATGGATCGCACGCAGCTCGAGTACGTGGACGTTGGGAGTAAGGATTAAGCATCGTAGTTTTGAAGCTTAAAGACTTTCACCCAATCACAAGACGAGCGCATGGAGCTAATCCTTGTACCATCATCAGCCTCATTATTTGCGGGGCCGGAGGCGTGCCTCGGTAGCTTCGAATAACAGTATCACCAGGGGTTGACCTTCCTTTTCGGGAGTCGGGGAAGTTCTGTACCGGGGACTATTGATTATTACAGCTAAATGAGTGACAGCTTCTCACGATCGCAGACCTTATAATGGTGGGATGGAGTTCGGAAGAAGATGGATTGGAGTTCAGTATGCAGCATGAAAGGTTTGGGGGGTAGTCAAACTTCCACTGGGTCGTCAGCATAGTAATGCCAGTCTGTTGACAGGACGCAGGCTACTTTTGTTAGCACAAACTAGACGTACTGTATACCTGAGCTCGTACGACTCTTCCTTTTATGGCGTGTCTTAGAGCTACAGTATGTACATCCAGAAAGACATGCCTCGGCATTGAGGTAGTGCGGGTCTTCATTGTTGTAAGACTGCCGATCAAGAAACCAGGATTGTTAGCCTCAGCCGGCGGCACTGGAAGTCCGTAGTCGCCCTTTCGTCCCATCCCTGGAGATCCGAGACCTATGAAGTCTTCGTACTACGTACAAGGAGACACTCGCAACGACGTAGGCCGTCCCTGCGAAGATTTGAGGGTAAAGGTATGGCCTCGAAGACTGCGGACGGCGTAGCTTGAGTGCGATAACTTCGGAAACTGAAGAGATATCAGCTTAGATGGTAAAAACACTCCCGAGCTATCTGCTCCATTGCACTTACAAAGTGTGGGTAGGACAACAGAGAGCCACGACAACGATAGCATCGAGGGCAGCTCTGCGAGTCCCGCAACTTCTACACATAGCGGTCCAATTGTCTGTGACAACATTGACTGTTAGCTTATGTAGGTTCTATGCATAGATGTGTGTAGCGGTTAGGTTTTCTCAAATAGTGATAGTACTGCTCATGGCCTGCAGCAGTGACATACCATCCAAAATACTCCTAGAATACCACCATTGAGGATGGCGAAGAATATTATAACCCCGTAAGAAGCTGCTGGTATCCAGATCGCGAAGCAAGTGATCCCGCAGAACAGGGTAAGTAGGCCAGCTACCTCCATGCGGCCAAACCGATCACTTGCAACACCTATCAGTGGCCTTCCTATCGCCGTGCCCAGGTTCAGGTACGCCGTAATGGATGCTGCTTGACTCTTGGTAAGACCAACAGATCGACCAAAATCTGATAGCGAGTACAGCAATGTGATATACCCCAACATGCTCGAAAAGCCCCAGAAGAGTAATAACAGCACGTCCGGGCGGCGCAGGAGCTTCGTATCAAAGCCCAGCTGTGGTGGACGGATGATCGAGTTGCGGTTCCGTATCAGCATCGCTGCCGTCAGATTCATGAAACAGGTGATTGCGGCAGTGATTCGAAATGACCAAGCAAGTGAGAGGTTCCTGATCATTGCCTCTATGGCAAAAGAAAATATCAAACCTCCGATACCTGAACCGGCGCTACTGATCCCATTGACCAGACTGCGCTTCTTGGAAAACCACTGGGAAAGAATGGCGATGCTGGGAATGTAGATGAAACCCAGGCCCACACCGATGAGCAGACCTTGTGACATATACAAGTGCCAAATACGACTGGCGAAGGACGCAGATATAAAGCCTGCCGTTTGTATCAACACTCCTATGGCCATTGGGGTCCGAGTGCCGAGCTTCCGGGCGACAATGGTGACGAGAGGAGCCACAAGCATTGCCATTGCGAAATTGAAGCCTCCAATGAATGCGTAATCCAGAGACCTAGCTTCAGGGAAGACATCGGAAGAAAGATAGTAAGAGAGATATACACCATAAGACTATGATTGTCAGTCAGGTACGCAGCAGAGCTGTTTATAGCGATGTCACTCACAGCCACTTGACCCCAAGTGAAGCCATTGACAGTGAAGCATACAGCGACCTGTACCCAGCCATAACCGCCGTCGGGAGGGTCGTCATATGCTTGAGTGGGTGGGGCGTTATGGTCATTGAGTTCAGTGTTATCGCCAATTGGCGAAGACGGCCTTCGCTCTCTGGACTTCAACATGAGCGTCAAAAAGACAAGAACTCTTTCCCATATACGCTTGTCGTCAATAGAGCAGCCATCTCACGGGTTGCAATCGCATGTCGTTCCTCCGCGACCTCGGACAAATGGCAATCCGACGAGGAGTCGTTCGGGTGAAGTAGTCGTACGCGCTTCAAACATGGCCTATAGCATCTAAATCAATGGAACGTCTCTTGCATGCAGAACATCCTTCGGACCTATTTCACTTCTCTATATACAAAGACGTGTAGATTCAAACTATCAGTTGACTGGTTGTGGCCATGAGTCGCTTACATAAAGCTAACTTATACATTACGCAGTCACTGGCGTGCTCGTCAGGTACAACGCCACTGATTTCGAGGGAGAATCAATCGAATCTGTAGACATCATATTATGCCACGGCTCTCAGACAGCGGTAATACCTTAGTACCAACATTTTATTTCCGCCAATGCTCCTTCTGATACTCGTCCATGAGCCCGGTATACTCGCTGCCGGCTGCTTCCCAACCGGCGATACCTTCGAGAAGAGTATAACTTCCCATAGCCTCCTTCCCCTTCTCACGAGCATGGTCCTCGAACCAGCCAGCCGCGCGTGTTCCTCGACCTCGGGAAGACCCTTGTAATAACAACACCGAGTCAATTATAACCCTTTGGTGCGCCTGGGCGGGCTTGGTAACAAATGTACACACCACAGTAGAAAATCACCTTCTTCACTCCAGCAGCCGCGAAGAGTGTGTAGAGTGTTGGGATGCTTGGATACAGGCTTTGCGCAGGGAGGTTGATCGAGCCCCGAATCGTCCCTCCCTGTAGTCGAAATCAGTAACTTGAATGCGTTGATATGGTTCGGAGTATAAACCTCATGGTCCGCGCGACGAAGGTCCACCAGTACGAAGTCTTTGCCGGGGATTAGGCCTTCATCGAGCCATTTGCGAACTTCATCCCGGCTGACTGCACTGGGATTTGAGTTCTTCGGTGCTGGATATGCTGAGTGCCAGGGCGCCTCCACTTTCGAGGGTGATGGCTCCGGTTCCATCTCAGATGTTATATTTTGGAGTTGTTTTGGATCTCTCAGGAGAGGCATTTGAGCCTTAAGTACTGTTTTCACATTACGAACATAGGTAGTCATCCTCAGTCACGGCGACCTTCACGGAACCATACAACGTGCTCAACTTGTCACAGGTGCTCGTTCATTCGCTCAGGAGCTGCAACCGGTTCGACCATAAAATGTCATTGCACTCCTCTTATTGGCTCCATATAAGGAGACCCAAGGTGCTAAGGGGTCACCAACATGAAGTCTTTTCACGGAACAGCAATTCGTCGCATTGGTCGTGTAGCCTTCAGATTGTACCATGTGGGCATTGGTAGTGCTCAAGAACAACACAAGCCAGATAACTAAATGCAACCCCAGCTGCTACCCTTTATGCCGTCTGAGCTGCCTTTGCTGCCTGCTGTGCGTTCACCTTCTTCCCATCCTTGTTATACCTGACTCTAGGAGGTGGCGCACGGTTGCGGCGGCCTTCGCGGGAGCGAACACTGCAGCAGAGAATAGTTAGTCACCTCGAGTAAAGTCACCCCTACATCCGACGGAAGATGTGATAGCCAACATACCGGACTATTTTGCCGTGGATGGCACAGGACACGCAGTACTGTAGCTTCAGATACATCTTTGGGACAGTGTATTCGGGGAAGACTGAGGCATCCGATATATCACCTGCGAAGTAGGCAAAGTAGTTAGTTTACGTCGCCCCAGCGCGTCAAGTCTTGGCTCCTAGTTGTCCCAATCCGGCACTGAATACACCCAGAGGTTGTAGCAAGAATAGCTGGAAGATGAATACGTACGGATGGCCGCCGACTCAACCATGTTGCGGATCGTAAATCTCTTTATTGCCTTGTCCTTCGGCGTACATCTCGAGCAATTTGAGCAACGTATGGGTTTGACGTGACCACGACCTTTCTTGTTGCGACCGCTGTTCCAGATGCATCAGTCTCTGCTCCGCAAAGGTTGGGTGCAATCATACTTGGAGGCTCGCTTCTTGACCATGTTCGCGACTTCTGTTACAGGGTAAGCTTCGATGTCAACAATTCGCGAGTGATATAAAAAGCGTACTCGGAATATTCCTTGTTGTACCTCTGCTCCCGTGGCTTGCTTGATGCGTCGAGGATGAGGGGCGATTCGGCGTCGTCAAGAGGCTCCGCACAGTCTTTGTGGAAGCGAGGGTTTCTTCGCGCACTTCGCCCTTATCTGATCCATTAGCGGGAATCTTATCTATCTTAGTCATCTAGCTTTGTTGATCATGGAATCGTCTTCCTAGCAACAACCGATCACCCCTTGGACGCGAAAAGCCTAGGACTCGAGTGCAGCGCTTATCGAGCCAACAACATCCCGTCTGTTACAACAATTCGTGCCGTTATTTGCGCTTATCATGTCTGCTGCAGGAGGCACGTATCGGGGAGCTCCCGGTCGTGGTCAAGGAAGAGGCCAAGTGCCAGCTTTTGAAAGCAGTCCTTCGTATATTCCCCGTCCGAAACTCGAATCAGTAGCAAGCTCAACAATGCCAAGCGAAGCTGGTACTTCCACGCTCAGTACGAGCAGGCAGAAGCAATCCAAGCGCGATGAGGTAAATGCTTGCGATTGTTACTCGCCATTGACTCTGCGCTCACTAAATGAAACTCATAGGCAATTCGGAAGAAGATGGAGGCGGACCTGAACAAGAAGAAGCAACATCCGTCTCGAGCAAGGCATACTCGTAAAGCACCGCCTGGCACTGTGCTGGCCCTCAAACCGAGTCAGGCACTGCAGATTAAGCCCGACACCACCGTGGCCGAAGCCGCCCAATTGATGGCCGCAAAACGAGAAGACTGTGTTCTCGTTACGGGTGATGATGAACGCATTGCGGGTATCTTCACCGCAAAGGACCTGGCGTTCCGTGTTGTTGGCGCCGGGATCAAGGCTAGGGATGTCACCATCGCTGAGATCATGACAAAGAACCCTCTGTGTGCTCGGACAGACACGAGTGCTACAGATGCTTTGGATTTGATGGTCAGGAAAGGCTTCCGGCATTTACCTGTCATGGATGAGAACCAAGACATCTCTGGTATCCTAGATATCACGAAGTGTTTCTACGACGCTATGGAGAAATTGGAGCGAGCTTACAGCTCATCACGAAAGTTATATGATGCATTGGAGGGCGTGCAGTCGGAGCTCGGATCTAGTCAGCCACAGCAGATCATCCAATATGTGGAGGCATTGAGGCAGAAGATGTCGGGTCCAACCTTGGAATCTGTGCTGACCGGACTTCCTCCTACAACAGTATCCGTGCGGACGTCAGTGAAGGAGGCGGCGACGTTGATGAAAGAAAACCATACAACGGCAGTGTTGGTACAAGATCAAAACTCGATCACTGGAATCTTCACAAGCAAAGATGTTGTACTACGCGTTATTGCTCCAGGTCTAGACCCTGCGACCTGCAGTGTCGTCCGAGTCATGACACCTCATCCCGATTTTGCGCCAATGGACATGAGCATACAAGCTGCTCTGCGGAAGATGCATGGTATGTCCGACAAACACGCCCGACCCTATACGAAGCTGACAGTGTACAGACGGTCACTACCTCAACCTGCCTGTTATGAACGAAGGCGGCGAGATTGTCGGTATGGTCGACGTGCTGAAGTTGACATACGCGACACTTGAGCAGGTGAAACCTTCGAATAGGTCCCGCGTTGTACGTTTATTAATTTGTTTCTAGATCAATACTATGTCCACAGGCGATAGTGAGGGTCCCGCATGGAACAAGTTCTGGCTATCCCTTGACAATGAATCCGAATCGATGGTATCTGGCGAAGGCAGCCATCGCCCACATACACCAGGCCACCGTTCTCTCATGTCTCCTGATATGGGCCGCCCGAACATTGACCGTGTGGACAGCGTCCTCCCCAACGAGTCGGCTTCCCACAACGGTGATGACTCTCACTCCGAGCTTATGGAGCCTCCTTCAGCATCCCTGGAAGACTCGCCTTTCCCTTTCAAATTCAAGGCGCCCAGCGGACGTGTGCACCGATTGCAAGTTGCCCCATCGGCTGGTATGGCGGAGCTCATAACAAGCGTTACCGCGAAGCTAGGTAGTGAAATTGATGCCGTCGGTGGAGAAGCCACCTTTGAAGATGGAAAGCTTGGTAAGTCAGGGTATGCGCTTAGCTATCTGGACAACGAAGGCGACACTGTTTCGATTACAACGGACCAAGATCTCCTTGATGCCATTACACTAGCAAGGCGTGGCCATCGCGACAAGGTTGACCTTTTCGTGCACGACCCTGAAAAGCCACCAATCTCCGCCACGTTGGATCCTCATCCCGCATTGGCTAAACCACCTACTCCACCGGCATCAACATTGCGGGAGCGAAAGTGGCAAGCAAATGAGAGTGAAGATGATGATATTGAAACGACACACAAGTCGTCGAAGAAGGAGCGAGCGTCGGCCATGGTTCAGCCTAAACCTGAGGAACCGATCATCGCTGGGGTTCCGAATGAGTTACTACTACCTGGTGCGATCGCTGCGCTTGCTATTGTGATTGTTGGCGTGTTCACCTTGAGCCGATCAAGCAGTCGCTGAGATGTGGTATCGAACAAGATTGTCCTTGCACATGGCAGAACCCTTGGCTTTGTGCTCTTGGGTGTCCCCTCTCCGCTGGTACCCTGGTACGCGTCAAGGTCAAATTAGCTGGATACGAAGTATGAGGCACTTTATTTCAAGACGTATATTACTCTACTATTCTAGTTGCTGAGTATGGCTCTTCTTCATTGTGTGGGGATATCCGTGTGGTTTCCTTTGCGAGTCAAAGTATCGCACGTGACATGCATGCAATAGGCTAGCGGCATCGCGTCGCAAGGGTGCTGTAGAAAAGTGGTGGACGCAACATTTTTTGAAATCCAACCCCACCAAGAAGCCCCTCGCCCTGGACCACGTACCCTTCTATCGTTGACAGGTGCTCCATCAGTGGCGGTCCTTTTCTATTACTCCAGGTGTGACCGCAGATTGTAGAACGGGGACTGAGACTGCGACTCAACTCAGCAAAGTGCCCCCTTACGCAAGGGCAGCATTTCGTGTTATTGTCCACGAGCTTCGAATATAGACGTCGAGCACAGTCCGCGGATTCGACATTGGCTTTACAAGATGTCGGTATTACCGGCACAAGTGCACGCCGCACTCGCCCAACTCCTCCAAGCTTTATCTTCTTCAGACAATAACACCCGCTCACAAGCTGAAGAACAGCTAAATACGGAATGGGTTGCAGAGCGAGCTGGTGTGCTGCTGATGGGTCTGGTAGAGCAGATGCAAGTCTCGGAGGAACCATCGGTGCGTAGGACCGTGCGGGAACAATTTTCAGCCGCGAACAATCACTGACCGCAAGCCTGTGTTCGGATCATTGACAGACCCCGTCGTTTGCAGCCGTTCTATTCCGACGGATAGCTACGAAAACGCGCAAGATCCCGGGTACGGACGAGTCAAAGGAGTTGTTCCTAACTCTACAGGATGCGGAGAGAACTGCGATAAGACAGAAGTTGTTGCAGTGCCTGGGTAGCGAAACATTACCGCATGTAAGGAATAAAATCGGGGATGCGGTGGCAGAGATCGCGAGACAATATGCGGACGACGGTATGTGAGGCTTTGCGCCGTGGAACAAAGGGATAAGGACTGATTGGAGAATGCGCTACAGGCCAGCAGTGGCAGGAGCTCTTAGCAGTGTTGTTTCAAGCAAGCCAATCGACCAACGCTAGTCAGCGTGAGGGAGCGTTCAGGATCTTTGCTACGACGCCCGGTATTATCGAGAAGCAGCATGAGGATACGGTGCTGGCTGCATTCACGAAAGGCTTCGAAGATGAGGACGTTTCCGTACGAGTAAACCTCCGAACACACAGACATTCCGCTGATGATACCATAGGTACGATTGGCGGCAATGGATGCTTTCGCCTCCTTCTTCCGATCTATCAACAAGAAGTCACGCGAAAAATACTTCGCTCTGATACCTAAGATTCTCAATATACTCCCGCCGATAAAGGAGTCTGGAGATTCAGAACAGTTGACCAAAGCCTTGATTGCATTGATAGATTTGGCTGAAGTAGCCCCAAAGATGTTCCGACAATTGTTCCATGATCTGGTTCAGTTCAGCATAACGGTGATACAAGAGAAGGACCTCGGCGATCAAGCCCGGCAAAATGCGCTGGAGTTGATGGCGACATTCGCGGATTATAACCCAATCATGTGCCGAAAAGATCCTTCCTATACCTCTGATATGGTTACCCAGTGTTTAAGTTTGATGACAGACATTGGGATGGATGATGACGATGCTACTGAATGGAATGCTTCAGAAGACGTATGTTAACCTTACATTTGCTTCGACAATGAGGCTGATGAATTCTTAGCTTGACGTCGAGGAGAGCGATCTGAACCACGTTGCTGGCGAGCAATGCATGGATCGCCTAGCAAATAAGCTTGGTGGTCAGACTGTGTTACCCCCTACGTTTAACTGGCTGCCACGTATGATGACATCTTCGGCCTGGAGAGATCGCCACGCTGCACTTATGGCCATCTCTGCCATATCAGAAGGATGTCGAGAGCTTATGATTGGTGAGCTCGATAAGGTGCTCGATCTGGTGGTTCCCGCACTTCGAGACCCACATCCTAGAGTGCGGTGGGCAGGCTGCAACGCTCTAGGCCAGATGAGTACCGACTTCGCGGGAACAATGCAGGAAAAGTATCACCAGACTGTCCTGTCGAACATTATCCCCGTCCTCGAATCCGCTGAGCCACGAGTTCAGTCACATGCTGCTGCTGCTCTTGTCAACTTCTGCGAAGAGGCAGAGAAGAGCATCCTGGAACCCTATCTTGACAATCTCCTAAGCCATCTCCTTCAATTACTTCGAAGTCCAAAACGATTTGTGCAGGAACAGGCTTTATCTACAATTGCGACTATTGCCGATTCGGCGGAGACTGCGTTCGGAAAGTACTATGATACCCTTATGCCTTTGTTATTTAGCGTTCTGAAGGAGGAGCAATCGAAGGAATATAGATTACTCAGGGCCAAAGCTATGGAATGTGCCACTCTCATCGGTACGTCTCCTTGAGGTCGTGTCTATGTAATCCTGCTTACAAGATTCAGCTTTGGCCGTTGGAAAGGAGCGAATGGGTCAAGACGCATTGACTCTGGTGCAGTTGTTGGGATCCATACAGCGTACGTCCTCCATTGCTTCGTACACGATCCTTTCTGACACCGCCTAGAAAACATCACGGATGCCGACGATCCACAATCGCAGTATCTCCTACACTGCTGGGGCAGAATGTGTAGAGTACTCAGCCAAGACTTTGTCCCTTATCTGTCTGGTGTCATGCCTCCGTTACTGGAGCTCGCCAGCGCCAAGGCAGACATCCAACTTCTCGACGATGAAGAGCAGGTAGCGCAAGTAGAACAAGAGGAAGGCTGGGAGCTGGTACCGCTTAAAGGAAAGGTCATTGGCATCAAGACTACTACCTTGGACGACAAGCACATGGCCATCGAGCTTATTGTGATTTACGCCCAACAACTGGAAGGATCTTTTGAGCCGTACGTCATGGAGATCATGGAGAAAGTGGCTCTTCCTGGTCTCGCCTTCTTCTTCCACAATCCTGTACGCGTAGCATCAGCCAAATGCGTCCCCGCGCTCCTTCACTCGTACAAGAAAGCTCACGGCGAACGGTCACCGCAACTGGCAGGCCTTTGGGAATTGACCATCGACAAAGTCCTCGAAGTTCTGAGTGCGGAGCCCGCCATCGACACTCTCGCCGAGATGTATCAGTGTTTCTACGAATCCGTTGAGGTGCTTGGGAAGAACTGTCTGACTTCGACGCACATGGCTGCCTTCATCGAGTCCGCAAAGTCAGCTCTGGAAGACTACCAGAAAAGAGTCAAAGCTCGCTTGGAAGAACGCCAAGAGACCGAAGACGGGGATGAAGAGAGCGAAGACGTCCTGTTCGCCATCGAAGACGACCAGACTCTTCTCTCCGACATGAACAAAGCCTTCCACACCATCTTCAAGAACCAAGGCACTGCTTTCCTCCCCGAATGGTCCCGTCTCCTACCCTTCTACGACGCCTTCATCACGAACCCGGACCCCACGCAGCGCCAATGGGCACTATGCATCATGGACGACGTGCTCGAATTCTGCGGCGAGCAGAGCTGGAACTACTACACGCACATCATGCAGCCGCTCATCGACGGGATGCGTGACGACCTGCCGGCGAACCGACAAGCGGCCTCGTACGGCGTCGGCATCGCGGGCCAAAAAGGCAGGCAGCCGTGGAGCGAGTTCGTGGCAGCAAGCATACCGACCCTCTTCAGCGTCTGCCAGCGACCAGATGCACGAGAGGACGACCACGTCTTCGCGACGGAAAACGCCTGCGCCAGCATCGCGAAGATCCTGCATTACAACGCGAGCAAGGTGCCCAACGTCCAGGAAGTCGTCGCCCACTGGATCGACACCCTCCCCATCGTCAACGACGAGGAAGCGGCGCCCTACGCGTATTCGTTTCTGGCGCAGCTCATCGATCAGTATGTCCTCCTCTCCTCTCCTCTCCTCCCCTCCCCTCTCCTCGTCCTCTAATCATCCACCCCACCGTCCCTTCAATCCCCACTTCATAAGCCAAACAACGCACACCCTTTCCTTCCCAAACGCATCAGACCCCTCACCACAAGTACTAACACCCACGCGTAGACAAAACCCCACCGTCCTCTCCCAAGCCGCCAAGATCTTCGTCTTCATCGCCCAGGCCCTCGAAGCCGAAACGCTCCAGGGCGCCACCGCCACGCGCCTGGTGGCCGCCGCCAAACAACTCGTCGCCACGGCCGGCATCGATGCGAACCAGGTCCTGTCCACGTTGACGCCGGAGACGCAGCAGACCGTCAGGAGCTATTTCGGCTAAGTTAGCTGTGCTCTTGAAAGCGAGTCGTGCGGGTGGGGGGGGGTTGCGAGATGGCGAATGAGGGGGGGTTTATGGGCTTGAGAGATGGAAGTGGGGGGATTTAGTGGGGGTTTCGATGTCTTTGCATGTTTCGATGCAGATGGCGTGGGGGTTAAGTTGTGCTAGGTTTTTCATATGGTTTCGATGTGGGTGCGGTTGCATAGACAGAATGCGATGTAATGTCTTTTTTTATAGACGCGCTTTCTCGTGGCTTGCTTGTGGTCTATTGGGAGAGACGGTAGACAGTAGCGATGGAACCTTCCCTATTGCGTGCGTAACTACTCGTCACCGACTTTCACTTATTGGTAGACTGTACAGCGTGTAGACACCACATCACCCCTGTGTACCTATTCTAGACCGTACCACGCTGGATATCTTAACACCCGCTCCTGCGTGGCACTGACGAGCCCTATCTCTATCTCCTCTCACTTACCTGTCCCATCCTGGCAAGTCCGAGCAACCCCTCTCACCTCCTCGGCATGCCTCTACCTCGGCCTCGAAGCGCTCGCTGCGCCGCGCCCGGCGGCATACCGCGCTGCGGGGCCTGCGGCTGCTGGGATTCTTCATTTTCTGTCGGGTTGCGTTAGCTAGTTCTCTACCTCCGCACTACACCGAGGACGTCGAGGTGTATTTCTTCCGTCGAAAAAGAGACCTAATCACATTCCCCGGAACTCAAGCCAACGACCGTCAAAACAGTGAAGAAAAAGGAAGAGCAGAGCATACTAATAGTCTCATCAACGCTCAAGATCAAACAACTCGCCTCGACGGCAGCCTGGATGGCGTTGACTTTGACGAGGGCGGGCTCCCAGACGAAAGCGTCGAGGTTGTTGCGGACGCCCTCGTTGTCGAAGTCGACGCCGGCCCAGACGTGGCCCTTGCGGTGCTCGACGCGCAGCCGGTTGAGGATGTCGGTGGCGTCGAAGCCGGCGTTGTCGCACAGCTGGCGCGGGATGATCTCGAGCGCTTTGGCGAAGGACTTGATGATGGCTTGCTGCTTGTTGCGGATGGAGGCGTCGGCGTAGGTGTGTAGGTAGGCGGAGATTTCCATCTGTGTGTTTGGGGCGTGTTAGGGGGTTTGTCATCGGAGGGTGGGGGGTGGAGGGTGAAGGGTAGGGGTTCGGGGTCAATTGGTAGAGACAAGTGGGGGCGTACCTCGCATGCGCCACCGCCGGCAACGATGGTGTTGTTTTTGATCGCCCGCTTTACGATCATGATGGCGTCGTGCAGACTCCGCTCTACCTCGGCGATGAACTGCTCAGCGCCTCCTCTGAGTACGAGCGTGCATGTTTTCGCTGCGGGGCACCCCTCGAAGAAGTTGAACCGCTCCCCTCCTATTTGTCTCTCTTCAAACCTCTCGCATGTGCCGAGATGTTGTGGTTGGATGTCTGAACATGTTGAAGAGATGCTGCCTCCTGTGGCTTGGACAACGCGCTCCAGATCGGCGGAAGAGACTCTGCCGGCGCAGAAGATGTCCCGATCTGCGAAGTATCTGCGCGAGGTCTTAGCAATACTTGAGGGTGCCAACTTGAATGGTAGGTACTTACTGTGTGGCCAGATCACCAATTGGCAATTTACTCAGCACAACCTTGGCACCGGTCTTGTAGAGTGCTTCCATCTTGTTGTAGATAATCTGCCACTCAGCATCCACAATGGCCTGGTATTCTGACACTTGCTCCACCCTCACTTCCGCATTATCCTTCTCGCTCTTAAGTTCTAATTCGACGTTCAGGCACACGACTTTAGGGTCCTTGAATGACTTCGGTTGTTGTTCGAAGCCGGCATATGAGAAGGTCTTTTTGAATGCCACACCGTTAACGAACAGGGAGTCTTGTAAGGCACCTCCTGTGATCTTCTTGATCCCTATGAGATTTTCATTCAGATCTTCTTGATCGAGTGAAAGGACCGCATCGACGACCACTGCCAGCTGAGTCAGCATATTTCATGGCCCATAACCAGCAAGGGGTTTGCGCACTCTTCGTAAAGAAGTCCGCATTTCTGTGGATCAACTTGCTGCTCATAGCCGTAGCCGCAAGTCTTCTCAACGTTTCTCTCTTGTTCCCTTCATCTGTGTTCACCGCTATCTCCTTGATCTTATTTACCGCCATTGCTGAGGCTCTCCGCAACCCCTTTATGATAGTCTGCGCACTAACGCCCTGTTCCACATGATCCTTGATCTCCTTGAGGATCTCCCCCGCAAGTACGACAACAGATGTGGTGCCATCTCCCACCTCAGCGTCTTGAGACCGCGCGATGTCTGTCAGGATGCGAGCTGCTGGATGCACGATGTCAAGTAGCTACACATGTAAGCGCTAGGTACTTGAAACCGATGGCCGAAGCAAACCTTCATAACCGTCGCCCCATCATTCGTTATCGTTTGTCTGCCGTTGGCATCCACCAGGAGAAGATCCCCGCCATAAGGTCCAAGTGTGCTCCGGATGGTGTCCTGAACCGCCAAACAGGCGTTGATGTTCGATATTATTTGACCTTTGCCTTGTGATGCGTCGGTTCCTACGCAGCAGAGTTAGCCTTGACTTATTCAGCTGTTGATTGTAGCCAGACCTTCTTTAAGCACAATGATGGTTGGTGTCTGCCCTCCGAAAGACATCTTGGTAGTCCGCGAATGGAGCTTTAGGTTATAAGTAAAAGGCGCAGAGAAATATTCATGGAAAATCCTTCCTAGTACTTCCGCGACTTTGGTTTGGCTGTTCTGAAGGTGAGATAGGTCAAATTATTCTATGAACACCTCCGTTCATACTATTGCGCGATATCAAAAATCCGAAGCTTTCACGCGTCTAAGCTTCGACCAATCGCCACGCATTACTTCATGACTAAGCAATGATATCCCAGCCCTTTTCGGAGATGTTGTCCAAAAATAGGTGTCTGATACAAATAGACCACATTACTATAGTCATAGACCACAATTTTACTAGTCGTAGACCACCCCTAATCGGGACTTACAGTTCTACGTCAAAAGTCTTTGCGAGCGGGGTTACCCCATCAAAACCCTCATTATTATATTATATAGAAATTTTCAACAAAATACTGAAGAGTCTTGTAGTTTTGTATAGTAACAAATTTCCCTGTTACTCAGGCAACCCCCCCTGTCAGGTCACCTCACTGTTGCTTATTTTGCGATGTCAAAACAGCTAAAATTATTGAAATATTCACATCATTAAACTAATTACATGAAAACTGAATAGTTCATGACCATTTTCTTTCAAATCAGCTTCACAAATTTAACTTTATTTCTTAATGCATAATATTTAACTGATTTAGTAGTCAATTTCTTCACTTTATTCTCTTCTTTCTGCATCATAATTCTATTCTCATTGACTGTGAAAACTTAAACATCTTCAACAGTCTTTTATGACTGCTTCTTTCATCACTGCTGTTGTTTCTCAAGAAATTTCTAATTAATCTGTCATAAAACTGCTCTATTCATCACAGCTGTTAAAGCTGTGTTCTTTAGATCTAAGATATGTAAATGTAATGATGAAGTTATATCAGCAAGAATCTCATTCACAAACTGATTGATTCAGATTGCTGTATAAAATGTGACAATGATGTTGATCTGAACATCATTGAAATTTATAAGAAATGTAAAGAAAGAAGTTGTTGATCAAGAAAGATTTAAAGTAATAACAGAAGAATTATATGAAATAAGTTCAGCAGTTTGTTATGTATTAAAAACATTTTTAATTGTAATAATTGTTGATTTAGTCTTCTGATAATAATGCAGAAAGTTTATCTTATTAATGTTGACAGCATTATAATAAAAGTACTTATGTATCAGTTTCTTATAGATCTTAATCAATGAACTGAAGACTTCAACATTCAGTGACTGTAATAAATGAATTGAATAAGAAAAAAGACATAAAACAATGATGTTATAATTATAGCAGTACTGAATAAAGTTATTAAATACATAACTTTCATAACTATTCAGTATTAAGAGTTGATGAGTTTCTTAAATTTATGCTTTAATGTGTAGATTAAAGATCTTTAGTCATTGAAGCTTTAATTCATTGATGATTTAGTCATTTTCACTGACTGATAAAACAATCTTATCATTTTTAATAAAGTTTAGTTAGATCTGCTGTATGCTTTTGCTCTTAAAGATAAAGTAGAAAGAAAGAACATTATTATTAAAATATATATACTTAATAAGAAACACTTAGTTCTAATTATCAGCTTAAATACTGAAAGCTTATCTTTTTGTACATTATATTAAGACTTTAAAGCTGTCAGCAATGCTCATAGCAAATTTCTTTTCATTTATATTATATATATCTGACTTCAAGATATCATGCTGAATTCAAGTGAAGTTGTATAGATTAAATTATTTCTAAATGAATTTAATGTTTTCAGCATTCTTTCAATTCTGATTGAGATTGCAACTATATTGAGTCTTAAATTCTGAATGTCAACACAGAAAATTTAAATATTAATTATATTTTAAAGATTTTTAATTATTCTTAATCTTTATAAGTTATTTAATCATGAATTTCAGCTGAGCAATTCATGAAGATTACTCTCAGACTGTCATAATATTAATTTATTAAATTAAAGCATTCTTCTCATGCACTGATAATTACTGTTAAGTAATGTAAAAGATCTTTATTGATTGTCTTTTTTTTCATTAAGCTTATAGAATAAATCAAGATAGATTATAGATTTGAGTGATTTCATAAAGAAAGACTGATGAATTATTATTTAAATTAGCTAAAGCTAAGAAATATTAAGTGTCAATGTTAAAAATTGATTTAGTCAGTTCATTTAAAATCATTGTAAATGTAAAATAACAACAAGATGAGTAACAGTGTTTACTGTGACAAGGTAATCTGAATAGATGAGTGACTTAAGTAACAGAAAAATTCATTAGTTAGTATTATATAGTACTTGAAATTCTCAATTTTAATTTTTAATTAATACTGAGTGTATCATTTCTTCATCTCAATAATCACTTTTACTCTCAATTTCATGCTTTCTATTAACATCATTAATAACTCTTCATCAAACCTAGATCAGACTTTCTTTAAGATCTTAAACAAAATCTTTTAAATCTTCTCATCACTGTCATGTACTTCTTCTATGTTGAAACAGACTTTGTAAATTAGTTTTTTAAGATGAACTCAAAAATATTTAATAGAATTTAGATTAAAGCTGTAAAAAAATCAGTTTATAAAGTTTATGTTATGCTCTTTAAATTATAACTTAACAATATCAACATTATGAATTGATGCATTGTTCTGCATAAAGATAAGACTGAAAGTTCAGATTTTAAGTAGATTGTTATTCAATATTTTAAGATAAAACTTCATTAAGTAGTTTTTATTCTTAATTAATGAATTTCTTTTCATTTAATTTAAATTTGATCTCTTCTCATCTTAAAAAGCTTCTCACATCATTATAGACACATTCTTACTCTTAAAAATAGCTTAAATGTGCTTCTTCTTTTACTTATTCATTAATGTATAAAATATTCACTTTCTACTCTTATTTATATCTTACTTCACTGAACACTTATTCATTCAAATTACTTTTAATCATTCATCAAGAATTCAATTATTCTATTTCTTCATTTAAATAAGTCTCTTAACTGCATTCTTCTTCTGCAGAAGTGAACACTTCTTTGTAAATTAATTGATAAATTTATATTTCTTAAATATTTAATATACTGTTGACTTTAAGCAATTGACTCTCATTCACTTAAGAAGCTCTCAATAAATGATTTTGAACTTGATCTAAGCTGTATTGTTAGATATATAACTCATGATAGCTGTGCTATTAGTGTGGTGCCACCTTTTAACAGGTTATGAGCTCAGGTTAGTGTGTGATAACTTGCATAAAGTGACCTCTAGGCCACCTCTGCCAGTGGTTTAAGTCTATGGTGAGAGAGTAAGTTCAAAAGGTCACAAGTTTGAACCACTATCTGTGTGCACTCTTTACACCTGTGGGTCAGTTGCGGGCCAATTGCGAGTTAGAGAGAGTGTTAGATATATAACTTATAATAGCTGTGCTATTAGTGTGATGCCACCTTTTAACATGTATGTATAATATATTGTTGTTTATAAACTGAATAAGACTTTAAACAGTCACTTTAAGACTTGTTGACACTCTGATTAAGATGAAAAATCTGTAAAATTGTTGATTTAATTGTTAATTCTAATACTGAAAACTTCTTTTAAATTTTCACAGTACTGACATTCTTAAAACTGTGACTCACAATTAATTTTCACTTATATGAGATTAATTTCTTATAATGAAAGAAATTGCCTGATATGAGCTTCAATGAAGTGTGTAACATGACTGTAAATAAGATAAGAAGACAGTGAGTTTATAGTTCATTGTGTTGTGAAAGAATAATTTTGACTAATTTGTGAAGACTTTTAATGTGATACTGTACATACAAATTTGTATGAGACTCTCTACAACACATTTCTACTGACTTTTCTTATGTTTTAGACTTAGAAACAGCTTTATTAGTATCTATGCTCTGTGACTTGTGCCTGTTCTCTATGACCTTGCTGTTCTACTTAGAGACCTTGCTTAGAGGCCTTGCTTAGAGGCCTTGCTTAGAGGTCTCAGCCTATAGAGTCACTACTTAGAGACCTTACTTATGAGCCTTATAGAGCCTTACTTAGGCCACAGATGCAGGTTAAATAGTCTCACTAAAACCTTAAATGGTTCTACACTAATTCTGAACTTTAAGATTTTTTGCAGAGCTAACAAGTAAGATACTGAACTTGAGATTGTGTAATTCATTAATAATTCATTATAAATTCATGAAGAATCTATTTATAACTAATTAGTGATTAGGAATTAGTGTTAGAGAGTTAGGTGATTAGAATTAGAAGATTTGAGTTAGCAATATGAAATATATTATGCATGCATTTCAGATACATTAGTGTGTTTGTGTGTTAGAGGTTAAGTTAGGGCTAATATATTGTGAATTGATTAGTAATATATTCAAAGAATTTGAATCTCAGTTGATCTTAAGGTGTTTCAGAAGGTCAGATGATCTTCTGATAATCTCTGTCAAGATCATCTGAGGTTTTAGTGAGACCATCTGACATGTGTGGTCTACTTAGGCCTTACTGAGGGACTTCGCTTCATAGAGGCCCTGCGCAGTGTATTACAGACATGGAACTCTTGATGAGTCATGCAAAATCACGAAAACGCGTACTAAATCCTGTTAATTACTGCCCGATTAGGGGTGGTCTACGACTAGTAAAATTGTGGTCTATGACTATAGTAATGTGGTCTAATTGTATCAGACACCCAAAAATAACCCATCATACCTTACCTACTTTACCTACGAAGCACTCAAGTGTTATTGCAGAGATGATGTCTTGGACACTCATATGTGCATACATTGGAGCGCCAATTTTTCGACCCATGAGTTCGTCATGCTTGTGTCTCACAGCATATCAGGCTTGACAGATTATAGAAGGGTAACATGGTATGATGCTACTCAGACAAACTGTGAGTTGCTGTTTTGAGTGCTTGAAGGACATCTTTTGTAATGTTGGCGAGAGATTGCCGGCGAGGCCTATTGCCCCTTGGGTGACGACCAGCCGGGGAGAAGTGTCTTGAACGGCGTAGGTGTCGCGTTCGGCGAGGCAGGTTTTGAGCTTTGGGACGAGTTCATTTGGCGTACCGGGGACGACGATCGGATTAGGATGATGCCGATCTCCGCCACACATGCGCCAGACGGGTCCTTAACAACTCCTATCCGAGACCATCGAGATCGTTGCCTGTGCCCCAGTGCTATCCAGGAGGATCTTAGCAACATCAGCATACGCTGCCTAATTGAACAGGAGGTTCTAGGGGTCGCAATGGCGTCCATGATGAGCGTTAGGGCATTCGCCGAAGGTTTGAACGCAAGGACTGAACGCATTCACGTCTCGCGTCTCGATGAACTGATCGGCGTGTTGAAGGACGCTGCGGAGATCGCTGGGATGAACTGATCGGCGTGTTGAAGGACGCTGCGGAGATCGCTGGGATGGACTTGTATGCCATAAAGAATATTGCTGAACGATGTTGTGATTAGCATCCTGGGAGTAGTACACGGTATACTGTATGCCTCTTCTGACCTGGTTGGATGTTGTTGGGTCGAGGAGTTTGAAGATGCTCCCGAGGAGTCTTGCGGGCAGACTGTTAGTTGTATTGACTGCTGGTCTCGGACTGGATGCTGGATGGTATAGCAGAATCGTCCTCTACGTCAGCAATCATCGCACCACATGCTAGACAACTGAAGGCCAGAATGACCCAATGCCAGTCATATATCTTCTGAAAAGCTTATCAATAGATTAAGACTGCAATATGTATGAACCCGCGTAGTTTGAAAGGCAGATTACTGAAATGGCCAGCGGTATTCTTGAATATGCAAGACCTAAAACATGGGCACCGGCGATGTACCAGCAGATTCTCGTAAGAAACGAAATGCAGTCATGTACTGAACAAGGGTAGTCTCGTCATTAGGTATCGATAGGCAAGCTCAGAAGGATAGATATTCGTTTCAATCCTCGCAACAGAAACACCGCTCTATACCACGGTGGTGGGTTGTATCGGAGGTTTATCGTGATCGACGATGGTTCTCCCATCAGGGCTCGAAATTCTTTGTCATGCCATTGAATCTAACAGCGCACCACGACGGAAGCGTCCTCAGAAGCAGGCCTTTCAAATCTGGTCAGAATGGCAGCTCCATATTCGCTGTCACCATTCTCTGAGATCAGTGCTTCGACAGGATCCCGGCTTGCTGTCCCAGCTGTTTCAATCTTTCGTGAGTTTCAAAATCACATTTGGCGATAAGCGCAAGCCACAGAGCAGTTGGTCAACCCTTGTGTCCCCGAAAGCAGTGCTGTTGAAGCATTAAGTCACCATGATTCCCAGTTCAATGACCAGCTACTGCATCAAGGCGTCAGAGCTTTCAAGAAGGCGAATTTTCCGGATGGACTCTGATATGGCCGTTCCATCATGAACAATTGTTTCTAAAGAGCGTGTATTTATACCTACCCCTTCGAAACAGAAAGGGTAGCTGCAAGACAAACACCATGTACCGGACGTGAGAAAGCAAAAAAGAGGGAAGTGCTGGCTCCCAGAATGGATGTCATGAATGGACTACATACCTTGCCGTACAATAACCCCACCATCGTCCACCCCACCTTGTCCTTGAGCGGTGAGTAAGAGTGAGGAACAATCAAGACATCACCCAAACTCAGGACATCAGTCAAACTCTGGCGACGTGAATCTCTGCCTATGCTCGATGGCTTGACTTATATTTTGGGATCTTTCAAACTCCCGTCACATCATACAGAGCCACGTTAGTCTTGCATCTACATCCTATGCCGCCGGACGACACTGTTCGAGTCAATGTCTACAATTCGCCAAAGCGCAAACGCGATGCTACTGAAACTACCAGCTCTTTGTCGCCTTCCCTCCCGTTTACGCCAAGTCTAAACACCGACCTTCCTGTGCATTCGATTTCTGAAGACGATGGGATACTCCCCGGAGATGGAAGCCCAAGAACAGCGGTAGCTGGCCGTTTTCAGAACCTGCATATTCAAACCACGGACATTAAGTTAGACTTCAAAGGAAGGAGTGATGATGAAGCCTCACAGAAGAAGTCTCGCCTCATGGAACAGGACCACGATGACGCGGACCATTCTGGTACCGCTATGGCTGTGCACGGTAGCTCGACGCATATACGACAAGCAAGCGAAGGGACCGTAGAACCTTTGGAGCCCGCTGCAACTGGAGATGTACAAGAGATTGCTACTGTTGAAGCTCCCATCTTACCTTATCCGTCTCCAGAACCAATTCAGGACCCCTCTCCCAACCCATCGAGTTCCTCTAAGCAGCCAGCCCCTGCGAAAGATCAATCCTCGGCACCCCGCTCGCCACCACCCACGGATTCTCTGACGTGGCAAGACTCCGAGATTACCGGACATGCACCCACTGATCCTTTGGACGATGGCTACGGCATAAACGGCATAGGATTCCGGCCAACACCCGCAGTAGCTTATGCGAGGGCTCAGAAACGAACGCGACAAATCCAGGATTGGAAAACTCGGGAGGCAAAGGAGGCGAGGCAGAAAAGGAGTGAGAGACGGAGGGGCATCGGCCATGGCGCAACGGAGGGCGAGGATCTCAGGGAATCAGATCAGCAAAGAAGGGTGAGGTTTCATGAAGGCTAGAAATGGTTCCTATGGTCCGCTATGCTCAAAGGAGTTCAAAGGGGAACTGGAGGGTTTGGAACTTTGGATATACCCAGGGAGGCGCATTGAATCATCATCTTTCACGAAATAGAGGGGAAACAAGGGCCAATCACCGGCCTTATGGCTGTGGTCAAGGTGCTTCTGAGGCGCTTAGCCTGGAGCAAAAGGGGAACTGCCCAAACTCATTGGTATGGCTTATATGAGTATTCCAAAATGGACTGTGCGCATAATTTAAGATCGTTGTCCTTCATTTACCCCCCGTGGGGTAAGACTGCCGAGTGGGAGGTCAAGGTCATATACCTAACTCGGTCACATTCGAGCCCACGTAATTGATATCGATGGCAATCAAAGCAGGGACGAGCCCGTATCCTTATCGCTGATCACCTACACAGGGCTTCAAGTTCATTCATCGCATAGGTCGCATGAACGTAGCTCCACCAGCTGAATCGCTTTGGATGGCTTTGATACAACACACAATGGATAGAGGAAGTGACGGTTTACCAAAACTTCCATTCATCTCTCTTTTTCATCTCTTCCTCTTCCACTTGCTTTACTCTCTCCGCCTCTTCCCGTGCCTTCCGCCTCACAGCCCTAGCCTCCTCTGCTTTTCTCGCCTTCTCCATCTTCTTCCGATCAATGATCTCTGCCGCTCTTTCCATAGTCTGCCGCTCCAGTGCACGCCTCCGTTGACAGAATTCGTGCGCCCCGAACGATACCACCATGAAAGTCCCCACGGCCCAGTTCGAGGCCTTTGGTATCGACGCTATTAGCTCGTATGATCAGTCTTCTGGAGCCCAATTCTTTCAAAGACGAATGCATACCACCCAATACAGCTCTGAAACCACCAACGCCGAAAGCAGACAATATCCCAGTCATAAAGCTTTCACGCGCGCAAGGCTTCTTATGTACCTCCGTGAAGTCGCTAAGCTTCATCGTCCTCAAGGCATCGATAAGGTTGGCTTCCTTTTGTCGACCACCAGCGGTATTTGCAGAACCTCCAGGCAGCACATTCGCGCTCGCCGGCGGTGTTGCTGGATGGCCATCGAAAATTTCATAGACTTTTTCTTGGTATGGAACTTGTGTAGAGCCGTCCCCAAGTGATGTGCGGTTGCCTTGTGGAGAGGCGTCGTCTCGAGTATCTGCGGCCATGGATATAATGCAGATACGACTTGAGGCGGATGGCTGGAGCTTCTTGCTTGAAGGTACATTGGAAAGTACTGAGCGCACAGACCATTGCAGTAGCGTGATCTCTTCCCGGCACTAAGGAACGCGTAAAGTGGACTTCGTAAACGCGAGCATTACTCTTCAGCACCTTCAAGGACCACACTCTCGCAAACATATTTCTACACAACCAGTCTCGGCGAACCTAGCGTTGAGCGATGGGATTGACATGCATCTAGGCTCGATTCGATATTTGGAAGCCATTGTATGTAGCACGCTCGGCGGTAACGCATTGCAACGAACCCTCATAGTGTCGCACCCACCTCGTCCCAAATGCCTACCCGGAAGCCTGATCGAAGTTATGGACGCAACTTTCGATCCGCCAAGTCCTCCTTCAACCCTCGCCACACCAAAACCATCGGTGCTTCGACGCTTCGCGCGAGCGAAGCGAACTCCCAGGATGAGAAACTACAGGCGACACGCCTGGCGCATAGCATCGATGAAGCTATGGGGTTCGCCCGTTATGAGTCTGGGAAGAGGAAGGTTGGATGGTTGTGTAACATGCACAGCACGACCATCGAGGATGAGAAGGTTCCCGGCGGCCGTGCAGGCGTAGACTTCTATTTTCTCGAAGAAGACGGAGGGACATTCAAAGCTACTGTGCAGTACGATCCATATTTTCTGATTGCGGTCAAACGAGGAAGGGAGCCAGAAGTCGAGGAGTGGTGTAGAAGGAAATTCGAGGGCATGGTGAAAGGTGTCAATAGACTGGAAAAGGAGGACCTGCAAATGCCGAATCACCTGTTAGGGTATAGGAGGACTTTTCTGCAATTGACTTTCGCAAATGTTGGGGATCTACTTGGGGTACGGAAGACAATCATGCCGATTGCGGAGAAGAATAAGAACAGCATGAATGCTATGGATACATACGCTGAGGTTGCTAGGTATGCGAACGGCCATACGGAGACGAAGACATGGGGTTGCTGATAACTGCCAACAGCGCCAATGCTGGCTTTGATCTTTTTGATGACAATCGAGATAATGATAGACGACTTAACGGCATTTCAGACGCGAGCGATTCCATTGTTGATATTCGAGAATATGACGTTCCTTACCATGTGCGCCTTTCTATTGATAAGGGTGAGATCTAACATACATCCACTCCATGCTATAATATACTCATTAACGGCAGACATTCGGATTGGGAAATGGTATACAGTTGAAGCAAAGCACGGCGTTACTACTTTTACATGCATAGAAGAGCGGTTGCAAAGAGCGGATCCAGTTGTTCTAGCCTACGATATCGAGACTACGAAATTACCCTTAAAGTTTCCCGACGCAGTCATTGATCAGATCATGATGATATCTTACATGATAGACGGTCAGGGGTTTTTGATCACGAATCGAGAAATCGTCTCCGAGGACATCTCAGACTTCGAGTATACCCCGAAGCCGGAGTATGACGGACCGTTCCTAGTCTTCAACGAGCCCGATGAAAGAGGGGTTTTGGAGCGTTTCTTCCTCCACATCAAAGAGGCCAGACCTACAGTTATTGCGACCTACAACGGGGACTTTTTCGATTGGCCGTTCGTTGAGGCCAGGGCGAGTGTGTTGGGGATCGATATGTATCAGGAAATCGGCTTCAGAAAGAATAATGAAGATATCTATCAAAGCGACTATTGTGTTCATATGGATTGCTTTAGTTGGGTCAACCGAGACAGCTACTTGCCACAAGGCAGTCGGGGCCTGAAAGCTGTAACGGTTGCGAAGCTGGGCTACGACCCTGACGAGTTGGATCCCGAGCTCATGACACGGTAGGTCTTGCCATATTCGAGCTAAGAGCAACGTGTTCTGATAATTTGATAGGTACGCGAGTGAGCGTCCGCAGACTCTGGCCGAGTACTCCGTCTCAGACGCCGTTGCAACGTACTATCTCTATATGAAATACGTTCATCCATTTATCTTCTCCCTTTGTACGATTATTCCGCTGAGCCCGGACGATGTACTACGTAAAGGAACAGGAACCCTTTGTGAGATGTTGCTTATGGTACAAGCATACCAGAAGGGTATAGTCCTACCGAACAAGCATAAGGAGCCGAAGGAAATGTTCTGGGACGGTCATCTTCTCGAATCCGAGACCTACGTTGGTGGTCACGTCGAAAGTATAGAAGCAGGAGTGTTCAGAAGCGATATTCCGGTTAACTTTGCCCTTGACACTACCGCTGTCGATGAGCTCCTTAGAGATCTGGATGCAGCCTTGAAATTCAGCATTACGGTTGAGGAGAAGAAGGCTTTGGAAGATGTCACGAATTACGATGAGGTTAAAGCACAAATTGAAGAAAAGCTGGAAAGTTTGAAAGATACCCCGAACAGGAATGAGCGGCCTTCGATATACCATTTAGACGTCGCATCAATGTATCCGAACATCATGACAACAAACCGTCTACAACCGGACTCTATGATTCAAGAATCCGACTGTGCAGCATGCGATTTCAATCGTCCTGGCAAGACGTGTGATCGACGGATGCCCTGGGCATGGAGAGGGGAGTTTCTCCCGGCTCAGAAAAACGAGTATAACATGATTCGACATGCATTGGAGAACGAACGATTTCCAGGCAGATACCCCAACAGCCCAGCCCGGACTTTTCAAGATCTCACTGTGGATGAGCAAGCAAGTATGGTCAAGAAGCGGCTCCAGGACTACAGCAAGAAAATCTACCACAAGATCCATGAGACCAAAACAATCGAGCGCGAAGCTATCATCTGTCAGCGGGAGAACCCCTTTTACGTCGACACGGTTCGGAACTTCCGAGACAGGCGATACGACTTCAAAGGACAGCAAAAGGTCTGGAAGGGCAAGACAGAGGCCTTGAAATCGTCGGGCGCCACAGCGCTTGAAGTTGAAGAGGCCAAAAAGATGGTTATACTCTTCGATTCGCTTCAGCTGGCACACAAGGTCATTTTGAATAGCTTTTACGGTTATGTCATGCGAAAGGGATCAAGATGGTATTCTATGGAAATGGCTGGGGTTACGTGTTTGACCGGAGCACATATCATCCAAATGGCACGAGAGCTAGTCGAGCGGATTGGGCGACCTCTAGAGTTGGATACAGATGGTATCTGGTGTATGCTGCCAGCCACTTTCCCGGAAAACGTCGCCTTTACGTTGAAAAGTGGCAAAAAGCTGCCAATTTCCTATCCATGTGTCATGTTGAACCACCTCGTTCATGCTAAGTTCACCAACCATCAATATCAGAATCTTGTGGATCCTGGATCCTTCCGCTATGAAACACACAGCGACAACTCGATATTCTTCGAAGTCGACGGGCCCTACAAGGCTATGGTTCTACCCACTTCGAAAGAAGAGGACAAGAATTTGAAAAAGCGCTACGCCGTGTTCAACCATGATGGCAGTCTTGCCGAGCTCAAAGGATTCGAAGTAAAAAGAAGAGGAGAGCTTAAGCTGATCAAGATTTTTCAGACCCAGATTTTCAAGTTCTTCTTAGAAGGCACTACCCTTACTGAGACCTATGCGGCGGTTGCGAAGGTCGCTAATCGGTGGCTTGATGTACTGGATCAGCGTGGTTCAACATTGGCGGATGAAGAGCTCATAGACCTTATCTCCGAAAACCGGAGTATGTCAAAAACTCTGGACGAGTATGGGGCCCAGAAATCAACGTCAATCACGACGGCTAAGCGACTGGCAGAGTTCTTGGGTGAGCAAATGATCAAAGATAAGGGGTTGAACTGCAAGTACATCATCTCCTCCAGGCCGAAGAATGCTCCCGTTACGGATCGAGCAATCCCCGTAGCCATCTTTTCGGCCGACGAACAGGTCAAACGATTCTTTCTCCGGAAATGGTTCCGAGATGATCCAGGAGATATGGACCTAAGAAGCATCCTCGACTGGAACTACTACCTTGAGCGATTGGGTTCAGTCGTCCAGAAACTCATAACCATTCCCGCTGCACTGCAAAAGGTCCGAAATCCAGTACCCAGAGTCGGACATCCGGAGTGGTTGCAACGGAGAATCAACGTCAAGGATGACAGACTCAAGCAGAAGAAGATGACTGATCTTTTCGATAAGACACCACTTGCAGATATACCAACAAATATCTTGGATCATCGATTGCCAACGGATGTGGAAGACCTTGGTTCCACTCAGTCCGCAATGACGAAGAATCCGCTACCCACTCGGACTGCACAGAAAAGGAAAGCCCCTGAACCTCAAATTCCGTTATCTGTAGATCCTTATGCCAGCCTGCCTCCAATCATGCCTTCTATTATCGAAGACTATGAGGGGTGGCTCCGTTATCAGAAGAGAAAATGGAAAATCCAGAAGCAAGCCAGAATCCGGCGAAGACAGCTCTTCGGGGAACGAAGTAACGCAGCGAACGACTCGCTGGGCACCCTTTTCCGAAATCAAGCCGAGCTATTGTACATCAGTACCTGGCAGATGCTACAACTTCGCGAGACTGACACACCTGGTGAAGTTCGGGCGTTTGTGCTAATCGACAGAAAAGTGCGCTCACTCACGGTGAAGGTTCCGCGACAGGTCTTCCTCAATCTTAAGGGCAAAGATCTACCAGATGTCGATGTGGAAGGTTGTCATGTGGAGAAAGTTAACCACACCTTACCCAACGGTCATCCGTCTGTGCATCTCTTCAAGCTCACCATGCCTGAAGATACGTTCATCAAGGAAGCGGAGAAACTGAACTTCCTCTTCACACACCCTAGCGTTGAAGGTGTATACGAGAAACAGGTCTCTCTCCAAGTGCGGGCTGTGCTTGAGTTAGGCAGCCTCTGCACCTTTGACGAAGGCCAACGTGGGGTACTTGGAAAGGGTCTCGAGCATGGATTTGACCTTTCTGCCCTGCGACGTGCTCCGGCCAAGCAGCCTTACATGTCCCAAGCGACCATGGCATACCTTTTTCTTTATCATGTTGTGGCTGGAGAGCGTCAGATCTTCGTGCTATTCTCCACCCTAAAGGATGAGGCCTCTATAGTTGTGCTGAATAGAACACGAGATGCACAGGGGTTGCCGAATGTTGACAGGATCTACGCTGAACTTCTGGAACGGCGTCTTCAAGCATCAGGCGGGGAACAGTGGCAGGACAACTTTGATTACCAAAGCAAGATCCACTTCAAGACAACCCAGGTCACCACGAAGAGGAAAGCTCATCTGGAGATCGGAGACCTGCTGAAGAAGATGCGTAACGACCAGAGCAAGCCACTGATGCTAGTAGTGCAATCACCGCAACGGCGATTGCTAATCCACGACATACCGATGATGAAAGAATACCCAATTCTCCCTCTTCAATCAGAGATCTCAGATAGTCATCTTCCTCCTCTGGGTTGGCAGGCCTTTATTGCGAAGAGGATAGTGAACCATTACCTGGCCCTTGGCTCGTGGATTTCGCATCTGATTGAGCTAGCACGTTATGGAGACATACCGCTCTGCAACCTCGAACGAGATGACCCGCGCTTTTTGATCGACATTGCGTATGCACGGCGCTTGCAGAAAAGCAATGTTGTGCTCTGGTGGTCCAGCGGGCCCCGGCCAGACCATGCTGGGTATGAAAAAGACGACATTCTAGGGCCGATGGAGACGGTCGAGATGCCTTCGGTCAACAATCCGGGGACGTATTCGTCTGTCTGTATCGAGCTGGATGTACGGAACCTTGCGATCAACACCATCTTGACGTCCTCTCTGATCAATGAACTCGAAGGGAGTGACTCGGTTTCTTTCAACCCCGCCGCACCTCAGGCTGATGGAGTAACGGATGGCACAAGCGTGCTTTACTCCGACGATGCCTTTGCTTCCGCTGGCATTACGGTACTGCGGGAAATGGTCAAGGCGTGGTGGGCGGAGGCCTGCAAGGGCAGTAATATGGCTGATATCATGGTGCAGCACCTCGTCCGATGGGTGGAGAGTCCCGATTCCTTCCTCTATGATCGCTCTTTACATTACTACGTTCAGATGATGTCGAGGAAAGCGTTCCAACAGCTCATGACGGACTTCAAGAGGGTTGGCTCTCATGTGGTTTTTGCCAATGCGAATCGCTTGCTCTTGCAAACGACGAAAGCAGAAGTCGGAAATGCATACGCGTACAGCCAGTATATCTTGAAATCCATCAAGGCCAAACCGTTGTTCCATTTTCTAGACCTGGATATCAAAGAATATTGGGACTACCTGGTATGGTATGATGAGTTCAACTACGGCGGGAAGGCATGTCAAGAGGTGGTGGAAGCGGAGAACCAAACCCTTGACACCGTCATGCACTGGCAACTCTCTCAGTTCCTTCCGGCACCTCTACAACCCGTATTCCATGACTGGGTGGTCGAGTTTATCGAGCTGATGCACAACCTCAAGCGACCCAGAACCCTAACAAGCACCGATCAAACCAGCACGCCTCGTCCCACCCAGCTCCCCATCAAGAACCTTGCCGAAGACGCCGAAGACGGCACAACCATCCTCGACAAATCCTTCCAAAAGCCGCTCAAAAAACAGATCACGGCCTTAATCCGACGGCAGCGCGAAGAAATGCTGCACCCCTCCCTCGCCGCAGACCACGTCTTCCCCACCCTACCCGGCTCGCACCTCACGCCCACCAACCCCGTCCTCGAACTCGTCAAGTCCCTCACGCAAGTCCTCTCGCTGGACAAAACCATCGCGCTGGAAGCGCGCCTCCTACGCAAAGAGCTCCTCTCCCTCTTCGACGTGCGCGAATTCAGCGCCGAAGCGCACTTCTCCAACCCCAGCTCCTCCCTCCGCATCCAGCAACTCGTCTGCGACCACTGCACCATGGCGCGCGACCTCGACCTCTGTCGCGACGAGGACCTCCTCCCGGACCCGAACGCCACAGCCGGAACGGCAGCGCGGCCTTGGAAATGCCTCACGTGTGGCGCCGAATACGACCGGCTTGCGATCGAGGAGAAACTCATTGCGCGCGTTCAGGCCATGTTGGTGCAGTGGACGACGCAGGATTTGAAGTGTGGGAAGTGTAGGAGTATTCGCGTGAATGAGTTTATGGAACATTGCGCTTGTAGTGGGGAGTGGGTCGGGACGGTGAGGAGGGAGGATGTCGTTGGGAAGTTGGAGGTGATGGGGAGGGTGGCGGCGTTTTATGGGTTGAGGATGTTGGCGGATGTTGTGGGTGGTGTGGTGGGGGGTTTGTGAGAGTTCATCTATTGCTGTAGCAAGGCGATAAGCCGGAGGGATTGGGGAGGAGTTTGGGATATAGTGTCTGCATTGCGCTCTGCATCATTGTATTGGCGTTGGAAACCCTTGGCATCCCGGATTGGGACTTTGTCTGAGCATACAGTCTTGCAGCGCCTTTGCTTTTCGATAATCCATAGCGTAAAACCACTAATCCACACTTCCAGCATGTGCACTCATTGGAAAGAGCAAGTCAGAACCAGGTAGTCCTCCCTTTTTCGCCCGCCATGATTTGACGTTCACGTCCACATCTATGCCATATCTCACACCCCAGATCTTAAGTCGCCTGCACAACATAATCTACCCATGACTTGCCCCATGCCTAAGGCATTTAGCAAAAGAGAAGCGCCGTAGAACCCACGAAAGTATCAAAGATGGTAGAATAGAGAAGCAGATATTATCCCACCACAAACGTAACGACCCAGGCACGAGCCATCACCCTTCGCAAACGACCAACCACAACCACACCGGTCCAGGCACTGTAAACCAGCGCTTCATCAGGGCAAGCCCACCAGTAGCGAGCGTAGCGCGCGGCTCTGCGGACCGACCTCGCGCTAGTGCCGCGCAACGCGTACCCACCTCACCTCAGCTTGCAAAGCAATCCGGGCCAACGATCACCCACCACAGCCACTCAGTTCAGCTCAGCTCAGCTCAGCTCACTCCACCGCACCACCACCATGCCCACACCCACGCCCACACCCACCCCACCCTCGAACTCCGCCCCCACCTCCACCTCCCCACCCCAACCCCCTCCCTCCCCTGCTGCTCGCCTCCCACTACCACCCCCCCTCCCCCTCTTCCCAACCCTTCTAGCCCTCCTCTCCGACCCCACCTCCACCACCTCTACCTCCACCACCACTACCTCCACCAACCCCTCCGGCTCCACCACCTCAATCAAAGACCTCCCCGACGCCCTAACGCCGCTGCGGCTGCAGATCAAACGGATGCGAGCTGCGATCGCGGCGCTGCCGGACGGGGAGCGGAGCGTGGAGGCGCAGCGGGAGGAGATGCGGGGGTTGGAGGCGAGGTGTAAGGCGCTGAGGGGGGTGGTGGGTGGTTTACGGGGGGGTGGTCAAGAAACAGGGGTGGGGAAAGGGGGTTGAGGGGGTAATGGGGTTTACGGGGTCTATAGCGGGATGGCGCGGAGGGGAGGGACGAGAAAGGGGTGCGATTTGATTGTGGGGATTGAGACCAGGACGAGTGGGCATCGCGAGCGGGGGTTGGAGACACCTGATTAAGCTACGCGGGGGGCTTACTCCGGCGTCGGGTACGGTGCATGAGCGAGGGGTCTTGAAGACGGATTGCTGCTAGCTTGCGTGCAGTTAAGATGGGTTTCTTGGGTCTAGAGCGGGTGTTGAAGGTTTCTATACAAAGGTACCTGAGCGAGAAAACAACCCTCGCCCCGTTCTATGCGACGCGAGCGATGCGATGCTGATGAAGCAAAACATCCAGAAAGCCTTTTGTTGAATGCTTCCTTTTCCCCGGCACCCCGCCCAACGCCGGAAGCAAGCCTCCACGGACCTAGCGGAACAAAGCTAACGCGGCCCTCTACACCGGTAGCGGAAAGGTCCCCGCCCAGGACGAGATTTCCTTCTTCAATTTGTTGATCTCGTCCACCTCGCCGCCAGCGACCTTGGCCTTGAAGTCTTTGAGTTTATTGGCCTCCTTCGGCAGCTTGTTCTGCACGTCCTTGCAGATCTCGATGCACGTGTCGATGTACTTGGCCACGCGCTTGAAGTCGTCTTCGCCGAAACCCCGCGAACTCATGGCCGGGGCGCCGATGCGGATGCCGCACGGTGTCAGGGCGGACTTGTCGCCGGGGATGGAGTTCTTGTTGCATGCGATGTTGACCTGTTCGAGGACGGCTTCGACGCGGGCGCCGTCGAGCGACTTGGGGCGGAGGTCGAGGAGGACCATGTGGCTGTCTGTTCCGTCCGAGACGAGTTTGTAGCCTAGTTTCTTGAATTCGTTCTCGAGAGCCTTGGCGTTCTTGATGACTTGTTCTTGGTAGAGCTTGAAGTCGGGAGTCATGGCTTGCTTCAGAGCTACGGCCAGTGCTGTTATCGTGTGGTTGTGAGGCCCACCCTGGTGGCCTGGGAAGACCGAGAAGTTGATGGGACCCTCGAGGTCGTACAACAATTCCTTCCCGGACTTGGGATCTGACTTCCTCACACCTTTGCGGAAGAAGATCATGGCGCCGCGAGGCCCACGTAATGATTTGTGGGTCGTAGTCGTGACGATATCTGCGTACTCGAACGGCGACGGTATGACGCCTGCCGCAATCAGACCGGAAATATGAGCCATGTCGACCACGAGGTAAGCGCCGCATAGGTCTGCAATCTCCCGCATGCGTTTGTAGTCGATCAGACGGCAATAGGCCGAAGTGCCGGCGACTAGGACCTTCGGGCGATACATGAGCGCATTCTCTTCGAGCGTTTCGTAGTCTATAATGCCGGTCTCAAGGTTCACCCGGTACGGGAAAGTCTCGAAGTATGTTGAGACCGCGGAGATCCTGCAATCACGCCTGTCAGTCCATGTCCGATACCGAATGTTAGGATTCGTAATCGACCCACTTTTTCTGCGCTGTCTGATACCCATGGCTCAAATGCCCTCCGTGAGGCAGATCAAGACCCATCAGTCTCTCGTGCGGCCTCATAATAGCCTGATAGACCTGCAGATTTGCGGGACTGCCACTCAGGCACTGTACATTGACGCCCCACTTCTTCGCATCCAGCCCGAAAGCCTCGAGGGCGCGGGCCTGACAGGTGAGTTCGATGGCGTCGATGTGTTGGTTCCCGCCGTAATACCGTGCGCCCGGATAGCCTTCCGAATATTTGTTCGACATTGGAGACCCTAGCGCATCAAAGACGGCGCGCGAGGTGAAATTCTCGGAGGCGATCAAGACGATGGACTCTCGCTGGCGTTGGATCTCTAATTTCTAAGCCTGGTTAACATACGGCCCGGACGATACGGGTATAGGAGAGGCTCTGGCTCACCATGATCTCGGCGATTTCGGGATCTGTCTCCACCAGAGACTTCTCGAGGAGCTGTTGGACGGGTGATTAGCTATGTCAAGTGGCAATGCCTCAAAGGTCGGATACTCACGTCCTGGTGGGACTTGGGTAGAGCATAGGTGGCCATGGTCGAATCTGGCAGAGCTATTTCTTGTTGTTCTGAGTCACAAATTGCTCTCCGGGTGGTTGAGGTCTGAAGGGTTGAAAGTTGTTTAAGTGACAGTTCGGAAATGCTGACCGAGTTGCGGTGTAAGTTCGGCGGATTATGGATACCCTAAAAAGCAAATCTACAAGTACCTGGTATATTAGTCACTTTTCATCACCCCCGAATACCCTTTCCCTTACTCAGATATACCCCGCTTATCTTAGCTAAGATCTCGCTTGTGATAAGGTAGACAAACCATCAGATCGGCCCAACCGTTTCAGGTAAAGCTTCAAGCTACTTAGCTTATGTAAGGTGACTGTCAATGTTTATTGCTTAGTCATAATTCGCTCAACCCCGGCATAACCGTCACTCCGATCAACATGATCCATTGAACTTACAGAATCGTGTGTTACAATTCAGTGAGCTGGTTTATAGGCTCGCTTCCAATCACGGCTGGATTCGAGCGCCGACAATGATCCTGAATGACAGTTATAAAAGAATGGTCCTGTCCAAGAATATGGCTCTCCAGACTCTGCTCTCTACCTCAACAGCTGCTTCTTATACATCGGCGCAACCGCCTTGAACTCCTCCAAAGCTACAACCCTAAATCCCATACAATGGCAGGAACCCCTCTCAAATACGTCTCCAAATTATCTGGAACCTGGGTACTCATCATCGGCGGCACGTCCGGAATAGGCTTCGCCGTTGCAGAAGCGGCGCTCGAGCACGGCGCCTCCGTCATCCTCTCCGGCTCCAACCCGACCAGACTCGCCGATGCAATCCACCGTCTAAAGACAAGCTACCCCGACCGGGCAGCACAGGTCAGCGGCCAGACCTGCGATCTCTCCCAACCCCAATCCATCGAGTCCAACCTATCCGCCCTATTCGACGCCGCCGCCGCCGCGGCAACCAGGCCGATCGACCACATCGTCTTCACGGCCGGCGATCCCCTGAAAATCGTGCCCATCTCCGAATCCATCGTCGAGACGATCCAGAGCGCCGGCACAGTCCGCTTCCTCGGGCCCCTGATGGTCGCCAAACTCGCGCCCAAGTACCTCGCCCCGGGCCCGGCGTCCTCCATCACCTTGACCAGTGGGACGAACGGCGCGAAGCCAATACCCGGCTGGACGGTTCAGGCGGCGTGGAACACCAGTCTCGAAGGGATGACGCGTGGGCTTGCGGTGGACTTGAAGCCGGTCAGGGTGAACTTGGTGTCTCCTGGTGCGGTGCATACGGAGCGGTTCGGTGATGTCGCCGAGGACAAGATGGAAGAGTTCTTGCGGAGGATGAGGGAGGCGACCACGACGGGGGAAGTGGGTCGGCCTGAGGATGTGGCCGAGGCGTATCTGTATGCGATGAAAGACCGGTTCTTGTCTGGGACTATTATTAGCTCTGATGGGGGCAGGTTACTAGCTTAGGATTCCTTAAGGCTCACATTGGGAGGGGCAGATTGAAAGAGACTGAGGTGATTACACAGCCATTTAAGCAATTGCCAGATCTCCGATAGATACATAGGATCTGTAGGCCACCACAGCTACTTCAATTTGCCATTCAGAGGTCTGTCCAAACTTGCACTTGCTTTCCTTGAGTGTATGTAAAAGTGTAGACCGTGGCACGGAAGATGAAGGTAATATCTCTCAGCAGATCTCCGTCGGTAGGGTACGGTCTCTTGCACTTGGTCGCAATTGTGAATTTTGATAAGGAGGACTGGCATTGGACAGCAGTACACCGTCATTATCAGGCCAGCGTCGAAAGCGCAGGGATGAAGCATAGCTGCAAGATTTTTTGGACAGTTGGAGTCTCCCATGGGGTTTCTGGCCAATGATAGTCTGGCTAGTCGTGGATAAATTGGATCCTATGCTGCTATAGACTCAGGCTCTTTGCGGTCTGGAAGATTCTCGCCATTTTCGTTGTCATGATTGCTATACTTCCTCCTACGGTCCTTCGTTTTCCGAGCCTTCCCTTTCTCTCTCGCTTTGCGATCTTTTCGCTCCTGGTCCGTCTCCTTCCCTTTGCTTGGTGTTACTTGTGACTGAGATTGCACTGGAGTCTCCGAGTGTGCATCGCTCGGAGATTCAAGAATCGCGCTAGGCTCTGGAATGGACGATGATGGCTCCGTCGGCATGTGGTGGCTTGGACCTTCTTTCGCCTTCTTTCGCTTTCCATCTTTAACGTCACGCGTAGGCTGTGCTGGGGACACTCCATTTACATTGCCACCGTTGACGTCAGAATGCTTCCGTTTCCCAGGTTTCGTGTGCTCCTTCACACCCTGGGGTATGCGAAACTCGGGGCCACCTCTCCCCTGGCCAACTGAGCTCTCGTCAGATGATGATTCAAATCCAATCTTTCCAGACTCTCCGATCTGATCTCCAAGTGGGCCAAAACGCATCCTCAGATTCTTGGGCTGTTGCCGAACAGGTTTCTTAGGCGGTGCGAAGGCAGTAGTACTACCTTGCGAGCTATCCAAAGATTTTGACTGATTAGGCTGCAGAGGTGGAAGCTTTACTAGCTGTTGAAGCTGTAAAGTTTGAGCAATTTCCATCGGCGCTGACCGGTAACTGTTACCTGCACCAGCTATCAAGATTCTCTTCGGTGTTTGACTGCCATCTCCGTTCACGACAAATCCATAGTCCGTTCCCTTGTGATGAAGCGCAGCTTCACCCTTTGCTACACTCTCGAGAGAAACTTCTTTAATCATGTCAACCGGTATTGCGCTGGGTGCTGTAATATGCCATATCTGTTTCCCGCCCAAGCTTGACCGAGAGAACATGTCTGAAGCCACCGTGGATGATGCGGATGATGAGGGTATGGTTTCGAAGCCATTGGGAGGTCTAAATGACGCTTTGGACTTGGTCGGTTGCTGTTGTGGCGCGAGTGGCCTGTTCTATTGCCTGAGTACCAGTTGCAACAACGCGGCGGATGTCAGGTAAACCTACCTCTTAGGCCCAGCGACGGCGGTTGAGTTGGTTCTTATGGGATCTGAGCCCTTCCCTTTACTTTGTCTGAGACCATCACTGGTGCTATCGTCGCTGCTAGAGCTATCTGCGCTGTCGCTCCCACTCTCACTCCCACTTCCACTTCCACTGTCAGTTTCGCCGTCCGAGGAAGCAACAGAGGCAGCCTTAGGTGCAGTTGATGATGCCTTTGTCTGCGCAGAACCATTGGGGCGTTTGCTGGGCAGTTTCGGGGAGTCCTTGGTCTTCGTCGAGTTGACCTTTGGTACAGTTTCGACACTGCTCTCTGAAGAGGTGCTGTCATCCTCGGCATCGGTCCCGTCGACGTATTCACTACTGAGCTTTGACGGTTTCCCAGTCCTCTTTGGGGGAGCCTTTCTGGCAGCGACCACTGCTTCTTTAAGCTTCTTCAAGGACGACATATTCGGGAAGATGCTCTTGGGTGTCTGTTGTAGAAACTTTTCTCATGCAATTGTCCGATGCCTACTACCTGGGCCTTACTACCGAGTCGTACCTACAGCTTCGGGAAGAGGAGTTTATAAGGTACTCAGCTACTTCAACGTACAGTAGATAAAAGTTGAAAAGTAAATTTAGCCCTCGGACCATGCATGAACTTTCTTCCGGCGCAGAACATGCAAGGTATATTTGTACATTGAATTGAACTTCCATGTGTTTACTTCGTCCACCGAAACGGCTGTTGCTACACGATGAAGAAGCGGAAAGCTGATCAGGCTGTAGAGGGTACGTTACTCTCTAATCCTGTGTCTTAATATTGTTCATTCCCTTAGGTGCAGTGAGCGCCTTCGCTTTCAAAGCAAAGCATGCACCTCTTCAAGATTTGTCCAATGGCAGTCCTACAGACCCGTTTACCAAACAAACTCCTAATGGACAAGATATGATTGCGGGCAACTGTCCCACAAAACCAAAAGCTATGGTTTCAGTACCTTCCGTGCCCAGCGCTCCACCTCGAAAACAACAAAAGGGCTCCAATGGGCTGCCTGTACCTGTTAGAACGACTGTTACTAGCCGAAGTTCGAAGGACATTCCCACGACTTCAAACATGCCTGTTCAAATGTCAAATGCTCAGAACTTTGATATGAGTGAAAGACTGCGGGATGAAGAATATAGGTCGGACAGCAATCGGTCTAAGCAGATGGACACATCTAACCACTTTGGCAGCTCAAACCCTACCATGAACTCTCCGAGGCTCGCTTCAGAAACATTGTGGCCGGCTTTCAGACTGACCCCAAAGAACGTGATGGCGAGAAAAGATAGCTTGCTCATTTACTTGCAAGAAGGAGACGTATGTTTCAATGGAACTGGGGGCCTACTGTGACTGATATGGTCCGCAGACGTTGGCAGTTCTAGGTCAATATGACCTGTGGGTTCGGGAAGGGGCAGTGAGCCTCATGGGTGCTATTCTACATGCCGACACTACTGCCCACAGGGTCCACGCACCGTCAACTCATGCTCTTCCAGTTATTCGATGCGTACCTGACCCCTTCAGTTCAACAGACCGGCACACCAAGATTGAGTTAACAACCTACGAGGATGGACTCCAATTACTAAGGCAGGTTTCTACGCGGTTCAGTGGAATCTGGAATAATAACCACATACAAATCGAAGGACCGACTCTTGGTGTTAAATCAAAAGCTCGATCATTCGCACCTGTAAGTTGAATGCCTTCTGTCAGTATCTCGACTCCATTGACTCTTTGGAAGATATATGATTCCTCCCAGAGTCACCGTAAGGTGAAGCCTATGCAGGTATCCATGCTGTGGGGATCTCTACTCACGACACTCTCGACCACTGGAAAGAATTCATTGCCAAGAATCATGGTCTGCGGTCCGAAAGGGACTGGGAAGTCAACCTTCAGCCGCCTAATGCTCAATAAATTATTAAGCAATGCCAGCCAAGAACGGAGACTGTCGCAAGGCAGCATCGATGATGGCGTTGCTCTTTTGGACCTTGACCCAGGACAGCCAGAATTCTCACCCCCTGGAGAGCTTTCACTAGTTCACCTGCATAGTGTTGTCTTAGGACCTCCCTTTACGCATCCTGTTGCACGATCAACTTACGGAAATCACTTAATACGAGCTCATCACGTCGCCGCGACTTCCCCCAAGGATGACCCTGATCATTATATGGCTTGTGCTCTTGACTTGATGAGTCATTATCGTCGCCTTCTCCAGCGCAATCCCACCTGTTCCCTGATTGTCAATTGTTCTGGCTGGATCTATGGTTCTGGTCTGGAGGTCTTGACTGAACTGATCTTGCAGCTTGGCATCACTGATGTCGTCTACATGAGCGAAGCTGGTCCACCTGAGGTTGTCGAAGAGTTAGTGGGTGCAACGAAGAAAGCGCGCTTACCCTTCCATATGCTTCCATCACAACCTTCGAAGTACGTAATACGGTCCGCATCGGATCTGAGAGCGATGCAAAGTCTCAGTTACTTCCATCTCGTACCGTCTGGAAAGGGGCATATGTCTTGGGACCACAGACCTATCACCAATATGGTTCCGTGGACGGTACGCTATGCTGGTCCAGATCAAGGCATCGTGGGTATTATGGTCCTAGGTGAACGTCAAGACCCGGACTATCTAGCTGAGATCCTGGACGGAGCATTGGTTGGTGTGGTGGCTGTGGAAGATGACTCTGCAATTCCTGCACTGGACCAGGACTACATTACAGATGCCAGAGATCCGGATAGTCTGGAGAACCAAAGCAACAGTGCTGAAAGTCCTTGTCTCAATACTGGTGCAGTGTACCAATTCCCAGCCTTCGTGCACGGTGAGGAGGATTTAGACGCTGAGAACATGCATACTGCGCGTTCACCCTCTCCATCATCATCATCATCACCTGACAAGGTGCAAGACTCTGACGACATGGATCAAGACACCCTTTCGGCAGAACCTGCTACTGACCATCCGTCCGTGATACGTACAACGGCCGAGGACTTGCCTTACCTGTTCTCCGGCGCCGGTACATGCACACCCCTCGATCCCAAGAACTCGCGTTCCTTGGGCCTCGCTCTCGTCCGAGGCATCGACAAGCACTCCAAGACGCTCCACCTCATCACTCCCATCCCCGATGCCACCATTGAAGGCTTCCAGAAACGCAAAACCAAAATCGTCTTGGTGAAAGGAAAACTCGACACGCCGGCATGGGCTTATCAGGAAGAGTACTGTGCAGCTACTGCGGCAGAGAAGCAACGTGCGGGAACAGAGGGAAGGGAAGCGATGGATGGAAGTGAAGATGGAGAGGTCTTGGAGAGACGACCCGGGCCTAGCACGTGGGCTGGTGGTGTGCCTTGGGTGCGGGTCCTGAATGGGCCGGAGGTGCGAGGGCAAGGTGCGAAAGTGTGGCGGGTTAGGAGAGATCTAAAGTTACAGCTTAACTCCGAGGATGGTATGAGTGACTAGAAGACTTTTTCGGTGTCCTTTTACATGTTGTGGTCGGCATAGCGTTGCATTGCTGGAGTCTGGCTGTGGCAAGCTCACGATACCATGTGCGATTACTGTCGGTGGCGTGCGAAAAGTCGTGTTACGATATGTCTTTCATTGGTGTAGTCGTCCTGTGGTTGTATGATAACGTCTTGTGGCTCTGTCAAGGATAGGGGTCTGGATTCGACAGCAGAGCCGGCAATACCTTAGGGCTGGCTCGTGCCGAGCGAAGGCTGTAGCACTCAACACTCTCAAAGCTAACTACACAAGGCATATTAGAGATACCTACGAAATATGGAACGAGCACCAGGTCCGGCAACATGAAGTGTAGTTAGAAACTCGTAAGCCAGTTCTCACCGGGTACGAAGTCCAGCGCGACAAGGGGTCCAGTCTAAACCGAGGTAACTAGCTGGCCAAACGCCTACATGCAAATACAAATACAAATACAAATACAAATACCTCACGGCTGTAGACCTCCTTCCTTCCAGCCATATTCTCCCAACGAGCTTCTTATAGACAAGCCACCTCCCAAAACCTCCACCCTTTTACCCAATCAACCCCCCTCAAGTAATACCTCAACATAATATCCTACCTTCCTCCGCGGAATTGACATACAGCATGGCGCATCGCGTCGCTTGATTAACCCACCCCACACACCGGGTCGCTTGCCGCTTCCATCATGCATTAACTTACCTTACCTTAAGGAGTCAGGGCCCGCAGCGCGCAAGTAACTGTTCTGTTCCACGAACTCCTCGTTACTTCAAAGTTACATAAAGAGCTCGTTTCGTGTTTCGTCGCTGTTTGCGTGTCATGTCTACGGCAAGAGCGGTTTCTGAACGTCTGAGTCGTGCTGGCGAGTTGAGCATCGGTGATGGGCGGGTTGGTTTCAGTCTGGTGTTGTCCTTCTTCTTCTATAGGGGACGAGTTTGCTCCTTTTGTGCTGTTTTTAGGGGGATGGATGGTATTGGGCGCCTCTGGATTACATTCTAATAAAGCAACCCATTTTTGGAGAAGTTGTTGTTACCTTGGCAGCTGGTTGAGTGATTGAAGTCGAGCGCCTTCAAAACCATGCATTTCGCACTCTTCTCTCTAGTGATACTACTGACCGCCACGACTCCATCTCGCGCCTTGCCAGGCTTACGTCGCGGCAGCTCAGACAACCCGGTATCCGAGTCTCCAACGTCTGGAAACAGTCAGGCAGGCAATATCGGGTACCATCAACCACTCCCTACCTCATCCAGCACCACCACCTAACATCCATCCAGCGCCCCCGCCCTCCTCCCCCCAACCACCCTCACCCAGCGCACCAAAGACCCCCCCACAGACCCGCAACCCCAGCACCACCCCCACCACCCCTCCACCACCAAAACCCGCAAACGCGACCCCTCCCGCGAGATCAACTTCTGCCCCCCCGACAAAATCTGCGTCCGCTCGTCCTGCCGGCCGCACACGAACCAGCAAGCGTACGCCATCCTCTGCCGCGACCCGCATGGCGTCGTGACGTTCGAACACGGCGCGTGCCGTGAGTTCGAGGTCTGTGTCGAGGGCCGACTGGCGCATATTCATGCGATGGGGATCAATATCCGCGCCCATTGTGTTAGTATGCGGAATTTTGTGGATATTGCGGGCATTGAATTGGGCGGACTCGGGCACCGTGGGGAGGTGGGTCGAGGTCCGGGTCCGGCGCGGGTTGCTAGGCGTGTGGGGTGAGGGGAGGTGGAAGGGGTGTGGGGGACGCCGGACGGGGAGATGTGTCGGCGCGGGCGGGGCCGGGAGCGGTCTTGTGCCCGGCGGTCATTGATTGTGCGAGCGTGGCTTAGGTATCGGGTGGATCTACTTTCCGGGAACTCTGCAGGTGTCTGGTCAATTGGCGGTTTGGGGTACTGGGTTTGGTCTGCTGTATCTTGTGGTTGGCGGCGTTGCGTCTGCGGGTTAAGGGAAGTGTGCCAAATTTCCACCTTGGGACGCCTTTATTACAAGCCAAAATTCAAACATTTTTCATTGGCCCACTCTATAGACCTTGGCGCATGACTGTCCTGATAAATGAAGCATGTGAGGTGTCTAGACGTAAAGCATTCGTGCCCACTTCATGGAACGCAAAAGAAGTTGCTAGTATATGTTGTCCTTAACCTACCGTATGATGCGGAGAGAGTGTACCAGGAGGTATGTTAGTCCCAGTAATCGAGCACGACGTACGTCTGGCCCAGCCTAAACAAGATGTGCCAGGTGTTGCTAATTTACCTTGGATATAATCATGATGAGGACTGCATCACTGAAAGTTTCCTGCCGAACAGTTTGAGTTATGGATATGCTGTTGTGAATGGTACTGTAATGTATCCGAGGAGTCCGGGTCGATTGACGGAGGCCAGCCCTAAGGCTGCCGTGGTCGACACCCGAACCAAGTGACGTCTCAATGGAACTCCTTTCTCCTTCGTCTGACTGATTAATTCCAAATTACAGCTCCGTTCAACACACAGGAAGAATGTCCTACAAGTGAGCAATTTGTCATCAGCACCGCTCACCACCAATTGCCGGCAGTGGCTGCTCCCATCGAGTCGCCCTCTGCGTCGTCGCGGATTAGGCTGTTGAGTCATACATGCTCATGTTGGGAGATTCCGTGGGCTGATATAGAGTGCGTAGGTAGGATGTTGTACTCCCATGTCACATTAGCTTTCCAACATCCGGCATATATGGCACAAGCCGCCGTCTAGCTTGGGGTCGGCTGGGCCAGAATTGGCGGGACGGAGATTATCACCCCTGGCAGATGGAAAGCATCCGTGTTCAAGCATACCCTACCCGGCAAGGACTGCTCTACGGCAGACCAATCACATCCATGGCGGAGACCTTGCATCGTACTGTAGGATTTCCAATACACCACTCAACGTTGTTGATCACCGACTCTGATCCCAACAACGGAGGGCTGTTTGACCAACAGCATTAGGGAACGTGGAGAAGTCAATTTGATAATATGTCACGGTGACAGACGTCTAGGCGGATGAGGCCTGCGGCAGCAGAAACAACGCATGAGAGGGCCGAGTCTGCTGCGTGGAGATCTCTCACACGGAGGTCGAGACTCGTCCACAATGAGTGACCTACCTATACACTTCGGAGGTACGAATCTGTCAGCTAGTGCATCCTGACTGACCACCACGGCACTCTCATTCTTACCATATTCGGATGTGAGCGCATACAGTATCATAGGCATTAGTATTCTCTGGACAGAGGTCGGCCCAACCGCAATCCTGTTTAGCTTTGCTCCACCAAACACCGATACGAGAGACTGTCTTTGACCAAAAGGACGCGATTTGGATCTTCAGGGTTCAAACGAGAAGGCACTAGACAAGCGGCCGCCCAGAAGAGACGAGTGGGTAGATCATCAAGAGTATCGACAAGGAGTTCCTGATCGCCGGCCGTCTTTAGTTTCCCGTCGACCAAGCTCATGGCTATAGTAGACCCAACCGCCTTGCCCTCCTTGGCATGGCGTGGGAGTATCGGCATCTCCACAAACCATCGGCGACCAGCCAAGGGTTCCAGTCGACACGGGCGATGCTTGTTGGACACGCGGCCTACACGCGGCCCTAGTACCTATGGAGTTGCGGCAGCCTGTCCGAAATGGTCTCGATGCTACCGACAGGGATGGAAACGCAAATGAAGTGTTTTGTCAACGATCTCTTTGAAGCCGAAGTCACGCGAATCGGTGAATGATCTGAGATTCTGCGGTCGTCAGAAGCCGATGAGACTGCCATTCCACCAATGAACGGTAGTCGAGAACTTGCATGACAATCGATGCTACTGCGGGCGAGGCTTAACCGGGACATGTCAGATACCGGGATCCCTGTACAGCGATGAGCCAAGGGGAAGGTCCTGGCTTTAGGCGCTCCTCTCAGGACCCTTCTACGCTGCGTAGACTTCGGAGCATTCTGCACCTGGAAACTTTCTATGCGAACACCCCCCGAAGCTCTCTTCTGCTTCTTCCCCGGATTATATTAATATTACATGCACAGGAACGTCTTTTGAGTAAGGTAAGGAAGCTTGAGTTATCATTGAGTTACTGATTTCCAGTTACTTCGTGTTTTAGGTAAGGGAAAGTGTCCGCAATCACTTCAGGTACATTAGCTGTGCATTGGCGCAATTTCCATTTCCATTTCCATTTCCATTTCCATGTGCTTGTATCTTCTCGCGTGCCCATCCCGCGGAAAGTACAACCCTATGGCGCTCCTACCTGATACAATCATACAAACATTGCCAGCCGATCAATCCCCTCTGGTGACATGCGCGATGATGGCAACCTGATGGGCAGCAGCACCTTTTTCATGGCGACTTGACTTCTGGATCGAAGTCAAAATGGTGTTTGCCTCACTTGTATAAAACAAGACTCGCTGCGCACGTAGGAAAGGGAGGAGAAGACTATGGCTGATCTGACGTGTGTCAGCTGAAAGCATATCACTCACTCATTAACTTAACTCTACACCATCATCTTCCCTCCCTCAGAAATAATCAAGGGCCGCTTGCACCATACAAGTGCGATGTAATGTGATGGATTAATGAGACACCGACCAGCGGCGCTTGCCTAGAGGATGGATTTTATTGTAAGCGTTGCCCATGCGAACAGTCTCTGATATTTCTTTTCGGCCTGCCTGTGCCTGGGTTCATGGGCGTTCGGAGGCGACCTGGTCCTTGGGCCAGATCTGCGACAGATGCCTGGACGACGGCGCGACATACCGCGTTTACGGCGGCTACAGCCCTGCTGAAAGTGCAGTCCATCATGAAATCGAGAGCATTTGCTGATCATTCATGCGCTTCAATAACAGCTGTCTCTGGCGCATTTCTGCGATTCCCACGGGCCTAATTTTACTCTCTGCACGCAAGTGCTACCGATTTCCTGCTTGAACTGCTTCCCACCACCCACGACGTCTTCGAGCTTTGGCGATGTGAAAACACCACCTTCGCTGGAGGAAGGCAGTGGGAATGAAGCGGTTTCACAGCGACATGGCCACGCTTCACGAGCCACAGCCATCCGAACCGGCGTCAAGGATACATTTCGCCATGCAGCGACGCAGGCGCAAAGGTCACAACGCTCGTCAGATACAACCTCCACCCTTTCCACTCCGATAGACACGCCCCAGCATAGCCCACCAAAGGAAGAACGCAGTCATTTCGGCGATGTGCCTTACATTAATACCACCGACATATACAAGCCCGCGACCGGCAACGATGGCTCCGAACCCGACTGCACCGCCTGCAACTTCAGCGTCCCCAAATCCCTGACGGCACAACTCCCTTCAGGCGCACCGGGCTCACCGACCAAAGACGGTCGCAACAGCAACGGCTCCCCAGTCCTGCGCACGCGCGAAGCGGTCATCGCCTGCGACGGCCACCACGACACGTCTGACGACGACGGCGAAACAGAAGCCCACCAGGACCTCCACCCGACCCAATTCTCCCCGCCACTACCCGTAATAACTAACCCCACCGCCTTCACCAGTCCCTGCCACACCCACACCCTGACCTACCTCACGACCCGCACCTCCCCTTCCCCACACACCTACTCCCTCCTCCGCCGCGCCTCCATCCGCACCCTCTCCTCGGAGCTCCTCCCGCGCGGCGCCTCGGCCGGCCCCTTCTGCTTCGGCGACGCCGTTGCCGGCTACACCATCGCCTACGTCTTCCGCGTGCCGGACCCGCACGCCCGCGGCTCCCGGCGCACGCACGCCCTCCTCGCCCTCGCCGGCAAGGACGCCAACCGCGCCTTCCGCGCCAGCCCCGTCGTCTGGCGCGCCTTCGAACGCATCGCCAACACCATCGTCGACGGCGCCGAGCGCGGCGCCAAAGCTACCGTTGCGGCGGAAGCCGAAGGTGGCGAAGGCGACGACGCCGCCGTGTCGCCGCGCACGCTGGGCGGTGGTGGTGATCGCCGGGCCGCCCGGGACGTCTACGCTACCGCCCAGCCGCGTCAGTCGTCCTCCGCCGCGCAGCAGCAGCGGCAGCAACAACAACGTCAGCGGGAGCCTCATCATCAGCGCACCTTCACGCCCGTCTCGTCCTTTCTGTCTGGCAGGGACGTCGACCCGGACGGCTATCCCATGCGCAAGCCGAATCTCTGGGGTCGGCAGCGGCAGCGCAGTCTGGCGGAGCTGGTGGGGAACGAGTACCTGTTCGCCGAACTGCATGCCGAGTTTGTGGCCTTGCTGCAGATGCTGGGCCGGACGTTTGGCGGCGTGCCGGTCGATGAGGAGGGGACGGTGGTGGGGTCGGAGAGTCCGGCGGGGGGGAGTGAGGGGGATGGGGATGAGGATGAGGAGGATGGAGAAGAAGAGGACGAGGACGAGGAGGAGGAGGAGGGGGGTAATAGTGATGAGGATGAGGATGAGGATGAGGATGAGGAAGACGACACGGATTGATACGGTAACCTACCATGCACGCGGTTGCATCACGGCATGATGCCCTTCACTAGCTTGCCGTCGTCGTCGCCGCCGTCCTCATCGTCGTCGCAAGATCGACACCCTCCCTCACTCCAGCAACGCCGTGGTCCTTTCACCCACACTTCTCTCCACTAATAGAATTATACGTTTCCCCCGCCATTCCGCCACGACTTTCGCACGCGCGAGACTTGTTGGGTGAGGTGTGCGGGCTATAGAGTTGTACATAGATTACGATCACGTCTTTCGTTATCGTCCGGTGGTGGTTCGTCCTCTTAGCGGGAGCGGGCGTTTCCTGAGCGGTGCGGGTGTTTCGGTTGGGGGGTGTTGGGATGGATGGATGGGTGGACTGGGTTGCGTTTGGTTGTTGTTTTACTCTTTTGTCGGTGCAGCAGGCCAAATGGATGGGTGGGTTGAGCGTGGAATTATAAGGACGGGGTTGAGGGGTGGGGTGGAGTAGAGTAGCGTAATTGACATCCTTCGTTGTGACGGGTCTCTATGACTGTGACCGTTTATGTGCAGCCCCTCGCGGTGTGTCTATCTGCTGCACACTTCCAGAGACACCTATCTACACCTTTCAGCCGCGTTCACCAACCCATCCCGCCTTTTCCTCCGCCCGCCCGCCCGCCTGCCCGCCACCCTTCACCCTCTCCACCCTCGTCCCTCCTCCCGTCCGTCACTTCGCCCCTCCCATCCACTCGCCCCTCCGCCGTTGATATACCTAACTCGACCCTACCCCCTCCCACCCCCCCCAACCCTCTCCTCCCACTGCACCCCAACCCACTCCTCCACATACCCCACCCCTCCCCCCATCCCTCCCGTCCCCACCGCACAATCCCCCCCACAAACCCCCAAAACCAC
>JAABUY010000317.1_pt1 | contig 91500 bp, 101 predicted proteins | sample 5560271 | NCBI WGS metagenome assembly JAABUY01 (sample SAMN10711886, study PRJNA513374) | rock metagenome | isolation source: Antarctica rocks | place: Antarctica: Victoria Land, University Valley | reverse complement strand
GGCGGCGGCGGGCGCGGGGGGGGGGCGGGGGGGGGGGGGGGGGGGGGGGGGGGGGGGGGGGGGGGCCGCCCGGCGGGGGGGGGGGGCGTTGGTGGAGTTGAGGGATCAGCTTGCGGGGGGAGGGGAGAGGCCGGAGAAGGTGGGGTGGTGGGTTGTTTATTGTGGGGATTTGGAGAGGGGGTGGGAGGGGAGGGGTGAGGGTGGAGAGGGGAGTTTGGGGGAGGGGAAGGAGGAAGGGGGGGAGAGGGAGGAGGTGAGTTGTGCGTTCTTGGCGGTTGCGGAGGGGAGGGGGGGGAGAGGGCTCGGGCTGACTGAGGTGCTGCGGTCCGCACAGGTGCGCAACGGACAGGGCAAGAGCGGCGGCGCGTCCTTGCGGAAACTGTTTCGGAAGACGACGCGCGAGAAGATGGCTGGGTCGTGAGTGGGAGTGAGCCGGGCGCGCGGCGACGTCGGCGGCTTTCGTCTCTGGCCCGGCTGCTGGCTGGCTGGCTGGCTGGCTTTCAGACCCCGATCGTCCTGCACGCTACGCGTTGTTGTCATTGCTTATCGCCGCGATGAGAGGTGCTACGATGGCTAGACACGGATCCGCTGCTACGGACTTGATGGCGCGCTGCTTCGGGCTATACGGCGGCTGTCAAGATGGGACACGATTGCATTGGGTCGCCAGGCCATTCATCACAAGGGACGCAGCTGGGGGACGAGTAGTCGGCGTTGTTGCTGTGGGCTTATTTGCCATTCGATAGGGTCTGTACTCGGCGGCCGTGAAAAGTGCACAACCTGATGTCGCAAAATGCGAATCGGGCGGAATTTGTAACCTTACATGACAAAAGCGATGGCTAGGATGGTGCTAAAGGGCGTGAATTTGGCTTTCTTTGCGTCTTTTGCGATGTTTTTGGTTGCGTGATCGAAGGATGGAGGAGAGTTTATGCTTGTGGTAGTAGAACATGACTCCAAAAGCACGGGACATTTCGTCTTGATAATGATTCTCTTTTACCTATGAACGTCGATCTAGACACTATAGTCAATCCACAGAAAGGCAAGGATAAAAGTACCCAAGACATCTCCGCCGCCACAACATCCCCTATACCGGTTTCAAAGAATATAGGATAAACACAAGCGTCCCAACTCGCAATAAAAATATCGTAACCAGAAGGTCGACCCTTGTATGAAACCCATCACCTATCTCTCCCAAAGTCAATCCAAGCCCAAGTATGTTTATACATATTCTGTCTTCATCTATCCACAAACGAATGTGCCGTCCCAAGCAGCGGTTATAGAAGGGTGGAGGAATATTAAGAGTATAATCTGTGTGAAACGAAAGTGAATGGCCGGGATCCTTGGCATAGGGAGAGCGCCGGCTTGTTGAAATGTAGGTATATGACCAGCCTAAAGATTGGAAAAGGAGCGCAAATGCGCGGTTGTTCGTGACAATTTGGGCGCGGATTTGAAGAAGAGCCCCAATAGCGAAGAAGGCCAGCACGTTTATGAGAACAGTTCCACCGGTTCAGAGGCCGAGAGCAAGTAGTGCCAATATCAAGCTCAGACAAGAGTAGAGTGCGGAGCCGCTGATGGCTTGAGCCGAACTCTTGCTATTCATCGTAGTGGTGGACGCTGCGGTGACGCTTGACGCGAGACTTTGCGTCGTTTTTGCGGACATTGAAGCGGAGAGGAAGCTGGATGTGGCTGTGGAGTTCTCAACGAAGATGTGTGGGGAATAAGCGAGCTGCGTGGAGGATGAAGTATCCGTAGGAGTGCCATCACTGGGAGATAAATTGTCGATCGCCGTCATCGCCGTCTCCGTCGTTGTCGATTGGGCCTGGTCAGAGCTGCTGTCGGGCGTAGTGGCTGAGGCACGGGTCGAACCAAAATAATCCGCAGGTAACATGCTAGGAGATGCGCTGCTCGAAGGCGATGAGCTCGAAGGAGGCTTGGTTGGAGACGAGCTGCTGGGGATAGGAGTGGAACTTGACGAAGATGGCTTCGGCGGCGTGGAGCTCGACAGTGCGGAGCTTGACGTCGTGAGCCTTGGTGCCAATGACGAGGACGAAGACGAGGGAGTCGCATGTGAAGACGACGGAGGTGCCGGGGAGGACGAAGGGGGTGCCGGGGAGGACGAAGGGGGTGGTGGTGATGAACTGCTTGAGGGCTTGGCATTGCTTGGCGAGCTGCCACCAGAATTCTTGCCTTCAAATACAACGTAGTTGGCTTTGCTCCCCTTCGGTACGGTCACGACGCAGAAACTGGCTCCACCAACACCGATGGTGCCGCCGGCCGATATCTCGTTCACGCTATGCTTCGAAGGATCGATGGCGCAGGGAAGGCCGTTGCAGCCACCACCTTCGCAAACGATTTCCACGCCCCAGGTCGGCATCTTGTCGCGGAAGGGTGTGGCGGGCTCAAGGTAGATTGGATTCCAGGCTAGCTTCACGAACGTATTGCCGGTTTTGTCCGTGTTGGCGCCGGCTACGTAAGGGCTCCAGTTGCCCCACGGGTTGTCCTTCGAGCCCCACACGCATGCCTCTTCTGTCGACACGCCTGGCGGGTTGATGTAAAAGCTGTAGACAATCAGCGACCGAGATTCTTCAAATGGGGTGAGGGTCGAACATACTGAGCTGCGGTACCAGCCCAGTAGTCGGGGCCAGGAACTGTAAGCTCTGCGACATCTTCGATACTGGTAGGGATCAACATCGCTTCGTTACCAGGTAGCACCGTCTGGCAGAACGCGACCTGGCGGCTGGCTTTGTTCGTGCAGCTGACAGACCCCGTGCCATCCATGCAATAGGGCTTGTTCGGAAACGGCTTCTTGATACTTCCATCCTTGTCGCAGAACAATCCACCATTCTGGGATCAATGTTAGCAGGCGGAGCAAGCGGAGTCAGCAATACAAGCGCGTACCATTGACTGAGGATAGGAGTAGGACGTCGCATCCGGATCCCATTGAGCCATCATCGTTCCTGGAGGACATGCGTACGGGCAATAATGTCCGGGCAGACAAGGTTGATCGGGGCTCATTGCCCAGCCCGCATTTTGTGAGCCTGGCGTCACCGCGACCAATCCAGCGTCCGAGGGGAACTGGCACTGTCCTCCGCGCTTATGAACATCGACCGACACCTCTTGTCCGTTCTCCGCTCTGGATGTATGTATGTTCTGGTGGTGTTTGTGTCTTCGACTCACAGCATTCGCATGGAGGTTATCATGTTTCGCATCGGTGACAGAGGCAAGCAGTAGCAGCGCGGTGCCGAATGCCGCGGTGAAGTCGAGGGGCTTCATGAAGATGATCGGATTGAGAAATCGCTCGGCCTTGCCGGCTGTTGCAACAATGGGTTTGATTTATATTCCACGGAAAGGTTTCTGATATGGATGGTGAAACAACGTTATGTGCTGAAACTTGGCCGATCGGGTACAGAAGTCGGGCTTCGGATACGATACAACGGCTCTGACAGCGAAGGCGCAAACGTGCGATATGATATGATATGATATGAATGTTGAGATAGGTGGTAGACGCGAATCGATGGTAGATAAGGAATGACTATGGTCGGATGTAATGAACGTGATGCTATAATGAGCAAAGGACAACAATGCAACACAACTCAGCACGACGACGACTATGAATAGAGGAAGAGAAGAGAAGAAGAAGAAAAGGACGAAAAAGGGTGGGCACAGCCCAGTGAGTGAAACGAGACGAGCATCCGGCATCGTGGCAGACCAGGAACAGTGCGCGCTGCACACCTGCACAGGCTTTCAACCATCCCAGACGCCAGTGATCCGAGTTGCAGGAACTAAGGTAAGGTACCCTAACTATCTAAACCGCCCCAAACATGTGTGATGAAAAAGCTTGGCAGGGGGAGTTCGTGAAGTCTATTCGGAAAACAACGAATCAGCAGTTAGCGGCACAACCCATCCAGCATCGCTCGTACATTAGAGACCGATAAAAACCTTGTTTATTTAGTGAAGAAATAAAGAGTATAAGATTGCCGTCCAGGTATGTCATCGAAATTTCAAACGGGAAATATTAATGAGGTTCGCGCAGGTGTGTTAGCTTATTCGAGGAAAGACAGAGACGAGGGCTTGAACCCTCCTCGGTCGCAACTGTCATGGACCCGGATTCCTGCAGGTGCTTACCAGGTACCCCATCCTTACCATAACCAGGTAGAACTCCGTAGGGCTAAAACGAGGTAGCCGCAGCTCAAGGAAACCTGCAGGATTCCAGCTGATGGGATCATCTTTGTGTTTCGCTAAACGCCAGCCTGACAGCTGGTACGTTGGTTGCTAAGTTATTCTGAATCGTGTGCGAATAATACACGTGTATTTCTTTGCGCAGTTGGTACCGACTTTGCTGTGGTTGGACTTACGAAGTAGTCGAGTCGCTAAATCTTTCTCGGCGCCGGCGGACAATCTTGTTACTCACCTTCGTACCCTTCAGCCTATCGTAGCTTATCTTCCCCCACTAGATGAGTGACCTACCTTAAACATCTCATGGCAGCTCCACATATCCCGAATCTCAACACCCTGCGCGGTCTTCGACCATCAGGACGTGGGAGAGGCAGAGGTCGAGGTGCTTTGAGGAATGATGAGCCCGATCCTATTGAAGACGTCGTCGTGAAAGACAAGATAGTCCAGCAGACCGACCAAGATGCGAGCGTCTCCAGGATGAGCGCTGTCGATGTGGGCTATCTGAACGATGCTTTCGCCCAACACTTTGCTGGGGAGCGGACCAGGAGATTTCCAATCATCAACAGAGGTCAAAAGCCCTCCTCCTCGCCCCGTAAGCTGGGACCGCTTACAGGAGAGGCAGGCACCTATGTTCGCACCACCGCCATCGACACCTTAGTAGACAAATTTCTCGCGAAGAACCCTTCGGAGAAGAAGCAAATCATTTCGTTAGGCGCCGGCTCTGATACTCGCTTTTTCCGACTGATGGAAAGGCAACCTCGCCCTTCGTTGGTTTACCATGAGCTGGACTTTGGTAGCAACACTCACCACAAAATCGCTGCGATCGCTCGCTCCTCGCACTTGACTAGCTACATCTCCCCTCCACTCCTGTTTGCCATTGACGATACCGCGCTCTACTCTCCCACTTTCAATATCCACCCAATTGACCTCCGCAATCTCCAACCTGGTGCTGATGGTGCACCGCTAGCCCTGGATATCAAAAACGTGGATCCGACACTCCCGACGCTTCTGCTTTCTGAATGTTGCCTCATCTATCTACCCCCCGCAGCCGCAGACATGGTGGTAAATTACTTCTCTTCGTGCTTATTCCCACGTACGACCCCGCTTGCGCTACTCCTCTACGAACCTATCAACCCATACGATAGCTTTGGTAAAGTCATGGTGTCCAATCTTGCCTCCCGTGGCATCGTCCTGCAAACACTGCACAAATATTCGAGTCTGCAGGCCCAAAAGGAGAGGCTCCGAGCCCTTGGATTCGCGAGTGGGCAGAGAGCGGCAGACGTGGATTACATTTGGGAACACTGGGTACCTGAGAGAGAGAAGGAGAGGGTGGGAGGCTTAGAGATGCTTGACGAAGTCGAAGAGTGGAGGATGTTGGCAAGACATTACTGCGTTTGTTGGGGTTGGAGAGATGGCGATGATGAGGAGACTGGCAAAGGGGATGTATGGGAGCTGTGGAAAGACCTCCGCAGTCAATGATGATTGACCAAGAGGAAAGACGGGACAAAGGACATGTTATCATCTGACAGGATGCGACTACACCGCAGGAGCCAGTAAGGGTACCCAGGGCTGTTCAGCTGTTGCACCGACGCGGGACGTCCAGTGGGGTTCATCGACCACAGGTAGGGCTCGCAATCCTCACGGATAGTACCTACTCGAACCGAGTAATAACTGGGCCCAATCTATAACTAGCTACGAGGGTGCTTGGTCAAAATCGTCCACACAAGAAGCCTTGCTTTGCTGATGGGACTATGGCCGTTGTTGGTGAGTACGACAGTAATTGATCTAACGAGGAAACTGTCGCCAGCCTCTTTGAGAGCCAAAGACATCATCTTCATCATTCGTGTCGCTGGCTGAGCCGCTATAGCCTACACGTAGTGATCTGGCCGGCAACCGGCAATTCGAATTGGAAGCCTACTGTTGTCATTTCAATGGGTTCCTGGCAGGCCACAAGCTCTCCTCTGAAGCCCATGTACTCGGAGGGGACACAGCGAAGTACAGGTGCGGAAGGAAGATGGTTCGGGCATTGTTCGACCGACAAACAAGATGTTTTGGACGATGTATCTCCACGGGCCCAGCCAGGTGCGGAAGGTACTCTTGCGATGTAACATCGACAGCAACTCAGCTTAGGGTTGCATCTGAACGGTTCGGTTATTGGCATGCACCGTGTACAGGGTCAGGCCACTGCGTACCGACGGGTGCATACTGTACCTTGCCAAATCGATCAATACTATCGATTAATCCTGGTTGTTCTCATAGTTGTAATGAATTGTGTCTGTGTCATCCATTGAGGATCAGCTAGATATCTCATATGCCATCAGCTTTTCTTCATTACCCTTAGGTACCTATGGTTAACTGCCTCCTTGGTGAGTGTAGAGAAGGGAGAAAGAGAACAGGGCAGGGTACGGGTACGGTTACCTTAGGTGCGTTGATGCGCCGCTAGAAGATTGATAGCGGGGAAGCCAAGATCAATTCAAGACTGACAGAAAAGCCTGACAGAAAAGCCTGACAGAAAAGCTTGAGGGATTTTGACTCTGTAACGGTAGCCTAGCGAACCGGGAAATGATCAATGTTGTGCAAAGTAATCTGCACCTTGGTAGGTAAAGTATTGCACTGAAGACTGACATTATTATTATTCTCCCTTACCTCTTACTTCATAAGGTACTATCTGGTGGATATTTGAAGGTTGGATGTTGAATTGATCCGTCCGAGGAAGCAATTGGCTTTGAGTAAAATAAAATACCAAGGTAACCTTCCCGCCAGATTTACCTGGTAAGGCCTACCTGACATGTCCCTTTTGTTACCACCTTAGGTATAGTCCCTTGGTTGATTACCTAAGGTAGGTAGGTACCTTAGGTATCCCCTCCTACCTTACCTTACCTACCTGGTACCTTAAGGTATGCTCTAGAGATTCAAAGTGGTCTGCAATCGAGTCAGGTACTGTAGCTTGTCCTATTGGCACTGTACTTCCCCGCCTTTGGTGGGACCCTGACCTTGGCCTTAACCTTCGGGAGCTGCAGCATCTCAAGGTGAGATGCGGAGGTGGGGAGGTGGGGAGGTGGGGAGGTGGGGAGGTGGGGATGAATACAGGAAAATCGGACGAAGCACATGACAGGAAAATCTGCAGTGTCCGGCTTGTACCTTATTCCTCTCCAGTCATGATCATAATGGCGTGCGATTCGTACATAAACCGGCCGGGTTCCTGTCCCATTAATCTTGAGAGAGCTTCTCCTTTGTCGCTGCTGCTGCTGCTGCTGCTTCTCTCTTCATCGTTGGGACTGAAGACTCGCTCGCTGTCGTTGCCCTTGTCATTGCCGTTGTGGCTGGCCCTGTCGCTTTCGCCATGTTCTTCTCCACTCTCGTTGGGGCTGCGCTCGCTGTAGTGGCCGGGGCGCAAAACCCTTACACCAATGCCAAGGATGCCAATGGACACCCTCTACCTTCATATTCCCCCGTCAGGCCTCCGGCAATCCCACTCGCGGTGCGCTCGCCATACACCAATGCATGGTCGTCCACTGTCAACAATGGCACTTTGAACACCAACGGCGTGATATTCTGGTCAGTACCGCTCTCCCAATCCTGGATTGGGTAACGTTGTTGACAAGGCATATGTGACTCTAGGCCTGGTCAAGGACTCGGATGGGAAGGCATGGTCACTGTTGACGGCGTTTCGTACGAGTACCTCGGCACAGGATCGCAGAGCTTGCCGTCTCTGCCGAACCTGAAGACGGCGGTCCCGCTGTCGGTCACTTATGACTCGCAGTACTCGAACTTCACCTTCGCTGCTGGACCTGTGGTGGTCACTGCAAGCTTTCTATCGTCGGTACTGCCGACAGACCTGTGCCGGACTAGCATACCGCTATCGTATTTGGCCACATCGGTCCAGTCGACCGATGGTGCCGCCCACAGCGTTCAGTTCTACAGCGATGTCAATGCGGCCTGGATAGCACCAGAGTCCAACAAGACGATCGAGTGGGATCTGTATCAGGGAGGCAACGCCGTCAATGGCAGTGGCAATGCAACAAAAGGGGCTTCCGCGGTCTACACCTGGTACGTCGCGCTCTGATCTGGTCTGCTCTCGATACTTACACTCGACAGGCTCTTCCACCTTCAGCATCCTTATGAGTTCGGGGAGGAGAACGATCTACCTCTCTGGGGAAATTTTTCCTACTCTTCAAGCCCAGGGCAGGCGTCGAAATTCGGTTTCCAGTCCGGCTTCTCGAACGATCTGAGGTTCAACTATGCCATGCAGCACTCACTACAGGATATCGTTGATCCCAACTACCGTGGAGCTGGCGCACGAGAGCCCGTCTTCGCGTACGCTCACGATTTTGGCTCGGTATCTTCGGCCTCGGTCGTGTACACCATCGGTACGGTTCAGCAGCCCATCATGAGGTACCTTACCAACGGAGGGATTGTACCGCTGCAGCCGTGGTGGAACAAGTGTTACGGAGATCTATTCCAGATGATCAACTTCCACTACAACGACTTTACTCAGTCGCAGCAGCTGGCCGCTCAGTGGGACAACCAGCTCAAAGCAGACGTGGACGCTTATTACAAGGCGAACAATGCCATGGTGTACAGCAACAGCACGCCGAGCGCTCCGCCAGTGTACTCGAACGGAAGCAGAGGATATGCCTCGGGCACAGACGAGTACGGCGAACAATACATATTCGACCCCAACACGGCGTACGGTTTCTTGGATCCAAGCAACTTTACGGGTATCGCTATTCCTGACGTAGAGGAAGCCGAAGCCTACTACGCCATCGTGGCTCTGTCTGCGCGACAGGTCATGGGTGCTTATGTCCTCGCAATACCACCGACGGGCGGATGCTCAAGCGCGAGCAGCAACGCGTCGGAGCCACTGATGTTCCAGAAAGAGATCTCGTCTGATGGCAACGTTAACACGGTCGACGTCATGTATCCAGCCATGCCTTTCTTCCTCTACGCCAATCCGGAGCTACTCAAGTACAACCTCGAGCCATTGTTCCAGAACCAAGAGGGCGGGTTCTACCCGAACGGATACTCGATGCACGACGTTGGATCTCATTTCCCCAACGCTACCGGGCATGTAGAAGGCAACGACGAATACATGCCGGTCGAAGAGAGCGGCAACATGATCCTCATGACATATGCCTACTACAAGTTCTCCGGCAACGCCCAATACCTAAAGCAGCACTACCCTAAGCTCAACCAATTCGCGCAATACCTGATCCAATTCTCGTTGACGCCGGGCATCCAACTCAGCACCGGTGAGTAAAAACCAAACCCTTCAATCTCCCAAAGCAAACCCTCCTCGAAACTAACTCCCCGAAACCCAGACGACTTCGCCGGCCAACTCGTCAACCAAACCAACCTCGCCATCAAAGGCATCGTCGGCCTACAAGCCATGGCCGCCGTCGCCACCGTCACCGGCGCCTCCACCGACGCGCAAAACTTCACCACCACCGCGGCCGCCTACATCCGCCAATGGGAGTACTACGCCGTCGACCCGTCCGGCCGACACACGCTGCTCTCCTACGAATGGCGCTCCTCTTACGGCCTGCTGTACAACATCTACCCGGACAAGCTCCTCTCCCTGAACATCGTGCCCCAGCGCATCTACGACATGCAGAGCGCCTGGTACCCGACCATCTCCCAGGTCTTCGGCGTCCCGCTCGACACGAGACATTCGTACACCAAGTCCGACTGGGAGATGTGGACGGCTGCCACGTGTAGCCCGTCGACGAGGAGGTTGTTCGTTAATGCGTTGGCGTATTGGCTTAATAATACGGTCACGGATCGCCCGTTTACGGATCTTTATGAGACGATTGATGATGGGTCGTATCCGGTTTCGCCGGGGCCGATTTTCTTTAATGCGAGGCCGGTTGCTGGGGGGCACTTTTCGCTGTTGGCGCTGGGGAAGGTTGGGATGGATAGTTTGACGGGCACGATGGTTAATGGGTCTGGGACTGGGACTGGGACTGGCTCTGGGGCCGGGTCTGGGTCTGGGTCGTCGTCGGCGGCGGCTGGTATGTCATCGGCCGCCTCTCCACCGCCGCAATATTCATCCTCAATGTCCTCTGCCGTCGTCTCCATGTCTATGGCCACGTCCATGGCCATGTCTTCGCCGACCTCAATCCCCACCCTCGTGCTCACGACCCTGACAACCTTGCGCAACTCGTCGTCTCCCTGCTCCACCACCGGCAGCCCTTCCATGTCCATGTACGTGTCCATGTCCATGTCCACGCCGATGAGCAGTTACGGTGGCAGTTCGGGTGGAAGTGCGGGTGGGAGTGCGAGCGCGAGCGCCGGATCGAGCGTCATGTCGACGGTCGGTGGGATGAGCTTGATGTCTTCGGGCGGCGGGGGTGGGAGTGCGACTGGTGGTGGAGGTGGGGCGTCGGCTACGGGAGGGGGTGCGGGTGCGGGGACTAGTGCGGCTTGAGCTGCGCGGCGAGGGGGGAATGTGTGAGGGTGAGGGAGGAGGGGGTGTGGGGTGTGGAGTGTGGTTGAGGTAGATATGAGTTGCGGATGGGATGAGATGGGATGGGTGGGGTGGGGAGAGGGTCGATAACGAGTAACGGCTCAGGAAGAACGGGTATATAATGCGCTATGAGTATGATAGATATGTATGGGAGACACTAAACCAAAACCAATACAATTACCCTCTCAAGAGCACGTGATATGATGTGATAATCCCTCGCATCGATTCAGCTCGCGCAGAGCCGGCGTCTGATGGCAAGAACACGAGGGTAGGTTACCTGCCTTGCCTGGCGCGGCTTGTGCGGCGGGGTGGTAGAGAGAGGAGAAGAGAGAGAGAAATCGGTGGATACGTATGCTGGACGCGGGAAGGATGGCTCAGGTCACCGCAACGCCATCCTGACGGACTGGGTATGAAGGAGACGATACGACACGGCCTGGCAAATTGACTGAACAACTTTTATTTTGAATTTTCGTTGCTCAGCTAAAGTGATCGGACCTTGCTATTGTAGGCTCCACATAGTTCCCCACAAGATTTGTAGAAACATCCTACGTCCTGGGTGTGAGCAAGAAGGTTGTGTCCAGCTTCCGCTCATAATCTGCTCAAGCTTGGTGCGCATTTCTCCCTGTCTTGGGCAACACGTCTCGCGATTAGCAAAGGCTGGTTCCGAGGTTTCGGTTTCTAGGATGACTGGTGCAATTGTCTCCCTATCATCACAAAAGAAAATGGATCCGTGTCAGCCACACTGGGTTGATTGTTGGACGAAGGAGTGATTGAGCTTAGGTGATGATACATTTGTTCTTGTCACTCGTTGACGAGGCCGACGAAAAAAGCAAGAGAATAGAGGGTCGACCCAACTCACACTGCTGAATCTCATCCGTATCCAACTCCCGCAACTTATGCACATTCGGCGCGTCCCCCGTCACGACGCCCTTGGCGATCTGCACACCACGCGATATGGCAGAACGGTCCGACACCGCATACGCTGCCGTCTTGGCGTTGACTCTAATCACACCGATGCGCGGGTCGTCCGGGCCGGCGTCGTGCTTGCCGTCGCCGAGGTCGCCAATCCACGCTTTGAGCTCGCGCGAGTAGTATTTGTGCACGACGGCGCGGTCCGTGATGATCTCCGCCTTGCCGGAGAGGGACGCCCATTCGCCCGACGAGTTCAGGAAGGCGATGTTGATGGCCGGGTCTTGGTGCAGGTCGTCCGTCTTGCCGGATTCGGTGTTCGTGTGGAAGATGAGGTCGAGGCCGCCGCCTTCCTGTAGATGTCACCGTCAGCTTGCGTATCTTCTTGGGCTTGGGGGTCTAGTGCTCTTATGCCGGGACGAGGGTCTAGTACATGTAAGTTGGGGGGGTTGGGTGAGCTTACCTTCGCGGCCAGAGCCATGCATCTGCTCACCAGCAGGCCGTTCTGGGCTCGGGTGGTCATCATGCCGAACTTGGAGGAGTCGATGAATTGGACTAGGTCTTCGACTTTGTCCCTGAGCGAGGCGTGGTTGTCGAGGTTCTTCTGCTTGTACGGGTCGGCGGGCTTGGAGCCGGTGTCGGCGTTGCTGAAGGTAGACATGCTGGTGGTGGATGTGGGGGTGAAAGGTCTTTGAGATTGGTAGTGTGTCTTTTTGGCTTTGATGCTGTCAGTCAGTTTGGGTTGAAGGAATGGGCGAGATGAAAGTGCTCTGGTAGATGTAGACAGGAGCTTGGCGAAGGTGGGGCAGAGGTGACGGTGATGAGGGGCAATTGACTTGATGCTGTGCATGTCGAATGTGGTGTGATTGTTGATTGTTGTCAATCGGTTGAAGAAGTGGAAACTTTGGACGAAAGAGAAACCTACAGTGATCAATATCAATGGCAAGATGTTAAAGTCAAGGTAACTTAACACGGTCGTATCAAGTTGTTGTAATTCTCCCAATACAAAATAAATACCTTTATACCTTAGCAGCTCGGGCTCGCGGTTTGATCTTCCCGTCCGATCCATGCAGGCAAAGTCTTGATGTCATGCTGATGACGTACATAAGGTGACCACCAATACCCAATCCGTTTCCCTTACCTACCTCAGGCCACCTCAGCACTGAGGCGGGTTTTGGCACCGCAAAGTCACGTGGTGTGCGTTTTACGACAGCGAATCTTAAAGCCTTGGAAGTTGGCAAAATAACATATAGATTACAATATCCTCAGCCACAACCCTAGAAGAGCCAGACTCAACCCAACAAGCCAGCACATCAGAAGCGTCGAAGTCGAACACTCTCCATCTATCCTGAACAATACCCCGAACAACACCCCGAACAACACCCCGAACAACACCCCGAACAATATCCCGAACACAGCAATCTTCCCCTCTCGCATACTCCCTCCCCTCCTCCACACCCTCCTGCCTCGACACTCCTTCCCTTCCACCACCGCACAAACCCTCCCCTTACACTCCTGATGCCACCGCCTCCTCTCCATGAAGCCTCGGATCTCCCGTGACGAACAAAAGGCCTGGTCGGTCTTGAGGATGCATTTTTGCTTGGGAATGTCCAGCTTCGACGTCTTGCGGTCGAGGAGCCATGTGACTTTGAGCCGCACCCCGGTGTCGACGAGTTCGTAGAACTGGCGGCAGGTGTGCTTCGAGGAAAGGGCGTCGGGGTAGGGTAAGGAGGTGGTGATTTGGAGTTGCAGCTCGACGGGGAGGATGAGGAGAGATGGATGTGGGTCTGCAATTGGTCGGATCACCATGTTGGTTGTTTGGAGATATTTAAGAGTTGGACGAGATGCAGTCTCTGAATAATCCAATTGAGGAACAGATGCGGCGTAGAATGTGTATATACCAGGTAAATTCTATTCAACTATGATTGGAGTGTGGTTTATCGCATAAATATATCATAACCCGTTCTGTTGCTGCCGCCTGAAACGGGACAGCTTCAGGCCACGTTTGCAGGCCGGTCGCTAACCCCCGAAAGTAAGGTAGTCGGAGTTGCGCGCGACTAATTACTACTGAACGCCAATGATTGCTGAAGAGAGGAGACAAGACTGATGTATATATTGTGAAAGCCGATGACTGATGTCCTCACTTTTGCAAAGCTGCAAATCGTTTGGCCAATTCGTCAACATCCGGTATCGTGCCACCAACAACATTTTTCCTAACTTTCGTAGTCTCGTTGGTATCATTAGTCTTGGAATCGGGGTTCGTATTCTTGGATTGTACCCCTTTCATCTTCGCCGTCGGCTTCAAAATTGGGGGTCCTGGTAGTTTAACCCTAGGGCTGACATTGTCTGTGCTTGGGCTCGGTGGCGCCACACTCACTGGAGACTTTGGTCCGAAGTCTCGCGGCGGTGTAGCCTTGCTCAGCTCCTCCGTGGACAGCTCTTGCTCCAGTTCCTTCATGGCCTGTCCACCGCTTGGATTGTCATCCTCGCTGTCGTCAACTTCTTCACCCGAACCTGCTTCCCTCTTCGGCCACGCTACCCCATAAGTTCTCGCAATCTCCTTGAGGTACATTGTGACCAAGGTCTGTTCTGGCGGCTCGACCCTCAACTTCTTCACCACCCTCTCCGCTACCTTGCCATCGCTGTTCTCCATGGCCGCCAGCGCAAAGTCCTTGCCATATTTCTCCACCAGCAGCTGCCGGGTCTGCTGCAACTCCTTGATTTCCGTGCGTGGCGCAGCGTAGATGATGGACTTGACCGCTTCCTCCAGGCCCGGGTCACATTCTTTGGCTTCGAGAAGGCCGATGCGTGCTAGCAGAAGCTCGCAGTAGAGCTCGAGGATCTCGAGGAGCTCGGTGGAGATGTCGCTGCGGATGATGTTCTCGACACGGATGCGGGCCGACTCTTCTTTACCTTGCTGGTTGAGCTGATTTGAGATGATCCAATATATTTCGGGGGAGGTATGCGTCCTACTTCAAGAAGCTGTGCCATAGCTCGCCGTTGCTGCTTCGCGATAGCTGCATCCTTCTGCTCCACCATGCGCAATCTGCTGATGGACAATTTCAGCTGCACTTTGATTTTCGACTATACTCGAGTCAGCGAAAGCTCAAGATGAGCAGCACTTGTTGTCCTACCACGACTGACGACGAAGGCGCCATCTTGTGGATTGAGCTTACGCATACACTCAAGACGGGTTGCTACATTACTCTCCACCCCACATTGCCCCTCCATTGATTACGTAATTTACGGTCAGCTGCAGGTCCCTAACCTCCCTGTCGTACCTTAGATCATTTTGAGCCAGAACCAACCGAGATTCTCGACTCGATTTATTCCACTCGCCAATAATGGCTTGAAGAAGAATGAGACCATTGTAATGGCAAATGGGGGTATTTTCAAAAAGGGTATGAATTATGGGAGAGAAAGACTCGAGCAAAATTGGAAAAACTTGGGGAAAAACCGTCTTTGGAAACGAATGGTCAAAAACATCATCGCTACTACCGCTGCTGGTAAGCCCTGATTCGGTGTATATTGGTCGGGAGTACACTTTGACTGACAACGATGATCTTCAGTCTCAATATGTCTTATACCGGGAGCACGAGATGCTCTTGGTCGGGCAGCCTACCTTGCGCCCATAACCACAGTGTTCGGCCATCCCGGTCGACGTTTTGGTATGCTGGCTGAAGCTCTAATCTTGACCTTAAGCGGTACGGTTGTTGGCTTGGCTTGGTCAGTTTTGGGCATCTACTTAAGCTCGTTGGTCGTACCATTGAATCTATCTGGCTCATTTGCAATTCGGGGCTTTTTCCTTGGCATTGCCCTCCTTTGTCATGGCTTCTTACGGTCACGCACGCCTAGGCTCTTCCTCGGTGTCTTGTTGCTCATCATAGTCGCCGTGGTTTTGTTGACATCTCCAGCCTTGCAAGTTACAGGGGTATTAGTTACTCAGATACTGTATCCAATCCTCATAGCAACCGGTGTGATATTGCTCGTTAATGTTTGCATCTTCTCGGAGTTCAGTTCTGCTTTCATGGCTTCTACGACGATTGAAACGTTGAACGAAATCTCGGATGCGTTGAGAGATGGCGGGGCCTACTTTATAAGAGAAAATCAAGGCCATGGTACGTTGTTATCTACAGAACACAGCGAACATGTTCCGGGCAAAGACAAGGATGGGGATACACATAGCGTTGGTGGTAATGCTCGTGTGAATGATGGTCCTGCCGCATTGAAAGAGAAGGTTGACATTGAACTGGATAACATGGCCACCCGCCCAGGGCTAACAGAACGTCTCTCGACACAGGTGTCCGGCATATCGGCACCCAAACCCCTGGGACAAGCGGAACATCCTGACTCCGCAGAGGGAACCGCGAAGGAAAAGTCTCTTGAGGATCTGACTGCAGCAACGTCAAAAGTACGGACCAAGCTCAAGAGCTGCAAAGCGGCCCAAAGGGAGTGTAACTTCGAACTTGCCTTCTCGGTGCTTCCGCCGCAAGACTTGAAGCCCATAAGCTCACAGGCGATGGCTAAAGTGGTTGCCAACACGATCGCTGTGATAGGTGCATGTGAAAGCAAATACGCTCTCCTGGGTGATGACGTAGACCTTGATAACCAAATTGTTGAACATTGCGAAGGTGGCCCTGGGAAAGCGAAACGACACGAGAAAAGTGATTCTGATGCATCGGATACCGAACAAACTGCGTCAGGGCCGAGTACGCCCAAGTCTCAGAAAGATCTTGGTGAAGAGCCCAACGTGCATGACAGAAAGGAGAAACTACCCGGAGAACCTCACAAACGGGGCATCTTAGGTCAAGGCGACCTGGACTCTGTCAAACCGAAGCGAGAAATCGAGTTTGGGGATGTGCAGCTGCTACAGTACCTCACCGGTCGCATTGCAAGGCCTTACCACGATCTGCAAGTGGTGCTCGACGAAAGCGTAGATGTCTTGAGTATTTGTATCGCGTATGCATATGTTCGCTTTCCTCCGTACTCAAACGCTGGAGACAATGCAACTGACAAGGCAACAGGGCGTTACCGAGCTTCCATCTGGAGCAAGAGTACCCAAAGGTATAATGGTAGACGAGCTGGACGTACACATAGGAACTTTACAACAGGCACTCGATGTCTTTGACGCACAATCTTTCTTCGCACTAGAGAGCGCCTCAATCAGGCAAGAGCTCAAGGGTCATGTGCCAGATGTCATGCCAAGGGAGGAGGTCTTTTTGATATCCTCATTCCTCCTTAACCTTCGACAAGCCGCATCGCACGTAGAAGAGATGCTCAAGCACGCACGGCTGCTCGTTGAGCGGCATCAACAATGTGGCGGCCGAAGAAAAGTTCACACTCCCCGAATCAATTGGCGTAAGTGGCTCTATACTGGGGGTGATGAAGATGAACGAATGCCTACTACTGGACGTCAAACTGCCCGACAAGGGAACGCCGATGATGTAGACGATGAACAGGACACAGCTGCCAATAGTCAAGAAAACTTGCTTGACGAACCCACGGAGGGAGACCTTGAACAAGGGACCCGCAGAACTGCTATTGCCAGAGAAACAATACACCCGTCGAGACCGCTGAAGACGAAGAAGTTTGGAGTCTCCGAGCCTGTTGAGGAGACGCTTTCTCTTACATTGCGGCTCAGAGGACTCCTGGCTGACACTCTGGAATGGCTGCAGACCTCAGAAGATGTGCAATATTCCTTCAAGCTAACCGTCGCCGTGTTCTTGGTAACATGGCCAGCCTTCCACCCAGCCTGGAACACTTGGTACTCGCTCAACCGTGGACGTAAGGACCCCTCATCTGCACCCGCAGCGTTTCGCTGACTCCCTTAGTTTGGGCGGCACTTCAGCTTGTGTTGATCACAGAAGTGGCGATTGGTACTTCAGTCGTGACGTTCTTCCTCCGAGCAGCTGGCACCTCACTGGGTTGTATTTGGGGATGGGCTGCCTACGAAGCCGGACATGGTAACGAGATTGTCTGTGCTGCCATGATCTGCATCGGCTTAGTCCCTGCTGTGTATGTGCAACTCGGGTCCAAATACCCGAAGGCAGGTATGGTTGCCGTCGTGAGTATGTGTGTTGTAGCCTTATCCACAGAATTGAATACCGTGCCCGGTGAGCATCTTAGCTACCCAAGGCCTTCATCTACTAACTGCGATTAGGTACGGCAACAGAGAACTTCCTAAAGAGGCTTATCGCGTTCTTAATCGGCGGCGTTGTTGCACTCATAGTGCAGGTCGTTATACTACCCGTGAAAGCTCGAACCAGACTGGTCGACTCACTAGCTGCCTGTCTACGTCAGATTACGGAGATGGAGAGATGCGTTGCCTTGGGTATCGAGAATGGAAGCAATCTCGACGTCTACTCGCCACAGATCCTCAAGCATTTCGAGGGCGCAAGTGGCAAGGCGAAGACCGCCTTGACTGCTGCAGAAACTTTCCGTGAGTGGTCCATTAGTCCGGCGCGGTAGTCATGTGCTAACTAAACCAGTCCCTGTCTGCAGCAAAGAACCAAGAATCAAAGGCTCATTTAAGGGCTTGGCTCTGATATATGGAGAGGTCAGATCCATAACCCGCAAGGCTGCACCGCTAACCTTTTATCAGATCATCTTCGTGCTATATCAGATCGTGAGCCGGATGGACAATATGCTTCATTTGCGTACTGCTTACGGTTCCGGTCCGCTAGAGCAGCACAATGTTCGTTGTCCTAAACCCTATGCGCATCGATATGGAAGATGCTGAGTGAGATATAGGCTCAGATCTACCCTTACCGACGCAACTTAGCTGCAGCGATAACGTTGATGTTGTTTGCCGTCCACGAAGCGCTTACAACGAAGTTGGCCCTTCCACAATTCCTTCCCTCGGCCAGACTGGCGAATCTTCGCTTGATCAACAGGGTCCGCGAAGTTACCCGCGAGGAAGTAGAAGGATTAAGTACCCACGGTGACGGCGATGGAAGAGAGGCTGCTCGCCAGCGTGCAGTACAGTTAAAGTATATATCCTGGAACGCCGTGGCTGCCGCTCAAGCTGAGGTTGTGGAATATCTCGAGGAACTGATCGACCTCACCAAACTGCTTGTTGGAGCTAATGAGTTTCGATCTGGCATGCTAACGCGGCCAACCTACCTAGAGTACGTAGGCAGTGTGGGGAAGCAGGAAGGAGTGAGGAAACCAGTGGAGAAGGCGGTTGATACAACGACGGAGGGTATTCTGATGACCGGACTGACTAAGAGACGGAGCAAGATGGCAAAAACGAAGAGTGTCGAATCCGAGGAAATCCCGAACAGTCTGAGGAGGATCCAGAGTAAGAAGAAGGAGATCAGAGTTCAGAAACGGGACGTGGAGGGTGCCAGATATCCTGGCAGCGCTGGATTGCTGCAGACCATTTCTTCTGGATGAGCATACGCGCACATAAATACTGTCTTCCGGGCGAGTGACGTATATCTCATTAATCCGACGGCCCTGCCGAAGGCGATGGTTACAGTGGGTTTGGACGGTAACTTGTCCAGCATGGCAACCAGTTACTGGTATGATTGGTGAGCATTCCTAACAACTCTCAACGCCTGCACATCCCCTTACTGATCCGACCAGGACTCAGGGCCGTCAGAGCAGGCTGCTAAAGATCCTGGAATAGATCTATTCCTATCGGAGACGTTGCTGATTCGCAGCAACACAGTATGCGCCCGGCTATGAACCTAACATAACCAAGACCCAACGAAGCCACATCCGCGCCGCATTCAGGAGGCGGCGCCACTATATCAATACTCTTGGTGACCGAGACGGTGATATATCACGCATACTGAGATGTCTATACAAGAGCAGAAACTCGACACCATCCAATACCATCACGTTAAAGATTCCCCACCAGACACCGCCGTCTACCACATCCTATTCGCGCCCTTCGATGTCGACTTCCATTGCGTTCCGTATCCCTGCTTACCTCCTCGGTGGCCCTTACCGGCACACTTGGCAATGCCATCCCTCTGCGGCCCAGGCAGAGCATCGGACGAACCTCCTTCTCCCGCCGAGTGACGGACGACATTGACATCGATTTCGTGAAGCGGGAGTTGAGTGGAGAGTGTTTGGAGGGTATCGAGTTGGTGAGTGTAGTCGGTGTGGTATTTCGCTGTAGAGGGGTCGCGACTCGTTGGAATGAGAGTAGGAGGAGCGAGTGGATGGAAGTTGTATATGGGTGTGAATTCCGCGCTTTTGCCAGTGGATTGGGTGCGACGGCAGCCGGAGATGTGGTCGGTCACTTTTATTTGGTTTCTGTTAGGCCGGAGGCAGGCCTGTCGCTTTTGGCTTCATCTTGTGTTGCTTTACCTTACGGGCTACGTTTCTGGTAAGTCAGGTCTAGACTTCACTGCGTAAATACTCCTCAAAAATGTTGACCTATGATGCTCTCCTCGAAAACCAGTATCAGTCTCATCTGGTATTGTTATTGTTGCTGTTATTGTAGTTGTAGTCTATCGAACGATTATTCTAGGTCCTCCTCATTACGCAACCAGCCGCCAATGACACCGACGACGACAAAAGCGATAGGAGGTTCAGTAGGAACATGAGCGGCATTGCGTTATAACCCACCCAGACCCCACCCCACCTACCAGTCCTCCACCTAGCCAGCCACGCTTATGCTGATGCTGACGCTGATGCCACCTTCCTCTCTTTCTCACCCACCCTCTCAAACACCCCATTACCCCCAGCCCCATTCCACAAGCCCTCCTCTAACCGCCCCTCACCCACAGCCACCCACTCAGCCCTCAACATCCCCCCCATCCTCATCATGCCCCAACCCCTCATCCATCGTCTCCGCCGCCAGACTCGCACTAACCCCATTCCGCCTCTCGCCATCCACATCATAGCCAATCCTTCTCCAGCCACAGCTCTCGCTCGGATCCTTGACAAATTCCATGGTCGGAAAATAGTGCTCGTTCTTCTTCATCGTCGCGACCCACGGCACGTTGTCGAAGGTGACGGCCTTGAGCCGGAAGTACGTGTTGTCGGGGATCCGGTTGACGGCCGACAGGAACGCCGTCAGGTCCGGGGTCGGGAGGCCGTTGACGGCGGTGATGAAGTTGGTGGGCGCCAGGCCGTATTGGTAGGAGGGGGAGCCGCGCGTCTGTTTGTTCGTTCGGGTTAGTAGGGGTATGCTGAAGTGTGTGGGGCGGGGGCGGGGGGGAGATGGAAGGGCAAGGGAGGGGGGGGACGTATACCCTTGCGGAGACGTAGACTTCGCTGTGGAGCTTGCTGATCTGCTGCCGGACGGCGTGGTGAGGGCGGTGCAGGACGGCGCCGCAGAAGATGACGGCTCGGTCGGTTTCGAGGTCTTCGGTCGGGACGGTGGGCACTTTGAGTTCGATTTCCTGCCCGTTGCGGACGACGAGCGCGTCAAGGTGCTCGTGGTCGTACATGATGTCGAGCTCGGAGACGCGCGTGATGAGCTTGCCGTTGAGGGTGAGGATGATGTCGCCTTCTTGGAGCGATTGCGAGTCGTGCCCGGATGGAGGGGCGCAGTCGATCTTGCGGACCATGAAGAGCTGGTGTCGTGATGAGTTGGTCTCGGCTACTTTTTGGATCCATTTCTCGGAGACGCCCATGATGCGGACTTGGCTCATTTGGACGGTGTTGGTTTCGACGTTGAGCATCCTCAGCTGTGGTACGACGCCTTGTTGGACCTGCTTGATGACGGGTAAGAGTGTTGGCGTTGCGAGTCCTAGGTGGTATTCGATGTCTTTGTTTGTATGAGCTGTTCGCTCTCCGAGATAGTTCAACCAGAGCGCTTGCACCGTTCCATCTTCGGCCACGAGCACTCCGCTTCCGCATTGTCCACTCAGACTAGTGTCCACGGTGATGGCATCGAGGTTGATCGCACGATATCGTGGTGCCGCACCATTGGCTGGGATAGCCACCGTCGTAATGTCGGTGACCGTCGTCTTTGCTACAACAACCCTCAAGTTCTGATTGAAGCCGAGGAAGATAGTTTTGGCCCCTTGCTTGATTGTCTCTGTGCTGAGCTTTGCGCTCTGCACGGGTGCTTGAACAAGTTTAGGATCGTATTGTATGATCGCGTAGTTTTGCAAAGGGTGCATAAAGACCACCTTTCCGTCCACGATTATCGAGTCGGCCACTGTGATCGATATGTCGCACAAGTCATAAGGAACCACAGCTCTTGAGATGATCACCAAGCCCTTGGCGGCGTCGATTACCAACCCGTACCCGATCTTCCTTGCTCGCGGGAAACCGTCCAGCTTGACAGGCATCGTACAAGATATCCGGACGAAACTCCGTATCAGATCTGCCGCCGCCGGATGACCTACGCTGTCAAGCTTGATGAAATCTGCTTTGTGAGGTACAGGAGCGACTGCAGGCAAAGGATCCGCTAGATCAGAGAAGTCCCATTTGCCTGTATGGTTGTTTCGAACGGCCATCCGCATTTTACTTGTCCAATGACGGTCGATATAGATGATGCTGGTGTTGAGCGTGTGTAGATCTCGAAGATGCTTATATGTTACGACAACACGAGCTCGGTCGGGTATTGCCTTCATAACCTCGATGAAAGTATCTAAATCTGGCGTCTTCTTCTTATCTATGGACTCGATGAGCCAGCCGGACTCCGTGTTCTCAAATCTGAATGAACCAGCAGCTTCGCAGACGAAGACACCTTTGACGGCGATGGCGTACAACCTTGCTTGCTGATAGGAAAGGTCGTGGAAAGCTCCACCGGCGACGGTGACAAAACGGTCAGGGGTAATCTTATGAAGGTCTCCAACATCAAGTTCCACTTCGATATCTTCACCTCCTCGCTGCACAAGTATTGTGATCTTCTTCCCGACACTCGAGTCTAGAATATCGTCAAGCCGGACGAATTTCGTCAAAAGCTCGGCATTCACTTTAATGAGTACATCCCCTTCCTCGATCTTGGTGTGTGCGGGACCTAGAGGCAAGACGATTTCCGCGACTAGCATGCCAGTTTCGTCCGGGAAACCTTTCCTTATCGCTGCCTCCCATTCCGGGGTGAGGCCTAACCTTCGGCACTCGTCAAAGGGCTTGATTATCCACTGACACTGTATCGTTCCTCTCAAAACGGGCTCGCCTCTGCGAATGCATTCCAGGGCTCTGAGTGGGCGGTCTAATGGCAGGAAGTAGTCTGTAGCAGCCCCATCCGCTCTTCCGCCAGCTTGTAACGCCACGGCGTAGCCATCCAAGTTTACTACTGGACTGCCAGAACTTCCCCCACTCGCAGCAGCGGCAGCTTGAATGTAATTTGTATTAAAATCACTGTAGCCTTCTCCATACTCCGGCGCGTTCCGATCTAGCCGACTGATGACCCCTGAAAGTATACTGAGCTTCTCTCCTGCGTCGTTACCCACCACTCTGATCTCAGCTCCCACTCGTGCGAGGTCTGGTCTGAGCTCCAAGGCTGCAACTGGCATGTACTTTATTGCTTTTGGGTCGAAGCGAAGGATACCTGTTGCGATATAGACCTCAGTGACTGCCGGTCTAAAACATAGCAGTGATTCACCTACCAAAGTCGTGAACACAGTCCACATAACAAGGATAGACATCACACTCCTCATGATTGTCAAAGACACAGTAGCCCCAAAACGGTCCCGCGCAGACGACGTGCCGATTCGTCAGGATATAGCCCCTTTCAGCATCCACAACAAATCCGGTTGCCTCACTCGAGATCGCAGGGTCTGTATCAAAGGAGCATGTCTGGCAAAAGTGTATGGACACGACACTCTTTACAACCTTCTCAATAGTAGCCTGCCATTCTGGGGTGTCTGCGGTGGCGGCGGCGAGAGGTAGCAGACGCGTGTCATCCTCGTCGCTATCCATCCCGTACACATCCCCATTCTGAAGCAACTCTTCCCCGTTTGTAATCAAGGCCGCCTCTGGCTTTAGGAGCTTTGCTGGTCGATCTAAATTTGCATTGGCGGAGTGTTTTCGTTTGCTGCGTGTTTGTACATTGCGGTCCATGTCTGGAAAGGTCGCGAAAGCTCTGGCAAAGGAGTGTATGACAGGTAGATGATAGTTTCTAGGCAGTGGATGATTGTGTATAGGTAAACGGGTTGATAAGCAGGCCGCGCGTAGTGGTGCTGACACAAAGCCCTGGGAAGGCTGAATGGATATTGCTGAGCTGAATAGGCGCTTCTGTAGAGATCTACCAGCCAATTGTACGTGCTGGGAATGCGCCACACGCATCCAGCTGACTACTGGGAGAAGTGAGAACGGAGGCCAGGAGCGAAGAGTAATGGGGCTGATCGCAGAAGGCAGGACCCACAAGCATTGGGGTATAGGTACGTAGTCAATTGTTGCTTGGCTTGTAGGGACGAGTAACGTTAGGGGCAGGTCTCACGGATGAAAAGCATCGGATTATCTTGTTACGCGCTACTGCAGCTTCCAAGATCAACCTAACGCAAAGCGGTAAGGCCCCCGTGCTTCAATGCACGGGCCATCTTTAGACGACGACCTCCCTTCACCGACTGTAGGACATCCCTTCCCCACTGTAGCACATCCAATCTAGGAGACAAAGCATTCCACTTTCCACCTCCCAGTGACAAGATGTCATCGTGAGCAGTCAGAAGAATTGGACTAAGTTTCTTCACCATCTCCTTCGACAGTCTCTATGCCGATCTCGTCTTCACTGCCTTCCTTCTTCAGCTTGACCTTCTTTGCCTCCGAGCCCTCATCATCATCGTCCTCGCCCTGAAGTACGGTTTCCGCAGACATCTTGGCCTTTGCAGGACGGCCACGTTTCTTTCCATTGTTGCTGACAGATTTCTCGGCCTTCTTGCGCGGCTTAGGCACGGCCGCGGTATCAGGACCGGCAAGAGCAATGCCTTCGGACTGCTTCTTCAGCGAGTTATAGACGTGAAGACAGGCTTTCTTGGTACGACCTGCCGGGAGCTTGACATTTTTCCAGTCGGGCGGACCGCTGGCATGGATGATGCTTATGCACAGAGCAAGCTGATCATATAAGCATATCACTGGAAGACTGCCAGAATCAAGGGATGAAAGGAAGAAGTCACCTTCTCTGTATCCGTCCATTTAGTCAAAGTTGTTTCCTTTTCAGCCATTTCGAGATCTGGTTTATGATAAGCTTCGATTTTTCAAGCTTCTGCTTGAACTTACTTGTTGATTTAGTTTGCGAACTGTGTTGCGGTCAGCTGTCGGATTTGATGTTACGAGTTCGTTGAGCGTGGGATAGCTCACTTTTCACTGATGATTGGACTAGGTTGTGGCTTGTTCAATACCGGCTGCGTAGAAGTAACGTATGGATGAATCACTTGTATTCGAAGAAGCTTTCTCGAACTTGCAGATTTTTATGAGCTGCGGAAGTTTGAAGATGGTGAAGTGATGTTAGAGGAATGTAGGAATCTTACAGAGACTGGTGGCAGTTGAAACGAACTACGAAGGTTTAGGGTTGTGAAGAAATCTGGATATGAAGTCTGGAGGAGGAGGCAGTCTGGTTGGTTGGCCGGTGGATTCGGGACAGATATCTTGGTGTTGCGGCTCTGCAACTCAGGGTTGCACAGTAGGTTTCATTCACACAGTACGCAGATTGTTTGGAAATACTTCACAACATTTCAGTCGTTCACCGAGCTGTGTTATATGTTTATGAGCTCCAGTCCATTTGTTTCGCTGTTTCCTGTGTTTCAACTCACCAGCTTTACCGGTCTGCACATGGGCTTTGTTCACCAGATTTTTTGGAAACCTTTCACAACATTCCAGTCATTCATCTTATTTGTGTTATACGACCTACGAGCTCCCAGTTCATTTGTTCCGCTGTTTCCTGCCTTTCAAATCACCAGTTTACTGGGTTGCATGATGGATTCTATTCACAACATACCCAGATTGTTTGAAAATACTTCACAGCTGTTCAGTCATTCACTTGGCTGTGGTATAAGACCTACGAGCTCTCAGTTCATTTGTTTCTCTTTTTTCTGTTCTTCAACTTACCAGCTTTACTTTCCTTTTCTATCGGCTCTTCGTGTGCCATCTTCTAGTCATCATAATCGTCAGGAAAGTCAGCAAGAGACAAGCAAAGGTCATTGCGTTGTGACTGGCTTCTTCAAACTCTTGTTCAAGTCTAAGGCGATCATCTAACACTGTTACGCCAACCTACAATGGCGACGTCCCATTTCCTTCGGGTGCCAGTCGAGATCCGGCTGCGGATCTACGAGTTTTCACTGGACGCCGACACAGACTGTCCAGGTGCATGCGTTGGCAGCCCAAAGAGATGGCACCAAGTCGGGCGAAAGCCAGTCTACTATCGTCGCTATGGATGTCTTCGCCACCATAGCTCCACCAATCTTGACTCGGGAATAGTCTATACTTGCAAGCAGATCTTCCATGAAGCGTTTCCGGTATTCTTTGCCGTGAACACATTCAAATTCATCAACAATCGAGTCTCGAAAGAGTCGCTTGGAATGAACTTCGACCGTATCCGGCGTCTGGAGCTCTATACGTGGTTCTGGGAGAGCCGTGATATCATCCTACCGGCTAGCTGCCGCAGCTTGAAACTCACACTGTGGAGGGGCTTCAACTCGAAGTGCGCGCTCGAAGATTTTCCAGTGCAAACACACGACAACGCGGTCATCCCCCGTTGGGTGGCGACCTTGACTCAGTGGAAGAAGGCTGGAGTAAGAGAGATCATTATGTCGCACTTGCGTGGAGATATTCGATTGCATAGATGCATGATGGCAATATCTGAAAAGGCAGGAGTGGTAAGGGCGAAAGATCGTTTATGCGCAAGAGATGCTAACACTACGTTATAGGGCTTGACAATCGATCGAAACCGTTTCGAAATTCCAACAGAGAGCTTCTTGTTCGAGCGCGGCACGGAACTCTATGAAGATTTTCACGAAGATTTCCCCGAATTTCCATAATATACACACTGGTATCCAGAGTCTTGTTACGAGGTTGCTGTCGCCGAGATTCACATGGGCTGCCGGGGGTTTTGTCAATCAAATCTCACGGACCGCTACTTATCTAAGGTAGCTTTGGTTGTCCTTGCTTTGGTCTCGAAAAGCTACTTCATTAGTGTCCCGTCTCCTGTATTCTACCTTCGTGTCTGTTTGTTATTGCAGAGGGGACTGCACGTCATTCGGGAGCGATACCTCGAATCTTATTCGAGCACTTGCAGCTAGAACCACAATAGATCGACAAGCCAACGTCCCAATTTACCCATATATGAGACACCCTATCTAAGCCATGAATTTCCCGAGACTCGATGCAGTCACAACCGCAATAGTATCCGAATGCCCTTCCCCTCCCCCCTTTTTGCGGAACTCCGAACAGTATCCAGCCCCACGTATACTCCCCAACGCCACGCAATGCCCAAAACACAACACCCCACCACCCTCACTCGAGCTTATCAAGATGCTCCAACCGCGTCAACACCACCTGCTTACTCGTCTCCTCGATCTCCCCAGCCAAAAACACCTCATCCAGAATGGCATAGACCTATCCTCCTCCCCACCACAAGTCAGCCATCAACCCTCCCTCCCAATAAACCCTCCTTCCCCCACCCTCTTCTCCCTCCAACACGCCTCCCCCCCTCCTTATTTGCCCACCAAACAAATAAACAAACCCGCACGCATAGCACGCACCTTATAAAAATTAAACACCAAATCCAACTCACAAACGTTCCCAAAGAACGAATCCAGCACCTCGACGAAGAAATGAATCGCCTCGAGGTACGCCAGCTCGTTGTCGTCGGCGTCGACGCACACGCAGAAGAACAAGCCCGCGTACCGCCGGTACACGATCTTGTGGTTGCGGAACTCGGCGAAGTTGGATTGGTATTTCTGGTCGCGGGGTGCGACGAGGCGGTGGATCTGTGTGGAAACGGGATCAGCGAGATGGGGGGCGAGGAAGGGGGTGGGAGGGGAGGAAGGGGGGAAGGAGGGCGGAGGACGAGGGAGGGGAGGACGGACTTCGCCTTTCAGTTTGATTTTCTCTTCGTCCTGGAAGGAGGTTGTTGTTAGCATGAGCTCTCTGGCGGAGGTGAGGGAACGAGTATCGTCGAAGCGTAAAATGCGTGGGTTGGGGAGGGGATGGGGTGGGAATGAGGGTGGGCTTGCGTTGTACGGCGAATACCATTTCGCCAGGCGCGTTTTGCCTCTGCGGGCGGGAGCGGTTAGTCGATGTCGGGGGATGGCCTCGGCGGGACTCACTGTCGGTTTTGGATGAGGATGAAAGAGAGGACCATTGTTGGGTAGCTGAATTGTTCTCGGGCAGTTGGCTGGTGCAGGTCGGAGCTTGGGGCTTGTACCCAGGTAAGGGTACGGTGGTCGGCTGTAGAGTTTCGCCGGATCACCGAGACTAACTCCAAGGAGTGGTAGGGCTACGTAGAGGCTGGCTCTTACGTGTCAATTCAACAGTCACTTGTTATGCTTTGTCACGGGCATATGAGGACCGCATTTGAAGTCTATTCGCATCGACTATGGGTGATTCAGTTGGAAATGTATGTTTGTTTGGATGAGTGGTCCTTATAAGCAAGAAGCGAGGGGAGTAAATATGAGCAGCACGTCCTTCCTCATCACTCGGGTAATATTACAGACAGGTATGTCCAGTTGAACATAGAGTGCAGTAAAGTATGTGAAAAGGCGTTCGTCAGTTGGACGCGCCTACTGAACAAGATTGGGTATTCTTCAAGAAGCAGAGACAGATATTCCAGAACCCTACACAAATCTGTCCGTTCCACGGATCAAGACCATCGTAAGTTGTGGGTGAAGAGGACAAAGCTCCGTGATCTCGCAGATGTCCCGAAACGCCATTGGCCCACCTTCTGAGCGCAACCCAAGCTGGATGTTGTACGAGGATCGCCGGTGACCCCAGCTGTCTGTTCAAATGGACAAGATTCCACCTTCTGGATTAGGTTGCTTAGACAACATTCGTCGTCTTCAGCAATTTTTCTCTAACCTTGCCTAAACCTCGCAGGCAGTCACGGTGCTTTTCCCAACTGACATCCCAATGCGCCCTGACCCTGAAATCTTCTTCTATACCTTGCATCAGCTTTCTATATCCGCCCTTATCGCCACTACCCTCCCCGACTGCACTCATCCATTCCGGGGATAGACCGTCCTCGACGTCCCGCTGGCGGTCGCTGAAGTGGCCGAGCATCTTTTTGTTGTACCTGTTCCACTCGAACATGTACGCCCGCATTTGGGCTAGATAGCGTTCCCATGCGTTCTGCGTCAGCTTCTCCGGTATGTCAGGTGCTTTCGGCGGGTTGGGAAGTGCAAGACGTTGAGGTGCTAGTGAGTTGGTGCTGGGAGCGGGGCGAGACTCGAACGGAAGAGTGTTAGAAAGATCGCCTAGATCTTTGAGACCCTCATTGCCAGGGACAAAGGGAGAGACTTTCTTTAGGTTGCCGAGATTAAGGTTAGAGGGTTCTTGTTGATTAGCTTGCGTGCTATTATCAGCAGGCGGTACCGACGAGCTTGGTGGTTGGTGTGATGGCTGCTTTGGTGTTGTCTCGGTTGAGTTCGAACTCTGCTTATCTGCTGTTGGCGGTGTCAAGTTCTCGTCTATTTCCATAGCAGTCCCATCGACGCTGGCATGACTGCTTAGGCTTTCGGCATTGCTGACCGTGTCGTTCCCTGCTTTCTCCTCACTGGAGTCATCGACGATCGCCCTTGCACTCGCGGGTTTGGTAACCGGAGGGTGCTTGTTAGTAGTCATAGTCCTCGACTGCTTCCGCGGGCTTTTGGGGCGCTTGGAATTGGTCTGCCGGCTGGGAGATGGAGGTGGTGGCGGAGGTGGTGGAAATGCCCACTTCCGCTCTTTGAAGATTTGCGCCCACTCGTCTGCTGAAAATTTGGCTTGACCTGTGGAGGGAGGTGGTGCTGCAGCCTTTGGGATAGGGACTTGCGGATTATTATCTTGACTAGTTCCTTGGTCACTCACCGGGGGCTGATTGTAGTGCTCTTGAAGAGGTGTACGATCTGTTGGCCGCCCACGAGCTGGCGAGACCCTTCCACGTGTCGTATGGTCTGCTTTGCCAGATACAGGGGCAAAATACTCCGTAGCATTGCCGGTGAATTTGCCGCTCCAATCCGTTGGTGAGAACGTCGTGTTGATGTTTTCTGAGCTGTGACTTTTAAAGTCTTTCGAGAGTGGTGGCATGTCAGACGGTGGTTGCTTCTGGGTGGGGAACGTAAAGCTGGTATTTGACATCTGGTTAGCACTGTGCATTGCAGGATTTGTGGTATTCGCTTTCCACTGGTAGGGCTTGAGCGAGTCTATCGGAACAGCTTTCAATTTCTTCGGCCATACGCTTGAGGGGATAGCCCAATAAGGTGTAACAGTCGGTGAAGACCGTAGTTCCTTTTGCATCTTGAACGGCCAAGCAGCTGCCCTCTTATGGGAAGGGGGTAAAAGAGATGGGCTGAGCCCGGGAGTCTCATACATTGTCGGGGTTTCTCCGTTCCTTCCAATACCAGATCCGTTCACGGACTTTTGCGGCTGATATTTCTCTTGCCAGCTACCCGCCTTTTTCAAAGGGTGCTGTGCACCATCTGGGTTCCAAGCTGTCGAGCCAGAAGCGAATTCTGTACGTGGCTGAGGCTGCTGTCGTGTCCGATAAAGTTCTTGTGCTTGAGAATCTTGGGTAGGTACATTACTTCTGTTGGCAGTATGATCGTGGGAAGAGGTATCTCTATTGCCATTGTTTTGTTGACTCCAGGCGTTCCTCGTGGGATTGAACGTGTCTGGTGTGAAATCAGCAATTCCATCGCCGGCAGCCTTCGCTTCACCCCCGTCCGCCTGGACATAGGGTTGGTATGACTGTCTATGATGGGCTCTTGCTCGAGCATCAGGCGCGGGAAATCGATGTGCACCGTTACCATTCCTGGAGGACGCATAAGATTTTGACTCATCTCCCACCCTTACGCTATCTTCAGACGAAGTCGAGGATACTGAAGCAGATCGATGTCCATGAGCAGAACTCCTCGTCTTAGGACTTGCACTATGATGCTTCCCAGAACTGTCCTGGGAACTCGGGCTGCGGTAGCCTGATGGCGGAGGAGCTTTCCATTCCTTCCATTTTGGCGGCTCGCGTGTACTTGCAGACCTCCCCAAGCCTGAGCTTGAAAGATATGTCCTCTCTCCACCGCTGGTAGCATAAGGAGTGCTAACGCGGTCTGCGCCACCCCGAGAGACTTCTTCATCACCAGACTGCGATTTGAACCTACCCAACGGATCTGGCTTTCTCATATGTTGTGGTGGTCCCCCAAAAGGCGACTCAAACTGTGGTTGCGCTCCCATTACATTTGGCCGCCCGCCACTCTTGAGATGGTAGTACGCAGAAGCATTACGGGCTGGGGGCTCATCTCCACCGGGTGTGCCGGGTGCGAAACCTTGTTTCTTGGGAGTGCGTGTACTGCCTGCACGGTTCAAATTTGGACCACCGGTATTACCATCTTGAAAGTTCTCCCAGCCTGGACGCATTTTGGGGGGAGACTCTGTAGGCATGTGGCTGCTTTCGTCGCGGCTGGTTTGGAAGGGGGGATTTTTGAACGCTTTTGGAGGTTCTGGTGGCATGGGGTAACGGTTCTGCTTTTGACCCTGGTTCATCCGCTCCCATGCCTTGAATCTGTTTGTCCTGTCTTGAGCGTCGTCCTTTGCACTGGTCGATCTGGCATCCTCCGCTCTGGCGAATCTGGAATATCTGTTCGCGCCGCTGGATGGAGTTGTAGGGTATGAGGATTTGTTGGGTGTCGGCGGCTGTGGTCTTGGTGGAGGGGGAGGAAAGTTGGTGTTGGGTGCCCGTGGGGGCATGTTAGGTCTTGTGGGAGTCGATCGTGTAGTGTACAAACCGGCCTTGATACGTTCCGCGTCATATTTGGCTCGTTGTTGCTGATCTGAAAGGACTTCCTGGGCAGACTGAATCGCTTGAAACCGAGCATTGCACGCGGCTTCATTTCCAAGATTACGGTCGGGGTGGTACTTCAGAGCTTGTAGAGTAGTGAGCTTAGTTCCAATACAAACGTGCAATGAGTAAGGTGCAGTGAGATCCTACCAAGCTTCTTAAACTGCTTTTTGACCTCCTCAGCTGTGGCAGCTGGAGTGAGCTCCAATTCAGCGTAGTAGTTCCTAGTCACGTCCACCTTCCCCATGGTGACCGGACTACTGCCACACGGTCAAAAGCCTGCTGCGCACCTATCCTGGCCGTAGTTGTCTTATGAACTAAGTGCCAGTTCGGCTGGTTTATCAGCTTGGTCTGTGGGGAGCCCAATCTTCGAACAGCGACACCAGTGCGGGTGGTGTTTCTCGTGTGAATTACTGTTGAAGCGTACTGTGCTCCGCTGCGTATCATCACTGGTGTTACCGACGCATAGTACACAAGCTCTTAGACTGCACCAATTTCACAGTGTCAAACTCGATAGTCGAACTTTCTAAGACTCTGCGTGCTCCGACAGCTGAGGGTACAGACGCAGAACTGTTATCGGATCAATTTGGTCTCTGTCGCACCTGGAATAGATGTTGAGTCAATGCAATCCAGTTGGTGTGAGGTGGCTGCCTTGGGGGTGTTGATCGCTCCGAACCAGTGAGATGGGCGGTAAGAAGCTCGAACATCCAAACAGAAGCCGCAAGCTCAGGCAGCTCACGAAACGGGAAGATTTCACGACGATTTCAAAAAATGACGTCGCAGTCAAAGAATTCCGGGAGGAAAAGATCCTCAGAGCGAATGGGAATGGTCCTGCTCAAGTTTTGACAGGCGTCAAGAATGATGTGTTGGCAGTAGTGAGGGACGATTTGTGGGTGGGGGTACCTTACCTTCTCGTCGCACACAAACATGCACAGCGCGTGGGATGAGAACGCCCAGGGGGAGACGCGCAGTCGGGTGATCTAGGCGAGCCGACCCGCTTTAGTGAACTGTAAAGTACGAATACTCAGATAACTACTGTAACTCAGAAGACGAGTCTCCAATGCTCAGCCTAGTAGTATGCGAACATAAGCTGCAGACATCTAGGTAGGTATATTGGTTCACGTACAATAATAACGCAGAGACTCAGAGGTCTTTTGATCTGGCACTCAGGCAATGACGCCATTAGCCTCGGTCTCCTTTTCCTCTTCTTGCCTTCTCCCGTTCAGTTCTACGCGTCCGCTATATATCTCTCCTATTATCTCTTTGATCTCGTGCAAAAACTTATCAACCTCCTTCTCCGTGCCCACCGTGACCCGTAAACATCCTGTACAACCCTCTTCCTTGCCCCTGAATCGCACCACAACGCCCCTGTTCTCAGCCAAGCCTTCATACACTGTGAGAGCTACCGCGTTGCTCGGCTTCCCACCTCGATCCCGAGCCTTGTCCAGTATCTCCACGAGTAGAAAGTTGGAGGCTTGCCCGCCTAGGAAGTCCCCTATCCCTTCGATCTTCGGGAGCTCTACCAAGAGCCGTTCCCGTTGTGTCAGAATTTTGGCTCGGTTCGCTCTCATGACTTTGATATTCTCCGGTGCCAGAGCGGCACTGGCCACCGCAGTCGTGGGAGATGAGATGTTGTACGGCGCCTTCAGGTTGTTCAACAGTCGTGCGATTTCGGGGCTTGTGAACGCGGCGCCCAGTCGGATACCTGCTAGCCCAAATGCTTTGCTGAGGGTCTGCATAACTACCAAGTTAGGCCATTCGGTAACCCACTCTGCCAGACTGGAGCCATCGGGTGCGAAGTCGATGTAAGCTTCATCCAAGACTACGACGCCATTCCAAGTGGGATGTTCCAAGATCTTTTGCAAGGGTGTCTTCGAGACGAGACTCGCCGTTGGGTTGCCTGGTGAGCATATATAGACTATTTTGATTGACGAGTCTGCGGAGAGTTTCTGGTTGATGGCGTCTGGACGGATAGCAAACTTATCCGCCGTATCGAGTGAGACTTTTACAACTTCAAGATCATTGACCTGGGCGCTGACTCCATACATGCCATATGTTGGCGGACAAGTTAGGATCTTGTCCTTGCCTGGCGTACAAAAGCAGCGGAGGAGAGCATCGATGGCCTCATCAGAACCGACGCCCAGGAACAGATTCTCCGGTTTCAGGGATTTCGAAGTGTGCGTGTGAGTGTTTCGGAGATTGCAAAAAAGCTGCTTCAGCTCTATTTGGTGTCTATAGCAGTGGTTAGGGCAGTGTATCCGGTATAGTTCCAACAAGATCATAGACACATACGGATCAGGGTATCTATTGAGGCCCAGAAAATCTACGTTTGGAGACACACCCTCCACATGGCCATTCGTGGTACCATTCGCGAGCTGGCCTGCATTGCTCAGGTTGAGGCCGGGGCCGTAAGCATTTTCATTGGCATCAAGGAGGATGTTCTTTCCGTCATCTTTGTAGTCACTATCTCGTTAGCTAAAAGATGGTAAACGTTGAATGCAATGGGTACATACTCTCGAGCGCATCGGTAGGGCTGCAACGCTAATATGTTTGGCCGTGCGCATCTTGAGATGTCAAAGGGTGAAGTGCGCTTAGCCATGTCGTCGGATCGAAGTGGGATGTGTGATGGATGTGTAGGGGCGGATCCCAAGCGGTACTACCAATTTATTATTAACCACAAGAATGACTCACATGAATGATTATGCATTTCGCCGACGACCCAACATGATCAAGATACATACTACAGACTAATATCCAATGAAACCTTACGCATACCTACACACTTGCAGGACATTCTTCTTATCATTTTCGAAATGCTGTAGCTGATGAAAGCATTCGAAGGACCCCTCTCTCTATAACGTTGGTCACTCAAGTCACGTAGTTTGCATCGTTTGGTGTTGAATTTTTTACGTTACATACCTCGTATCAGGTTCGTTTGAGAGACTACACACTTCCCTCATGCTTGAGTACTTCCTCCTTAGATGCCAATCATTCTGCTCTGGCGACTCAGTTGCCAACTTATATCAAGAATCATACGTGTATGTCTCATACATGATCCGCCTTGTCGGCGGGACGCGGGAGGTCCCCAACATATCCCCCTTTTCAACCCTACTCTTTCACATACGACCATAGACTGTGGAGAATTGGGCATCCCGTCCGCTCTGCCATACACAAGCCACAGATCGGCGGATTAGTAGTTGGGTCGGTGACGACCAGCGAATACCCGCTGTTGTATGTTTTTGCCTGTCTCAACTTTTCAAGCCAACTGGCAGGCTGGACCATCCTTCCCTCGTCATAGATCTCTTTAGGTAGACAGACAGTGATTCGGTCTCGTATGGAATAAGCAGTCGCGACGGCCGTAGATAGGCTCCAATATTTGGGTGTTTTTCCAGCAACCCAATCCCGAAACTCCAGTTCCTCAGCCCGCTAGCTAGAGAGCTTGATTCCTTGTACAATATTGATCCTCCGCGCCTATAGATCACAATGCATTGACACACACATATTCCGACATAGGCTGAAAACTTACTACCCCGCTTTCTGCACTGGCCCCGCCGCCCCAACCGCACCGTGCGCGCCCTGTGCCATGGTTCCGGGTGGCATCATCCCTCCTCCCGGGCCTCTTCCTGTTTTCTGCTGTTGCGGCATCGGTCGTTGAGCTGTCACCGTCTTTGCGTCCGGAAACAACTCTCGGAGTTTCGCGTATAGTTCTTCGAAGCTCGGATATTGTGATGGTGCGTCCATTATGGCGGGCGCACTTGGGATGGCCGAAGCGGGTTTGTGGGAGCGGTCCGCGATGCTGGCGAGGTAGGCGAGATTTGACTGGAGACGGCGCATACATCTTCGGTCGTTAGTACAGAGTTGGGTCTTTGGGCGTTGTATGGAGCGTAGTCGAGCAGTTTCGCATGTGGGAAATGGTAGAAAGAAAGGGGAAACATACTCGATGAATTCTTGACTGTGCTTGGGCTTGTTGGTTTCACCCTCTTGTCCTTGCGCTTGTCCTGGTGGTGGTGTTGGCGTCGGTGACTGCTGGTTCGGAGACTGATTTGGCATGATCACCTTGCCATGGCCCTGTAAGTCTACGACTTCTTGGAGGAGAAGCCGGTTGATTTCCAGAAGGGTGGAGACGCGGCTTTTCTCTCGTGATGCAATGGTCGGAGAGACAGGTGGTTGCAGCGTGGATTTTTGCGCATGAGGCGGAGGTTGAGGTTGCGACTGAGATTGAGATTGAGACGATTGCTGCGGCTGTTGTGATTGTAGTGGTCCCGAAATTGGAGCGGCAACGGGCCCATGTGACTGCGCCTGCGTAGCCATTGGTCGTTGCGAAAGTGGTTGGTTCGTTCCAGGAGATTGACGTCGTGGTGGTGAGATTGGTGGAGATGCTTGATGATGATGTTGCTGGGTTGGTATCATAGGTTTGGGAGGGCCGGACTGGGGGTATGGAGCACTCATGTAAGAGTTTTGACGATCTATTGAAAAGCAGGTTCGAGTCAGAGCGGGTCAAGCAGTCGGAAGGGTAGCACGAAAGCCAATCTGCTGGTCCACTCACGTAGCATGTGCTGTTGGTAGTTTGGGTGCTGCTGCTGCGGCGTTCCCCCTACCGGCATCATATCTCCTCTACCACCAGCTGTACCTGCGCCACCCATGCTCGTCGCCACTCCCGTCTGTGCTGCATACTGTGGTTGTGGCCGGAACTGTTGATGCTGCTGTGGTTGGATCGTTGCATAAGGACTCGGGTAGAATTGCTGCTGATAAGGAGACGGCTGCTGTCCTTGGTACGCTTGAGCGCCGTAGACATGCTGATTCTGCGGTTCGAGGAAGGCAGGCTGGTTATTATAGCCGTATTGGTAAGTCATCGTAGGCTGTTATAGGCGAAAAGCAAATAAAGTACATGAAGGTAGCACGAGGGTCAGTCAATTTGACTGGGGTACGCAGTAGTAGACTTCTTCGCTTCCATGGACGATGGGGGTCTTGGGCAATGTCATTGGAGCTCGTCCAGTGTGTCTGGGAACGTTTGACGTACCTTACCTTTACCGGGCGGATTGCTCATGCAGTCTGACGCCAGGACTAGGGTGAAACGGGTAAGGCGTGACCAGGTGAGGGAAGCGAGGTCCCACCCTTTGGCCCGCCCTCTTACGCCAGCGTCAACACCATGTTCGTGAAAACCATACTGTAACTCGGAGGTTTGTATCCTCCCCTTGTGTCAACCATTTTGGCTGTTAGAGTGATCTATGTTTCCGGATTCCAGATATGACAGGACTATGGTAGTAGTAGTACATTGAATGCGACTCTCGTCGGAGCAGACGCCTTCTGCAGGACTCATTTCAGCTTTTTACTGGTGGTGGAACGATGCAAGCCATTGACACCACTGTTCCTAGTAAACATTCATGAAGTGGGTCGTTTCCGCTTTCTCACATCGTCGATCCATCCGGCAGCCTTGCCCTTGGGAACCACACTGATCCTCACCATTCCATCTATAACTTCGACTTTTCCACTCCCAAGTACCTTTAGTAGGCTTACGTTCCTTCCCACTTTGACCATTCCCCCACTGCTGGTCTCCATATATCCTTCTACATCGCCCAAAGTATACTCGTGTTGTTCATCCCAGGGTAATGGGAAGATGTACTCTAGATGCGAGGCCAGAGTGTCCGTTTCCGAGAATGCTTTGATAAAGTCACTTTGCAGGTGAAGAGGGTAAAGCAGTACGACAGGAAAGGTCAACGTGCTGTTTGGTGATACCGGGTCTGGAGTGAGGCGGATGGCCGCATCTTCCATTTCCGGTGGCTGCTCGGTTGATCTCGTCCTGATTCCTCGAGCTCTGAGGGCAGCCCTGAGCACCAGGTCCTCTTTCTTTGCCCTCTCTTCTCTCTCCCTTCTGCTTTTTGCTACGCGGTCCAGAGCAAGTTTCCTCCCTTCAACTTTGCTCTTGAGGCTTCCCAGAGCGAGGTTGGTAGGCTCGACGTCCAGACCACAAGCACAGGCATCCTCAGCTTCGCTGATTTTATCGAGAGCTAGAAGCGCTTGTGCAGAGCGGTAGTAAGCTTTGACATTTCGAGGATTCAGGCGAAGAGTCGCCGCGCAATCGTGTGTGCAGGAGCGGTAGTTCTCTGAGTTCCCAGTCAGCGTTTAGGATATCGGGGCAAGTAAGGGCTTCTGTACTTAATTCTAGATTACATAGGGCATGGTTGATATAGCACGCCTCTTCAATTTCCTTCATTTTTTGTGCATCTTCTTGCGTAACGTCATGCATGTCCGTGCTTGACTCGTTGTCGCCTTGTTCTGGACCCTTCTGGGTAAGCAGCGCAATGCCCTTGCCGTAGAACTCCTTTCCGTCCTTCCACATCTTCGCCTTAGCCATCTCATTTCCACTTTCTCGAAACCCCTGCGCTATCTCAACTTTCGAACCCTCATATTGTAACGCGCGTAGCGCTTCAAGCTCAACGTTTTCACCGCCTGGTCAGTCTGTTAGTCTGGTCCGTCCTGTCAGCCAGACATGTGAGTGTATATAAGACAAGGAAGATTGACTGTACCTTCACCATCCGTCTCGTCAAGAGATGTCATGAACAGCGGCGTTCGGTTCATCACCTCCAGCACCTCGTCCACAGATCTCGACTTAACACTCTCCATTGCCGGCGGTAGGGCAGGGGCAGTACTATAAGCGCCATTCTGACTTGCAGTCTTTGGAGGCAAAGGAAATGGGACTGATTGTGGTAGAGATCCGGGTATGGGGCCTGAAAGTTGCGAGGGGTTTGCCCCGAGGGATGAAGAAGAATTGCCAACTTTTATGGATTTGTCAAAGGATTTGGAGAGCTCCTGCAGGCGTGACATGTCGTCGCTCGGAAGTAGACAAGAACCACGCCTGGATCCAGCAGTACAGATATTAAAGGCGTATAACACTTTTCAAGTTGAGAGTGTGCAGTCTTTATTGATTTGGAGTTAAAGGCATAGGTTCTGTGATTCATCTGTAGATTACTGACGACGAAGGCAACCGCATGGTCTGAACCCAAATCAAGTGAAGTTCTTAAGGCTTTGCCGCTCCATGATTGATACACAATATAATAAAGCCTCAATTTGTACTGACCAGGCTTGGTAAAACCAGAGTACAGTTCACGTGATGCATTTGAAAACACCATCAAGGGTGTTCGTAAATTCGAGACGGTGCAGATATGGGGGCTGAGAGCTTGTGCTTTGGCATGCGGCGGAGTAAGGCTGAGCAATACGAGTGCAAGGGACTCAAGTTCCATGCTCGAGTGGACAAGTCATGTTTATACATATCTGCCTGCTAGAAGTCTACTTGAACGATTTCCTTTTTACGACTGCTGACCATGGCAGAGATAGGCCTTGTAGCCTCCGTCGTTCAGATCGCCGATAGTGGCATCAAGCTCTCCATTACTCTCTATACTTTCGCGGAGACAGTCCTGAAAGCGGATAAATCTATCCGAGAGATCGCCAGTGATGTGTCCTTGACCTCTTCGGTGCTCGAAGAACTCGGGCAGAACCTCAAGAAAGACCAGAAGTCGCGCCTATGCTCCGAGAATGCGATGAAGACGGCGGAGAGCATTGTGAAGGAATGCGCGGCGATCTTCAATGAGATAAACGGTACCTTGGAGACGACTTTGCAAAAGCTTAAGCCTCGGGCAGGTTCTGAGAAGCGAAATGGAAAAGATGGCACGCATGGGGGGAGGAAGCTGGCGATTGCGGCGTTGGAAAGGCTGAAATGGCCGTTCCTCCAGCCAAAGATGCTATTACTGAAAAGCAACTTGGATAGGCTGAAGAGCACCTTAGTACTTATGCTCAATGTTATCACGTATGCCAGAAAGGTGTCTGAAGAGTAAGTTCTGCTCACGTTAACATTGCTCGCTTGCTCATTCATTATACAGTCACGCAACGCCGTCAACACTCGAAGATCAACGCAGACTTATTGAAGACCTCGCACGCTCAAACCAGGAGTACACCAAGAAATTCAAGGAGCTCACCAAAGCTGTAGAAGCTGGTCAGGACCGCCCGGAGCTAGCGAAGCCTTTTCGCGCAACGGAGAATTTGCCTTCGTCAGGCATCTTTCTAGGAAACATGGTGCTTCCGCGCACCGAGTCCTTCGCTGTTGCCGACGACACGTCACCAGACATAACTTCCCGCCTTATATCTCTGAACAAGCAGTATCTTCCCCCGGATGTAGGGGAACAGTCTGACCAGCTTGCCCACTACTGCCTATTGATCAACCATCTGCTTCAACGTATTGATGCCGTTCAATATAAGATTAAGAGTGATGTACGTCGAAGGATCAGGAACGACGTCGTGCACATGCATCAACGTGAAGCAGATCAGCTGAAAGACGTCCATGGACACGGGCATTTTACCACAATTATGGATAGTGCCATCTCATGGGCGGAGATTCTCCACTTCCGCCACCCTACAGAATTTGGGGCTTCGCAGACACTGCGCCAATCGACACACCCGGACTGGTCGGAACGGGATTGGACCAATATTTTTGCGCCGCTGGAACGTGAAGATGGTCTGCAAGACGCCGCATCTTTTATCAAGGAAGGGAGCTGCTAACTCAAGTTGTAGAAAGGATTCCTCCAGCATATCTACCTACTTCTATTCCTGAAGTGGAGCGTCGTGAGACGCCGGGCCAATATGAGAAACAGGTCAAGCGCATGATAGAACTTGAGGGCTATATGAGACCTCTTGCAGACCGTTCACCCCTTCTTGCAAGGCCTGGCCGTCCGACGCTGCATCTACTAGAGTCCCACAAGCTCGAATCGGAGCAGCCAGCCGCCAGTGCTACAGACAAGTCGAAAGATCGAACAAGAGCGAGCGAAGGCGACATCGAACTACAAGATGAGGCTAGATATCTACTCCCTCAGAAGGTGTGCACTGTGCCGTAGTTCAAAGTTGCGCAGGACTAACACATAGAAGTCTCATGAAATCGATCTTACATCGGAAATAAACTTCTCGCGACGCGAGCCGCCTCCACCTCAGGAAAAGCCTAGGAAGAAAATGAAACCCGTCGATCCGCAGTCAAGGCGCAAGTCTCACACAGCACGACGTCCAATCATGCCGCAACACGCATATGACTCTGACGGCGACGGAGACTCTCCAGGGCGAGCGATGATCTCGGCAGAATCCGAGCAACCGGAGTCGGGGAGTGCTCACGACGATTCGAATAACGAAGCCTTGATGCCAAGCAACTCCGAGTTTGAACGATACAAGCGCGCATCCTACTCTAGTGACAGTGGCGGTCCCGCTGGCGCAGAACTGACCGCCGCTACCTCGTTCACGTGGGCCCGTATCTCGTCCGTCGCGCATCCGGAACCTGGCAGCCCGGCAAAGGATGCTGAGAGCGTTGAAACCTCCGCCGCTGGCCTGGGGTATGCTCATTTGGACTACAGTGCTTCAGACGATGAGGACGGTAGTCCTCAGGAAGCCGAACCACCGGTCACGAGACCACAGAGCCCGGACATTGTCGACAATCTGCTGGCGGAGTGGACCACCCTTCCAAGGTGAGGGGCCGGGGGAGGTAGATCTAGCTAGGAGTGGAGGGAGGTCTTCTGTATATAAGTTACTCGTTCGGTGTTGGGGCGTTGGCATGGGTTGGGTTTCGCGTCGATTTGACTGTACGAAGTTAAATCATTGACAGTTCTTGAAATAATACGGAGGCAGTATCTATCTATCTTCCATTGCATGACGCTTATGAACATAGGGGACTCGCGGGAGATATGGCTATGCGTTTAGTTACACTAAACCTTTTCCAAGTGAGTGTGGCCGAAACACTAGTACGGCGGATGAGGAGGGCAGCGGGGCCCGCGTCCTACCCAAACCACCACGGCGTCCTTCCAACTCTCACCCCAACTCACACCCACACATACGGAACCCCAGATAATCTACTGATTTATTGGTGCTAAAACCTCACAATCTACTAACTGTACATAGCCCCCCCCCCCCACACCCGAACACCCCCCCGTCCCAAATACACCAAACGATGCCCCATAATCATAATCCGGGGCGAACTCCCTCGGTTTCGTGAATAGGGAATTCGCCCCGGCCGAAAACAACGCACAAACGCTACCAAAAATGGATACCCAAGAAGAAATGAACAAAAAAAAATGAAAGAGATGAAAGAATACCATGACGCCCTCCCCTCCACCTCCGCCCCCTACTCCCACCTCCCCAGTCTCCCCCCATCCTCCTCCCGCTCCGATGGCCGGCAAGAGGGGGGCCCCTAAAGGTCATTCGACCACCCCCCCTGTCGGCTCATCTTCTCACGGGCCACAAAGTCCCTCGTGATCTCCTCCTCCGTGAGGCGGTCTGTGCCGCTCCAGTTGGCGCTGCTGGTGCGCTGGCGGAAGCGGTGGTGACGTTCCTTATTGGGGAACATCTTCTCCAAGTTCGGCGGCTTGATGGGCCCGAAGATGGTCGCGGGGTCAACGAGTTGCTGCTTTTCGAGCAGCTCGCGCAGTTGAGGGCTGTTGGCCCAGTCCGGAGCCACGAAGGCTTTCTTTTTGGGTTTGAGGCTGGGGCCGTCGTCGTCGGAGCCGTCGTCGTCTTCGCTGTCCGTATTGATGTCGGGCAGCGTGATGTCGTCGTCTTCGAAGTTTGGTGAGGAAGTCGCTGGTGCCAGTGCGGCTTGTTTGAGATGGAGGGGTGTGCGGTGGGCGGGATAGGGTGGGTTCGGGGTGTCGGCGAAGGGGATCTTGCCCGTCACGCGGTTGGCCAGGTCCATAGGGTGGTCGGTCTTGGATAATTGCTGCGGTTGAGGTTGCTGCTGGTGGTATAGGTGGAATTGATCATTGGTTGTAGGCTTTTGAAGGAACGGAGCAACAACAGCACTGTTCGTGGCAGTGGGAGCGGTAGTATAGCTGTGGGGAAACGCAGAGAGTTTGGGAGCGTCCTATTCTCACCATTAGCAGCAACAACTTATTCCGTTAATGAGAGTAACTTTACCTTTCGGATGTTAGACTGACGGATGGGTGGTGCCATTGTCGGTCGAATCGGTGCGTCGTACAAGTCTTCGTCTCCTGTTCTCCGTCTCCTTGTGTCGTCCTCCTGCGACAAAGTTCCGATTCGATTAAGACCAAGACGCTGAGAGAATTCATCTTCAGCGGGCCGCTTTGCGGGATTTGTAGCGTTTACCAAAGCTTGCGTTGCAGCTACTCGACTGAAATCTTGGACCGAGTTCATTCGCGAAGGCGGTTTAGTATTCCCAAGCTCCCCTCGAGCATGGGCCGCAGCAGGCTGGGCCTTTTCTTGCTGAAGCGCGTGACCCTGTTATGATTAGCTTATGACTGCTATCATGGGGGAGTAGCTTACAAGGTCAGTCCCAAGCCGCGCCATGTTTCGCTGTTGGAGTTCCGCTTTTCTTGCGTTTAGATCGAGTCGTCTCTGCTCGATAGCCTGTCTTTGGGCAATTCTCTTTGGGTCTTCAGCAATTGCTGCACGAGTTTTCTCCTTCTGACGCTCCGCTTCCCTACGCTGCGCTTGCTCTACCCTTCGGGCCTCCTCCTGTTGGGCCGCTCGTTTGCGCTCTGTCTCACGCTTTTGCTCGAGCTTACGCTGAGCCTCTCTCTCGTCCTGCCTTGGTTAGTCTCGCATCGATGACTTCTGAAGATTGTAGACCTACCTGCTCCTTCTTTCTTTCGGCGGCTAAGAGAGCTTTTGGTTTCGTAATCACCGTGGACACAGATCTCTTAAAGGTTGTACTGGAGGCTGAACTCGGTACTGATGGTGCATTATGTTTCCCTGTGACTGTGGCCTGTCTTGGGATAGTTGGCGGTCCTGTTGCTGGCAATGAGTCTTGCATACTCGACGACAACGCGTTGTTAGTTGGTGGGAGGCGCTGCGATAAAGTACCGACACGAATGGATACTGGTTGCGGTCTCGGCTTTGGCACGGCGTCCCTAGCAGGTTTGGCCGGGCGTTTGATATCTTTAGCTTTCAGCAACTGAGGGAGCTGCTCTGGATTAGGTTGAGGAGGGTGTTCTAAAGTTGGCGCAGGGGGTGGTGCCATACTTAGGGAGTCGGTCATAACTGGGGGACAGTCGATCGTAGCTGGGGGACAGTCGACCATGTCCACGTCACCGGTAGTGTCCATCTTGGTCCGTGCAGTGTCCACATCACGGATAGTCTCCATTCTCGCCCGCTCGGAAGCTTTAGCACTGCGCGCAAACAATCCTCTGGCATTGTGCATAAGAGTCTGGAGTCGTGCTCTGGAGGCACTGAATGGGCGTCCGTCATCAATGAATTCCACGTCACGCTTTACGTGCGGAGTAACCTGCGGCGAGGGCTGGATCCAGTCATCTTTATCGTCATTGACGGCTTCCTGCACGACTAACTCAGGAGCTTCGTTCAATGCTGTAGTACCCGCTGTGGTGTGCATGGGTGTTTCGATCTCTGGGCGATGAAGATCAGGGCAATCGAAGTGCGTGTCGTTGGCTGTGGTAGGAGGTATAGATTTAGTAGGACGCGTTGGTTGTGATTGACCAAGCATGCAGATCTTATCGTGTAGTCGTTGTGTCGAAGATTTGTGATGCAAGTCCAATGTGGTCGCCTCCGCGACTGGGTTATCAATAGTCATCTGGCTTGTGCCCGTAGTCTGTTCGTCGACATCCATATGCTCGTCGCCAACAGCCTCCTCAGCTGGCTGCGGTTGTCGAAGGCCTCCGAGGCTCTTACCGTCGGTATGTCTGCCATAATGACTCTCTCTGTCGGTAGCTGTAAGTTTTGACTGCTCCGAGTGGCTGGTTCGCTGGTTCCTACCGCCAATACTCTTCTTGTTTGCAAGAGGCTCTCTCGCAGGTAATGCTGCGAATGTAAGGCTGCTCTTGCGTACCAGGGCTCTGACAGGACTGGAACCGTCAGAGGGGGATGGCAAGTCCTCGACAGCTTGAGTTTCTTTTTCCGGCACAGATTCTCCCTCTGTACCGTGCACCGTTGCATCTGCTGATTGTACTTCTGTATCTACCATGTCGCGTTCTGCAATGGCTCGGATCACATCCATGTCTTCGTCGGACGTGCCATGATAGCCCGAGTCCGTATGTGCTTTCCCATCCTCGATAAGCTTTGTCGTATCATTCTGCTCGTTGGACGCGTTTGGAATCGGATCTTCAGCAACCTTGAATTGCACAATTTGCTTGAAAGTCTGTGTCTTGTACGAAGGGCTCTGAATAAGTGGCTGATTTGTAGCGAACACCTCCGTGAGTGGCTATTACGAATGAGCTGCGTATCATACTGGCTCTCATCTGCACTTACAGTTCGAGCCTCGCGGGCATTTCGCAATCTATTTGTACGTGGAGTCTTTCCTCGCAGTTTCCCCGGCGTTTTGAATAACTCTGGAATATTACTAGTAAAATCAGTATCATTCAGTCGGATGCAGGTACTGCGTACTTACATATGATTTTCATCGAACACTTCCGCCATATGTTCGTTCAACCACTCCATCTCATTGCGCGCCGAAAACACAAACTCTTCAGCTTCCTGATCTGCCAGGTGCAGAATCTGCTGCTTCTCGGCCAGAATCCATTGAGCAGATCCGACTTTCGGCAGCAGCTTGGAACGTGAGGGCGCCATAACGAAGTGATGAATTAACACGGCGAGGAGCGCGACAAGACAATAGCTGAATGTGTGGGCGAAAATCGATTTCTTGGTCATCTGCGCATTCTACTTTCTGTTCCGAAGGCTTGCATTGACGGTTGATGAGCTGCGGGATGTTGAAATACGTGCGATTGAAGGTAATGGCGACGTGTTGGAAGTGGGTAGTGGTGAGTTGTAGTGATGGAGATGAGGTGAACGCCGGTTTGTTTTGGTCGATTTCACGCTAAGGTCTCGCTACTGTAACACATGACTTGACTTATACCTTCCTTCCTTCCTTCCCTTCCCTTCCCTGCCCTTCACTCCCCTTCACTCCCCTTAAGGTATGATTGCGATAGGTACCTACAATATTCGTTGGACTTGTTAAAGGTTACGTACCTAAGGACCAGGAATGAAAGGAGCCTGACTGATTGTTTACTCATCATCACCATTTGACAATATTCTACCACAGCAGCGCTCATCGGCTGTCTCGCACGGCCGTCAAGACCGTCCTCTCTGTAAATCTTGATATTCATCTTTGCATGCGATCCAACAGGTCCAAAAGATGTTGTTATATCAGCAGCACACTCAGTGGCATCTGTATCCCTCCCGGGTCACCATGCTACCTACACTCAGTAAGCTGCATCAGTGACTGAGATTAGTTGATCATGTAAGGGGAGCGATTACTCTACATGCTACTCATGCCTGCTAAGATCTGAAAACCTATAAAAACAATTTCTTTTTGGGTTTGGTTGATCGCACTTTCTATATGCAGTCACAAGCAAGTTTTGATATACCCCACCTACTTGCCTGCTATGTTATATCACCAAGCTACCTTATAGCCCTGGTCTGATGCTTCACAAGTCAAGAACTTACCTAAGGTCATGAAGCCCCAAGAGTGAGAGATGAAGGAATGCTAGATGGGTTTCTAGGAAGCGGGCACGCGCATCAAATGTTGAGATTTCGGTACAAGATTCGGACCAAGCCCACTGGCTATTCCAATCTGAGTCTTCGAGGCATGAGAATGTGCTCGTTGAAGTCAGGGCATCAGCAACTTTGTTGAGTCACTCAAGCAAAATCCTCCGAGGGTCTCCTTGCTCCACTTTCACCACAGACTGCCAAGCCGAGTGTGGTGCGGGAAGAACACGGATCTGTAAATCTGCTCAGCTTGGAGGCGAATGAGGGGGTTCCTGGAGGATTACGGACTAAAGCCGTGGCGGTAGAGGACAATTGCCACGGCCAGGCGAGATGATGCCCAGATGATGAAACGATTTCGGAGCTTTGCACGCATTGTATTATTTCCACAGTCGTGTTTGCTTGGGTTGGCAACGTGCTTTGTGAAGCAGATAGCTAGAACAAGTTGAGCAGCTGCAAATTTACCTTTGTATCTAGGTGGCAATAACATCATCTATCTTCCTGCTACATTTTCAGCCTGCCCAGACTGCCTCGATGATGGCCAGCGTCGCTCCATCCGGCACCCAGATCCTGATGTCTTTGAAGCGTGCGTCCGCTTCTCGGAAAAGCCGCTCCCAGACTTCCTTCTCGCGCTCCTGCGAGTTGTACAGACTAAGCATGATCATGTCCATATCGCTGTGTGTAACTGTATCAGCGACGCCGCGAAACTTGTAGAGAGTAGGATGGGAGGGACAGAAGGGGAGGGGAGCAGCTGGGCGGTGTCCATACCGAACTGTCCTTTCTTTCGACGGCGACAACGTCTTTGGTTCGGGGACGAGAGAGTCACTCACCACGATGTGGCTACCGGGCCTCAGGGCTGGAACGGTCGCTCGCAAGATTTGATCACATGGTGATTGGACCAGTCGTGGAAGATGTATCGGAACAGGTAAACGTCGGCCGTGACACGTTGCTCCGTGAAGAAATCATGCACCATGAATTCAATCCGGCCGGTGACATCGGCAGGGATCGTTTCTTTCGCGCCACGAATCATCTCAGGGCGGTCCTGCACGACGAATTTGAGCCAGGGGCAGCACGAGCGAGTGTGACGCTGATGGTGCCGGCGGAGCCCCCGACATCCATGACGGTCCCTGTGCCCTCACCGACAGAGGACCAGGGGTAGCCCATGACGAGGAATTCCGGCGCGTTGCTGAGTCCGTTGGTGAAAGCCGACATTGGCCCACGTAACGTTCGGCCATCTTCGGGTGCGAGGCGTAGTACTCAAATGCCGACTTGTCGGTAGCTTGTGCAAGATTCCATCCCTACAACAGCCCAATGAGTCGTCTGTTAGAAAAGATCACGAAGGGGCACTGACCGTTTCGTTAGGCTCGTCACTTTTGAACTTCTTCATGGCCTCAAGGGTCTGCCGCTCTGTCAGTAACCTTTGAATAGAAGGGGTCCATAACGGTGCCAGCACACCTGTGTGAATGACTGCCAAACCTCGTCGAACATGAACCCTTACCCCGCTCGCGCCAATGGATCCTCTGCCAGTTTGCGGGAAGCTGCCGAATGCGCCACGAACCCTTTCCGCGGCTCCTGGAAGACATGATGAAAAGCCATGGCGAAGCGCAAGATCCGCCGGAGATGACCTTCGTCGAGAAGGCATTTGCCAGCTAGCTCGGCGAGGGAGATCTCGCCGCCGATGGGAACGTGGGAGGCAATGTCATATTTGTAGATTGCTTGTAAGCTCATGCCATTCAACTGCGAAGTCACTCGATCTCGTCAGCAAGGAAGTCTGAGGTGTGCGATCAGACATGCAGAGGGATCCATACCACAGGACGGAGGCACAGCGCCGGACCGAGGAGGAGATCGTGAAGTTCGAGACTTGATTCGAGAGCTGTTACACGCGCGTTTCGAATGTCTTCGGATTCGATGCCAAAGTCGACAGGGCCGTCCTCATCGAAGGATGGTGAGGGTAGGCCTTTGTTTTGCAGACAGTCGTTCACTTTGGCTGTGTTTTCCTCAATGAGAGCAGCAAGTTGGGTGATTCTTGTCGAAGCCATCTCTGCGGTCTGTTCCTGCACTCGCGGCGAATGTAGTCATGGGCGGAATGGAGGATACAGTAGAGAAGATATATGCCCGACAAGGTCACAGAGAGTTTTTCACACATTCGCATGTGTAGAAATCAAGTCCTAGATTGAAGCAAGCACTTGTATCTAGAACAGAACAGACTGCGCCGCATGTGAGGCCCAATTCACCAACGAGTTGTCCTTGCAAAAGTGTAGCCGCACCCGATTCGGGGGAGTCCGCCATAACTAAAGGAAAGTACTCATGAGGTGTACGGTAAGACAAAGAACGGTGTAAGCCATGATTGCTGAGAAGTGAACCCATGGCCGCAACGCGTGGACTTTCGAAGCGGCAGACAAGGTCTATATCCCCGTTGCATGCACGTCAGTACCAGTGAGTGCTCGAGGCGTGGGTGCAGTCCAGAGAGTAGAGACCTAAGCAAATCACTGCTGACTGGAAAGTCCGGCATAGAATACCCATGCCTAGAGATACTCGTTCATTCTTTGGTTACACGTATCTAGCCGTGCCATCTCTCCACAGTAACCTCCTTCCTTGGGTTCTGATTACAGCTCAACCTCATTCCAACAAAAACCCCCGTGTGGTGCTTTCTTCTATGTCTCTCCGTCTTTTCATATCCAGCAGATCAGACGCGCACGCACAAGAATAAAGAATAAAAATACCTGACCAGTCGTGTTGCAATGACCATCCCGTCACGCCGGCTCCAATCAAGCCAAACCCTCCACCCCCCCGTCTCTCCAGACAACCCCGACCGCAACGTTCCCGACAATAACATCGATGCACACCAGCTGCCAGCTTCGCCACTCCAATGCCACGCACGCCCGATTCATCCGTGGCATCGCCCTGCTCACAAGGACGGCAGAACTCGTCATCGGCGACGCGGTCTCTCTATACCGAGGGGAAGAAGCGGGCCCAGCCGGCCGGATACGCTTTCACGAGGTTCCATCCTCCACCCACTACTGAACGTACGGAAATGCTTTCCATTCGGCTGACCGCTGAGGGGATCCGATCAGTGCCAACGAGCTGGATGACGAAGACCCTTCCGATACAAGAACAGTATCGCGGCCCCGCTGCTTGGCGCGGGAGGGTCGGAACCGATCTGGGACTCTTTGCTGCCAAGTGAGCGAGCCCAGCGCTCTCCGTCCCCTAGCAGTTATCCCGGCCACCTCGACGCTCGAGGGCCCTCCCTTATTCATTCCTCCCTTCCTTCTTCCAATTGCCAAACCCAGCCTAACAACACCTACTTGGCCCCAGACGGCCTAGGCTACGTCCAACACCCGGGCCTGGCGCCCAACCTCTCCGTCATCAGCGTTTTCCACCAGCTGCAGTGCCTGGTAAGATACGCCCCGCGCAGAACGGCCAGCCAACCCTGCTGCCTCCTCCTCGTCCTCCTTCTCCTCCTCATCTTTCACCTCCCCCCTCCACCTCATCCTCCTCACCTCCTCTTCATCCCACCTCCTTCTTCTCCACCACCTCCTCCGCCACCACCCTCATCCTTCACCTCCTCTCAACCTCCTTCCTCTCTACCTCTACCACCACCACCTCCAACACCAACACCTCCCCTTCCTACAACCACGACCGACCCAACACAAAAGCATCCAAACCACTCAACTCACTCACCCACCTTGTAACAAACCGTATCCACTCCACCGAGCACACCACACCTCCACCTCCCCCTCCCACTTCACTCCCCGCTCTCCCCCTTCCTCCAACTCCCCCACTACCCCACCAACCACACCCACCCCCCCACGAACCATCCAACCCACTCACCCACTCACCCACCTTGCTGCTAAAAAAGAAGAAAAACAGTACACCCTCCGCCGAGCATACCACTCCGCCACCGCCATGGGCTCCGGCAACGAGCTCGAAGACTTCGACTTCGGCCTCGATCGCGCGGCACATACGGCGCACTGCTTCGACTACCTGCGACAGAGTCTCATGTGCTCGGCCGACTCGACCGTCGAACCGGCCGGCCAGCGCGTTCGCGGTTTCCTGGGCTGGGGCTTCCCGAGGCGGTGTCGGGATTACGGCGGGCTGAAGGAGTGGGCGGAGCGGTGGAGGGCGTTCGAAGGCCATGGGTTTACCGTGGCGATGCCACCCGAGCTATTTGTACGGTGATTGGCGTCGTGGTAAGCACCGAGTTGAGGGGGTTGCGTGTTATGTTCGGCCGTTCCTTCGTCACCCAAGTCGCGATGAGCGTCTTCGAAAGTTTGGAGCCTACGGGACAGGTTGTCAACATGGGGTGGGAAGATATTGGACTTTACTGTAGCCGATGATTAGCATGGATAAAAGGCACCTGGGCACTTCATCGAAGTAAGGCCTTATCATTAATTCTAATCGCTTCGCCCAAGGCTGACACGGTCCATCCACAAGAGCCACTTCGATTGAGATAGAATACAGGACTAGTAGTGCTCACCATGCTCCTCAGGAGGCACCTTTGCCGACGGGTTTTAACGAGAGCACCACGCAGTTATTAAATCAAAGTAAAAAAGAACAACAGACTTGCATGGCAATAGACTCGGGTTTGAGGCTAAGAGCCGAAAACGTTCCTGCTATGCCACGCATCCTCAAGCTTCAAACATCTACCATCATCCCATAAGCTACCGACCCTTTTGATAAGCCATTCAGCCACGTGATCATTCCATCCCATTCGGTCGTATTCGCTCACCAGGCTCAGCTGACATCGATTGCTCCGAGGTTGGGTGATTAGTATTGCCTGGAAGGAGGAACTTGACCGCCATATTGAGATGGCCGGGCAGCAAGCTGTTCATCGTAAACAGATGGCATAGCATCAGCTCGACCGCCGAACTGAGACTGAGCGTACTGCTCCTCGTGAGTGGTTACGCCCGGAATTGGCTCCTGCCTTGGCGCATGGGGGAAGTCCGACGACGAATAGGTCGGCGGGTAGGCCGTGGAGGTGTTCCCTTGCGTAGCGCCACCCATGTAGTTCTGCGCTCTACCGCTGTAGTCACTGGCATAGTCTCTCGTGGTATCGGTCGCCCGGGCTCCCTGGTTCACAATAGAGTCCTTGGTCTGTTGAGCCCCCTGTTGGGTCTGTTGTGCGGCGCTGCCCATGTAATCCTGCGCGGTAGCGCTGTAATCCCCGGCCTTGTTTTTCGCGGTCTCGGCGGTCCGAAGAGTAGAGTCCTTGGCTTGTTGGGCCTGTTGTTGGGTCTGTTGTGCGGCGCTGCCCATGTAGTCCTGAGCTGTAGCGCTGTAATCCCCGGCCTTGTTTTTCGCGGTCTCGGCGGTCTGAAGAGTAGAGTCCTTGGCTTGTTGGGTAGCACGAACGGTAGAGTCCTTAGCTTGTTGGGTAGCCCGGACGGTAGAGTCCTTGGCTTGGTGAGCGGCTTGTTGGGCCTGTTGTTTGCCGGAACTCATATAGTTCTGAGCTTTGGCGCTGTAGTCCCCGGCATATGCTTTCACGGTCTCGGTCGCACGAGCGGTGTGATGTTCGGCAAGGCCTTTGACTTGATGGGCCTGTCGATTGATGATGTTGGACAGGTTCCGGAGTGATTGATCGATAAGCTCCTTGTTGTTGATGTAGATCAAAGGCGCGAAAAACATGGTGGTGAGGGCAATGAGTGAGAGACCCCAAAGCGGAAGGAACATGATCAGGAAGTAGGAGACTAAGGCCGCAGTGAAGGCCTAGAACTAGTGAGCTAACGAATTCCTCGAAAGGTGTGACATAACTTACAGCCACAGTTTTCGCAAGGTTTTCCGCGAGCATGATGCGTTGGAACTCGATCACGAAGAAGTTGATAAGCTGCTCAGCGTCGCCGAGCATGTTCTCGAGAGACTGGCGTGGGATCATAAAGTATTTCCGTGGGCGGAAAGAGCTCACGATGCCTTGGTTGACGGTGAGCTTGCCAACCAACTCCGAAGCCGAAATGACTGCAACAGTAATTAGATTCGAACTGCTTGCACAAGTTGGATGTAAACTTACGTCCAAGACTAATGTACAGGGTCTTAAAGGTCCAGCGAAGGATTGGCAAGTAGCGACCAGCGAAGATCGAAGCCGCCAGCATGACGTAGGTAATAGCAGTGGCACGCGGGTTTTCCCACTGGAAAACGTCAGCATGGTCCCGAGTGGGACAACGGCTGACGTACACTCAACAAATTGTAGAAGAGGGAATGGTAGTCTGGATTGAGTACATCAGTAACGTCAATCGATTAGAGGCACCAGGATTACCGACGTGTCAAAGGTTGACCGGTCGCAGCTCGCTCGCTCGGCTGGGTGCGGGAGTCAGCAAGATTGCGAAACTCCGCCGTGGTCTTCGCGTGTTGGTCCTTGACGGTCTCGGCAATAGGGCCTTGGACTTGTCAGCATCTACGATGAGGTGTACATAAAAAGAGCTACTATATTGGTGTCAGTGAGGCCATCACCAGATGATTCGGGACAAACGCGGTGGAACTTACGTTACCATTGCTGACGGTGTCGACGACATTCTGGGTCAATGGATGATTCTTCGCAGTGTTCATTGCGGACTGCGCATCTGAAGATAATTGTTAGTACGCGTGTTGAACAATGTCACGCGAGCTCATGGATATACTATGACACCATAGGTTAGCAACTCCACCGCGATAAGCTTTTCATCGAACCTCACCTAACTGTTCATCATGCTCTCCTTCGCGTTTTGGAACGATGCGTTACCGTTGACACCTGATTGCGTGCCAGTGGCCTGAGATTGGGAGCTCAGAGTCGGGATATTCATCTCTGAATACTGTGGGATGTTCCCAAGCTGGGGCGGTGCGTCTTCCATGATAGACGTTTGTTAATGTAAGCTTGGAAGATTTGATGAAAGAGAAGAGAGCTTGATGGATGATCGAAGCTGTGTGCAAGGTAAACTAAGTTAGTGAGAGAGAGATGTTTGTTGTGAGAGTGTGGGTTGGAAGTGGAAGAAGAAGAAAGATGAAAGGGAAAAGATGGCGTGGTGTGAATGGGAATGGGAAGGGAAGGAGTGAGCGGACAGTTCTAACACAATCTTGTTTCCACCGGTTGTGAAACGGGGAATTTTTGGGGTGAGCTGTGGCTTCCTAGCGTAGCGCATGACGCTTGGCGTTCTGTCGTCATCACGACACACACATCTTTGCTATTTGTACCTCACCTACAGTACTGTACGGTACCTTGATCTTACCTTACCTGGTACTGGACCTTACCTGGTAACTTGAGGAGGCTTGACATGATTGTAAGAGCTAATGACATAGACATTCCAGGTTGACATTGAAATTGACCGAGCTATTAACTCCGTAGATATAATAATAAGGTAGCTGGTGTTCTCTGTATCCAGTGTCCTTTCTGGATAGCGACTACAGTAAGGTACAGTACCTACGGTACCAAGTTTTGCATGTGATTGATGACTAAGCCGCGAAGTTATTTCGGTCCCAACCTGCAGCCACACGTGAATGATTGCCGTTTAAGGCATCGTTCATTTGCTCTCGTGCTAAGGTACCTGGTAACTAACTTAACGTTAGCGACTATTTCATCACCTTGCTCTCTCGATGTGCTTCATGCTCATAAGGTATTGTATAATGGATATGTATCTCTGGAGCAATCCATATGAAACATTGAAGATTGCGAAGTTCATCCGATGCCCTGGAATTTTGAATTTTTCGTGCGAATCCAAGTTTTGGTGTTTATCACCACAAAGGACCAAACATATAAGCCAGCGAGGCAGACAGACAGTATAAGTTATAGAGAACTGGTAGATTAAACGCTATTCGCGCTTCATGCTAATAACTTCGAGGTAGACCAAGTACTCTTTCGCCAACATAATTCAAGATCATCTCCTAATCCATCATCAGCAACTTCCCAACCCCGACCAGGGTCCGACACGTATGCTTACCCTGCTCACCGGCGCTATGCGAGGAACAAAGCACTCTCTCATATAACGCTCGACGTGGTACTCTTGCGCGTAGCCCATCCCGCCAAGAGTCAAAACCTGTCCAGGCTATCAGCCCTCGTAGAGAAAATTTGCAAAAAGCTCTAGCTCACCGCTCTCTCGCACGCAGTAAAGGCCGCTTCGGCAGCCAAGTACTTGGCAGAGTTGCAGGCAACCCCCACCGCATGCTGCGTGATCGTGTCGTCCTTGCCGCTAGCATCGTAGAGCCTTGCTGCATGATAGGTCGCAAGTTTCGCAGCTTCGAGGTTCATGTATGCCGCGGCGAGGGGGTGTTGGATGCCTTGGTTCTGGCCGATGGGTCGGCCGAAGACGACGCGCTCCTGGGCGTATTTGGATGCTCGTTCGAGCGCTACATACCCGAGACCCAACGCCTCCCCTGCGAGTAGACAGCGCTCGGCGTTCATGCCGTAGAGTACCTGTTGCACGTGCTCAGTATAACGCAAGGTTGAGGGGTGGGGACCTTCGCACGATTTTGAAGCCTTGGCCCTCCTTTCCAATAAGGGTATTGGCGGGGACCCGGTAGTCGTCAAAGAAGACCTCGTTCGCATCGACTGCTCTGCCACCCATCTTTTTGATTCGGCGCAACTCCAGACCTGGCGCTGTCTTGTCAAAGTCAATAAAGAAAAGTGATAAGCCCTCCGATGGTTTTTGAACTTCGTCCAGCGGAGTCGTTCGAGCGAGCAGTACCATTTTCGACGCGACTTGAGCCGAAGAGATCCAGATCTTCTGGCCCGAGATCTTGTAATGGTCTCCATCCCGGACAGCTTGTGTCGTCAGTTTCAGGGTCTCCAGGCCCGTATTCGGTTCGGTCACGCCGAAACATGCCCTCCACTCTCCACTGATCAATCGGGGAAGCATCTGCCGCCTCTGATCTGGAGTGGCGAACCTCGCAACAGGTTGCGTGGCGTACACATTAGCATGAATGGATTGAGCTCCCCCCATGCCGGCTCCGCTCTGGGATATTGTCTGTAGCATCATGGTAGCTTCCGATATGCCTAGACCGGCACCACCGAGGTCTTCGGGCAATGCAATTCCAATCCAGCCGTCCTTTGCGAGGGCGGCGTGTAGCTCATGGGGGTATACGCCAGACTCGTCGTGCTCTGCCCAGTACTCATCGGGGAAATTCGAACAGATTTTGGCAATTGCTTCTCTAACATCCAACTGCTCCTCCGAAAAACCACTGAGCTCCATAATGCGGCTCTGCTTGGAAGCAGAGAAAGATCGCCATTGCTGATTCCGGGAAAGCACGCCATATGTTCCATTCAGACGGAGTGGACGACTACCTTGCAATAACCGCGTGCCCAATTTTAACGCCATTTGTTCCGTAGCAGGTGAACAGACGCTTGATGTTGCAAAGGAAGCGCATAAAAGGAATAGATTATACCATTGTATTTCTAAAGAAAATGTATGTACAGAGATAGGCCATGAACTTGATATGAGAATGATTTCTACCTTAGTGACATGGCGCTGGCCATGATCTGCGGAGCATTAAGGTAATCACATGCCGAGGGATCATCGGTGCATTGGTAATCCGGTTCGGACTTTCCACTAAGTTACCTCCGTACTTTGTAATCCGCAACGTTGTACAGTACGACTAACTTACAAAGCGTCGCCTTTGATACAGACTCATAGAGTAGATATATAAGGTGTCCAGGTAGGGCACTTCGTAAGTGCTTGAGAAGCAAGCCCGTCATCTAAGAGAGCATCACCCTCCCTTTGTCACCAGCTATGGCCGCCGCAGCGACCAATGGCCTTGCGCCCAAGATCACACTGTACACAAACTTCCTCTGCCCATGGGCCCACCGCGCACACATCGCTCTCAAAGAGCTCCAACTGCCGTACGAAGAAGTCATCATCGATCTGGACCGTCCCCGAGAGGAGTGGTACCTCAAGATCAACCCGGTTAGCAACCCCTCCTCTAAAGCGCCCAAGATAGGCGAACCATTAGGGCATGCATCGCTGACAACGTTCAGAGAGGCCTCGTCCCCACAATCAAATACCACAACGGACACATCGACACCACCATCACCGAGTCCGGCATCGTCGCCCAGTTCCTCGCCGACTCCTTCCCCTCGCATCTCCTCCCCGCCTCCCACGCCTCGCCGAGCGCTGCTCTGTTTAGAGCAAAAGTCAATTTCTTCGTCGACGCCTATTTCACCAAGGTCCAACCGTTCCTGTACCCGATCCTGAAAGCCGAGGACGAGGACGAGAAGAGGCAGAAGAGCGAGGAGATGGTCAAGGCGGTGGAGAAGGAGATCGAGCCGTTGCTGCACAACGCGGCGCCGTTTTTTGGGGGAAGCGAGCGGATGACCATGGCAGAGGTGAAAGCTCTCTATGTATTCGGCTGTGAACGACGAGGCTGATACTGTTGGCACAATCTAGGTTTTGACTGCACCGTTTATCCTCCGCGTATTCGAGATGTCTGATGGAGAGCTTCTCCCAACAACTGTTAAGAAGTCACTCGAGAAGCTTCCGAATTTCTCGAAGTGGGCGAAGATTGTTACGGCAGAGGAGAGCGTGACTTATATGTGGGACGGGGAGAAAGTCGCGAGGGGGACAAGAGAGAGGATTGCCAAGCTTAAAGCTGCCAAGTGAACCCTCTGCGTACTCGTATCTGATGAGACACGGTTGACTGGTTAGAAGATCTTAATGAAATGCCCGAAATGAAGTCAATACACTCCTTAACCTGAGTCTTCCAGGACATAGGCTTTGACATACACTACTGTACTGCGATGAAACCCAGCCATCGAGCCTAGTTCACATCATCCTCCTTAGTCGCGGCTAAGCTGCCGTAAAAGGGGCAATTCTCTGGCATGACTGGTGTCTTCCATGCCGAGAAAGTCGCATGTTCAATCTCTCTTTTCAAGCCGATGCCACTCAACCTGTATTCCTAAATTACCGACGACATCTTCCACCATTGCCAATTGCATGCGGAAAACTTAGGCAGCCTTTCTCGTCACTCCGATTCCGACTTGGGGCGGGGAATTTCCGAGTCGAGCTAGGTCTGAAGATATCTTAGTCGTCCAGGAGCGAGATCTCATTTCTTCCAGACAACTTCGGGGGTCATTGAGTCCAACGACTACTAAATCAACAAACATAGTGTGGACGTGGCGAGCCTCGGTGGTGATTAGATGCTCAATTCAAGGTCAATCAGTCACGAAACCCACGCACACATCAGAGCAACCACTTTCATCTCTCGTTTGAGAGACATCGTATGTGCGAACAATTATCATCGTAACTGCAGATCTCATCATCAAACCATAAGAATCGTGGCTTCATCCAGGACACAAGTCCCTTAGCAAGGCAAATACCCAACATGCAGCAGCAGAACACCATCACACACATGCCACCATCGACCACCCGTCTCACATCCTCCTACGAAGACGCTCGACGACGCTTGTGGCGATGCGCATCGTCACCCAGGGACGCATCGGCCATAGAGAGCTGCATCAACACGTACGCCGCTCTCGCCTCCCGCGTCATCGCAGCCGACTTCTTCCTCCGCCTCGGCCGGGTCAGCTCTTCGGAGGACGGTGCGGACGAGCTGTCTTCGTCGTAGTCCTCGTCGAGCTCCGACTGCTGCCTCTTCGCCCGCCCCTCCTCGCCGCCGCTGCTCGAGGTGTCTTGCATCTCCGAAGGCTCGTCGCGGCTCCGCGGCATGGACGTAGCCGATAGCAGGTCTTTCGGCGAGGGCAGGTGGTAGCGCTGTGCTTTGGCATGCTGTGGAGTATTGGTAGTGGCCCATTCGTACAGTCGTGGCGTTTGTGGCGAGCAGAGGTATTTGTCGCTTTGGTCGGTGTCCGTACCGTATCCGCTCTCCACATCTGCTGTCTTTATGGGCTTTGGACGCAGCGACTTCGGAGTCCAGCGCGCGAAGCTTTCGGAAGAGGCGGGGGTCCGAGGACTTGCCACCATAGACGCGTCGCGCGACAGGACACGGAGCTCGTTGGCTGCCTCGGTGCAGTGCCGTACGATGTTCCTATCAATGACCATCCTCCCGAATCTGGGGTCTTCTGGCACGACGCATAGATCTAGAAAGTCAACGCCGAAGACTGGCGTCAGGGCACAGCGGATGTTGTAGCAAAAAGTTGCTGCCACGGCTTTCGCGGCTTCGAAGGGCATCCAATAGCCTGGTCGAGGTTTAGTATACGTCTGGTGCTATGGTGGTAAGTCCACGCGTTACCTTGAGCTGCCAATGCTCCCCCAGTAATGCTATGGCAGATCTCTCGAAGCCCGGGGTTGCTGTTTAGCATCTTCGCTGGCGTGGTCTGTATCGTAGACTTTCAGCCAAGGCACAGACGAGAATCCGAGAGAGAGAGATCTCACCTTGGAGTACTTGCAGCATTTAAAGAAGGGCGTGATGCGCACGAGACCGACGTTATAGTCCCACATCACAGTATACTCGCGATCATCGCCTGGGACTTTGAACGTGTACTGAAACACTACGTTGGTATGAAATTAGCTGCAGTCTTTCTCCGCGAATGCCGGAACTCGAGCAATCTTTACGAACCTTCGAAGCTCTCCCTTCCCGTCTTCTCCAAGAATGATTTCTTCTCGCTGTTGTAAGGTATGTGTCTGCAATAATCGGTGATATGACCCATCGGGTACACTTGGTATCTTCGATGCTGCACAGCAATCTCTTCGTCTTGAAACTCGCACGGCGGATATCTGATTTGTCCTTTGGTTTTCCCCTTTGCGAAGATCGCAGCGTCCTTGGTCATCTTCTGCTTCTTAAGAGGCGCCGGTGGCGGCGCAGAGGGAGGCGAGCTGTACTCCGTCGCGTACTCGTACTTGCTCGAGCAAGGGCTAGGTAACTGCCGATAGTCGTACGAGTTCGCCGCGACGGGGTTCAGAAGGGATGCCACGGACACCATAGCGCGTCCTGCGAAACTGAGGCAGAAGGTCGCTGATAACGTGCGAGTGAATTTCAAATTCAATTGGGTGGGGGTCACCAGACCAAGTCGACCAACGAAGCAGGGCGAAGCAACCTGACTCACTGACTCCGAACGTGGCTAGCAAGCCAGTCACTGTTATGCGAACTGCGAAGCCGGAACTCAATGGAGGCTCCAGAAGCTTGGATGAATGAGGTAATGATAGTAGAGGCAAACACGAGGGACGAGGTGGTGCCTTAATACGGTCCTCAGCCCAACGAAACGGCACGAGTCAAAGAAAACCCGACAACAACGAGAGTGATCAAAGCCCCAGCCGCACGATTGTTTCCGCTGCTTGGATAACGAAGCAAGACCGCAGCGCTTACTCTCACGGGAGAAGAATCTGGGAGAAGAAGAGATCTCGCCGAAGATGCGGGAACACCCACTCAACCCTTTGTTGGAGGGGATGTGTCTTAGATGTACCCAAAGTACCAATACAAGAACAAAGTATGGATGTATGTGCCCTCGGGAAGAGGAGATCTGCGTCTGTTTGTTTTCCTGGCTATTGCTGATTGAGCCCGCTTAACCTGTCAAAAGTCCACCCCCAAAACCTGAAAGAAAGCAACACTGAAATAAGAGTACGATGAATAAGTATGTGAAGTATCGAGGCAAGAAACCTGGTCTGTACTGGACAGCAGCGGTGAGCGAGCGAGTGGGCAAGCAAGATTGACAGTGACCGGTACCTTGCTCCGGCTCTTTCAGTCTGTCTCGGATAGGTGAAGCGAAAGAAGACAAGCATTATCGGTATCGATTACGCATTGAGTGCAAACATCTAGACGAAGAGGAAGAGGGCCTTTCTTGATATTGATATTCTCCTGGCCTTCTGGCATCGACCATTTTCCATGCCCCGCTCGACCTACCCGTTTCCGTTCTGCCAAGGTAGATGGGAGTCGAAAGGACAGCCGAAAAGCAACAGCAGAAGTGACAGCAGCAACCACGGGAGTCCTCACGAGACCGAGCCCGCGCGATGAGACGAGCGAGCGAACGAAAGAGAAACAGCGCTCCAAACATGCTCGGTCCTCTTCAAAATTGGCCACAAGCCAGGCCCCCACCGCAACGACCTCACCCAGCCAGCTTACCGATCGCACCGCAAGCGCAAGCGCACGGTACCGCCCTTATCCGGACCTAGCAGAGCCAGAGAAGAAAGAAAAGAGAAGCATGGGACATCGAGGCAAGCCGTTTCACCAACACAAGAGAACACGCACCTACCCGGGCCCGGACATTTTTCTGCTTGGCTGCAAGCCTGCAGGGGAGTTCCGACTGGGAAACGAGACGAGATGATGGACGCTAGCCACGCATGACGGCCGACCATCAACTGAGCCCCACTCTCCCTACCTAACCTCACCTCGCCTGTTCTCCATTCATTTCCCACCGCTCGCTCGCTTCGGGCCCGGGTCCAGGCCCAAACTTGAACCGGGACCCAAGCCTAGGCCGGATGTGGGTAGACTTACTGGCACCCGTTGCTCCTTCTGACCTGACGCTCACGGTACCTTAGCATTGGGATCGTGTTGTTTGGCGAAGGTGCAGTACAGTAGCCTGATCGATCGCGTCCCCGCAAGTTTGCAAACACGTGCGCTTTGCCTTGCCCTCGCCTTGCCTTGCCGTGCCTTGCCTTACCTTTCCTCTCACCGCCCCCCGTTCCCTTCCCTGCCGTTGGTGCCTGACTCATCGTGCGCCAAACGTGCCCAAGAGCCGCAAACCGTCGGTGGAAAACGTGACCAACCACCACAGTGACGTTTGCTCTGATCTGTCCCTCGAACTTCTGGAAATCTTCAAATCGACAAGCTCTCAGAAGGCCGGCTTTCTCCAACAGGTCCGTGGGTTCTGCTTCGGAGAGTCCACGCTACTGCGCTGTACTGTCGGCTTGGCTTAGCGGCTCTCGCTCCGAAGCTGCCAATGTCTAGCGATTCCAAGCTGACATTACGGCGACGTGCATGTGTCTGTTCAGGCTGCGGGGAGCTGCCGATTCGCCGGCTGGCATCGACAGTGACACTGACGCCGACATTTGACGAGGTGGGGTCGGAGTGCCGAGCTTGGTTTGAGAATCGACGAGAGGAGAAGGGAAGGGTGAGCATGTAGTGTAGTATGTAGCGTAATCGACAATCGCAGGAGAAATCAGAATTGAAAGTCATGTACGAGTAACGCGAACGGCACAAACTACCCCACAGAGACAGGACATGAAGAGAGGAAGGAGAAGCAGACTCGACACTGACCCCAGCCTAGCCCTCTCTCGCCAATGATAGGACCCAAATCATCCCAGGCATACCGAATCCCTTCGAAAGCTTCCAAACCCTTCGATTCCGTCCTTCCATTCCTTCTTCTTCGACTCTTCCATGCACCGTCCCACAGCCTGTGACGCACGTACCCGACAAATTCTCCTGACACAACAGTGGAAAAGCCCGGGTCTTATAACGGACCTGCCAGAGACGTGCGGGATGGAAGCGAGAGTACGTCACTCTTCCAGACTCTGCTCTGCCAAAGTACAAATAGATATCTGCCTACATCAGGTAGTTCATGGGGAAGTGGAGATTGTGATTGAGATTGAGAGACGGGGTGAGGGAGATGTATTGATTTGGAGCCGGAGGGTCGTCCTCGTAACCACCTCAACCACACCTTCAATCGTTCTCGTCCCGCCCGGAACCCTAGCTGTCCCATACCCTTAGTACCTTACGACGTATAACCCCTTACAAGGTATCTCCTGTACCCCGAGAAGCCGGCCACAAGGTCTGAGAGCAGAGTCTAAATCGCAACTCCGCGTGTTCCATGATCTGCCAATACCAGGACTCTTTCTCAAGGGTGGATAACGATACACACCGGGTGTAGACGGGGTGTCCCGACCGACACGCATGAACAGGGAGACCACTACCTTAATTACCTGTATGGCAGATCACCCACTCACCAAGCCATTCCCAACCTGTCCCACGGCTCCTTTGGTCGTCTCAGGTACAGGTATTATTCTCCAGTCGAGACACGACAAGCATGCCGGCCCATCCCGTTGCGGTAAGTTAGACTACGTTTCAGGCTAGCGAATATGGCTCGAAGCTACCCTACCCTACCTACCTTAAGCTGGCGAGCATCTGCTTCAAGACACCAATCCGGCAACTACCGCTATCACCAGACTTCTTCACTGCCGTAAGGTATAGTTTCTACGGTACATCGTGAACGAATGCGTTGAAAACAGACGCAGAACGGCTGGGCGAACGCAATCGATCGATTCATGAACCCGGAACCATATGAACCAGACATCGTAGCGTTTCCTTTTAGATTCCATCTATCTTAGTCTAGGCATTCTAGGCAGTGGCTGGCAGCATAGCACCAGCATTGCTCGCTCCTACGTTTAGAAGCGAGAAAGGATGTTTTCATAAGGACTATAAGCCAAAACACGCAGACTGACCATCCCCTAAGCACAAATCGGGGAGAAGAGGAAGATTCCATAACGTTCTGGCCGTGACGCCTGACGCCCGTCGGAAGAAAGGAAAAGGTAAGGTAGTAGGCCGCAATGGCAAAAGGATGTGGTACATGATATGCAAGAAGGAGGATCGAAGAAAGCAAGCACTACACAAACGCCACTTTTCAAACCGCTTCGAGAAGCGTCTGCTTCGCTGGGAAAAGGCGGTGCGGCAACCGATCCACGTCGACAGACCTTATTCGCTCCCCGAGAAGCCCTCCGAGAAGTCCTCTCCAGCACTGCTCACCTCCTCGCTATCGTCGTCGTCAATGACGTAGGTTGCTTTCTTCGCCGTCGTTGCTGCGCGTCGGGACGGACGAGCTGTCGCAGCTGGCGGTGGCGACGGCTCCGCGATCCCTTCGTCTTGAGCCTTGGCTGGAGGGGAGTCCAAGATGTCATCGGCAACGACATCAACACCACCATCATCGTCAGAGTCAGATTCGACCACTCGTTTCTTGCCGTTTCGGGCTTGCTTAGCCGCATAAGCCTTGGCGGCAGGAGATAAGGGTGCTTTCTTGGGCGGCGGCGGCGCGGGCGCGGGTGCGGATGCGGGAGCGGCCTTCTTTGCTGCCGGGGCTCTCTTAGGCTTAGCGGCCGCGGATGCTTTGACAACGGGCTTAGGAGCTCCCTTCGCTACAGCTTTGGCTCCTTTGGAGATCGGTTTCGAGAGGATCTCGCTAAGAGAGTCGCCCTCGCCCTCTCCCTCGCTGAGCGTGATTTCCTTGGCCGTCATGGCTGCCGCATTCCGGATTGATGGCTGAGGCGCCAGCTTGGAGTAGTCTGTTTCATCGTCGGAGAAGCCGACGTCTAGTTTGGAGGGTCTGGGATTAGACTTGGGTAAGCCGGCACTGCTGCCAGGTCTAGACATGGAGGTGGAAAATAACGGTCTGCTTCCGGTTGTGGGCTCAGCGACGCTTCCGCCAATCCCTTTTACCATCTTACTGACGTCTCCGAGGAGGTCGTCTCCATTGTCGTCGTCAGAATCGTCCGACCCGCCATATTTTATCACTTTGCGGGCCGCACCACGCGGTTGACGAGTTGTGGCCGGCTTGACCACATCTTCGTCTTCGTCAAGTGAGTCGTTGTCCTCCTTAGTCATAGTCGTGGCTTTCTTTGCCACAGCAGGAGCCTTAGTCGACTTGGGAATATGTTCTTCAACAGGAGCATCCTCGGTGCCATCAAGCTGCATCCGGACATCGTCCAGATTCTTCTGCACAGGCTTTGTGACAGGTCCGGCCTTGACAGAAGCTTTGGCAGTTGCTGAAGGCCTGGTGAGGTGAGAGAGCAGACCAGGTTTGGGCTGTAGCCGGTTAATGACCGTCGGTTTCTTCGGTTTCGAGATACCAAAGTCGGAGTCATCAGGATCTTCGCCTTGCGCCTTTCGCTTCCGAGCCATCGGAGCTTTGGCACCAATTTTCAGTTTGCTCGACGCACGACGCCCCAAGTTTGCTACCTTCTTCTGCCGTTTGGCCTCATCATCAAGCTGAAATTTCCACTCGGCAAGGAAGTCGTCTAAATCTTTGTTCCATAGGTCTTCTTTGCTCATCTTGATCAGGGCATCAATCTCTTCTTCTTTGTCTCCGATCTGCTTCAGGAGCTTTTCGACGCGTTCCTGGGTCAACGACCAGATGGCCATCTATTGGCCAAGTTAGACTTGATCAGCATCTGTAGTAGACGTGCACTTACACCTAAGAGGTAGTCATAGGCATTAGCGCTAGCCTCGACATCATTATCCGGCTCGTCCTCATTCTCGGCGACCGGCTCCAATTCTCCCTCCTTCGCGGCGTCGCTGACTTTCGGGAACGGTTTAAAGTTCTTTTGCTTCAATTCCGCAACCAGGTCAACTTTCTTTTTCTTTGAGACAACCAGCTTGCCATCGATGATCATCTGGATGAAGCGAGCTTGATTGCTGAGTTTCTCAAGTTGCTTTTGCATCTCCGCAAGTTGCCATTGCTAGAAACCGTGTCAACGTTAATCCTTCGATGTCTCGAATCAAGCTTACCTTTCGTTTCTCATAGAACTTGATACGGACCCCAAAGAATTCCTTCATGATATCTTCGACAGTAGCGTACTTTGTGATCCTACCTTCTGGGTCAAAGGCGACTAGGTTTGAGGTCGCTACCGACTTCGACAACTTGAACTTCTCTTCCAGGCCCTCCTCCAAAGCCATCTTCATGTGCTTCTCCTCCATCTGCACTACAAAATGGACCTTCATATGAGTGTTGTAGTCGGTATAATCCTTAATAAACGAAGGGATCTTATCCGCCTTGATGATCTCCTCTAACTTGTCTTTGAAGTCTTGCGTCCACAGACGGATTGGAAGTTCGGTAATCTCAACTTCATTGTCGCCGGTTTGTTTGATGAGACCGCTGAACTTGTACCGATCCTGACCCATAGGCGTTACTGCTCCGGCGAAGCCTCGGAACCAAGGTTGCATTGGCTCCATCGGTTGATTTTCCATCAGAAGCTTAAGATTCTTGACAATCTCCTCCGGGTTATAGTTTGGGATCGAAGAACTCCACCCCGTGCCAATGCCATCCGCTCCGTTGATCAAAACCAGCGGAACGACAGGCACGTACATCTCCGGCTCGATCTGCCGATCGTCGTCGGTATTGTATGTCAGAAGTGGTTCGTCTAGAGAACTGAACACGCGTCGCGCAAAGGGTGAAAGGCGAGTGTAGATGTAACGAGCACTAGCACAATCGCTTCCTCCTTGAAGTCGACTCCCAAAGTTGCCGCTGGGCTCCAGGCAGTTGAGGTTATTTGAACCCACGAAACTTTGAGCAAGGCCAACAATGGTCTGCTGCAGGGACGTTTCGCCGTGTTGGTAGGCTGTTAAGCCAGATACCAGACCAGCGAGTTCAACGACTTTCACGTCCTTCTTCAAATTCCGCTTGAAGCAGGTGTAGAGCACCTTGCGCTGACCTGGCTTCAAGCCATCGACCACCGAGGGAATAGACCGCATGTTGTCGGCCATACTGAACAGAATAAGTTCCTTGTTGACGAAGTCTGTGTATGAAATTTTCTTCGTAGTGTGGTCGAGGTACGTCCCTGGCTTGAACTGTCGAAGCCATTCCTTTCGCTCGTCTGCCTTCTTTTTCGAGAATGCGAGGTCAATGAGCTCGGCCTCTTGATCCTGCATGGTATGAAATTCTTTCAGGTGCTTATCCAGGTCATGGAAATATACTTGCGCATCCTCTGTGGTACTAGTACCGAGACCTTTGTAGTACTTGTGGTCCCATTGGCTCTCATGCTTATGCTCTTCCTTCCAAGCTTCATATTCGGGCATGGTGAAGAACGTCTTCCATTTTGTTGGATTCTTCGGGTCACCTTTCCATACTTTAACAATTGGCGTGATGAATTCTACCAGGAACTCAGGGATCCTCAACAAACTCGGGAAGGTGACCTGCAGGAAGTTAATGAGAAGGCCTTTGATATGGCTACCGTCGTGATCTTGATCAGTCATGATCATAAGATGCCCGTATCGAAGGCTCTTGCAGTCAGTATACTCCTTCTTGTGCTGAAGGCCAAGGAAGTTCTTGATGTTTTGGATCTCGGTATTCTTAGCGATTTGATCGACCGAAGCATCGCGAACATTGAGTAGTTTACCCCGAAGTGGGAAGACACCGAAGAGATCCGGCCCTACAATGGATCTTCCAGCCATCGCCAGACCCTTAGCGGAGTCTCCTTCGGTGAGGATCAGCGTGCAGTGATAACCCTCTTTTGTGCCAGCTTTGTTCGCATCCGTAAGCTTAGGGTTGGACATCCGGCTTCGGCGGTTTCCATCACTCTTCTTGAGAATTTGATCGGCCTTTTGCTGGGCGAAGTGAAGAATGTTGTTCACAACCTCCGTCTTTGCGATCTTCTTGAGAAATTCTTCGCTGACCGTACACTTGCTACCAAACTGGCTCGCCTTCGTCGTCAGCTGCTCTTTCGTCTGCGAAGTGAAAGCTGGATTGACGATCAAGCAGTTGACGAAAAGAAAGATGTGGTTTCGGATCTGGTTGATCTTGAGAACAGCTCCTCCCTTGTTTTTCTTCTTGACGACATCGATCAGCTTGTTGCAGATTTGGTCCCCAATGTAGTTAACATGCGTGCCGCCCGATGTCGTTGCTATAGAATTGACGAAAGAAACCTGCTGGAAAGACCCATCTGACACTGCGAAACCGATCTCCCATCGTGGATCAGGATTATCAACGATGATATCAGACGTATCATTCGTAGCTTCCTCGCCTCGCTCCCGTTTGATGGCTTTGGTGTACATCTCCATATATGTCTTGAAATTGCGAACATTCTTGATTCTTTCGCCATTCAGGTGAACCTTGACCCCTTTGCTAGTGCCAGCCAAGTCATATACTCTCCGCTTTACGAGCGCTTCGAAGTCGTCATCCATACCTGCCATCCCGAACTTTTTGAAGTCCGGTGTGAAGGTGACTTTGGTAAAATCATCGCACTTATTGTCAGTGATCTTAGCCTTGCCCATTTTGCTCATATTGTTCGTCCACGTCTGTACGTATTTCTTCTTGGTCTTTGAGTCCGCAGTTTCGAGGGTGAACTCCGTACTAAAGACGTTGCAAAGCTTCGCACCGTAACCGTTTCGGCCTCCAGTCACTTTCTGCTGCTCGTCATCATAGTTCGAAGAGGTAAGAAGATGTCCGAAGATCATCTCGGGGATGTATATGTTTTCTTTCTGTTAATGTATTCAGCGCCTTGTGGGGGTATAGTTTGCTCTGCCGGAAGTTTTACCTCATGTATCTCGATTGGAATCCCCCGTCCGTTGTTCAACACGCTGATCTCGCCCTTCTCTCGGTTTACCGTAACCTTGACGGTATCCATATTCTTGTCCCTCTGCTTGTTATCTGCCGCATTGACCAGGATTTCGTCGAAGATCTTATAGAGACCAGGCACGTAGCTGACATTCCTTGTCTCCATGGAGTCCATCTCGGTGTTGTAAACCCACATCTCCTTTTCAGTTCGTTCGATGGAGCCAATATAGGTATCTGGTCGTTTGATGATGTGTTCCAGCTGGGTTAACTAGGCCACTGTCTCAGTAATACGTAAGGTATGATACGAACAATGAGCAATACCTTTTGGTATTGTTCCGTCGAGTTTGAAGCCTTCTTCGGCTTCGGATCACTGGCGCCATCTAACGCCATGGTCTCGTTCTCAATAGGCTGAAGTGGCTTGCCACCGGTCTTCTTCGATGTTGGGCCCTTCTTCTGCTTCTTGGCGCTTGGTGGCGTATTTGAGAGTAAGGACTCGTCGTTGAACTGATCATGATGTGAATCCGAACCCTCATCGTCGCTAACGGGCTTGGCTCGCTTCTTGGACGTGGTAGTCTTAGGTTTTGCATTTAGTGTAGACTGTAGCATTTTCTTTGGAGCTGTCTTAGTGGTAGTTGCAGCTTTCTTCGTCGTCGCTTTTGGTGCTGCTTTGGATACTGTCTTGGAAGCTGCCTTCGCTCTGGGCTTCTGGGTCTTGCGTTGGTCAGCTCTGTAAAAGTGAAACTAAACGCTTCCAGAAAGTTGTGGTGTGAAGAGCATGGGGTCTTACTGTCGCAGCTGGGGGTGAAAAAGTATCTGAGTCCACGCTGTGGTCATCGAGAACCGATTCCACCATGGAGGAGTCCATTCTTGTTTGCGATTCGCGTCCGATACGCGTTATGTCTATTATGAAAGAAGAAGTAACACTGAAGACTTTAACAGCTCACGTACTCGATCTGGTAGACGCGAAAGGTGACGGAAGGGAGCAATGCTGTACAATGGAGACCAAACAGCACTTCGTAAGGTCCGGGCAAGTCAGAAGTATGTTGTTGACTTTCCGTTTGTTGTGGTGATAGCAGCAGGGATATGGCTAGGAGCTAGGCCGCATTGAGCTAGCGAAGATATTGCTTGTAGGGCTGGCACCAACTCAATAATCATCCTGCTTTTGCATATCAGCGAATGAATCACCCCAGTTGCCAGGTCGTTACCTAGCTCATTGAGGGAGTGATATCGAGACTAATGTAGATGGGCAATACAAGAGAGCAATGCTGTTGGGTTGACGGAGTCCAAGCGGTCAAGAAAGTGTGGTGAATCGTTGTACAGCCAGGCCATAACTATGCAGCTTTGTAAACATTGATAACCTTACAACCAAACTGCAAGAAGCGCTCATAGCTAAATAGTACATATCGAGCTACGATCAGCCTTCAGCCTTGCGTGCAGCCTCAAGTGGTCCTCAACGCTCGCCCAAAGCTCAACATCAATTCAGATCCAACGCAATTTGTAACAACGTTGATTCTAATCAAACGCACAAAGCCTCCTAGTATCCTAAGCCTATCGAGGCACCCGAACAGCTGTGCGTCTCTAAACTGCGAATTTGACTCATACTAACGCGGCATAGATGATTATTCCTGGGCGCGCAGCGGTACTGCAAAAAATCGTTCGGAACCTTCGCTCCGTCAACATTCAGGCCCAACCATGCGGTATCGATCTCACGCTCAAGCGTATGCTTGTTTGGAAATCTTCTGGAGTGGTGGACTTTGACAATAGGTGTCGCAAAAGTGCTGAGACGGACGCCCTCCCATTCCAACCCGACACTACAGCTAAGGAGCCAACTGATTTGATGGGCTTTGTCGACTTGCCCCTTGGCTCTTACTTGGTGGAGTTCAATGAGACTGTGGAGATGCCTCTGGATGTGATGGGACAGATTTTCGTTCGAAGCTCTTTATTCCGCTCCGGTGCCCTGTTGAATGCAGGAGTGATGGATTGTGGGTATAAGGGGACTGTTGGTGCTCTTCTTCAAGTCGTCAATCCACAGGGTCTACGGTTGTTCAAAGACGCCCGACTTGCACAGTTGGTGTTCCATGAGATGAGCGAGGTAACCGAGGGTTACAAGGGCATATATCAAGGACGGGAGGCCATGTAACAGCGGTAATTGGTGTGCATACATTTTACTCTCCTTCCATGATGCACTTAGAATTGGAACGAAGTCCATCCAGTGGGCAAGTTGCTAGTCTGAATACACGATCGCAATGCCCAACCTGTTTTGAGCGAATCTATTCAGATAATCCGGCTTCAAATAATTCCTGTAGAACTCTCTGGATTTCCCCAACAATGTTCTCTCTGTTCTGAAGGACCTCCTCCACCCGCTCATTTGAAAGATCATGTTTGTACTTCCGTGCAAGGCTGTCTGAGATGATGTGGAGGAAGCCAAACTTTGTATTTCCATCGAGTGACGCTTTGGCCATATGACCAATCTCTGGGTCAACCCAGTCGGTATCGCCGCTTCGCTCTGCAAGCCAATCTTTTGTTTCGTCGAGAACGGAAGGAAGGGTATAATGGCGGCCGTGGCGTATGGTCGGCGATGCTCGAAAGAAGGGCTCAAGCGGGTTTTGCCAAGTCAATAATTCACCGTGTACGAAGCTGCTATTTCCTGTTGCGAGAAGTGTGTTTGGTGAGAGCTCTGGCCTCAAGGTCCCCAGCTTGCCCACGTACAGGACACATTTGACTTGACTGAGCTGCTGCAGCGCTCGAACCACGTTTCCAGCGATATCTCCCCAGAAACTGACCCGACAACCAATGAATGCAACCCTGCCGCCGTTGGGCAAATTTCCTATCTGCCAAGAGAAAAGTTCGTCCTCTCCTCCTGTCCATGAAGCGCTTGTGAAAAGTGGCAACCCTTGCACATAGCCAAGGACAGCGATCTCGATTCGACCCAACTCCTGGAGATTCGATTGTAGCAGAGGCCGCATTGATTCTGCTGAGCTGGGAACTTCATAAGACACCACCTTTGGATCTTTCTCATTCAGAGATAGATATGTGGCGAGGATGGCAGCATAGTGCTTGACATAGTCGATTCCAGGAAAGCAGAAGAGGTGGATGGTATCGACATCTACGACTTTGGCGGTTGGACGTTGCCAGTTGAAGGGTTTGTCGTTCTTCTCGATAGCAGATATTTGAGTGCCCCCTGTTCTTACATGGCCACCAAGCACTATTATTCTCTTCCATTCTCTCTGCTGGATTTCAGGATGCACATTCATCCGCAGGTATTCGAAGAGCGAATTTCCCATCGTATGAGTCTCTACAGATGCCACTGTGGGAGTTTCGAGAATGATTGAGCTCATCCTCCCAAGTTGGAGAGCAGAGCTTTGTCGAGGACAGTTGAATATTTCAGGGGGTTCTGTACAGGAAAGGATAATATATAATGCTTGAGATGCGCCCATATTGCTTCACTTTGCCTGCCTCTATACCTGATTGATATCAGTGCATCTTGACTGAGTTGAAGGCATCCACGGCTTATTGTCAGACAGACGTGACTGCTTGTAGGGACCCCTTACTTGCTGCAGAGAAATAGGAGGCAGATAGTGACTACGGACTGCCAACCTCGCTGTCATCACCCCATTGTGTCTACCTCATTGTCTCACTATCATCTTGTTGTTGTCCCTAGTCGCATCATTATTGCTGATCTTGTCATCTCTCTCATTGCATCGTCATTTTCGTTGTCTCTGCTGTGTTGTTGGCAGCAAGGGTGGCAAAGGATGACACACTATTATCAATCGGGTATAGAGGCAAAAGCAGTGGCTGCCCTGAGTCATTCCGCAATGGGAATAGCCTTATGCAACACGGTCTGCTGTACTTCGTATCCATGTTTACCTTACCAATTCAATGACAGGAACAAATTCACTGGACAGCTACCTTATGTATCTAAAACAATATTCATTCTCCCCATCCTCGACCGACCTTCGTGCTGCTATCGGAATCATTGGAAGGTGTGAGCGTGTCATCAATTGGCGCGATAGGAACAGGTTTGTTTATCGCGTGGGAGGAGGGGTCCTCTAGTTAGCGAGAAAAACCCCTGAAACCACTTGGAAAGGCCTCCGGGTCGCCTGAAACAGCTTCCTTCCTCATCCTCCACCCCCTCAAGCTCTCTCGTTTTCGGTCTTGCTTTGCTATGGTCGCTGGCGGCATATCTTTGCATACCTTACCTAGTCACTCATTTGTCGTGGCGGAGAGGATTCTACTTTATAATATCACATCCTGAACAGTCTCACTCTTTGACTGTATCGGACGAGCCATCTCGAGCTTCCAGAAACCACCACATTCCTTTCAAAAGGGCTTTCTTTCAACTAGACAACTGCACTCCTACCTAAGTTGGACTCAGTCGAAACCTCAGCTAATTCAACACTCGCCATGAATAGTATCGAAGAGCAAGCTATGCACGCAGCGGAGGATGTGGAGCCTGTAAATTCACGAGAGCCCAGGGCTCATACCGATATCATCTCCCCATCGACGACCTCCATGGTGACTGTACGACTCTCAGACTCGGAGCCTTCTAAGCCACTGGTTGAACCAGAGCTAGAACATGATGATGTCGACGCCACAAGTCGGACAAGACTCAGTGTCGACGACATCGAGTTTGCACATCCTCCCAAGTCTATCATGGATGATGAAGAAGTACAAACGTCACACGACAATGGAATCGGTGAGCCGAGGAGGACGTCGGCTATATCTGGCAGCTCTGAGGTGCATGATGTGGGAGCAGCCTCCGTCATTGATCCAAGCAGCAATCGATCGCGAAGGGGCAGTTCAAGTACTACATCTTCCGCCAGCAGTGCTCGTGTTGATTGGGACGAGCTTGAGAAGACCGAAGAGCAGGAGCCGAGGGATGAGACTTCAGACGAGGTACATTTACTGTTCAGTTGAATGGTCTGCAGAGGACCGTCGTGCTGATCTTCATAGTCAACTGCCTTTCTCCTCGCTCGGCTCGAACAAGAGAATAACGCACTCGTGACCAATCCGAAATCGGGTCTGTCAAAGTCTTCGCGTATGAGAAATCACTCGCGCCCCCCGTCCATCCATTACTTGAAGAAGCTTGTCGACGAGCCACCGAAGCAATCGCTGCGCTACTCTCTCCTGCCATCTCCGCCTCCCATGACGGAGCTTGAATTTTGGGCCGCCCTTGTTGCAGACTATCCTCAGACGGCCCACCGTCTCCCGACGTTGACCTCAAATAAGATTAGAGGTGGCATACCGCCGCCTCTCAGAGGTGTTGTCTGGATGAGCATAGCTGGCGCGAGAGACCGGCTTCTCGAGGAGGAATATGACAGGCTTTGTGGGGAATCGAGTCCTTACGAGAACTTGATAGGAAAAGACATTGGCAGAAGTTTCCCTGGCGTCGAGATGTTCCGCGATCCGGAAGGAGAAGGGCAACAGATGCTGGGCCGAGTTCTCAAGTGCTTCAGTCTGTATGATAATAAGATCGGATACTGTCAGGGTCTTGGATTCGTAGTGGGTCCGCTACTGATGCACATGGCCGACAAGGAGGCTTTCTGTGTGCTAGTCCGGTACACCTACCCCTTCGCGGTCTCAACCGAGAATCTAACTGACATAACCATCAGGCTAATGGAGCACTACGATTTGCGCTCATGTTTCTTACCGGATCTCTCTGGCCTGCACCTTCGTATCTATCAGTTCCAACATCTGTTGGCACAGAACATGCCAACATTAGCAGGACACCTTGAAGCATTGCACATCGAGCCACTCTATGTGTCGCAATGGTTCTTGTCATTCTTCGCAGTCACGTGTCCGTTACCTATGTTGTTGCGGATATACGACGTGATATTGACCGAAGGAGCATCCGAGACGTTAATGAGGGTTGCGTTATCTCTCATGCGGAGGAATGAGAAGAGGATATTGGATTGCCACGAATTTGAAGATATAATGCAATTACTACTTTCTCGGGGTTTGTGGGACACTTATGGTTGTAATGCGGACGACCTTGTGAGCGACTTTGTGGGGTTGACCGGAGTTGTCACGCACGAGAGTCTTCAAGGCCTCGAGGTGAGTTTCAAGGAAGCGCAGAAGGATGGAGCAACGGGAAAGGTGGGGTCTTTGCCTGATTTGCAGGCAGCTGCCTCAAGGTTTCTGGGCCGCTTTTGGGCCGGATCTAGTTCATCAACCAAGTCGGTCACTCTTAGTCCGGGCTTGTCAGCACCGTCTCGGCCTGTCAGTTTTCTGCGACGAACGCCGTCGAAGCAGAGCATGGCGTCAACATTATGCTCTGTCGAAGGCGGATCTGATGGCAGCACCAGCACTGCACCGACCGAGGCAACTCCACTATCAAGGCAAGCATCAGCGGATTGCACTCCAGTTATCCCGAATGCTGCGCCCTCACCGTTCACGCCTGTTTCTGGCCGTGGGGCCATGTCAAGCAACGACAAGGATCTTCACGGACAGATCGAAGACCTGCTGACCGCTTTGAATGACCTGCAACGGGAGCAGGCGGCTTTGGCGGGCGAACTACAAAAAGAGCGGGAAGAGCGGGAAGAAGATCGTCAGGCAGTGCGGCATCTGGTGGGTACAATCAGGAGGTCCTCTCACCTGAGCAAGGTATCGGAGCATCATTCCCAGGACAAAAAAACTCCAATTGATGAACGTGGAGAACTTGCACACGACCCGGACTCTGCGCAGGTGGACGAGGTGGGTCTGAGCAAGATTCTGGAGACAGTTGAGAACCGCTTGTCCTTAGCAGACTCGCGTAGATCATCTATATTGCAAACAAAGCACCAACTGCGGGACGATGTGGTCAGATGGAAGGAACAGTATGAGGTAGAGGCCTCCCGGATCCGAGGTCTCAATCAACGTTTGGGTGAGCAAGATCAGGAAAACAGTCACATGAAAGAGCAATTGAAGGACGCACGCTCTCGGCTACAAGACAGTCACAGAGACAAGCAGCGACTCGAGAAGACGATACAGGATCTACGGTCGCGTAAACCTCTGGGCTCAGAGAACTCGCACGAGTCTGTCTCCTCAAACAGCAAAGGTGTTGGCGATGTGCGCGCTTCAGTCTCCGGCGGCCTGAGAGAGCTCAGGCTTGGTAAGGCCGGATCCACTCCGCCCCAGAGCACCTCGACGTTTTCGAAGCGAACAAGCAGTCTTGCCACTCATGCAGTGCTGGCCACGGAGGACCTCAGACCGGCAGCTGAGGAGGCTCTCTTGCTCGAATTAGTGAACGCCAAAACCGCCGAGGCCGTCGCCAGGCAAGAGCTAGAAGAGGTCAAGGGCAGACTGGAATCCCTCCGAAAGATGTTGGGAGTCTCGACCGGGCCATCGCCTGGTGTGGGCGTACACAGAGCGAGCCCTAGTGAACCCTTTGTCGAGAAAAACATCGCCATGCACGCTTTTGGCAACTTCATGTCAGCTTCGTCACGACCGTCGCCGGAGCTTGCGAAGCCGGCGCAGTCCACTACAGCCGGTGGTGGTGGTTTCTTCAGTGGGTGGAAGAGGAGCGTGTCAAGTACTGCGTCAAACTTGGCTTCTCTGGAAGGACGATGATTTTGTGTAGCTTCGTTGCTATCGTTTCTCTACCTTCATGTACATTGCACGACTCAGAGCTGCGCCCGAGCAGGGCCGTCTCTAGTCTGATTTTTTCTAGAGTTGGCCAGCGGACATTGAGTGAGTTTAGGTGGTCGGGCGCGTACCTATTTAGTCTAAAGTAATTGCACCTGAACCAGCTCCTCTGGTTGACGTTACGTGATTCTGGATGTTGTAATGTCTGAGTCTCTCCGACAGTAGGAATTGCCCCATTGTTGTTACCCGCTTCGTGATCGAGATGTGGACAGACGCCTTCTAACTTCTAACTTCTTCTACTACCCACGTGTACAGTGAGTTACAGTAAAACTTACCCTATGCTAGAGCTCTTATCGAAGTGTAATACGAGTGACCAGGGAAGGAAAAAGATGCCGCTGCCGTGCCGGTCAGCCTGAATTTGGAGGAGGGGAAAGGTACAGAGCACAAGTTACATGTCAATGTCTGGCGGTCACACAGGAAGGGTTGTTGGTCATGACAGGGATCTTGAAGGATCTTCAAAATGATCTTTGGCTCTATTGAGATTTGAAATCCAACTCTTTCAATATATATCTCCTGTATCTATCTAACCCTAACCTACCTACCAACCCTCAATCTCTAGTCCCAAGGTACATTATTAGTACAATTGTTGAATTGTATCTTAGCTCTCAGCGGAGTAGGTAATATGGTTTCAAGTAACTGTTGCTTCTTTCATAAGGTAGCTGGAAAGAACTGTCAAGTTACCATTCTTCAACCGTTTGAATTAGGGAATGACCGTTGTAACTCTGTTGGACTGTTGTTTACTGATCTATTTCGACTATCAAAGAAGCAACAGCCAATTGAAATCATGCCATACCTTATCACTCCGCTCGGTGAGTCCTCGAATAGGTTCTTAGTAAGCTCATGCATCTTTGTCAAACTCCAATCTGGTTAAGCGACAGACCTCAAGACCAATTGACCTTTCCGTGAGACCACCCACCCAACCTGCGTCCTGTAAGGGTAAGCTGCGCATGGAGATAAGCTATATTTACTGTATTACAAACCGTCGTACATATAATCCAACATAAAAGAAATCATGTTTCACCTCAATGCGATAAATGGGGGCTCACTCTGCTTAACCCCCCAGCTTCTCCCTCGAGTGATCTTACGCAGTTCATTAATACTGCGCTGCTATAATTGACTTCTCAAGATGGAGATGAACTATGATGGAAACGTAACCACTCGTCGCTGGCTGCGGTTTGGGCAGTCTATCGCGCGGTAGTCACTAACGGGGCAGTAGGCGCTGCGTCAATTGGAGCAGGAGCTCCACGTCGAGATCCTGCCCGTGAGTCCCGCAACCACGCATCTGGAGGGTGCCTTTCCCTGACGAGGAGCTGGGTGCAGGGCACCGAGGTCATGGTCGATGTCGGCACGCATCACTTCGTCAAGTCCTCCGCCAAGTCGGACCAAGTCCTGGTGCCGCAGCCGTCGGACGATCCCCACGACCCTCTTGTAAGTGTGTTCGTTCAGTCCAAATCCGCTGAGAGCGTGCGTTGATCCGTGGAGAGCAGAACTGGAGTACCTTCTGGAAGGTGTCGACCTTGACGTGTGCGACGGCCGTCACTTTCAACCAGGGCATGAGTCCGCTGTCGACCGCGCCCATGTTTCCACAGCTCATCGAGGCGTTCCACTCAGATCTCGCGAGTGTGGTACAGTTCACTGGCGTTTGTATTCTTGTGCTCGGTTTTAGCAACTTTATCTGGTGTGTCACGATGATCATCGTCAATTCTGCCATGGTTAGGGCAGGAATTTGTGCTGAGAGAACTCAGGGTCCCGTTGAGCACCACTTTCGGCAAAAGACCCGTGTTACTCGCGTCGACGTTGATATGCGTGGCTAGTAACATCTGGCGGGCAAGGGCACAGACGTACGGCAGCTTTATGGGCGCCGGTGTGCTCAATGGCATTGGTGCTGGACCGGCAGAGGTATTTGTACCTGGTTAGGGTCATGACTGTTGTGGGTAGGGTACTGATAGTCTTAGACTATTCAGCCTGCGGTCATCACAGACGTGATGTTCCTGCACGACCGAGGGAAGTACAACACGTTGTACTTTGCCGTCTATTTCGGATCTCTCATGGTACATATTCTGTCTCCAAACAAACACTACACTTCCGGCTGACAGACTCAGACTGGTGCCATTATCGCCGGTCCCATGGCCGAGTACACTGGGTGGCGCAACTTCTGGTGGCTGAATGTGGCCTTGCACAGCGCGACATTCCTCATGCTACTGTTTGGCTTCCCTGAGACGAAATGGCACCGCGCTCACCCTGGCGAGATGAAGACAGCTGCTGCCTTGTCTGGCCCTTCATTCGAAGAGAAAGTTGAACCGACGATGGGATCTGGTCCGGATAAACCGAGTGCAATTCAGGAGACGGCAGATTTCTCACACACCGCGACGTCTCAACGGGACCCGTTCCTTGGCCGGGGAACGCCCTCGAAGCAGCAATTCAAACTTTTCCAACCCAACGAACATCCTTTCAAGAGCATTGCAATCGACCTTTGGACGCCGTGGAAGCTCTTTGCTTTTCCCATCGTTGAGTTTGCGTCCTTTGTCGTCTCATGGTCAGCCAGCTCCTTTCTGACCCTGAACCTGACACAATCTGAAGCCTTCGCCGCTCCACCTTACCACTTCTCGAGTGCGACGATCGGCTTGTTCAACTTTGCCATCCTGATCGGAGCCATGATCGGACTTCTCACGGCCGGACCACTGTCCGACTGGGTTTCGATGCGCGCTACACGCAGGAACAAAGGTATCCGCGAGCCGGAGATGCGGCTGCCGAGCATGATCCCATACGTGCTCGTCATGATGCTCGGGAATTTCATCGTCGCGTTTGGCTATCAGCATGTCTGGAACTGGAAGGTCGTTCACCCATCATCCATGCTAAGAGAAACGCTGACACGAACCCCCCTGCGCACAGGTCATCGTAATCATCGGCTACACCTGCGCCGGCATCCAAGTAGCCGCCCTCCCTTCCATCGCCAGCACCTACGCCGTCGACTCGTACAAGCCCGTCAGCGGCAGCATCTTCGTTTCCATCACTGTCAACAAGAACATCTGGGGCTACGGCTTCTCCAAGTTCATCACGCCCTGGATCATCCGTTCAGGCTACGTTCCGCCCATCATGACGAACATGAGTTTGATCACGCTGTGGTGTCTCTTCGGATTCCTGTTTTGGTGGAAAGGGAAGACGTTCAGGAGGTGGAGTCGGGATAGTAAGGTCCATCATATGTGATGCAAATGTACTCAGCGTGGCTCCGCATCGCACAGCTAGCTCTCGTGTGGTAGGTGTTGCGGAGATTAGCCGAACGCAAGTTATGGGCTGTAACACCTCGCTGCATCTGGCGTATCAACAACAAAACTAGATTAGCTTCTTTGTCCGGCACCAGGCTAGACGAGCATCGATGTTGTAAATTCACTCATCATCCGGATCATAAAGATCCAGCCCTCCAAAAACCGCAGGCTTCTCCTCCCTCTTCATCTCCACTCTGCCCGTCCCAACAGCGATACTTTCCCTCCTCACAGGCTCCACCACAGCACCCTCACCCTTAACCTCAGCATCACCCTCCCGCTGCGTAGCCGCCTCCTCCACCACCGCACCATCCGCCTCACTCGGATCAACCCCCCGCTCCAACATCCCCTGAATCCTCGCCAACGCCCCCCTCCGAATCACCTCCTCCGTCGGCCACGGCACAAACGGCATCTGCGCCCCCGGATCCAACCACTGCGCCTCCCCCGTCGCGAGCGACGACACCCCTATCCCTCGCGCCGCGCCACCCTCCTCCTCCCCCAGCAACCCAACCGCACCCTCGCCCACGGCGCCGCCGTTGACGCCGTTGGCTGCTTCCGCATCCTTCTTCCCCTGCTGCTGCCCTTCACCGGAAAGCGGTTGTAACGGCGGTGGTGGTTGCGCCTGCCCTAGTGGTGGTGATGGGCGGAGAGTGGGCGGCACGGTGAACTTGCTGATGCGCTTCGCGTACGCCAGGAGCTCGTTGTACGGCACGGCGCGCGCGTCGGGCGCGGCGGGGGTGGCCGGGGTGGCGAGGAGGTCGGCGCGCGTGGCGGCGAGGAGGGTTAGGGTGGTTTTGAGCTGGGCGTCGAGGGTGGTGGCGGTTGTGCGGAGGGTTAGGAGGCGGGCGTGGTTGGCTTGGTGGGTTGCCACTGGGGAGTGGAAGGGTGGGGTTAGTTGGTGGGGGTGAGAGGGCGGTGGAGGAGCGGATAGGAGTTATTGAGGAGGGCATAGGGAGGGCAGGGGGGGGGATGAAGGCGGGCTTACGTTGTTCGAGACCTTTGGTCAGCTCGTCGTCGGCGGAGAGGAGGTCGATTGCGGCGGGGACGGAGGGGTTGTAGGTGGTTATGGAGTCGATGAGGGTGTTGAGGCTGGATTCGACGCGGTCGAGTTGGGATTGGAGGGTTGCGTTCATGATGCGTGCCTCGGTGGGGGAGGGGGTTTGTCTTGTGTCGATACTGCACGCTTTGATGTTTGGTAAGGTACTTGTGGCTCTGCTGCATGGGAAGTCAATCGGATAAACTTTAGTTTGCCGCGGGATGGTAGGTTAGTCTGTTTACGGCATGGCGGCTGTCATCTCTCCGTGTGAATCAGGGAATCAGCCCCACCAGCGACGCAGGGCCAAGAGATTCTTGAGGCGATTGCATAAGATCCCATCGTCCCCAGCCTGTAGATCTCATAACCAACTTCTTCCTCTTTGTCATATCTGAGTTACACGACAAGAAAGTGAAATTAATTGTATATTCTGCACGGTTAATATCTAAAGCGTTCCATAGTCATATGAAACACAGAGAGGTCGCTCCAAAAAATCCCCCGCCACTACTACTCGCGTCCGTTGCATAGCCGCCTAACATCGATATCAACACGACGTCCTGATTCTGCCGGTCTCAACGATCGCAACGGTTCTTCTCGGGGTTGACGGTCAAGATGGGGAAGTCGTAAGTACTATTCTCTGTTCTACTGTTCTCACTGCGGTTTCCTGCGCATGGCATATGTCAGGATGGAGGTTTTCCAGCAACCAGCTTGCGCGACGGCCTACCTCACTACCCTCGACACCAAGCCCCAGACATGCAGCACTCTACAGAATACCGAGGCCGATGGAAATTATTAAAGAGAGCTCTAAATCTCCCTGACTTCTCCGAAGTCCTCGCCGGCATTACGAGAAAAGTTATGAAGATCGGTTCTGACCGTCTTGAGCAACTTAGTCAATCGAAGCTCACGCAGCAAGAGCTCACCGACCTCCAGAAAGCTACCCATTTCGACAAAAAGGAGTTACAACAGTGGTACAAAGGTAAACCTAAATCCTTGGCCTTGTCTTCGACGTGGGCCCTCACTTCGACTTGGGCCGTCGCTAACAGCAATCTCCAACAACAGGCTTCCTCAAGGATTGCCCCAACGGCATGCTCACGAAGGAGGAATTCCAGAAGATATATCGACAATTCTTCCCATTCGGCGATCCTTCCTCTTTCGCGGATTATGTCTTCAACGTTTTCGACGCCGACAAGTCTGGCTCCATAGACTTCAAAGAGTTCATCTGCGCGCTATCGGTGACCTCGCGAGGCAAAATGGAGGACAAGCTGGATTGGGCTTTCCAACTCTACGATATCGACGGTGATGGCCAGATAAGCTACAACGAGATGCTCCAGATTGTCGAGGCAATATACAAAATGGCATGTCTGACCGCGTATACTATGCAACAATGATACGATTGAGGCTAATAGAGGCTCCATAGGTCGGTTCGATGGTCAAATTACCCAAGGACGAAGATACTCCCGAGAAACGTGTCAAAAAGATCTTCAAGATGATGGACAAGGACGAGAACGGTTCATTAGACATGAATGAGTTCAAGGAAGGGAGTAAGCGTGATGAGACCATTGTGTCGGCCCTCTCTCTGTATGATGGACTTGTCTAGTCGTCCCTTCCGAACCTTTCCTTTGTACTGGGCGGTTATTTCGATTTACATGGTCATTGGCGGCGTGTGGAATGGATATCATGACCGTTTACGATCTTTCTTCTCCGGTCCTAGATGTATGTCCTTGAGACCAGAGCAGGAGTACTAGACCTCATATCTAACGCACGCCATTCCGTCCCTTGATAGCTTCCCTCGTAGGATGACTCTTCACATCTTGCATGTTCATGACTTACGTGAAGACTTTACGGTCAGCAAGCAAAGATATAGTAACCTTAAGAATACAATGTGGTATATCCTTATATCTCACTGGGCTTGTTGTCTAGGGCTTGTAAGGCCGAAAAGGGGGTCCAGCTTACATAAGCAGGTTCTCTTCATGCCAGATTGTCTCGATCAAGGGATATATCCCGGCAGCATCTAGCAGATCCCAAACCCCATGCAGATCATAATCGAACGCTGAAATCGAACTCGGACACTGCAGCAGGTTGTGTCTATAAGCTTTCGTCGGGGTGCTGGCTGCTCATGCTTGCATGAGTTCGAGCTTTCACATGCTGTTTGCAAGGCATCGTTGACATTCAAAGACACGCGGCCTTTCGGGGATAGCAGCTTACAATGCGATTGCGAGGCTGCCTCCACTCAAATGTGGTCATCTCCACTCTCGTCCTCCTTGCACCTACTCCATCCACCGCCTTCTACCTGCCGGGCGTTGCTCCAACCTCCTACCTACCTCATGCCAAGGTTCCTCTATATGTGAACCACCTCACACCCGCGCTCTCGGAATATGACGCTCAGCTGCACTCCACCTTCTCTTTCGATTACTACCACCCTGCATTTGGGTTCTGCCAACCTGATGGCGGGCCCCAACAGGTGTCGGAATCATTAGGCAGCATCCTTTTCGGCGACCGGATACTCACATCACCTTTTGTGTTGCACATGGCGCAGGATGAGACATGCAAAGCGCTGTGCGAGGAAAAGAAATTCGCGCAAAGGAGCGCCAGCTTCGTGAACAAGAGGATATGGCAAGGCTACAACCTGAACTGGCTGATCGACGGTCTACCGGCGGCGGAGCGAAGGACGGACTCGGAAACGGACACCGAGTTTTATAGTCCTGGGTTCGCATTGGGAACAATGGAGGAAGATGAGCCCCGACTGCACAATCACTACGATATTACTATTGATTACCACCGGACGGGGCGCGGCGAGGAAATGAGGGTAGTCGGTGTCATAGTGGAACCCTCTTCGAGACGTAACTCTAAGAACCTTGGAGATGGGAAGGCAGATTGTGGAAGTCCAGACGTGCCGCTGGTGCTTAGTGAGGACGGCGAGACAAGTGTGACCTTCACCTACGGCGTTCGGTGGCGAGAATCGCCAACCGCCTGGGCAACGCGATGGGATAAATATCTGCATGTGTTCGATCCTAACGTACATTGGTTCTCGCTTATCACCTCTGCGATTACCGTGATCTTCTTATCAGGCCTTGTGGGCATGATACTGCTGAGAGCGCTGAAGAAGGACATCACAAGGTACAATCGACTCGATTCTTTCAATCTGGACGACCTATCCGGGACCTCCGCGAATATGGAAGATGGTGTACTGGAGGACTCTGGCTGGAAGTTGGTACATGGCGATGTATTCCGTTCACCAAAGTATCCGCTCTTACTGAGCGTCTTCTTGGGCAACGGAGCTCAGCTCTTCGTCATGACGGGGATTACCATCGCGTTTGCCCTCTTTGGTTTCCTTTCGCCGTCCAATCGTGGCTCCATTGGAACTATCATGATTCTTCTGTACACCGTGTTTGGCTGCATTGGTGGCTATGTTTCTGCCCGAATTTACAAGACCTTTGGAGGCGAGGCTTGGAAGCGAAACATTGTTCTCACACCCTTGATGATACCTAGTATTATCTTTGCGGTCTTCTTCCTGCTCAATCTGTTTCTGTGGGCGAAACAGTCTAGCGGGGCTGTACCTTTCCTCACCATGCTGGTGCTCGTTGGCATTTGGTTTATCATCAGTGTGCCTCTTAGTTTCGCCGGAAGCTGGGTTGGCTTCAAGCAGCCGGTGAGCCTCATCCTCGACAGCGACCCCGTCAACTGCTGTGTCCTGATGATTCTAGGCTGTCCAAGCACCTGTCCATACGAATCAGATCCCGCGCCAAATTCCGCCTAGTACGAGCTACCTCCGCCCGATTCCAAGCATGCTCGTCGTCGGCGTGCTTCCCTTCGCTGCGATCTTCATTGAGCTATACTTCATAATGAACAGCATCTGGTTCAATCAAGTATACTACATGTTCGGCTTCCTCTTCGTCTGCTACGGCCTGATGATCATGAGCTGCGCGGCAGTCACGATCTTGATGGTGTATTTCCTGCTCTGCAGCGAGAACTACCACTGGCAATGGCGAAGTTTCTGGACCGCAGGCGCTAGCGGCGGATATATGTTTGCGAACGCGCTGCTTTACTGGCTGATGCGATTCAGCCTCGGGAGTGTGACCAGTGCCGTTCTATATATGGGTTACAGTGCTCTGATTTCGTTTCTGTTCTTTATCCTGACAGGTGAGTCGCTCCACCTCTATGAATCCAGGGTTTCATTGGCACTGACTATGGGCAGGTACAATTGGCTTCTTCTCGAGTTGGGCTTTCGTGCATAAGATTTATGGGTCCATCAAGATTGACTAATAGTTCGTCGTTTGCGTATCAAGGGATGTGGGAGGTCAAGTTCGGAGGGAAGCGTGGCCCAGCAAGGCGTCTCCTTCGAATTGTACCTAGGATAGCATATTGCATTGCCGGAGTGCGTTGGTATCTGGCTGAGTGTTTGTTATACCCTTGCAAGCAATGAGCCTGTAGGACACCACAATGCACAGTGTTCCCACACTCTTGCTTTCCAAAGTAGTGATTGAGAACCACCATCATTTGCCCTCCACATTTGATCGATTTTCAGTAACAGCTCTAAAGCAGAGAATTATGGTAGTGTAACAACCCTCAAAGGAGGTGCCCAAAAACCCTCCTGTTGTGCTTACTAATCTGCCGAACCTGAAGTCCCACACCTGCATTTTCGCTTTTGTGTCTTCGTCAATCGTGCGACAACTTCATCATGGCTGTAGCTACAACACTGCCGGATCTGATGTCCACATTGACGGACTCCCTTACCTCAGCTGTACACTCTCTGCCAGAGAACGCGGCAATTGTCCCTCCAAAAGATGGCATATCGCTCTTCGACGTCAAGAACGAAATACTGCTATCATACCTGCAGAATCTTGTCTTTCTAGTCATTCTGAAACTACGGAATGGCGTGGACGGAAATGTATCCGCCCAGGCTTCTGGTGAGACGGTCGAGCCTAGCATATCTGAGGAAGCCGTGAAGAAGTTGGTGGAGCTGCGAGTTTACTTGGAGAAGGGTGTACGGCCATTGGAGAATCGGCTCAAGTACCAGATCGACAAGGTGTTAAGAGCAGCAGATGAGGCTGCAAGAGAGGCTGAACAAAAGCCTAATGGGTTAAACAATGGGCGGCCGGCGAGCAATGGCGTTGATACGACCAATGATTGGGAAAGCGATTCAGAAGACGAGAGCAGTGGCGAACGCCATACGATGCCCTTGAAGACTGGCGCGGAAATCGACGACCTTTCATACAGGCCTAACCCTTCTGCTCTTCTCAGACCAGGGCGGCCGTCAGACTCTCGAGCTCCTGCCGCAAAATCGGATGGTATATACCGCCCTCCGCGCATTGCGCCCACCGCACTCCCCACCACAACCGGGCGTGAAGAACGCGCGGCGCGCAAGCCATCGAAATCCGCAACGCTTGACGAGTTTGTCAGCAACGAGCTGTCGTCTGCACCGCTTGCCGAGCCTAGCATCGGCAGCACCATCGTCTCAGGCGGCCGTCGGAGTAAGTCTCAGCAGGAGCGTGCCGCGGATGCTGAGCGGCGCACTTATGAAGAGAGCAATTTTGTGAGACTGCCGACGGAGAGCAAGAAGGAAAGAGCGAAGAAGGGTAATAGGAGTCGGGATGGATGGTATGGTGGGGAGGAGTGGAGAGGTTTGGGTGAAGGCGTGGAAAGGATTGAGCGGCTTACGAAGAGGAATAATGTCGGGAATAGTGTGTTGGAGAGGAGTCGGAAACGGGCGGTGGAGGATAGGCCGAGAGGGAGCGGGGAGGTGAATGGGGAGCGGTTTGAGAAGAAGAGGAGAGTGCGGGGGCCGAGGAGTCGAAAATGAATAAGATGGTTGTGATGGTGTCCCTGCGCAAGTCGTGTCGAGAGACCGACAGTTCACGCAAACCCATCCTTCGTAGGGTTGCTCAACATCTGCACCACCAGTCCATACCACAGCGGCATACGTACATTTTCAATTATCATAAAGATACCCCCAAGGCGCCGACGCGTCCTTCCGCGCACCGAAAAGACCATATAACCTGGACCGCCTTTACTCATTCCTACCCTTAACCTCACCCGAGCTTTCAAAATCGAATCTCACTCTTTTCTACCCGAAACCTCACCCGAGCTTTCAGATTCGGAATCCCACATCCCACCAGGGTAGAATACAGCTCGGGGTCAGAGGGTCAAACTTCACCACAGTAAACAATACATTAGCATCAGATACTCAGAATCCCACCGCAGATGCGCCTCGATCAAGTCTCACATCTCAGTATCTGAGCGCAGAGGAAGAGCTAAACACACTATGGGCGGCTCTCACTCTCCAACTGATGACTTAGTTGCTAGCGGTTGCTCTGAGCTGAAACCTCTTGCTGCGTGCGTTCTGCGTTCCTCAACGTGCTTTTCCTGTAACTAACCAAAGAAACCACAGATCACTTACGGGGGACTTCGTTAACATCTACGTTGGCGCCAAGCGAAAGAAGTATTCGGTACACTCAAGCGTTTTCCTCAGTCAATGTCCGTGGTTCGAGGAAAGCGAGAATTGATTCGCGGAAGGCGCGGAAGACGCCAGTTTATATCTTAAAGATGAGTCAGTTGAAGCTCTCGAGCTGTTCTTAGAGTGGCTGTACCGTGGGTCCATCCGGCCAATGTGCGCAGATGCAGATTTCTTTGACGATTGTGGTCATGGGGAGCTCTATTTGCTTGCTGGCAAGTGGAAGACGGAAATCCTACAAAACCATGTCATGGATTCTCTACTCGACTGGTGCCGAGAGCACGACGGTTGGGTCGAGCCAAAAGAAATCCGCATCATCTTCGACCAGACTGCTTCTTCTTCGCCACTCCGCCATTTCGTTATCCGGCAGACCGCTCACTTTCTGAGCACAAGCGACTGGGCGGACGAGGAAGACGAGTGGCGAGAGTTACTTGATATCGGAGGCGACTTTGCTTTTGAGGTCATGAAGGCTTTGCGGGATTCTGCAAGGAGGAAGATCAAGAGTCCCGGCGATCAGGCGAACTGTGATTTTCACATTCACGTCAGTGGGAACCGATGCGATGGGACGAAGTGAGATAGTGGAGCGCATAGTGGGGTTGACAAATTCTGCCCATGGCAGGGCATCCTGCTACACAAGGTCCCGTTTCATCAAGCCGACGGCCATACACGTATGCTTTTGATCGAAACCGGTCAACAGCTGCAACGTTCTAGGAGGTCGTGAATGTAATGGGCAGTGCCGTCGCAAGTGATGATCGAGTTTCAGCTTTCTTCCGCGGAATCACTCAGCCACGGTTGCAATGAGATATTTCTGCAGAGCATCCCAACAGGAAAGTAAACCTTCATCTGCATACAAATACTCCGAGCATCTTCCGTCTACTTTCTTCATAAGCGGACTCTTGTCTTTTAGTCGTACTCGAAAAACAATAATATCACCTCTGCACCCATCTTGAGAAAAATCTACATTCGTTGAAAGCCAGCCTTTGCGTAACCCCATTCCCCAAAAACCCTCGAATATCCCAAGTCTTTCGATCCTCCTAGACACAAACGATGTCTTACACCACCAAGCTTGTCCTCCTATGCGCGGCTACCTCGTTGCTGTCCCAATCAGCCGCCGGTGAAGCGGTCGTTTATCCGTACAACTGCGACAGCACGGAACCCATCTGCCAAACAGATTGCGTCACCGCCGTCCACAACATCTGTGCCGGTCTCGTCGGCCCGCTCACGCAAACGCAGGCCACCACCGTCCGGGGTTGCACAGCCAAGTATATCCCCTACCAGGGCGGGGCCGACACCAAGGCGACCTGTTTCGCGAACTTCCAAAAGATCCTGGACGGATCCAACGCCGCGGCCGAGAAATGCGACGGCAAGACGCTCGGGCGCGTCGGTGGGGTCCTGGCGATGGACGCAAACAATCAGTTCGTTAGCAGCACGTCGTACGCCATTTTCCCCGCCAACAATAACCCGAATTGCGTCGTCCCCCCCAGCAAGATCAAGGAGCCCGTGGCGGCGAGGCACAATCTGCTCGGCACCTCCTACGACTGCTCGTCCCACCAGGAGACCCCCTCTACGACGTCGTCCCAATTGTCCCGCATAAACACAAGGGACAGCGCGAAGGCAAAGTGCGGCCTCTCCATAGCTGGTGCCGCGGTCTGCTCCGCCGGCTGCGCCATTGGAGTCTTTGCCACGTAAGCACAAGTTTCTTTCCCGTTCGCTGCCTTGGCGCGGACACGACCATCACGTTTGCCTTGCTGACTCAGGCGCGCGCGCGACAGTATTGCCTCGTTCGGACTCGCAGGCGCTGCAACCGTGGCGGGTTGCATTGTCTGCACGGGTGGGGAAACGTATCTGGTCACCACGCAGTGTATTCAGAAGCACAATCGTAGGGGTCAGATGCTCGGTCGCGCGCTTTACGGGCGCCCCATCGAGCATCGCCCCACCGGGCCGGCTTATTGTTCAGGAAGCAAGCTTGACAGCTTGGCGCTCGAGATCCTTCCGGTCTGCTTGCAACAGCCTTTCGAGAGCAGCTGTCTGGCCACTGCGTGAGAGATAGCCTGGTGCGGCGTCGTGGCCCAGGCTAGTCTTCCACGAAGCCTGCCCTGGGAAGCGCGGCCTTTTTGAATTTAGGCGCTCTGTAGACGGAGGAAAAAGGTCTTGGTATCTGTCCGGGCATTTGGTGGGAATCTGAAGATCATGTATGGTATATATAAGCTTATCGCAAACCACATTGAGATGCTGAGTATTGATGACTTGAGTGTACCCTACCATCACAACGCTCTGCCTGACCTCCGAGGGCCCTCATCTCATTCAAGCTTAAAGCGACAGATATCGGTGCATGAGAATCAAAGATATCGAGGATCGCTTCTATGGACTGTCATGTTTTCCAAGGGAGACTTCCACGATAACATGGGCGGTCTCCAGGGGTGTTGAGAGTGCTTCCTGGTACACGCCTTTACGCTCCCGATATGCCTCTCGACTCGAGTTTTCCGTCCTGAGATCCACACTGGCTGCATCAAGAAGTCGTCAAAGGCAAGCTCTGCCGAACTTGGCCTCTCCTCCGGGATCGAACGCAGCACTCGGCGTGCAAACTGTAAAAAGGAGGTATGGTCTGCATCACTGACCCACCGTTCACGCATTTCGAAAGATTGGTCAGGGATAGGAATGGAACCTTTCCAATTGCCTGATATAAGGAAACACGCCATTTAGTATATAGTGACAATAATTTCATGCTACAATGCTTGATCATACCTTGATCATCCCAATAACGACGACACTTTTCACTTCGGCTGATGAATAAAGGAGGTGGAGGTCCCAACAGCGACACCATCTCCGCCAGATGCTGCTCAACGTCGAGTCTTCCGTCTTTCTGTGCAAAGCAAAGGTGACCACCTTTGAGAAGATCCCACGCCTGTACCGGAAGTTGAGCCGTCAGTTAGGTTGGAGGACTTGTGCGCCGCAGTTTCAGAAAGCGTCGGAAGTTTTGATAATACAAGACGCCAGCGTCTTTCGTACGGAACGTGTACCCGCCATGACGCCAACTGCCCAGATGTCAACCTTCGTGGCCCAATTCATCCCTAGGACCACCTCAGGCGCCCGGTAGATGTCTGACATGGTGTCACCATTGTGCATGCCTCTGCCAATCCTGGCCTCGCCAAGATCACAGAGGATGGGCAGACCGTTAGTGAAGGGCACCAGGCGGGACATGTACATAGTACGATTGGCAAGAATTTTCCTAGCAATCGGTCGTTCGAGTTCGCCTTGTTCGATTTGAAGAAATATCGTTGGATCTGGGATATCTCGGAGTATATTGTTTGGGGAGATATCTGGATTTGATCAGTCCCTCTCTTGTATATCAAATCAGGTCTTCATTGAGCCAATACCCGTACCAACTGTCAAACATAGGAGGAGTGACTAGTGAAATGAACATGTAATCATAAGTGTCTAGCTACTCTATGGAAATGTGACCCTATAAGAAGGCCTTCAATCAACAAAAAAAAAACTTTTATTCATAACAAACAATTTATTCTAACAAACTTTACATGTTTCTGAAATCTCTGTAGAGCTCTGAATCACTAAGATAACAAAACAAGACATAACATTTTGATATACTTTCTCAGATTGTTTCAGCAACAGTGAGATGAGATAAAAAACAAAATCTTATAGTGTTTTATCAACTTTAAAAGTCAATAAAGCAATATTGAAATGTCTTTAACTCAATTTAAATGAGTATCTTTGAGATGTTGAAATTTCAATTGTTTTATCATTAGATCACAGAATCTTTGTCAGTGATTGATTAAATTGATAAGATTGATAAAATAAGTAAATTTCAGTGTTAAAAGTGACTTTGTAAGTCTGTTAACAGCTATGTTGCTTGTAAAAATGTAATCAAAATGAATAAATCTGCAGAATTTAACTTCTCTTATAAAGTGATGATATATGTCAATGTATTTTGTTTTAACATAAAATTCAGAATTCTTAATTAAAGCAATAGCTTTCTGATTGTTCATTTAAATCATAACTGTCTTAAATCTCTTTAATTTTAACTCTTTAAGTAATCTCTTCATTTGAACTGCTTTCTTTGTAGTCTCTGTTAAGATCATGTATTTCACTTTATAAAAAAATAAGATGATGATTTTTTAATATTTTAAACTTCAAAATACTGATTCATTAATCATCTTAAATACATATTCTAATGTAAATCTTTTCAATTTAAGATCTTTCTCTCAGTCTGAGTTCAAATATTCTAGTAATTTGAGTTGTTCACTCAATTTATATTTAAAAACAACATCTAAGATTCTTTACACATATTAAAACATCTGTTTCAGAGTCTTTCAATGTGTGTTGTTAGAATTATGTGCAAATTGATTAAGAGTTAACATCATATATATAATGTTAAGTTACATTTATGTCATAATGTACATAAGAAATTCTATAATCTTTTAATATTAAGTTATTAACTCTGATTCAGCTGTTCTGATAGTCTTTATAAGATAAATCTTAAGTTTTATTGAAGTTATATCTGTCTTAATATTCTATAGATTAAAGTCTTTGAGCATCTCTGTAAAATAAGTTTTCTATAACAGAGTAAGAGTTTATAGAGTTTTATTTTGTGTAATTAACATTTTTAAGTAATGCTTACAGATTTCATAGTCAGTCATTTTGAAATGATTGCTTAATTTAATTTTAAGATCTAGAATTTTGTTCTTATTGAGTTTACATAAAAAAATATCATTAATATAAACAGCAACAATTAAAATTCTCTTTTTAAACACATTATTGTCTGCATAAATTCATGTGTATCTGAGACTGACAAGAAAGTGATGTATTATCTTATATTACAGATAAGATAACTGTTTTAATTTATATAGAACTTTCTTTAATTTATATATCTTATCTTTTTCTTTTTTATATTCAATAAGTTAAATTATATAGACTTCTTCTTTCAAATCATTGTGTAAGAAAGCTGTTTTGATGTTTATTTATTTTAATTTATAGTTGTAAAATGCAGCTATGATAAAGATGACTTTATAAGTTATTAATTTAATAACTATTGCAAAGATCTCTTTATAATTAATTTTAAATCATTGTTTAAATTCTTTAACTATTCATCAAGTCTTATGCTGTAGAATTGAGCTGTTAGATTTTCTTTTGTAACAGTAGACTTATTTGTCTTTTAAAGCTCATCAATTAGATAACAATATCTTTAAAGTTTATGTAAAGTTAATTATTAACAAGTTATACTTATTATTCATTGCTTTCTTTCAGTCTTTTAACTTGTGACTTGCAATTGCTTATTTAAACATTTAAGATTTACTTTTAGAGTCTTTTTTCTTTTTTATGACATCAATGATCACATTAAACACAGTTAAGTAAATTATGATTACTTTAAATTTTAGCTTTATAAAGAGTTATCTTTCTCTTTTAAAGCATTAAGACTCAGCTAATACTGATCTGTTAATTATAAAAGAAATATTTATAACATTTTCTTTCTCTTTCTTTATTTCTTCTAATTGATTTAACAATATCAGTGTTACATCCCGACCGGAGATTCCTCTGGTATAGGGGCTAGGGGTTAGAGCTTGTGATATAAGAGGGTTCCAGACACGTTGGTTTAACCGGTAGCTAGTAGTATGCTAAGTAATGATTGCATTGAACACGATCGTTCCCATAGGGGAAACGATCCTACTATATAGGAAGGGGGTCGACCCTCAAAGGGTCGACTCAACACCTCTAGTGTCGACTCGACGACCAGAGTGTCGACTCAACATCTGCCTCGTCGTCTTATGCTTGGGGCTACGCACAGGGCGCGTAGGTCTCATACCTTTCAGAGTATGGTCATAACACCATCCCCCCCCTTCTTAGGCGCTAGTCCCTTAAGCCTATATATAAGCGAAGGTGTAAGGAAACCTTTCGTCGTCAGTCATGCCTCGAAAACATTCAACATCTTGTGAGCACGATAATCGTCTGCGTGCTGCCAAAGAGATTCTTTTGTACAGCAACCCCTCAGTCATCCCTTGTGTCTATTGTCACTCTCACAGTGTCTCTTGCATCGTGATGGACCCGCACTCCAAGTGTGCTGAGTGTACCCGTCGAGGCCGCCCTTGTGTTGGCGTAACATGGGA
>JAABUY010000315.1_pt1 | contig 91919 bp, 72 predicted proteins | sample 5560271 | NCBI WGS metagenome assembly JAABUY01 (sample SAMN10711886, study PRJNA513374) | rock metagenome | isolation source: Antarctica rocks | place: Antarctica: Victoria Land, University Valley | reverse complement strand
GCTTCAGGCCAAACGAGTGCCGCAACTACATCACCAACTCAGGGTATGCGTCCGAGTAAACAAAAAACGCTCTAAGTATTGGATTCCAAAGGCGAGCCTTTGGCGGATGAGGCAGAGCCTCAACCTTCCTTGCCTGCCTGGCCTTCGCCCGTCACGCCGAGATGGCGGCGAAGTCGTTGGCGAGGTAGCGCTGCCGGGTCGCCGTCCGGCTCAGCTTCCCCGACGAGGTGTACGGCAGGCTTCCCGGCGCCAGCAGCACCACGCGCCCGTCCAGCCCGTGCTGGCTGCGTACCGCGCCGCTGACCTCGTCGACCAGCCGCCGGCTTGCCGCCGCGTCGCCGACGCCGCGCGCCTCGACCGCCAGGATCAGCACCTCGCGCCCGTCCTCCTCGACCGAGAACGCGGCGACGTTGCCCGTGCGCACCTCGGGGATCGACCGCTCCACGGTCCATTCCAGGTCCTGCGGCCAGATGTTGCGGCCGTTGATGATGATGAGGTCCTTGGCGCGCCCGGTGACCACCAGCGTCTCGCCCAGGCGGTAGCCCAGGTCGCCGGTGTCGAGCCAGCCGTCCGCCGACAGCACCGCGTCGGTCTCCTCCGGCCGCCCGTCGTAGCCCTGCATCAGGCTGACCCCGCGCGCGAAGATCCGCCCGACCCGGCGCGCGCCCAGCACCGCGCCGTCCAGGCCGCGGATCTCGATCTCGTGGCCCGGCAGCGCGGTGCCGCACAGCACCACCGTGCGCGTCCGCGCCGACTCGCCGGGCGCCACCGCGACGCCTTCCTGCTCCAGCCGGTCGAGGTCCACCGTATCCGTCTCCACCCCGCGCCCGGCGGGGGCGAAGCTGATCGCCAGCGTCGCCTCCGCCATGCCGTAGCTCGGCAGGAAGGCGTCGGCGTCGAACCCGCACCCGGCGAAGGCGTCGGCGAAGCTGGCCAGCGCCGCCGGGCGGATCATGTCGCCGCCGATCCCCGCCACCCGCCACGGCGACAGGTCCAGCTCGCCCGTCGCCATCGAGCGCTCGCGCCGCGTGCACAGGTCGTAGCCGAAGCTGGGGCTGTAGGAGATCGTCCCCCTGCCCTGCGACATCAGCGACAGCCAGAGCTGCGGCCGGCGCGCGAAATCCTGCGTCGCCAGCAGGTCCACCGAGATCTGCCCCGCCAGCGGGCTGAGCAGGAACCCCACCAGCCCCATGTCGTGCGACAGCGGCAGCCAGGAGACGGCGCGGTCGCCCGGCCGCACCTGCAGGCCGTGGCTCAGGATCGCGGTGGCGTTGGCCATCAGCGCCTTCTGCTGCACCACGACGCCGAGCGGGAAGCGCGTGCTCCCCGAGGAGAACTGCAGATAGGCCGTGTCGTCGGGCCCCACCTGCGGCAGCTCGGCGTCCGACAGCGGCGCCTCGGACAGCGCCGCCACCGTGCTGCACACGCGCAGCCCCAGCTCGGCGGCGAGCGGCGAAAGCCAGCCGATCAGCGACTCCGGCGCGAACAGGGCGGTGGCGCGCGCCTCCTGCACCAGGCGCCTCACGTGCGCCGTGTATGCCTCTCGCCCGCCGAACGCGAACGGCACCGGCAGCGGCGCCGGGATCAGCCCCGCGTACTGGCAGGCGCACAGCACGCGGGCGAAATCCGGGTGCGTCTCGGCGATGATCGCGACGCGCCCCCCCGGCCGCAGGCCCAGCCCGAGCATCCTGCGCGCCAGCACCAGCGCCTCGTCGCGCAGCACCCGATACGGCAGCGCCGTCGTCAGCTCGCCGCGCACCGAGTAGAAGTTCAGCCCGCTCTCGCCCTGCGCCGCGTAGTCCAGCGCCTCCGGCAGGCTGGCGAACCCGCCCCTGCGCTGCGCCTGCCCGCTCAGGGTCGGGGTGGGCCCGTCCGCCGGGCCGCGGGCCTCCCCGGCGCTGGTCGACGCGCCAGCGCCCGGGGCGGGGTGGGGGGACGCGGGGCGGGAGGAAGCGGGGTGCGCCTCTGCCAGGGACGGCAGGACAATGCGCCCGCCTCGGGCATCCAGGGGGGCGTTCATGCAGCCAGCCTCTTCTCGTAGACGCGGTAGGTCTTGTAGGCGTGGCCGCCGACCGCCTCGGCCAGGTGGCGCATGGGGAGGTTGTTCTCCAGCACCCACGACATCTCCACGGAGCGGATGCCGCAGGCCAGCGCCTCGCGCCGCAACGCCTCGACCACATGCAGCGGCAGCAGCCCGCCCAGCAGGCTGCCCTCGAACCGCCGCCGCACGCCCATCAGCGGCACCCGCGCCGTGCGGATGCCCGCGACCTTGAGCCGCCACAGCAGCTTCGCCCAGCCGAACGGCGCTAGGCGCCCGCCCAGGTCGGCGATCGCCGCGTTCAGGTTCGGCAGGCACAGCCCGAACGCCGCCGGCTCGCCGTCCACCTCGGCGAACCACACCAGGCGCTCGACCAGCAGCGGCTTCAGCGCCGTGGCCATGTGGTCGACCTCGGCGGGCGTGAGCGGCACGAATCCCCAGTGCCCGTCCCAGCCGTCGTTGAAGATCGCGACGATCGCCGCGACGTCGCGCTTGATGTCGGTGCGGCGCATCGGGCGCAGGGCGACGTTGGACGGCAGGCCGCGCGCCACCATCGCCGCCGCCGCGGGCGGCAGGGCGGCCGTCGTGTCGCACAGATAGGCATACAGGTCGCGCACCTTGGCGTAGCCCAGGGCGCGCAGCCGGGCGTCCGCGTAGGGCGGATCGTGCGGCATCATCAGCATCGGCGGCGTGTCGAAGCCCTCGACCAGCAGCCCGCTCTCCTCGTTGATCGACAGGCTGAACGGGCCCTGCACGCACGACAGGCCTCGCGCGGCCAGCCAGCCCTCCGCCGTGGCCAGCAGGCCAGCGAACACCGCGGGATCGTCCACCGCCGCCAGCATCCCGAAATGCCCGATGGGGCCGTCCTGCCCCGGCCTGGCCAGCCGGTCGTGCTGCGCGCTGATGCGGCCGACCTCCTCCTGCCCGCGCCGGGCGATCCAGAACGCCGCCTCCGCGTGCTCGAAGAACGGGTTGCGGCCCGGGGTGAGCGCGTCCCTGCGCTCCGAACGCAGCGGCGGCACGTAATGGGGATCACTGCGGTACAGGCGTTCCGGCAGCCGGATGAAGCGTCCCAGGTCGGCACGGCTGCGGACGGGCACGATCTCGATGTCGCCCGCCTTGACGTCCTTCACCCTGACGTTCCTCGCCTCGACGTCCCCGGCCAGCGCGGCCGGAGCGCTCACGTGGCCTTGCCGGCGGGCGGCGGGCGGTCGCGCGGCGGCCCGCCCGACAGCTTGGCCACCCAGGGGAAGCGCACCGCCTCGGCCGCGTCGTAGCCGAGGTTGAACACGTGCGGCGAGCGCGGCCGGCCGCGCGGCGAGGCGCGATACGTCCCGAACAGCCGGTCCGGCGCGAACGAGGTGATGCCGAAATTGCCGCCCTCGTCGTGGAAGTGGTGCGCGAGGTGCAGCTCCTTCGCCCGGCGCAGCAGGCGCGAGCGCGGCCGGAAGGCGAGGTGCTGCATGCAGTGGCAGAACTCGTAGCCGCAGGTGATCAGGAAGCCCGCACACACCGCCGCCGCCGCCCCGGCCGCGCCGCCGCCGACGAGCCAGCCCAGCGGCACCAGCAGCACCAGGATCGTCGGCACCGTGTTCAGCGGCGAGCCGAACAGCACGTCCATGCGGTGCGGGTCCTGGTGATGGTCGAAGTGGATTCGCTTCCACAGCGGCGCCGTCCAGCGCGAGCGGTACAGCAGCCGGCTGTGCAGCACGAAGCGGTGTAGCCCGTACCACGCCAGTGGGTACGCCAGCAGCGTCGCCGCCACGGCGAGCAGCGGCCGCCAGCCGGTCGCGGCGCGCACGGCACAGGCCAGGCTGGCAAGGGCGAGGGCGAGATAGACGTGAACCGCCGGGTGGCTGCCGTAGGCCACGAACAGATCGCGCAGCGTCATCCGACCGAGGTCGAAGCTGCGCCCGTATTTCCGCCAGCGGGTGTACATCGCGCCCTCCCAGAGCCCGTTGATTGCCTCCGGCGGAGAAGCGCTGTCAAGGCGGCGACCGGACCAGGCCGCCGGGCCGCCTGTCCTGGAGTTGCCCTGACCGGTCATGATTCGGGATGCACGGGTAACCATGGGGCGGTTCGAAGAGCACGGGAAGCAAGAAAGATTGAGGCTCTGCCTCAAACTCCGCCAAAGGCTCGCCTTTGGAAACCATTTGCTTCAGTAGATCGGTGTCCAGAGGCCTTGGCCTTTGGCGGGTCTGGGCGGAGCTGCCCAAAGGTTCCGATGGCCCGCTTGGGCCATTGGAATCGGCAGCGGAGGGGGAGCCCAGCCTTGCTTCCTGCCTGGTCGCCGCGCCGTGGATCGGCCCTGCGCCCTTGCCCGGCACTTGGACGAGGCCGCCGCGCCCGTGCTCCACTGCGCGCGAGACGACACGGAGACGTTCGACTGGCCCACCCATCCGAGTCCCGTCGCGCGCACCGCGCCTGCCGCCGCCTGTGCGCCGCCGCCGTGCTGGTGGCGCTGGCTGTCGCCCCTTGCCACGCCGCGGACGAGACCGCCGCAGCCTGCGCGCCAGGCGACGAGGCGACCGGCAGGCCCCGCCTCCTGGTCACCGTGACGGGCGCGAAGCCGGTCGTGGGCAACGTCACCGTCACGCTCTACGGCGCCAATCCGGCCGCGTTCCTGGCGCACCGCGGGAGCATCGCGCTCACGCGCGTGGCCCTGGCGTCCAGCCAGGCGGAAGCCTGCTTCACCCTGTCGGCGCCGGGCGCCTATGCGGTCGCCGTGTACCACGACGCCAACGACAACCACCACTTCGACCGCACCCTGCTCGGCCTGCCGGCGGAGGGCTACGGCTTCTCCAACAACGTGGTGCCGCTGCTGCTGCCCTCGTTCGCGTCGGCGCGAATCGCCGTGCCGCCGGGCGAGACCCGGATCGCCATCCGCCTGATCTACTGAGCCGGCAGGAAGCTAAGGTTGAGGCTCTGCCTCAAACTCCGCCAAAGGCAGGCCTTTGGAATCCACCACTTAAGCAAAGCCGGTCCAGGGGCGGCTCGCCCCTGGCGGGTCCGGGCGTAGCTGCCAAAGGTTCCGACGATCCGCTTGGATCGTAGGGAATGGCAGCGGAGGGAGAGCCCGGCCTTGCTTCCTGCCTGGCTACTGCGCCGCCGGCGGGTAGTGCCGCAGGGCGCCCGGCACGACCTCCATCTCCGTGCCGGCGGCGACGATGATCCCGATCGCCTGCTCGATCTGCGCGCGGCTGTGCACGGCGCTGACGCTGGTGCGCAGCAGCGACTGCCCGCCCGGTGTCGCGGGCGGCAGGGCGAGGTTCACGTACAGCCCCAGGTCCAGCAGCCGGTTCCACATCGCCGCCGCCGTGCCGGGGTCGGGCAGCCGCACGGCCACGATCGGGCTCGCGGTTGGCCCGAGCGAGAACCCGGCGTCAGCGAGCCCCGCGTGCAGCCGCGCCGCGTTCGACGCCAGGCTGTCCCGCAGCTCCGGGCGCGCCTCGAGCTGCACGAGCGCCTGCGACACGCCGGCGACGACCGAGGACGGCAGCGACGCGCTGAACATGTAGGAGCGCGACGCCAGCCGCAGCAGGGCGAAGTCCTCCAGGTCGGAGGCGCAGAACCCGCCGACGCCGCCCAGGCTCTTGCTGAAGGTGCCGACGACGAAGTCGACGTCGGCCTCCACCCCGGCCGCTTCGGCGAGCCCTCGGCCCTGCGCGCCCAGCACGCCGAGAGAGTGCGCCTCGTCGACCAGCAGGTGGGCGCCGGTCTCGCGCTTGACGGCGGCGAACTCGCGCAAGGGGGCGACGTCGCCCAGCATGCTGTAGATGCCCTCGGCCACGATCAGCTTCTCTCCGGGCTCCGAGGCGAGCAGGCGCAGGCGGCGGTGCAGGTCGTCGGCGTCGTTGTGGCGGAAGCGCGTGACGCGCGCGCCGCTCAGCTTGGCGCCGTCGTAGATGCTGGCGTGGCTGTCCGCGTCGAGCAGCAGGTGGTCCTCGCGCCCGCACAGGCCCGACAGGGTGCCGAGGTTGGCCTGGTAGCCGGTGGTGAACACCATCGCGTCGGCACGGCCCAGGAAGCGGGCGATCTGGCCCTCCAGCGCGGTGTGGCCGGCGTAGGTGCCGTTGGCGATGCGCGATCCGGTGGTGCCGGTGCCCTCGCGTTGCAGCGCGGTCGCGGCCGCCTCGACGCAGGCCGGGTCGAAGGTCAGGCCCAGGTAGTTGTTGGTGCCGAACAGCAGGATGTCACGGTTGCCCAGGCGGGCCTGGGTGGGCGAGACGATCTCGTCGAACACGATGCTGAACGGGTTGCGGCGCTGCCCGCCGAGCTGCGCGAACGCCTGCTTCAGGCCCTGGTACTTCGCGAGCATGGGCCTAGCTCCGCGCCGGGACGGCCGGCGCGCCGAGCACGCCGGCGAGGTCGCCGATGGTGTGGATCTCTGCCAGCGAGTCGAGCGGCACGATCGTGTCGAACCTGGTCTCCAGCGCCATGATGAAGTCCATCACCGCCAGCGAATCCAGCCGCAGGTCGCGCACGATGTTGGTGTCGGCATCGATCGTCCTGCTGACGTCCGCGGGGATGGCGTCCAGCGAGCGGACGACCTCCTGGATCCGGGTGATGATCTCGGCCTCGGACTCTCTCAACACGCACCTCCGTCGCCTGGCTGCCGGCGTGGCGAGGCATGTGGGTGCGGCGCGGCCATGTTCGACTCCGGGGCAGGCGAGGCCAGCGGTTATGCTGCGCGCGACACGATGCGGCAAGTTCGCGATCCAGGGCTGTCGCATGGTGCCGACGGCTCCAGGCGTCGGCCAAGCAGGAAGCAAGGCCAGGGCTCTGCCCTGGACCCGCCAGGGCGAGCCGCCCTGGACCGGCTTTCTTGAGTAGTGGATTCCGAAGGCCTGCCTTTGGCGGAGTTTGAGGCAGAGCCTCAACCTTGCCTACCCGCTCACGAACGCGCCCGCCCTTGCCAGCCCGGCGGCTTTGCGCCACCAACCGCGGCCACACAGCCGGGACCCCTGCATGAGCCTCCTCCAGGCGCTCGCGATCGCCGTGCTGCAAGGCGCCACCGAGCTGTTCCCCGTCAGCAGTCTCGGCCACGCCGTGCTGCTGCCCGCCCTGCTCGGCTGGGGCCTGGACCAGGGCGGCGAGGCGTTCCTGCCGTTCCTGGTCATGCTCCACGTCGGCACCGCGCTCGCCCTGCTGGCGTATTTCTGGCGCGACTGGTGGGCGCTGGCGTCCGGCGTGCTCGGCCTCGGCACCGCCCACGCCAACGCGGAGAGCCGCCGCGTGCTCGGCCTCATCGTGGTCGCCACCATTCCGGCGGCGATCGTGGGGGCGGTGCTGGAGCACCAGCTCCGCCGCCTGTTCGGCACGCCCACGGTCGTCGCCGCGGCGCTGGCGGCCAACGGCGCGCTGCTGCTGCTCGCCGAGCGCGTCCGCGGCTGGGCCGGCGCCGCACCGCCGGAACGTCCGCTCTCCGCCCTGCGCCCGCTCGACGCCGTGGCGATCGGCCTGTGGCAGTGCCTGGCGCTGGTGCCCGGCTTCTCGCGCTCCGGCGCCACCATCGCCGGCGCCCTGCTGCGCGGCCTCCACGCCGAGGGCGCCGCGCACTTCTCCTTCCTGATCGCCACCCCGATCATCCTCGGCGCCACCGTGCTGGAGGTGCCCAAGCTGCTGCGCGCCGACATGCCCCTCGGCACCCTCCAGCTCAGCGTGCTCGCAGCCGTCGCCGCCGGAGTCACCGCATGGCTCAGCACGGCGTTCCTGATGCGCTGGTTCCGCGACCACGACCGCTGGGGACTCGACCCGTTCGCATGGTACTGCATCGCCGCAGGACTGGGCAGCCTCGCGTGGTTCGTGTTCGCCTGAGCCGGAAGAAAGCAAGGTTGAGGCTCTGCCTCAAACTCCGCCAAAGGCAGGCCTTTGGAATCCAGTACTTCAGTAAGGCCGGTCCAGGGGCGGCTCGCCCCTGCCTTGAAGCAGGGGCGGGTCTGGGCGGAGCTGCCCAAAGGTTCCGACGACTCGCTTGGGCCGCTGGAATGGGCAGCGGAGGGAGAGCCCGGCCTTGCCTGCTTCCAGGAGCCTCGATGACCCGCCCCCTGCTGCTCGCCGCCCTGCTGCTGCTCGCCGCGGCCGGGCCCGCCCCCCTGCCGCCCGCCGCCCGGCCGCTGTCGCGCCTCGATCTCCCCTGGTGGTCCGCCCGCCTCGCCGAAAAAGCGCGCGCGCTGCGCGGCGGCCCGGTCGACCTGGTCTGGTACGGCGACAGCATCACCCAGGACTGGGAGCAGGCGGGCCCGGAGCCGTGGCGCGACTTCGCCCCCATCTGGCAGCGCTTCTACGGCGACCGCCACGCGATCGACCTCGGCTTCAAGGGCGACACCACCAGCCACCTGCTCTGGCGCATCGAGCACGGCGAGGCCGACGGCATCTCGCCGCGCGCCGCCGTGGTGCTGATCGGCGCCAACAACTTCGGCAAGCTGCACTGGTCGGCGGGCGACACCCTGCTCGGCATCGACGCCATCGTGGCCGCCCTGCACGCGCACCTGCCGCGCACCCGCCTGATCCTGCTCGGCGTGCTGCCGAGCATCCGCTCCGCCTGGGTGGACGCCAGCACGGCGACGCTGAACGCTGCCCTGGCCACGCGCTACGCCTCCGACCCGATGGTGGCGTACGTCGACGTGGGCAGCGCGGTGGAGCAGGGCGGACGAGCGGACCCCGCCGCCTTCCTCGACGGCCAGCTCAGGCCGCCGGACCCGCCGCTGCACCCGTCCGCGCAGTCGCAGGCACGGATCGCGGCGCTGATCGAGCCGGCGGTGGCGCAGGCGATGGGGGACGGCTTGCACCGCTAGATAGGTAAGCAAGGTTGAGGCTCTGCCTCATCCGCCAAAGGCTCGCCTTTGGAATCAAATACTTAAGTAAAGCCGGTCCAGGGGGGCTTTCCCTCTGGCGGGTCTGGGCGTAGCTGCCAAAGGTTCCAACGATCCTCTTGGATTGTTGGAATGGCAGCGGAGGGAGAGCCCAGCCTTGCTTGCTTTGCGCCCCTTCGGATCGTCGGCGCCTACTCCGCCATCGCCGGGCTGCGCTGGCGGGCCAAGGCCGCCGCGACCTGCCGCACCACGCCGCCCCAGTCTCCTGCCCGCTGCTGCCGGAACAGGCGCACGGACGGGTACCAGGGCGAGTCCGGGCGGTCGCGCATCCAGCGCCAGTCGCAGGCGTGCGGCAGCATGACCCAGGTCGGCACGCCCAGGCCCCCGGCGAGGTGGGCGACCGAGGTGTCCACTGTGACCAGCAGGTCGAGGTTGGCGAGCACGGCGGCGGTGTCCGCGTAGCTGGCCAGAGCGCCGCCAAGCTCCGGGATGCCATGCGACGCCAGCTCGCCGGCGCGCGGGCCGACCTGCACACCGACCAGGTCGACGGCGCACGATGCGGCCAGGACGGCGACGGCATCGGGCGGCATGGAGCGGCGGCGGTCGTTGGAATGCGCGGGGTTGCCCGCCCAGGCCAGGCCGACGCGGCGGCCAGGCGGCAGGCGGCGACGCCAGGACGCGGCGAGCGCCGGGCGCGCGTGCAGATAGGGCGAGGGTCCTGGGATCGTGTCGAGCCTGGTGGCGAACAGGCCCGGCAGGCTCATCTGGTCCGCCCACACGTCGTAGGCGGGCAGCGGGCCGTCGCCGAGCACGGCCACGCCGTCGAGCTGGCGCAGCAGGGGGCGCAGCGGCGCTGCGCAGCGCAGCGACACTTGCGCGCCGCGCGCCGCCAGCAGCGGCAGGTAGCGCGCGAGCATGATCGCGTCGCCGAACCCCTGCTCGGCGAGCACGAGGATATGGCGGCCGTCGAGCGGCTCGCCCTGCCAGTGCGGGCCGGGCAGCGCCACGAAGCCGTGCGGGAAGCGGCGCTTGCGCCACTCGTAGCGCGCCCAGCCCTCCTCGAAGCGGCCGGCGAGCAGGCAGGCGACGCCCTGGTTCCAGTGCGCGGCGGCGAGGTCGGGGCTCAGGTCGATGGCGTGCTGGCAGGCGGCGATGGCCTCGGTCGTGGCGCCGCGCTCGCCGAGCACGTGGCCGAGGCTGACGTGCGCCTCCACCAGCGCCGGGTCGAGGCGGACCGCCTCGCGCAGCGCGGCCTCCGCGGCCTCCGGGCGGTCGAGGTCGGCCAGCGCGTTGCCGAGGTTGGCGTGGGCCGAGGCGTGCGACGGGTCGGCGCCCACCGCGAGCGAGAGGGCCTGCGCCGCCGCTGCGTGCTGCGCCAGGGCGTTGAGCGCGGAGCCGTGCAGGAAATGCGCCTCGGCGCGCACGGCCGACGGCAGCGCGGCGTCGGCCAGCAGCGGCGCCACCGCGGCCGCGACCTCGCCGGGGCGGCCGTCGGCGCGCAGGGCGCGGCACAGCGCCAGCACCTGGCCGGAATGGCCGGGGCGCAGGGCGTCGGCACGGGCCAGCAGCGACGCGGCCTCCCCGGCGCGGCCGGTGGACAGCGTCAGCAGCCCGAGCAGGAACAGCGCGGGCGCGCAGCCCGGGTCGAGGTCGAGCAGCGTGCGGTAGGCGGCCTCGGCCTCGGCGAGGCGGCCGGCGCGCTGCTGCGCGATCGCGGCGAGGAGGGAGTCGGTGGGGTTCATCGGCGCAGCATGAACGGCGGAGGTTAACCGGAGGCGAAGGCAAGGCCAGGGCTCTGCCCCATGCTTGAAGGCGGGGACCCGCTGGGGGCAGACGCCCCCAGACCCGCACACATAGGGGGATGTGCCGCCGGCCCAGTGCGGGTTTCCAAAGGCGAGCCTTTGGCGGAGTTTGAGGCAGAGCCTCAACCTTGCTTCCCGTGTGGCCGCAGGCCGTCCCGCTTGACGCCGCCCGCCGCGCGGTTCCAAGACCGGGCATCATGCATCTCATCGAAAGCCTGCGTATGGTCATGGCGCCGCCGCACCCGGCGGGCCGTCCGTTCATCGCCGCGAGCGCGCTGCTGACGCTGCTCGGGCTCGTGCTGTGCCCCTGGCACCCGGCGCTCGGCGGGGTGCTGCTCGGGCTGGGCGTCGTGCTGCTGCTGTTCTGCCTGTACTTCTTCCGCGACCCCGAGCGCTTCGCGCCGCAGCGCCCCGGCCTCGTGGTGGCCCCTGCCGACGGCCGCGTGGTGGTGGTCGGGCCCGCGGTGCCGCCCGCGGAGCTGGGCCTGGGCGAGGCGCCGCGCGTGCGGGTCGGCATCTTCCTCTCCGTGCTCAACGTCCACGTGAACCGGGTGCCGGTGGACGCCGTGGTCACGCGCATCGCCTACCGCCATGGCAAGTACCTCAACGCCAGCCTCGACAAGGCGAGCGAGCACAACGAGCGCAACGCCCTGGCACTCCGGCTGGAGGACGGGCGGACGATGGCGGTGGTGCAGATCGCGGGGCTGATCGCGCGCCGCATCCTGTGCGGGGTGCGCGAGGGCGAGGCGGTGCACGCCGGCGCGCGGTTCGGCATCATCCGCTTCGGCAGCCGCACCGATCTGTATCTGCCGCCCGGCGTGGCCGCGCTGGTCGCGGTCGGGCAGACGATGGTGGGCGGCGAGACGGTGATCGCGGCGCTCGACCCCGTCGCCGGCGGCAGGGGGGCTGCGCTGGCGGCGGCGCCGGGCGTGCCTGCCGCGTCGACGTCGCCGGTGGCGGAGGTGCTGGACGCATCGGACCTGCTGGCGTGAGCCGCGGCGTGCCGGACGCGGCGGGTCCCGCCTTTCCGGCGGTGCCGCCGCTGACGGAGGCCGCGGGCGACTTGGCGGCGGGCGACCGGGCGGCAGGCGGCGGAGCGGCAGGCGATGGGGCGGCGGGCACGCCGGCATGGGAGGGCGCGGGGCTGCGGCGGCGGCGCAGGCGGCGCAGGCCGCGCTTCAAGGGCCCGTCGTTCAACCGCATGATCCCGAACCTGATGACGATGCTCGGGCTGTGCGCCGGGCTGACCGGGATGCGCTTCGCGCTCGACGGGCGGTTCGCGGCGGCGGCGGCGGCGCTGCTGGTGGCGGCGTGCATCGACGGGCTCGACGGGCGGCTGGCGCGGCTGCTCAAGGCGACGTCGCGCTTCGGCGCGGAGTTCGACAGCCTGGCCGACTTCCTGTGCTTCGGCGTGGCGCCGGCGTTCATCCTCTACCTGTGGTCGCTGCGCAGCGTGGGCTCCTACGGGTTCGTGCCCTGCCTGATCTTCGCGGTGTGCATGGCGCTGCGGCTCGCGCGGTTCAACGCGCAGCTCAACGACGGGCCGGCGCCGGCGTACGCCTACAACTTCTTCACCGGCGTCCCGGCCCCGGCGGGCGCGGGGCTGGCGCTGTTCCCGATGTTCCTCGGGCTGGAGGCGGAGCAGCAGGGCTGGGACCGGGTGTGGGGGTTCGCGCATTTCCCGCTGCTCTGCGCGGTGGTGCTGGTGGGGGTGGCGATGCTGCTGGTCTCCACGCTGCCGGTGTGGAGCTTCAAGAACTTCAAGGTGCCGTCGTACTACGTGCTGCCGCTGCTGCTCGGCACCGGGGTGTTCGCGGCGGTGCTGGTGGCCGACCCGTGGGCGGCGCTGGCGGCGCTGGGCGTGGTCTACGTGGGCATGCTGCCGTTCAGCGTGCGCTCGTTCCGCAGGCTGCGGCACGACGCGGAACGCGACGACGGGGAGTAGGGCGGCGCTGCCTGGCGCCTGCGGTCAGGCAAGCAAGGTTGAGGCTCTGCCTCAAACTCCGCCAAAGGCTCGCCTTTGGAATCCACTTGTCTCAGTAAATCGGTTTCCAAAGGCCTTGGCCTTTGGCGGGTCTGGGCGGAGCCCAGCCTTGCTTGCCGCCTCGCTGCCGCCGCGCGCCCTTTTCGCGGCCCTGAGCTTCGCGGTTCCGGTCCGGGCTGGATTGCTGTAGCCAGATGGCCATGCCCTCGGACCTTCCCAGCCGCTTCCGGCGTCCCTCCGCGGTGGCGGTCATCGTGGCCCTGCTGCTGCTCGTGGTGGCGCTGGGGGTCGGCATGGTGGCGCTGCGCCTCACGCGCTCCGCCCCTGTGGCAGGCCGCGAGGCCAGCGTGCCCGAGCCCGCCGCGGCCCCGGTGCTGTCCGGCCGCGACCAGGCGCGCGAGGACGCCGGCGCGTCCCCTCTGCCCGTGGCGCCGGCCGCCCCGGCGCACGCGGCGCCCTCCTTCGACGTGGTGCGGGTCGGCCCGGGCGGCGACGCGGTGCTGGCCGGCCGCGCGGCGCCGGGCGACGAGGTCACGGTGCAGGACGGCGCCACGGTGCTGGGCCGGGTCACGGCGGACGAGCGGGGCGAGTGGGTGCTGACGCCAAGCCGCCCGCTCGCCCCGGGCGGGCGGGAGCTGACGCTGAGCGCGCGCGATCCCAAGGCGCCGGGCGCGCCGGAGGTGCTGGGCAGCGGCCCGGTGCTGCTGGCGGTGCCGGACGCGCACGCCGGCACGCCGGCGCTGGCGATGCTGGCGCCGACCGACGCGGCGCCGCGCGTGCTGCAGGCGCCGGGAGCCGCGCAGGCCGGGCCGCTGGGCCTGGACACGGTGGACTACGACGACGGGAGCCACATCCGCTTCGCCGGGCACGCGGCGGCCGGCGCCACGGTGCGGCTGTACGCGGACAACCGCGCGATGGGCGACGCGGCGGCGGACGCGCAGGGGCGCTGGAGCCTGACGCCGCCCTCGCTGTCGGCCGGGCTGCACCAGCTCCGCGTCGACCAGCTCGCGGTCGGCCGGGACGGGCGGGCGGGCGCGGTGGTGGCGCGGGTGGAGCTGCCGTTCCGCAAGGTGCTGCTGCCGCGCGGCTCGGTCGCGAGGGGCCAGGTGGTGGTGCAGCCGGGCGAGAACCTGTGGCGCATGGCGCGTGCGGCCTACGGCGACGGGTTGCGCTACACGGTGATCCTGCGCGCCAACCGCGGGCAGATCCGCGACCCCGCGCTGATCTACCCGGGGCAGGCGTTCACGGTGCCGACGCTGGCGGCAGGGCGGCCGTAGCGGCGGCGGCGCACAGGAAGCCAGCGAGGTTGAGGCTCTGCCTCAAACTCTGCCAAAGGCTCGCCTTTGGTATCCACTCCTCGAGTCAAGCCGGTCCAGGGGCGGCTCGTCCCCGCCTCGAAGCAGGGGCGGGTCCCGGCGAGCTGCCCAAAGGTTCCGACGATCCGCTTGGATCGTAGGTAATGGCAGCGGAGGGAGAGCCCAGCCTTGGCTTTCTTACCGCCCCACTTCCCGGACGCTCCGCCAGCGGTTCGCGTCCAGGCGGACTTGCGCCGGCGGTGCGGGCGGGTGATCCAGGAGCGTGGTGGGGAGAACGATGGTGCGCAAGTGGGTTGGCGGCGCGGTGGCGGTGGCCTTGGTGGCGATGGCGGGCACCGGCTGGCTCGTGGTGCAGCGGCAGGCGCGCGTGGTTCTGGAGCAGGGGGTGGCGCAGTTCCGCGAGCGCCTCGGGCCGGGCACGCAGTTCAGCTACGTCTCCGCCACGCCGAGCGTGCTGCACCGCGACGCCCGGTTTGCGGGCGTACGGATCGCGGGTCGGGACAGCACCGTGACCGCGGACACGGTGGTGACGGGGTGCGACGCCGCCTCGGTGTGCAGCGGCACGGCGGACGGGGTGCGCCTGGACGCGAAGGGCGGGGGTGGGGTGGGGTGGACCATCGATCACGTCGGCTGGACCAACCTTGCGGCTCCGTCCGGGTCCGGGTCCCTCGACTCGCCCGGCGCCGCGCTCGATCTCGCCCTGGGCACCCGGTTCGACGCGGCCGAGATACGCGGGGTGCGCATGACCGGCGGCCCCGGCGAGATGACCATCGCCGCGGTCGGGATGACGGGCTACGGGACCGGGCGGCGCGGGCAGGGCACGCTCGACGCCATGGCGGTGTCGATACCGGACCCGACGCTGGCGGCGGGAACAGCGACAGGCGCGGGGCCGGGGCCGACGGAAGGATCGGGGGCGCAGGGGGCGATCCGGCTCCGCGTGGGACACTCGGTGTACGACGGGATGGACGTCGCGGCCATCGTCGCCGCCCTGCGGGCGGGCGCGGCGATGCCGCCGGTGCAGCAGGGGCAGCAGACGCAGGAGGTGACGGACCTGGACGTCGCGCGCGGCGAGGCGGTGCTTCTGCACGTCAGGCGCCTCGCCAGCGTCGGCGACACGCTGGCGTCCGGGGCGGTGCACGGGGTGCTGGATGCGACGGACATGCGGTTCGGCGACACGGAGCCATCGCTGCACAGGTTTGGCTACGAGCGGTTCGCCGGCGACCTGCACCTGGACGGGACGTTCGACCGGGCGACCGGCGAGCTGGCGATCGGGATGCTGCGCGTCGCGGGGCCGGGCATGGGGCAGGCCTCGCTCTCTGGCGGGTTCGGCCATGTCCCGTTGGTCGGCGCGACCGTGGCGGCGCCGGATCCTGCCGCGATGCTCGGGCTCACGCTGCGCGGGCTCGACCTGGTGCTGGTCGACGGCGGGCTGATGCAGCACGTGCTGGACGAGAAGGCGAAGGAGTCGGGGACGGATGCTGGGCGGTTGCGCGACACGGTGGCGCAGCAGATCGGCGCCATGCCGATGTCGTCGGACGCCGGGAAGTCGGTGCGTGCGGCGCTGGCCGCGTTCGTGCGCGCGCCCGGCACGCTGACGCTGGGCGCCCACCCGGCGACGCCGCTCACGGTCGCGGACATGGCGCAGCTCGCGGGCGGGCCGGACGCGGTGATCGGGTCGCTGAACCTGACTGCCGCGGCGAAATGACGCGCATGGCCCCTGGAAGCGGCCGGCGAAGCAAGCAAGGTTGAGGCCCCTCCTTCAAGCATGGGCCTCAAACTCCGCCAAAGGCTCGCCTTTGGCATCCATTACTTAAGGAAAGTCGGTCCAGGGGGGCTCTCCCTGGCGGGTCCCCGCTTCCAAGCAGTGGGGCAGAGCCCTGGCCTTGCCTGCTGCTTCCCGGCGAACAGGCCTTCTCCGGCATGGTTGACCTGCCCCTTCGGCGTGGGTCCGCCCCTCGCAATTTCGCGATGTGCGGGCCACTACACAGATGTCCTGTCTTCGAGGCCCGACCGATGCATCCCTTCCACGACCACGCCCGGCGCACCCTGGCCGACATCCACGCCCAGGGCCGATACCGCCGCTTCGCCCCGCTGCTCAAGCAGACCGGGCGCTTCCCGGTCTACGTCATGGAGGGCGCCGGCGAGGCGCGCGAGGTCACGGTGTGGTCGTCCAACGACTACCTCGGCATGGGCACCGACCCGCTGGTGATCGGCGCGGCGCGCGAGGCGCTCGACGCCATGGGCGTGGGCGCCGGCGGCACCCGCAACATCGCCGGCAGCACGCCGATCCACGCGGCGCTGGAGGCGGAGCTGGCCGCGCTGCACGGCAAGCAGGCGGGGCTGCTGTTCGTCTCCGGCTACGTGTCCAACCAGGCGAGCCTGGGCACGCTGCTGGCACCGCTGCCGGGCCAGCCGGGCTGGCACGTGTTCTCCGACGCCAAGAACCATGCCTCGATGATCGTGGGCATCAAGTCCGCGCGCGGCGCCACGGTGCACGTCTGGGCGCACAACGACCTCGCCGACCTGGAAGCCAAGCTGCGGGCCGCGCCCGCCGACGCGCCGAAGCTGATCGCGTTCGAGAGCGTGTACTCGATGGACGCCGACATCGCGCCGGTGGGCGCGATCTGCGACCTCGCGGAGCGCTACGGCGCGATGACCTACCTCGACGAGGTGCACGCGGTGGGCATGTACGGCGCGCACGGCGGCGGCGTGTCCGAGCGCGACGGCGTGGCGCACCGCGTCGACGTCATCGAGGGCACGCTGGCCAAGGCGTTCGGCTGCCACGGCGGCTACATCACCGGCGACGCCGAGCTGGTGGACTACATCCGCTCCACCGCGTCGGGGTTCATCTTCACCACGTCGACGCCCCCCTCGATCGCGGCGGCGGCGCTGGCCAGCGTGCGCCACCTCAGGCACGACCCCGCGCGCCGCGCCAGGCTGTTCGAGCGCGTGGCCGCGCTGACCGCGCGGCTGAAGGCGGCGGGCCTGCCGATCATGCCGTCGCAGAGCCACATCGTGCCGATCTTCGTCGGCGAGGCGGCGCTGTGCCGCGAGGTCAGCCGCCGGCTGCTCGACGAGTTCGCGATCTACGCGACCCCGATCAACTACCCGACGGTGCCGGTGGGCGCGGAGCGGCTGCGCCTCACGCCGACGCCGTTCCACACCGACGCGATGATGGACGCGCTGGTCGACGCGCTGCGCGCGGTGCTGGGCAGGGAGCGGCGGCAGGCGGCCTGAGCAGGAAGCAAGGCCAGGGCTCTGCCCGGACCCGCTCCCGCTTCAAGGCGGGGGCAAACCGGCCCTGGACCGGCTTGCCTGAAGAAAGCGCCGGTCCAGGGCGGCTCGCCCTGGCGGGTCTGGGCAGAGCCCGGCCTTGCCTCCTGAAGGGTCAACACAAAGGGTCTTCGGTATCACTCCGCCGTCCGCTCCACCGCCGCCTTGAGGTCGTCGAAGCTGGCCGCCCCCGGGATGAGCTGGTTGCCGATCACCAGCGCCGGCGTGCCCTCCACGTGCAGCGCCTGGGACAGCGCCAGGTTGGCGTCGATGCGCGCCTGCACCGCCGGGCTGCCCATGCCGGCGAGGATGCGGTCCGGGTCCAACCCGGCAGCCTGGGCGTCGGCGCGGATCGTGGCGTCGGTGGGCGCGGCCGTGTCCTTCATCACCGCGTCCTGCAGGCGCAGGTAGGCCGCGTCGCCGCCCAGGGCGAGGGCGGAGAGCAGCGCCCTGGCCTGCAGCGTGCTGCCCGGACCGAGGATCGGGATGTCCTTGTAGACCACGCGCAGCCCAGGGACGGCGCGGACCAGCTCCGCCATCACCGGCACCATGCGGCGGCAATACGGGCAGCGGGTGTCGTAGAACTCCACGAGCGTCGGGCGGCCGCGGGCGTCGCCGGCGGTGGGGTCGCCCGCGGTGCCGACCAGCGCCTGGCGGTGCGCGGAGAGCGCGTCGCGGGTGGCGCCGGCCTGCTGGCGGGACTCGTCGGCCTGCAGCGCGCCCACGGCGTCGCGCAGGATGGACGGATCCGTGCGCAGGGCGTCGCGCAGGATCGCCACGATCTCCGCCCGCTGCGCCGGGGTGAACGAGGCATCGCGCCCCGGGGCCGCGCCGGACTGCGGCACCGAGGCGGCGCCCTGCGCGAGCGAGGGTATCGCGGCGAGACCGGCGGCGGCCCAGGCGGCGCCGACCAGGCTTGTGGCGAGAACGCCGGCCCGCAGTCCGGCCGTGGCACGCACGCCCATCAGTGTGGCCCAACCCATCGTCCCGCCTCGCCGGCTGTTGCCGGGCGGGTGTAGCACCCGGCCGCGAATGCACGCGAGGGCTGGCCCTGCCCGGCAGGAAGCAAGGCCAGAGGCTCTGCCCCCGGACTCCGCCAGGGGGAGCCCCCCTGGACCGGCTTCTCTTAAGTCAGGCCGGTCCAGGGGCGGCTCGCCCCTGGCGGGTCTGGGCAGCGCCCAGCCTTGCTTGCTGCCGTGCCCCCGGCTCCTGCCCGTGCCGGCCGGATTGTTGCCGCGACCTGTCGATGCCGCTATGGCGTGCGCCGGCGCCGCGCGGCGCGGGCCCGCGTGGTCCTGCCCGCGGGCGCGGCGGTTTTCGCCTTGGAGCAGGACGAGCATGGGTCAGCGGAGCGGGTTCGAACACGCGGGCCAGTGCGGCGCCGGGCGTGGGCACGGCGCGGCCCCGCTGCCGGCCCGGCCCGGCCGGCTTGCGGCGCTGCGACGCAGCCGCGCGGCCCGGGGCGCCGTCGTCGCGGCCGCGTTCGGCCTCTGCCTCGGCGGCTGCGAGGCGAGCGGCCCGGTGGGCAAGGTGCGCGACTTCGTGTTCGGCGACGACAGCGCGACCCCCCAGGCGCTGAGCGGCTTCATCGGCGGCGTGGCCGCGGACGAGCCGCAGGCGGCGCTCGCCGCGCGCGCGGTGCTGGCCCAGGGCGGCACGGCGGCCGACGCGGCGGTGGCGCTGGCGTTCACCCTCGCTGTCACCCTGCCGTCGCGCGCATCGCTCGGCGCGGGCGGCGCCTGCCTCGCCTACCAGCCGCGTGCGGCCGGCGCGGGCGGCGGGGTGCCGCAGGCGGTCATGTTCACCCCGATCGCACCGGGCTCGCCCGGCGCCGACGCGGACCGGCCCGCCGCGGTGCCGATGCTGGCGCGCGGGATGTTCCTGCTGCACGCGCTGTACGGCAGCAGGTTGTTCGAGTCGCTGGTCGCCCCCGCCGAGCAGCTCGCCCGCGCCGGCGCCCCGGTGTCGCGCGCCCTGGCCCGGGACCTCGCGCAGGTGGGCGGCCCGCTGCTCGCCGACCCGAACGCGCGCGCGGTGTTCGCGACGCCGGGCGGCGGCACGCCGGCGGAGGGCGCGGTGCTGGCCCAGCCTGCGCTGGCAGAGACGCTGGCGCAGGTGCGTCGCGCGGGCGTGGGCGACCTCTACCAGGGCGTGCTCGCGGCCAGGCTGGCAGAGGGCGCGGCGGTGGCGGGCGGCGGGCTGGCGACGGCGGACCTGCGCAACGCGCTGCCGCACGCCGTGGCGCCGCTCACCCTCGCCGCCGGCGCCGACCAGGTCGCGTTCGTGCCCGAGCCCGCCGACGGCGGGGTGGCCGCCGCCGCCGCGTTCGGGGTGCTGCAGCGGTCTCCCGCCGACCTCGCGGGCGCGCAGTCGCGGTCCGTGGCCGCCGCCGCCGCGGTGCGCGCCGGGGGCGATGCGCGCGCGATCCTGGCCGGCGCGGGCGGCGGGCCAGGGCTGCCCGCCCTGCCCGCCTCCACCAGCTTCGTGGTGCTGGACCGCAGCGGCGGCGCGGTGGCCTGCGCGCTCACCATGGACAATTTGTTCGGCACCGGGCGGGTGGCGGCGGGCACCGGCGTGGTGCTGGCCACGTCGCCGGCACTGGCACGGCCGATGCTGTCGGCGGCGCTGGAGTGGAGCCCCACGCAGCACGCCTTCCGCGCGGCGGTCGCAGGCTCCGGGCAGGAGGGCGCAGCACTCGCGGTCGCCGCGGCCCTGAACGACGCACGGCGGCCGGGCCAGGCGATCGCGGTGCCGGACCCGGGGCGGGCCAACGTGGCGGAGTGCGCGCGGTACCTGCCGGGCGCGGAGCAGTCGTGCCGGTTCGCCACCGACCCGCGCGGGGCGGGGCTGGCGCTCGGCAGCGAGTGAGGCAAGGAAGGCCAGGGCTCTGCCCTGGACCCGCCAGGGGGAGCCCCCCTGGACTGGCCTTATCTAAGTAAAGCCGGTCCAGGGGGGCTTCCCCCCCTGGCGGGTCTGGGCAGAGCCCAGCCTTGCTTGCTGACACATCCGGGCCGCTGGCCCGCTTCGGGAGGCCGGCATGGCGACCTGGCACCCCGATTCCCTGACCGACCGGCTGCCGTTCCTGCGGCGGCGCGCGGAGCTGACCCGGGCCACGCGGCGGTTCTTCGAGGCGCGCGGCTACACGGAGGTCGAGACGCCCTGCGCCGTGCGCACCCCCGGCGAGGAGGTTCACCTGCGGCCGTTCGCGACGCGGCGCGAGGACGCGAGCGGCACGTCCGAGCCGCTGTGGCTGCACACCAGCCCGGAGTTCGCGATGAAGCGGCTGCTGGTGGCCGGCGCCGGGCCGATCTTTCAGCTCGCGCGCGTCTGGCGCAACGGCGAAGCACAGGGCGCGGACGCCCCGCTGCACGCCGCCGAGTTCACCATGCTGGAGTGGTACCGGCCGGGCGCGTCGCTCGCCGGGCTGATGGACGAGGTGGAGGCGTTCCTGCGCGCCGTGCTGCCGCCCGTCGTCGAGATGCGCGGCGTGCGGACCGACCTGGCCTCGTTCGAGCGGCTGAGCGTGGCCGAGGCGTTCGCCCGCCACGTGGGTGCGAGCGGGGGTGCAAGCGGGGGCGCGGACGTGCTGGGCACGGCGGGCGACGCGGCGCGGCTCGCGGCCGAGGCGGGCGCGGTGCTGCGCGACGGCGAGGGGTGGGAGGACCTGTTCTTCCGGCTGATGCTGGAGCGGGTGGAGCCGCACCTGGGGCGCGCGCGCCCGACGTTCCTGACGCACTGGCCGGCGGCGCAGGCAGCGCTGGCGCGGCGCGACCCCGCCGACCCGAGGGCGGCGCTGCGCTTCGAGCTGTTCGTCTGCGGGGTGGAGCTGGGCAACGCCTTCGAGGAGCTGACCGACGCGGCGGAGCAGCGGGCGCGCTTTGTCGCCGACCGGGCGCGCCGGCACGCGCTGGGCGGCGAAGACTGGCCGCTCGACGAGGAGCTGCTCGCGGCGCTGGCGCACGGGATGCCGGCGTGCAGCGGCATCGCGGTCGGGTTCGACCGGCTGGCGATGATCGCGGCGGGCGCGCGGCGGATCGGGGACGTGATGTGGCTGGGGTAGCCCAGGAGGCAGAAAGCAAGGCTGGGCTCTGCCCAGACCCGCCAGGGGCGAGCCGCCCCTGGACCGGCCTTATCTAAGTCATGGGATCAAAGGGTCCTCGGACCCTTTGCGGGTCTGGGCAGAGCCCAGCCTTACTTCTCTCTTGCCCTACGCCGCGTCCCGCCGCCTGCGCGCCGGCGCCGCCGGCAGCGGCCCCGCCGTGTCCGGCACCGTCAGCGCCCGCAGCAGCGCCTCGCGCAGCAGGGCGAGCTTGCGCTCGTTCTCGATTTTCAGCCCGAACACGTCCTTGACGTAGAACACGTCCACCGCCCGCACCCCGTAGGTGGTGATGTGCGCCGAGGCGATCTGCACCCCCTGCTCGCTGATCGCGGCGGTGACGTCGTGCATCAGGCCGGGCCGGTCGCGGCCGTTGACCTCCAGCACCGTGTGCGTGTTGGACGCCCGGTTGTCGACCACGACGCGCGGCGGCACGTGGATCGCGCGCATCCGGCTGCCCATCAGCGCGCGCCCCGCCTTGAGGATGGCGGCGTCCATCGACAGCTCCCCGGCCAGCGCCTGCTCGACCAGCACCGACAGCTTCGCCAGACGGTGCGGCGCGTCGAACGCGCCCCCGGCCGCGTCCTGGATCCAGAACGTGTCCAGCGCCCGCCCGTTGGTCAGCGTGTGCACCCGCGCGTCCACGATCGAGGCGCCGGCCACCGCCAGCGCGCCGGCGATCCGGCTCACCAGCCCGGCGTGATCGGTCACGTACACCGTGACCTCGGTGACCGCGCGCGCCGGCAGGGCCTGGGTCTCCACCAGCAGCGGCGCCCCGCGCGCCTCCGCGTCGCGCACCAGGTGGGCGTGGCGCACGTGCGTCTCCGGGTCGAACGACAGCCAGTAGCCGCCGTAGCCCAGCGCCAGGAAGGCGTCGCGGTCCGGCTTGCCCCAGCCGGCGGCGGCGAGGTTCTCGTCGCACGCCTCCTTGGAGCGCGACACGCGCACGTCGCGCTCGGTGGTGGCGAGCCCGCCGGCGAGCACCTCGGCCACGCGGCTGTACAGCTCGCGCAACAGCGTCGCCTTCCAGCCGTTCCACACGCGGGGGCTGACCGCGCGCATGTCGGCCACAGTGAGCACCAGCAGCAGCTTGAGGCGCTCCGGCGACTGTATGGTGTCGGCGAGGTCGAGGATGGTCTTGGGGTCGTCGATGTCGCGCCGGAACGCGGTCTGGCTGAGCAGCAGGTGGTGCAGCACCAGCCAGGAGATCGTCTCCGTCTCCTCCGCCGACAGCCCGAGCTGCGGCCCGATCTCCAGCGCCAGCTCCGCGCCCAGCTCCGAGTGGTCGCCGCCGCGGCCCTTGGCGATGTCGTGCAGCAGGGTGGCGACGTAGAGCGCGCGCCGCGATTGCAGGTCCTCCACGATCCCGGTGGCCACCGGCAGCACGTCGGACAGCTCGTTGCGCTCCAGGCGGTTGACCACCGCGATCGCCTCGATCGTGTGCTCGTCGACGGTGAACACGTGGTAGGTGTCGAACTGCATCTGGCCGACGATCCGCGCCCAGTCCGGCAGGTAGCGGCCGAGCAGCCCGGTCTCGTTGAGGATGCGCATCCACTGCGCGCCGTCCGCCCGGTTGTGCGCGGCGTCGCGCCCGCACAGCAGGTCGAGGAAGATGTCGGACGCCGCCCGCTCGCCGCGCAGCGCCACCGCGCAGCGCTCGTCGCGGATCAGCGCGCGCAGGGTGAGCGGGTGCAGCGCCACGCCGCGCTCGCGCGCCACCTCCAGCACCCGCAGCAGCGCCAGCGGGTCCTCGCGGAAATTGTGCCCGGGCGCCAGCACCAGCTTGCCGTCCGCCATGCCGAAGCCCTGCGCGCGCAGCGCCGGGTCGGCCTCCGCGGCCAGCGCGGGCGGCCCGAGCGCCTGGCGCAGGATCGCGGGCTCCAGCACCAGGGTCAGGCGCCCCACCTCGCGCGCGGTCAGGAAGTAGTGGCGCATGAACCGCTCCACCCCGTCCTGCCGTCCGTGCCGCGTGTAGCCGATCCGCGCGCCGACCACCGGCTGCAGGTCAAAGGTCAGCCGCTCCTCGGCGCGCCCGGAGACGTAGTGCAGGTGGAAGCGCACGCTCCACAGGAAGTCCCAGGCGCGGCGCGCCTGCGCCACCTCGCGCAGGTTCAGCAGCCCGCAGGCCACGGACTCCGGGTGGTCGAGCCGCTCGACCACCGGCCCGAGCACGTAGCGCATCATCCAGTACAGCGTCTGCAGGTCGCGCAGCCCGCCGCGGCCCTCCTTGATGTTGGGCTCCACCAGGTAGGCGCTCTCGCCGAAGCGGCGGTGGCGCGCCGCGCGCTCCGCCTGCTTGGCCGCGAGGAAGCTGCCGGCGTGATCCTGGTTGCTCGCGCTGAACTGCCGGCGGAACTCGTCGAACTGCGCCGCGTCGCCGTCGATCAGCCGGGCGTCGAGCAGAGTGGTGGTCACGGTGACGTCGCGCGACGCCTGCTCCAGGCACTGCGCCACCGAGCGCGTGGCGTGCCCGACCTTGAGCCCGAGGTCCCACAGGAAGTACAGCATGTACTCGACGCGCCGCAGCAGGCCCGGCGAGGGCCCGTCCGGGGTGAGGAACAGCAGGTCGATGTCGCTGAACGGCGCCAGCACGCTGCGGCCGTAGCCGCCGGTCGCCACGATCGCCAGCGCCTCCGCCGCGCCGGCGGACGGCGGGTCCTCGGGCAGGAGCAGGGACTCCGCGTGCCTGTGCAGCGCCACGATCAACCCGTCGGCGTGGCCCGAGAGCAGGCGCGCCGCCTGCAGGCCGGTGACCTGGTAGGCCTCGAAATCCTCGCGGACCTGCTGCTGCACCCGCGTCAGGTGACGGCGGAACAGCGCGAGGACCGCGTCGCGCGGCACCGGCCGGCCACCCTGCCCGGCCGCCAGCGCGGCCATCGCCGCTGCCAGGGGCACCGCGCCCTGCATCTCGGATATCGTGTCGTGTGGAGCCATTGCCGCCAGAGTAACGCCTGATCGCCCGCCGTGACAGGGATGTTATCGCCCGGCCCGGGTTCCGCAATGCCGGTAAGGTGATCAAGCAAGGTTGAGGCTCTGCCTCAAACTCCGCCAGGGGCAGCGCCCCTGGACCGGCTTTACTTAAGAGAAGCAGGTCCAGGGGCGGCTCGCCCCTGGCGGGTCTGGGCGGAGCCCAGCCTTGCTGTCCTGCCTGCCGCTCACGGCGTCGCCCGGCACAGGCCCTTCAGGCGGTACAGCGCCTCCAGCGCCTCGCGCGGCGACAGCGCGTCCACGTCGATCCCCGACAGCGCCTGCACGACCGTCGCCTCCGCCGGCTCGGGCGACGCGCCCCCCGCCTGCTCCGCGCCCTCGGCCGGTGCGTCCAGCGCGGCGAACAGCGGCAGGTCCTCGCGCGGCCGCTCGCCCGCCTCCAGCCGCGACAGCAGCAGCCCCGCGCGCCGCACCACCACCGCCGGCACGCCCGCGAGCCGCGCCACGTGCACGCCCCAGCTCCGCCCCGCGGCGCCTTCCGCCACCTCGTGGAGGAACACCACGCCGCCGCGCCACTCCTGCACCCGCATCGTGTGCGGCCGCATCCGCGCGAGGCGCCCGCCGGCGACGCCGCCCACCGCCACCGGGCCGCTGCCGCCGCCGCGACTGGGCCCAAGCTGGGCCAGCTCGTGGAAGTGCGTGGCGAACACCGTGCGGCAGCAGCAGCGCTCGTGCAGCGCCTCCAGCACCGCCCACGCGATCGCCAGCCCGTCCAGCGTCGCGGTGCCGCGCCCGATCTCGTCGACGACCACCAGGGAGCGCGGCCCCGCCTGGTGCAGGATCGCCGCGGTCTCCGTCATCTCCACCATGAAGGTCGAGCGGCCCCGCGCCAGGTCGTCCGCAGCACCCACGCGGCTGAACAGCCGGTCCACCACCCCGATGCGCGCGGAGTCCGCCGGCACCGGCAGCCCCGCCTGCGCCAGGATCACGATCAGCGCGTTCTGCCGCAGGAAGGTCGACTTGCCCGCCATGTTCGGCCCGGTGAGCAGCAGCACGCGGCGCTCCGGCGACAGGTCGCAGTCGTTGGGCTGGAACGCCGCGTCCGCGCGGTCCGCCGGCCCGGCGGCAGGGCCGTCGCCCGTCATGTCCGCGCCCGTCATGTCCGAACCCGCCGGCCCGCCTGCGGCGTCCGCCTCAGGGCCGGTGCCCAAAGGTCCGGCGGACCCGTCGGCCACACGCGCTGCGCGGGTCGTGCGCGCCGCGCCGCCCTCCACCCGCCCCGCCAGCGCCGCCTCCACCACCGGGTGCCGCCCGGCCTCGATGCGGAACGCCACGTCGGCACTCACCACCGGACGGCACCACCGCCCGCCCTCCGCCAGGCGCGCCGCGGACTGCGCCACGTCGAGCCCCGCCAGCGCCGCCGCCGCCGCCGCGATCGCCTCGCCCCGGGCCAGCACGTCGGCGACCAGGCGCGCCAGCACCGCCCGCTCCCGCGCGCCGGCGCGCTCGGCCGCCTCCGTGATGCGCCGGTCCAGCTCGCCCAGCTCCACGCTGGAGAACCGCGCGCCGTTCGCCATGCCCTGCCGCAGCGTCAGCTCCGGGTGCGCGCGCAGCGCCTCCACCGCGACCGCGGGCGCCTCCACGACGTAGCCGAGCTGCGCGTGGTGGCGGATGCGCAGGCTCGCCACGCCGTAGCGCTGCGCGTAGTCGAGCTGCAGCGTGGCGATCACCCGGCGGCTGTCGTCGCGCAGCGCCCGCTCCGCGTCCAGCTCGCCGTCGAAGCCGGGCGCCACCGCGTGGCCGTCGTCGCGCACCGGCGGCTGCTCCACCAGCGCCCTCGCCAGCAGCGCCCGCAGCGCCTCCAGCGTGCCCCCGCCTCCATCCGCGTCCGCATCCGCGTCCGGCTCCGATGCGTCCGTGCGCGGCGGCGCAGGGTCCGCAGCGCCGTCGGCGTAGGGTCCGGCGCCGCGCCCGGGCTCCCCGGCCAGATCCCGCCGCGCCGCCGCCAGCGCCCCGCCCGCCGCGCCGCCCACCAGCCCGAGACCCTCCGCGCCGGCGCCAGGCACGCCGTGCGACCCGGCCGCGTCCAGCGCCGTGCCTGCCGCCGCCGCCGCGCCCAGCCCGTCGCGCACCGCGGCCAGGTCGCGTGCCGTGCCGCGCCCCAGCGACAGCCGGCCCAGCGCGCGCGCCATGTCCGGCGCCCCGCGCAGTGCCGCGCGCAGCGCCGCCAGCGCCGACGGGGCCTCCAGCAGCCAACACCACTGGTCCTGCCGCCGCGCGATCGCGCCGGGGTCGGTCAGCGGCGCCGCGAGCCGCTGCGCCAGCAGCCGCGCCCCCGGCGCGCTCAGCGTGCGCGACACCGCGGAGAACAGCGATGGCCCGTCCCCGTCGCGCGCGCGCAGGATGTCCAGGCTGGCCCGCGTCGCCGCGTCGAGCGCCAGGTGGCGCACCTCGCCCAGCGGCACCGGCGGCGACAGGCGCGGCAGCCGCCCCGCCTGCGTGGCGCGCACGTAGTCCAGCGCCAGCATCGCGGCGACCGCCTCGAGGTCGGAGAAGCTGCCGAACGCGTCCAGGCTGCGCGCGCCGAACGCCGCCGCCAGCCGCGTCCGCGCGGCAGCCGCCTGCGTCGGCTCGCACGCAGGTGCGCGCAGCGCCTCCCACTCCCCCAGCGCCACGCCGGCGGGCGCCAGGACCTCGGACGGCTCCACCCGCCCGAGCAGCGCCGGCAGCCCGTCCGGCGCCACCGCCTCCGTCTCGAACAGCCCGGTCGACACGTCGAGCCACGCCGCCCCGAACCCCGCCGCGCCGGACCCTGCCAAGCCGGGCCCTGCCGAGCCTTGGGCCAGCGCCAGCAGCAGGTTGGGCCGCGCGGACTCCAGCAGCGCGTCCTCGGTCAGCGTGCCCGCGGTCACCAGGCGCACGATCGCCCGGCGCAGCGGCGCGCGGCCGGAACGCTCGGAGGCCGTCTCCATCTGCTCGGCCACCGCGACGCGGAACCCGCGCCGGATCAGCCGCGCGAGGTAGATCTCCGACGTGCCCACCGGCACCCCGCACATCGGCACCGGGGCGCCCGCGTGCTCGCCGCGCGCCGTGAGCGCGATGTCGAGCGCCGCCGCGGCGGCCTGGGCGTCCTCGAAGAACAGCTCGAAGAAGTCGCCCATGCGGAAGAACAGCAGCGCGTCGGGCTGCTCCGCCTTCAGCAGGAACCACTGCGCCATCGTGGGGGAGGCGCCGGCGGCGCGTGCGGTCGTCATGCCCCCTGCCTTAGCAAGAGCGGGGCGCGGAGCCAAAGCGAAGCAAGGTTGAGGCCCCGCCTTCAAGCAGGGGCCTCAAACTCCGCCAAAGGCTCGCCTTTGGAATCCAATACTTAAACAAGGCCGGTCCAGGGGGGGCTTCCCCCCTGGCGGGTCTGGGCAGAGCCCAGCCTTGCTTACTTCGCCCTGCCGCCCGCGGTCAGGAGCGCAGCAGCTCCGGCAGCGGCGACAGCCACTCGGTCTCGCGCACCACCACGGACCGGAGCAGGTCCAGCACCTCGCCGCCGGCCTTCGACCGGCCGGAAAACGCGTCGGCCATGACCACGCCGCCCAGCAGGCCCCCCGCCGCCTCGACTCCGGCAAAGGCCATCGACCAGGCCGGGAAGTCGCGCGCGGCGACGGGGCCGGCCTGCAGCACCGTCACCTCGCCATGCCGCTCGTCGCACTGGATGCGCTCGAACGTGCGCTCCACCGCGCTGGCCGGCCCTTCCAGGACCTGGGCGAACACGCCGGCGCTGAACAGCAGGCCGCCGGTGATGCCGTCGCGCGCGTTGTTGCGGCGAGAGCAGGCCAGGATGCCGCGAACGTCGGCCGCGATGTCCTCCGGCGTGCCGGCGACGGTGTTTCGGCTGCAGTACAGCACGCGATAGAGTTGGGTCATGGCGTCCGGGGCCTTTCAGGTGGCCGGAATTGAGGCTGTGGTGGCGTCGCAGGCGTAGCGGGCGATCAGCGCGGCCACCTGCTCCACGGGAACCGGCCGGCTGTACAGGTAGCCCTGCACCGAGGTGCAACCCTCGGCGCGGATGCGGTCGAGCTGCTCAGAGGTCTCGACGCCCTCGGCGATCGTCGACATGCCCAGACTCACGCCCAGCGCGGTGATGGCGCGGATGATGGCGTTCTGCCCGACGGGATCGCCGCGGTCCGTCACGAAGGAGCGGTCGATCTTGATCTTGTCGAACGGGAAGCTGTGCAACTGGCTCAGCGACGAGTAGCCGGTGCCGAAATCGTCCATCGCCACCCGAACCCCCATGGCACGGACCTGGTGCAGCGCCACCAGCACCGCCGCCTCGTTGCGCAGCAGCACGCTCTCCGTGATCTCGATCTCGAGCCTGCCGCCGGGCAGCCCGGAGGCTTTGAGCGAACGGGCGATCACGGCGACCAGCCGGTCCGTGTCCTCGAACTGGTGGGGCGAGACGTTGACCGCGACCGAGACCCCCTCCGGCCAGCGCCTCGCCTCCTCGCAGGCCTCGCGCAGCACCCATTCGCCCAGCGGCACGATCAGGCCGATCTCCTCGGCGACCGGGATGAAGTCGGCGGGCGACACCAGGCCGCGCTCCGGGTGGCGCCACCGGACCAGCGCCTCGAAGCCGACCACGGCGCCGGATTCCAGGTCGATCTGCGGCTGGTAGTGCACCTCGAACTCGCGCAGGCTCAGTGCCTTGCGCAGGTCGATCTCCAGCGTGCGCCGCGTGAGCGCACGGGTGTCCATCTCCCGCTCGAAGAAGCTGTATGTCCCGCGCCCGGCGCGCTTGGCGTGGTGGAGCGCCAGCTCGGCGTTGCGCAGCAGCCGGTCGTGCCCGGGGCCGTCCTGCGGGGCGAGCGCCACCCCGACGCTGGCGCCGATGTTCACGAGCTGCCCGTCGATCAGGTAGGGGCGGCCGAGCACGTCGAGGATGCGCTTGGCGAGCTGGGCCATCCGCGCCGGCCCAGCCGCCGGCGAGAGCAGCAGCGCGAACTCGTCCGCGCCCAGCCGCGCCACCATGTCGTGGTCGCGCAGCACGGATTGCAGGCGCTTGCCCACCAGCCGCAGCAGCGCGTCGCCGACCGGATGGCCCAGCGTGTCGTTGACCGCCTTGAAGCGGTCCAGGTCGATCAGGAACACCGCCGACCCGACCGGTTGCTCGCCCGCCTCGCCCCCCCCTACCAGGGATGGGCCTACCAGGAATGGGCCTGCCAGCGACGGGGCGGGTTCGGCCAGCGTGGCGACGACGTGATCGAAGAATCGCTGGCGGTTCGCCAGGCCGGTCAGCGGGTCGAGCGTCGACTGCTCGCTCACGTTGGTCGGGGCCGCGGCGCGGGCGGCGGCCTCCTCCACCGTGGCCATCCAGTGACCGTCGCCGAGCGGCGCCACGTGCAGCGCGAGGACACGCGCCTGCGTCCCTGCGGCAACCGGAAAGGTGCTGCGGTGCGTGTCGGCCACGTCGACCGCGGCGCGGCAGATCCCGTGCACGTGCCGCACGGCGGCCTGGTCCAGCACCGCGCTGCCTTCGAGCAGGTCGAGCACGGCGACGGCGTCGTCCATCGCGGCCGGGCGGATCTCCAGCATCGCCGCGAGCCGGGTGCTGGCGAAGCGGACCATCAGCGCACGGTCGAAGGTCAGCACGCCGACGGACAGGCCGTGCAACGCCGCGCGCAGGTGCGAGGCGCCGCAGCCCGCGTCGCGCGTCCCGCCGACCTCGTCGCAGATGGCGGGGTCGCAGATAGCGGGGTCGCAGATAGCGGGGTCGCAGATAGCGGGGTCGCAGATAGCAGGATGGCCAGGGAACACCTTGGACTCCGTCGGCTGGGTCAGCGTCGGGCCCCGACTCGTGTCGGCAGCGTCCTGGCCCGTTCCGCTGCAGCCTATGGCAAAGAACTTCGCGACTGGTTAAGGCGACGCACGCGAGCGGGCCCTTGTGTCGCGCGCAGCGCAGGGGCAGGCCCGCATGCGCGGCCGCGCAAGCATCGGCGTCGACACGGCGGCATGGCCGGAACCGGTGATCCTGCCAGCCGGGCGCAGCGAAGGAGAGGAAGTAAGGCTGGGCTCCGCCCGGACCCGCCAAAGGCCAAGACCTTTGGAAACCGATCTACTTAGATGATGATTTTCAGGGGCCTCCCCATGGCGGATGAGGCATGGCGTTTGCTTCGCCAGGCGTGCAGCGGGTCCGCTGGCGTCGGGCGGCCAGGCCAGTCCCGCCCGGGTCGGCGGCGAAGCCCTGCTGGTGCGGCGTCGCCGGCTCCAGCCATGTCTCGACGCGGTTGCGCCCTGCGCGTTTCGCTTCGTACAGGGCTGTGTCCGCCCGGGCGACCAGGACCGCGCCCGCCGTGCCGGCGCCGTCCGGCAGGGGGCAGGTGGTGGCCGTGTCGATGCTGGCCGTCACGCAGCGGCGGACATTTTGCCCGCGTGCTCCAGCGCCGGGGCCTGCACCGCGGACCTGATCCCTTCGGCGACCTCGGCCGCGCCGGACGCCTCGGTGTCGGCCAGCACCACGGCGAACTCCTCGCCGCCGTAGCGGGCCACCAGGCCGCCCGGGCGGCGGACAGCGTGCGCGATCGCCGCCGCCGCGCGCGGGCAGGAGTCGCCCTGCGGGTGGACGAAGCGCGTCCAGTCGCGTGCGGTGCTCGCGACGTGCCATCCGGTCAGGGTGGCGAAGGCCGGCGAGACGTAGAGCGGCCGTTCGTCCAGGCGCACGCACAGGATGGCGTCGCTGGAACGATCGGCCAGCAGCCGGTAGCGCCGTTCCGCCTTCTGGTGGTCCCTGATCTTGCGCGAGAAGCGGCTGCCGAGCCAGGCGAGCAGCGCCGCCACGCCGAGGCTGAGGCTGAGCGCGAGATGCAGCCGGGCATCCCTGCGCCAGTCCGCCAGGGCCCTCTCCAGCCCGTGCGCGATCACGATCATGAGCGGGAAGCCCCCGGCCTGCCGGTAGCTGCCCAGGCGGACCAGGCTGTCCGGCGCGGAGACGTACTCCAGGCTGCCGGCAGACGGATGCCGCAGGCAGCGCTGGAACAGCCGTCCGCCCGCCACGCTCGTGCCGATCATCGCGCGATCGGCAGGGCGCAGACGAGGAGCACGGAAGCGACGAGCGCGGGATAGAGCGGAGTCCTCGCGACACCGCGTCGGAACAAGCTCCGCATCCTGCCGCGACCAGAGGCGGCCGCAGGACGCAGTGGAACAAGGCGCGCTGAGGATAGCGTTAAGCGCCGGCTGCGGGCAGGAAGCAAGCAAGGTTGAGGCTCTGCCTCAAACTCCGCCAAAGGGCGAGCCCTTTGGAAACGTCCACTTAAGTAAGGCCGGCCCAGGGGCGGCTCGCCCCTGGCGGGTCTGGGCGGAGCTGGCCAAAGGTTCCGATGGCCCGCTTGGGCCATTGGAATGGCAGGCGGAGGGAGAGCCCAGCCTTGCCTGCTGCCTTTCGGGCGCCGGCGGTTGCCCGTGCCCCCCCTGCGCGATAGCCTCGCCCCGCGCGGCTCCCCTGTCGGGCGTCCGTCACCGGAGCCCGGCCGCATGGCGCCTGCCCCCCCGCGACAGCGTGGCGCCCCCGCGGCGGCGATCGGCGGCGCGCGCAGGGTGGCGGGCCTCGACGTGGTGCGGGCCTGCGCGATCCTGCTCGTGATGGTGTCGCACTTCTCCGACGTGTTCGCGGCGCTGTGGGCCGCGCGCCCGCCCGCCTTCGTCTCGCTCGCCGGGGTGTTCGGCGTGGAGCTGTTCTTCGTGCTGTCCGGCTTCCTGATCGGCACGCTGCTGGCGCGCGCCGCGGCGAGCGCGCCGGGCTGGTGGGGATGGCGGGTGTTCATGCTGCGCCGCTGGCTGCGCACCCTGCCGCTCTACGTCGCCTGGATCGCGATCATGGCGTTGGCCTGGCCGCCGGCGGACGGGCGCGTCGGCTGGCACCTGCTGCGCTATCTCAGCCTGACGCAGAACCTCGCCTGGCGGATGCCGGCCGACAACTGGTTCGGCGTGTCCTGGTCGCTGGCGATCGAGGAATGGTTCTACCTGCTGTTCAGCCTGCCGCTGCTGCTGCTGGCGCGGCGCGATGGCGGCCGGTGGTCGCTGCCCGCGCTGGCCGCGCTGTTCATCGCCGTCCCCGTGCTGGTGCGCTGCCTGCTGCCGGCCGGGCTCGACTTCGGGCAGGCCGTGTACAAGGTCGCCGCCTACCGCCTGGACTCGATCGCCTACGGGGTGGCGGCGGCGCTGGTGGCGACGCGCAGGCCCGCGGTGCTGCGGCACTGGGCGGGGCTGCTCGCGGCGGGGCTCGGGGTCGTGGCGTTCGTGTGGGTGCAGATCGCGGGCGCGGGCGTGGCACTGCCGGGCCTGTTCTACCGCGTGCTGTTCCTGCCGCTGCTGTCGGCGGGGTTCTGCCTGTGCCTGCCGGCGGCGCTGCGGCTGGAGCGTGCCCCGCGCTGGGTCGGGCGCCCGGCGTTCTGGCTCAGCACGCGCTCCTACGGCCTCTACGTCGTGCACCTGACCGTGCTGGAGGTCGCCTCCGGCGCGGTGTTCGTCCACGGCTGGCCGAAGCGCTACGCGATCCTGCTGGCGCTGGTCGCGGCCCCGCTGCTGGCCGAGCTGTCGTGGCGGCTGCTGGAGCGCCCGATGCTCGCCCTGCGCCCGGCCCAGCCCGGCGGCGGCCCGGCCCTGCTCGCGCCCGACATGGTTCCTGTGATGCCCGGCGCGGCACCTGCGGCGAGGGGGACGTCATCCCCCGCCCTGGCGCGTCCGCGATGACGCCGGCCCGGCCCGCCAGCGTCGCCACCCCGGCTCCGCCGCCCCGCGCGACGCACGCTTTCCTCGGAGACGCGCCACGATGACCGTGCAGACCAGCCCCGGGCAGACCAGCCCCGGCCCCCGGACCGCGCGCGAGATCGCCTGCGTGGAGCGGCCCGCAAGCGTGGCGGACGTGGACCAGGCGCGCTACTTCGAGGCCAATCCCGACGTCGCGCGCTCCGGGCAGAGCGCTGCGGAGCATTTCGCCCGCCACGGCCAGGCGGAGGGCCGCATCCAGTACGTCAACGCGGCGCAGGTGGCCGCGATGCGAGACGCCAAGCTGGCGCGGCTGAGGTTCCGCCGCGCGCCCCGCGTCCCGCGCGCGCCCGGGCGGCCGATCGACTTCCTCACCGCGGGCGTGGTGGCGGAGTTCGACATCCCCGATGCGCCGCCGGTCTCCGCCAACCAGTACGGCGGCCCGTTCATCGAGGAGATCGCCGCCCACCCCGAGCGCCTGTGCCTCGATGTCGGCGCCGGCCTGCGCTACGGCTACGCGGAGAACGTGGTCAACACGGAGATCTACGCCTCGATCAGCACCGACGTGCTCTGCGTCGGCGAGGACATGCCGTTCGAGGACGCGCAGTTCGACTACGTGATCTGCGCCGCCGTGCTGGAGCACACGCGACGGCCCTGGGACGTGGCGCGCGAGATCTGCCGCGTGCTCAGGCCGGGCGGCAGGATCCTGATCGACTGGCCGTTCCTGCAGGGCGTGCACGGCTACCCGCACCACTACTACAACGCCACGCCGCAGGGCCTGATCAGCCTGTTCGACGAGTGCTGCGACATCGTCTCGTCCACCATCGAGCCCAACAACCACCCGATGCACGGCATCTGGTGGGTCCTGCGCGCCTGGCGGCTCGGCCTCCCCGAGCCGGAGCAGCGGGCCTTCGACGCGCTGACCATCGGCGGCCTCCTGGCGGCGCCGGTGGAGCGCCATCTCGGCGAGCCGTACTGCACCGCGATCAGCCAGGAGATGCTGCGCACGATCCCGGCCGGCTCCACCCTGATCGCGCGGCGCAAGGAGGGCCACGGCACGGCGGGCGAGGCCGACGCCGTGGACCCGGGCAACCCCGCGCGGCAAGGCGACGCGGCACGCATCGCGGCGCTGGAGGACGAGGTGGCGCTGCTGCGGACGTCGCGTTCGTGGCGGCTGACCGCGCCGCTGCGTGCGATCGGCAGGGGCCTGGGCCGGCGCTGATGCCGCGCGCCCGCGCGGCGAGCCGCGCGGCGGTCCTGCTCGGCACCGCGCTGTGCGCCGTGCTCGTGTTCGGCCACGCGCCGATGATCGAGCTGGCGCTCAACGCCGACACGCTGCTGCCGTTCTCCTTCGCCTGGGACCTGGCGCACATGCCCGGCGCCTGGCGCGGCCACGCGCTCGCGCGCATCCCGAGCCTGCTGCCCGACCTCGCGGCGCTCGCCCCCATCCTGCTCGCCACCAGGTCGGTGCGCTGGAGTCTGCTGCTCTACGGCGCGGCGCAGGCGCTGGCCTTCGTCCAGGTCGCAGGCCTGCTCGCGGCCCGCCTCGGCCGCACGCCGCCCGACGCCGCCGCCCACGCCGATGGCTGCGCCTGGGTGTTCGTGCTGTTCGCCTGGCTCGTGGGCCTGGAGCTCGCGACCGCCAGCCACGGCATCATCCTCAACGCGTTCCTGCCGGTCGACCATTTCGGCCCATTCCTGGCCGCCCCGCTCGGCGGGCTGCTCGCCGCGGCACAGCTCCGCCGCCCGACGCCATGGGGCGCCCTCGGCCTCGCCGCGTGTTGCAGCCTCGTCTGGCTCTCGGACCTGATGCTGCTGGTCACACTGGTGGCACCCCTGGCCTGCGCCTGCGCCGTGCTGCTCCTGGCCGGCCGCGCCGCGCCGCGCCGCGTCGCCGGTATCGCGGTCGCGGCCGGCGCCGGCCTGCTGGCCGGCTGGCTCGGCTTGCGCGCGCTGCGTCTCTCCGGCCTGCACTTCGAGGCCGCGCCCCCGCTCTCGCCCGCGCTCGCGCTGGCCTCCGCGCGCGCCTTTCTCGCCCACGGTCCGGTGTTCGTGGCGGCGCACCTGCGCGCTCTGGCGGCCGGGCTGCTCCTGCCGCTGGCCGCCTTTGCGGCGTTCCCCGCCTTTGCGCTGCTCCGGGCGCGCAGGCAGGGCGACGGCTCGCAGGCCTGGCAGGACCTGTTCCTCTGGTGCTTCGCCGCCGCCTGTGTCTGCGGCAGCCTCGCCTTCACCGCGATCCTGTATGCCGACGAAGGCTCCTACCGCTACCTGGCCGCCCTGTGGGTCTGGCCGGTGATCTTCCTCGCCGCCACGCTGCTGCGCCTCCGCCGGGCGCGCGGCGTGCCGGCCGCCGCCGCGGTGCTGGCGGCCTGCGTGCTGGCCGCGTGCGCCGCGCGGGGCGCGTGGCCGCCCGCCGTGCTGCGCTGGGACCAGGACGTCGCGGCCTGCCTGCGCCCGCTGCACGCGCGGCTCGGGCTGCACGACGGCCTCGCCAACTACTGGGAGGCACGGCCGATCGAGGTCGCCACCGGCTGGTCGATGCAGGTCGACCAGCTCGACGGCGAGGGCCACGCCTTCGACTGGGGCAGCGACCCGCGCTGGTACCGCCACGCCCTCGCCGACCCGTCCCGCGCGCCGCGCTACGACTTCATCGTGATGCGCCGCCTGCCGCCCGGACGCATCCTCGCCGCCTACGGGCCGCCCGACCAGGTGGAGCCGTGCGCGGACACCGCCGTTTGGATCTACCGCGACGCCGCCGCCCTCACGGCGGCACTGCTCGCCGCCGCGCCGGGCCTTGGGCGCTGACCTGCAAGCAAGCAAGGCTGGGCTCTGCCCAGACCCGCCAGGGGGGAAGCCCCCCTGGACCGGCTTCTTTTAAGTAAGGGATTCCAAAGGCGAGCCTTTGGCGGAGTTTGAGGCAGAGCCTCAACCTTGCTTGCCTGCTTCGCCGTCCCGGTCTACGCGGCCTCTGGCGAGCGGCGGCACCGGCCCCGCGGCACCGACCTTCGTGAGGCGTCATGACCCTGAGCCCGTCCGTCCCCACCCCCGACCGCGCGCCCTACACCTCGGTGGTCGGCCTGCTCGCGACCTTCTCCGACGGCTCGCAGCTCCAGTTCTCCGGCGCCCTGATCGCGCCCGACGAGGTGCTGACCGCAGCCCACGGCGTCTGGCAGCAGGGCATCGGCGCCGCGATCTCCGTGGTCGCGGTGACCGAGGGCTTGCCCGAGTGCAACAGCTACGTCGGCGACGAGGACGTGTTCCAGAGCGGCGTCTACGCCGAGGACTTCCACTACAACGCCGTCAACGACGCCAACGACCTGCTCACCCCGGGCGCGACGCAGAACGACTACGCCCTGGTGCATTTCGGCACCCCGCTGCTCGGCGCCGCCGCCTTCGTGCTCTCGCCGGCCGCGCTGCCCGCCACGACGGCGATCCACATCGCGGGCTTCCCCGACGGTGGCTCCGAGGTGTCGGCGAGCGGCACGGTCTCGCCGGTCCCCGGCCTGGCCGCGCTCACCGGCGACGTGGCGCTCGACGACGGCAGCAGCGGCGGCCCGATCTGGGTCGTGGGCGCGAACGGCACGCTCGCGATCGTGGGCACGGTGTCCACCGGCGGCGACGCGGCCGAGGTCACGCCCGCCAGCGTCGCCAAGATCGCCGGCTGGGAGTCGCTGGACGCCTCCACCCTCGTCAACAACACGGCCACGTCGGCGAGCGGTGGCCGGCTTCTAACCCTGACCGGCGACCAGGGCGTGCTGACCAGCCTCGGCAGCGACACCATCCAGGCCGACGCCGGCATGGGCCTGGTGTACGCCGCCGGCGCCACGGTGTCGGTGCTCGGCGGCAGCGGCGGCCTGGTGGTGGTGGGCGGCGCGGGCGCGGACACCGTGCGGCCGGGCACCGGGTCGGCCACGCTGTACGGCGGCAGCGGCGGCGGCGTGTTCGACGCGGGCTACGGCGGCCACTCCGTCATGGTGGCCGGCAGCGGCGCCGCCACGCTGGCCGGCGGCGGCGCGGGCGACGTGCTGTTCTGCTCGGCGGCGGCGCCCACCGCGGCCGCGGCCGGGGCGGGCTCGGAGGTGATCGGCGGCGGCGGCGGGCAGGACGTGATGGCCGGCGGGTCGGGCACCACGGTGGCGTTCGTGGGCGCCGGGGCGGACACCGTGGCGGCGTTCGAGCCGCTCGGCGGGACGCTGCTGGTGGTGGGCTTCCGCTCCGGGGTGGACACGCTGGAGCTGAACACCGCGTCGGGCGGGCGAATCAGCACCGTGACCGGCGCCTACGGCAGCAGCTACACGTTCCAGAACGGCGCGCGAGTGGTGCTGTACGGGGTGGAGACGCCGCCGGCGCCGCTGGTGACGTAAGGCAGGAAGCAAGACTGGGCTCTGCCCAGACCCGCCAGGGGGGAGGCCCCCCCTGGACCGGCTTTACTGAAGTACTGGATTCCAAAGGCCTGCCTTTGGCGGAGTTTGAGGCCCCGTTTTCAAGCAATGGGCCTCAACCTTCCTTTCTTCCTAGGCCCGGCGTTCCCGCCCGAACGGCACCGCCTCCCACACCCGCTCGTGCACGAAGTACAGCACCAGCTTGCCGACCACGTCCAGGCCGCCGATCGCCACCGACGCCGCGACGTTGCCGGTGAGCGCCCAGGCGATGCCGCCCGTCACCACCGACGCGAGCGCCCGGTACGACACGGTCTTGGCCAGGCTGCGCAGGGTGGAGTCCGCTGGCGTCCCGCCGGCCGACGCCACCGGCGCCCGCACCAGCCCCAGCGCCACCGTGTCGAAGGTCTCCGGGTCGATCAGCACGAAGCCGCCGAACGCGCGGCTTTCCTCGTACAGGTCGTGGGCGAGCGGCCGGTCCAGCAGCAGGGTCGCGTCGCCGACGTCGTTCTGCGCCAGCGCCTCGGCCGGCTCCACGCCCATGGTGTCGAGCAGCACGCGCCCGCCGACGTCGCCGAGCGTGGCGGAGACGGTGCGGGTGCCGAGCTTGAGCAGCAGCCGCATCCCCGGCCGGCTCGGCGCCGCGTCGAACCACAGCAGCCGCGCCGACAGGCTGTGCGACACCCGCGCGGGCCGCGCCGGCTCGCACAGCACGTCGCCGCGCGAGACGTCCACCGCACGGTCCAGCACCACCGTCACCGCCTCGCCGGGCAGGGCCGAGGCGACCTCGCCCGAGACGTCCCCGCCTGAGGCACTCAGGATGCGCGCCACCGCCGCGTCCTGGCCCGACGGCAGGATGCGCACCGCGTCGCCAACCCGCAGCGTGCCGCCCGACACCTCGCCCGACAGGCCGCGCAGCGTGGCGTCGGGGCGGTTCACCCACTGCACCGCGAGGCGGAACGGCGTCGCCGCCTCCGGCAGCACCGGCACCGCCTCCAGGTGCTCCAGCAGCGTCGGGCCGCGATACCAGGGGCAGGACGCGCCGCGCGCCACGACGTTGTCGCCGCTCAGCGCGGACAGCGGCACCGTGGCCACCGTGTCGAAGCCGAGCCCGTCGCACAGCGCGCGCGCCGCCTCGCCGATCTCGGCGGCCGCCGACTCGCTCCAGCCGACCAGGTCCATCTTGTTGACCGCGATCACGACATGGCGCACCCGCAGCATCGAAGCCACCAGCGCATGGCGCCGCGTCTGCGCCGTCAGCCCGGAGCGCGCGTCGACCAGCAGGATCGCGAGGTCCGCGGTGGACGCGCCCGTCGCCATGTTGCGGGTATACTGCTCGTGCCCCGGCGTGTCGGCGACGACGAAGCGCCTCCGCGGCGTGGAGAAGAAGCGGTAGGCGACGTCGATGGTGATGCCCTGCTCGCGCTCCGCCGCCAGGCCGTCGACCAGCAGCGCGAGGTCCATCGCCTCGCCCTGGGTGCCGTGCCGGCGGGACGCGGTGGCGAGTGCCGTCACCTGGTCGTCGGCGACCGCCTTGGTCTCCCACAGCAGCCGCCCGAGCAGCGTCGACTTGCCGTCGTCCACGGAGCCGCAGGTGATCAGCCGGAGCTGATCGCGCGCCTCGTGGGCCGCCGCAAAGGCGTCCAGGTCGAACGGCGCCGGCCCTGGAAGCGCCGGCGCGATCACGCTGCCGTCCATCAGAAATAGCCTTCCTGCTTGCGGCGTTCCATCGAGGCGGCGTCGGCGTGGTCCACCGCCCGCCCGGCCCGCTCCGACGAGCGCGTGTCCACCGTCTCGCCGATCACCTCGGCCAGCGTCGACGCGCGGCTCTCCACCGCGCCGGTCAGCGGGTAGCAGCCGAGCGTGCGGAAGCGCACGGAGCGGGTGCGCACGCTCTCGCCCTCGCGCGGCGCCAGCCTCTCGTCGTCGACCATCAGCAGCGCGCCGTCGCGCTCCAGCACCGGTCGGGGCGCGGCGAAGTACAGCGGCACCACGGGAATGCGCTCGGCGTGGATGTAGAGCCACACGTCCAGCTCGGTCCAGTTCGACAACGGAAACACGCGCATGGTCTCGCCCGCGCGCTTGCGCCCGTTGTAGAGGCGCCAGGGCTCCGGCCGCTGCCGGCGCGGGTCCCATTGGTGGCCGGCGGTGCGCAGCGAGAACACGCGCTCCTTGGCGCGCGACTTCTCCTCGTCGCGCCGCGCGCCGCCGAACGCCAGGTCGTAGCCGTGCGCGTCGAGCGCCTGGCGCAGCGCCTGGGTCTTCATCACGTCGGTGTGGACGTCGGTGCCGTGCGTGATCGGCCCGACGCCGCGCGCCAGCCCTTCCGGGTTGGTGTGCGTCACCAGGTCGAGCCCCAGCGTGCGGACCCGCTCGTCGCGGAACGCGATCATCTCGCGGAACTTCCAGGTGGTGTCGACGTGCAGCAGCGGGAACGGCAGCCTGCCCGGCGCGAACGCCTTCATCGCCAGGTGCAGCAGCACCGACGAGTCCTTGCCGATCGAGTACAGCAGCACCGGGTTGGTGCTCTCCGCCAGCCCCTCGCGCAGGATGTGGATGCTCTCCGCCTCCAGCGCCCGCAGGTGGCCCATCGTGCGCAGGGGACCCGTCGTGCGCAGGGGACCCGTCGTGCGCAGGTCTGGCGCGTCGGCGCCCGACCAGGCGCCACCCTCCGCCGCGTCCCCGGCGATCCCGGCCGCGGTGAGCGTGTCCATCTTCCTGGCCGACGCCGGCGCCCGCCCGGTCAGGCCCCCGGTCACGCCCATGACGTGGCCTCCAGGACGGATGCCTGCGCGGCAGTGGTCGCCGGCACGAGCGCCTCCGGCATCGGCATGGCGTGGGGCGCGGCGTGGGACGGGCGCCTGTGCAGGCCGCACTCCTTGCGCCCCTCGTCCTCCCACCACCAGCGCCCGGCCCGCTCCGGCTCGCCCGGCGCCACCGCGCGCGTGCACGGCGCGCAGCCGATCGACAGGAAGCCCCGCGCGTGCAGCACGTTCAGCGGCACCCGGTTCTGCGCGGCGTAGCGCGCCACGTCGTCGCGCGACCAGTCCGCCAGCGGGGCCGCCTTCACCACGCCGAGCGGCTCGTCCCAGGTGGCGAACGGCGTCGCCTCGCGCGCCTCCGACTGGTCCGCGCGCAGCCCGGTGATCCACAGCGACGTGCCCGCCAGCGCCCGGCGCAGCGGCGCCACCTTGCGCACCCCGCAGCACGCCCGGCGCGCGTCGACGGACTCGCGAAACCCCTCGACCCCCTGCGCCGCCACCAGCGACTCCACCTCCGCGGTGTCCGGCGACAGCGACGCGACCCGCAGGCCGTAGCGCCGCTCCGTCGCCGCCCACACGTCCAGCGTCTCGGCGAACAGCCGCCCGGTGTCGAGCGTCGCCAGCTCGATCCTGCGCGCTGTGCCCGCGAACTCCGGCAATGCCATCGCAGCCGCCGCCGCGTGCGTCAGCACCTGGTCCTCCAGCCCGAAGCTGGTGGTCAGCACGATGCGGCCGACCGCAGAACGCAGCAGCGCCGCCATTCGCTCCACCAGATCGTCCCCGGGCCGCAACGCCGCCAGGATATCATCGCAGGGCGAGTGTGGAATATCCGGGGTCATGGTGGGTTTCTCCGCTGGCGCAGAGTGATATACAGCGAACCACTAGCGAGACAATGCCGCATTACGGACTGCAATGCTGGGCTGCATTGCAAGGCCAGAAAGCAAGGCTGGGCTCTCCCTGCGCTGCCCATTCCAACGACCCAAGAGGGCCATCGGAACCTTTGGCCAGCCTCGCCCCTGGACCGACCTTACTTAAGTATTGGATTCCAAAGGCGAGCCTTTGGCGGAGTTTGAGGCAGAGCCTCAACCTTGCTTGCTGCCTGCCTACATCCCGCCCGGGTATCCCGGCCCGCCGCCGCCCTCCGGCACCGCCCAGTCGATGTTCTGCGTGGGGTCCTTGATGTCGCAGGTCTTGCAGTGCACGCAGTTCTGCGCCGCGATGTGCAGCCGCGGCGCGCCCTCCTCGACGCCTTCCGCCTCGTACACCGCGGCCGGGCAGTAGCGGCTCTCGGGGCTGGCGAACCGCTCCCAGTTCACCGGCAGCCACTTCGCCGGGTCGCGCAGCCGCAGGTGCACCGGCTGGTCCTCCTCGTGGTTGGTGTTGCTCAGGAACACCGAGGACAGCCGGTCGAACGTCAGCGCCCCGTCCGGCTTCGGATAGGCGATCCGCGCAGAGCGCGCCGCCGGCCGCAGCGTCTCGTGGTCGGCGTGGCGGTGGCGCAACGTCCACGGTGCCCGCCCGCGCAGCACGTAGGTGTCGATCGCGGAATACGCCAGCGCGCCCCACAGCCCGAAGCGGGCAAAGCTCGGCCGGATGTTGCGCACCTCCAGCAGCTCCGCCCACAGCCAGGATTCGTGCACCCGGCGGGTGTAGCTCTCCGGCTCCGCGGGCCGGCCATGCTCCAGGGCGTCGGCCAGCGCCTCGGCCGCCAGCATCCCCGACTTCATCGCCGCGTGCGTGCCCTTGATCTTGGCGACGTTGAGGAAACCCGCCGAGTCCCCGATCAGCGCGCCGCCCGGGAAGGTCAGCTTCGGCACCGACTGCGCCCCGCCCTCGCTCAGCGCCCGGGCGCCGTAGCCGATGCGCCGCCCGCCCGCGAGGTGATGCGCGATCGCCGGATGCGCCTTGAGCCGCTGCATCTCGTCGAACGGCGACAGCCATGGGTTGGCGTAGTCCAGCCCGACCACGAAGCCGTAGCTCACCAGATTGTCGCCGAAATGGTAGAGCCACGAGCCGCCGTACGTCTTCGAGTCCAGCGGCCAGCCGATGGTGTGCTCGATCAGCCCCGGCCTGTGATTGGCCGAGGGCACCTCCCACAGCTCCTTGATCCCCAGCGCGTAGGTCTGCGGGTCCACGCCGTCGCGCAGGCCGAAGCGCGCCATCACCTGCTTGGACAGCGAGCCGCGGCACCCCTCGCCGAACAGCGTGTACGCCGCGCGCAGCTCCATGCCCGGCTGGTGGTTGGCACCCGGAGCGCCGTCGCGCCCGACCCCCATGTCGCCGGTGGCCACGCCGACCACCTGCCCCTCCTCGACCAGCAGCTCGGCGGCGGCGAAGCCCGGGTAGATCTCCACGCCCAGCGCCTCCGCCTGCTCCGCGAGCCAGCGGCACACGTCGCCCAGGCTGACCACGTAGTTGCCGGCGTTGTGCATTTGCGGCGGCGTCGGCAGGCGGATCGAGCGGCGGCGCGTGAGCAGGAGGAAGCGGTCCTCGCCCGCCTGCGTGCGCAGCGGCGCGCCGCGCTCGCGCCAGTCCGGCAGCAGCTCGTCGAGCGCGCGCGTCTCCAGCACGCAGCCCGACAGGATGTGCGCGCCCACTTCGCCGCCCTTCTCCACCACGCAGACCGACGCCTCGGGCGAGAGCTGCTTCAGCCGGATCGCGGCGGCCAGCCCGGCGGGGCCGGCGCCCACCACCACCACGTCGAACTCCATTGCCTCGCGCGACACGACCATACCGTCCGGCATCGCCCAGCCCTCCCACACACGCCATTCCCGCCCGGCCTCCGCGGCCCCTGACACCGGCCTGGCAAGCAAGGCTGGGCTCCGCCCAGACCCGCCAGGGGCGAGCCGCCCCTGGACCGGCACGACTTAGGAGAAGCCGGTCCAGGGGGGCTCCCCCTGGCGGAGTTTGAGGCGGAGCCTCGACCTTGCCTGCCTGCCGCTCGCCGCGAAGCCCCGCTGCTACCACGTGGAGTGCCACGCGCGTTGCGCAAACCCCGCCGCCCCGGCACAACTCCCGTGCATGGACGCGCTCGCCGCCCTTCGGCTGCAGATCGAGTGGGGCGCCGACGAGGCGCTCGACGACGCGCCGCTGGACCGCACGCGCCCTGCCCCGGCCGGCCGCGTCGCGACCCCGGCGCGCCTTGCGCCCGGCGGGGACGCACACCGACCGGTGGCCGCGCGCCCGGCCGTGGCGCGGCCCGCGACGCTGCCGCCCGGAGCCGCGCCGCCCGCGCCCGGGCCCCCCCAGGCACGCCCGGCCGGCACTTCGGGCACCGCCCGCCCCGCCTCCTCACCGGGCCTGCCCGAGGTCGCTGCCCGCATCACGCCCGGCCTCGTCGCCCGCGCCACGCCGCTCGCCACCCCCGCCGCCCAGGCCCAGGCCGCGGCGGACGCCGCCGACACGCCGGACGCCCTGCGTGCGGCGCTCGCGGCGTTCACGCTGTGCCCGCTGCGCGACACAGCGGGCCACCTGGTGTTCGCGGACAACCCCGAGGCCGGCGTGGTGCTGATCGGCGAGGTGCCCGGCGCGGAGGAGGACCGCACCGGCACCCCGTTCGCGGGCCCGCCCGGGCAGTTTCTCGACCGGATGCTGGCCTCGGTCGGGCTCGACCGCAGCCGCCTGGCGATGGTCATGCTCGTGCCGTGGCGCCCGCCGGGCGGCCGCCCGCCCACCGACGGCGAGATCGCCACCTGCCTGCCGTTCCTGCTGCGCCACCTGGCGCTGCTGCGGCCCCGGCTGCTGGTGCCGCTCGGCGGACTCGCCACCCGTGCCGTCACCGGCAACAGCCTCGGCATCCGCAGGTTGCGCGGGCGGCTGACCGAGAGCGCCATTCCCGGCCTGGAGCATCCGGTGCCCACGCTGCCGATGCTGCACCCCGCGCACCTGCTCCGTACCCCCGGCGCAAAGCGCGAGGCCTGGGCCGACTTGTTGCAGCTCAGGAGCCTCACGGAGCCTATCACAAACCCGTGAGTGAGATCGCGTCGAACTGGCCGAATTCCGCCGTGCCGTCTCGAATGCCTAAAATCGTCTCATTTATTCCTGTTGCGGGGGTAATTCTTCCCTTGTAGTGCCCGCCGCCATGCGAGGGATCGGCTTCAACCTCTCCCGTCTTCCCGCCGCTCGGGCCCTGTTGGCCGGTGCAGCGTTCCTGGCCAGCGCGTCGCTGCGGCCTGGACACGCGCAGGCTGTGGCGGAAGACGCACCACCGGACGAGGTGGCGCTCGCGGTGCCGCGCGTGGCCCTGCCCGGCGGCGCGGTGCCGCTGCCGCAGCCGCTGGCGCGCGGCGAGGCGGCACGCATCCGCCGCATCTTCGCGCTGCAGGCCGCCGACGACATCCCCGCCGCCGTCGCCGAGACCGCGCGGCTCGCCGACCTCAGCCTGCTGGGTCCGATCCTCGCCGACCGCTACCTCGGCCACCCCGACCGCACCGCCACCACCGACCTCGCCGCCTGGCTCGCGCGTTACGCCGACCAGCCCGACGCGGGCGCGATCCGCGCCGCCCTGGCCGCGCGCCTGCCGCACGGCGCCGCGCTGCCGCCCCTGCCCGCCCACGCCACGCTCGGCACCGAGTCCGCGGAAGCCGCGACCCCGGAGGAGGAGGACCCCGCCGGCCACGTGCTGAAGCGCAACGCCCGCCTCGACCGCACGGTGCGCATCCGGGCTCAGGCCGGCAACATCGGCTCCGCGCTGCACCTGGTCGCCGCCACGCGACGCCTCGACCCGCTGTATCGCGCCCAGCTTCGCGCGGAGATCGCCCAGTCGCTGTTCCTGCAGGGCCGCGACGCGGAGGCGCTGTCGCTCGGCCAGGACGCGTTCCGCGCGTCCGGTCAGCGCGCCGGCCTGGCCGCGTTCTCCGCCGGGCTGGCCGCCTGGCGCATGGACCGCCCGGCCACCGCGCGCACCTTGTTCGAGGCCGCCTCCCGCGCCACCCTGCTGCCGGCCAGCACCCGCGCCGGCGCCGCGTTCTGGGCCGCCCGCGCGCAGCTCCGCACCGGCAACCCGCTCGGCTGGCGTCCCTGGATGCTGCGCGCCGCCGCGCAGAAGCGCACCTTCTACGGGCTGCTCGCCAACCGCGCGCTCGGCATCGTCCCCGGCCACGACAGCGTCGGCCGCGACGACGAGCCGCGCGAGCTGCTGGCGTCGGCGGACGTCGACGCGCTGGTCGAGACCCCGGAGGGCCGCCGCGCCTTTGCGCTGCTCCAGGTCGAGCAGCCCGCCCGCGCCGAGGCGGAGCTGCGCCGACTGTGGCCCGCCGTGGGCGCCGATTTGGCCCTGCAGCGCTCGATCCGCCTGGTCGCCGAGGCTGCGAGCCTGCCCAACCTCGCCGCCCAGCTCGCCACCCTGGCGCAGGACCTCGACGGCCGCCCGCGCGACTCCGCCCGCTTCCCGGTGCCCCGCCTGCGGCCGCGCGGCGGCTTCCTGGTGGACCGCGCGCTCGTCTATGCCCTGACCCGGCTGGAGAGCAACTTCGACGCCGGCGCCGTCTCCGCCGCCGGGGCGCGCGGCCTGATGCAGATCATGCCGGTGACCGCGGGCTACATCAGCGGCGACTCCGACCGCTTCGCCGGGCGCGCCAGGCGCCTGCACGACCCCGCGCTCAACCTCCAGCTCGGGCAGCGCTACGTGCTCTACCTGTCCGGCCACGGCGCCGTGGACAACGACCTGATCCGGCTGCTCGCCAGCTACAACGCCGGGCCCGGCAACGTCGGGCACTGGGACATACGCTGCGACGACGACCCGCTGCTGTTCATGGAGTCGATCCCGCTGGACGAGACCCGCGGCTTCGTGCACCGCGCCCTGACCTACACCTGGATCTACGCCGACCGCCTCGACGTGCCGGCCCCCAGCCTCGACGCGCTGGCCACCGGCGCCTGGCCGCGCTTCGACCAGACGCTCGGGCCGGCGGCCGGCGTGCGGCTGCACTAGCAGCCAGGCAGCAAGCAAGGCTGGGCTCTGCCCGGACCCGCCAAAGGTCAAGGCCTTTGGAAACCGACTCACTGAGACAAGTGGATTCCAAAGGCGAGCCTTTGGCGAAGTTTGAGGCAGAGCCTCAACCTTGCTTTCTTTCTGTTCCTCGGCGCCTCTCTGCGCCAAGCTCCCTGCCACACCCGGAGCCCGCCATGCCGCTCGATGAGAGCCGCGCCTTCCTGCCCGTCGCCATCGCGGTGCTCACCGTCTCCGATACCCGCACCCTGGCCGACGACACCTCCGGCGACGCCCTGGCCGCGCGGATCGAGGCCGCCGGCCACCGCCTCGCCGCGCGCACCCTGCTGCGCGACGACGCCGACGCCATCGCGCACCAGCTCCGCACCTGGATCGCCGACCCCGCGATCGACGTGGCGATCACCACCGGCGGCACCGGCATCACCGGCCGCGACGTCACCCCGGAGGCGTTCGAGCGCGTCGTGGAAAAGCGCATCGAGGGCTTCGGCGAGCTGTTCCGCATGCTGAGCTACGCGAAGATCGGCACGTCGACGATGCAGTCGCGCGCCCTCGGCGGCGTGGCGCAGGGCACCTACCTGTTCGCCCTGCCCGGCAGCACCGGCGCGGTGCGCGACGCCTGGGACGACATCCTGGTCTGGCAGCTCGACAGCAGGCACCGGCCCTGCAACCTCGTGGAGCTGATGCCGCGGCTGCAGGAACACCGGAAAGCGGCAGGCAGGCAAGGTTGAGGCTCTGCCTCAAACTCCGCCAAAGGCCCGCCTCTGGAATTCACTACTTAAGTGAAGCCGGTCCAGGAGCGGCTCGCCCCTGGCGGGTCTGGGCGGAGCCCAGCCTTGCCTGCTCCTCCACCGCCGCCAGGTAGCGCCGCGCCAGCGCCCCGTACAGCGGCCTGCGGCACACCAGGCGCGAGACGGCGAACGCCAGCAGCGCGGTGGCCATCAGCGGCAGGGTCATGCCCTGGTCCGCCGTCATCTCCAGCACGATCACCGCCGCCGTGATCGGCGCCTGCACCACGCCCGCGAAGTAGCCGACCATCGCCAGCAGCACCACAGCCCCTGCCGGCACCCCCGGCAGCAGGTGCGAGATCCAGTGCCCCAGCCCCGCGCCCACCGCCAGCGACGGCGCGAAGATGCCGCCCGGCATCCCGCTGACGTAGGACACCACGGTCGCCGCGAACTTCAGCGCGAAGTAGCCGGCGGGCAGGTCCTGGCCCGCGACCAGCCGCCTCGCCTCCGCGTAGCCGGTACCGTAGGTCGTGCCGCCCGAGGCCAGCCCGATCAGCGCCAGCGCCACCCCGCAGCCCGCGGCAAAGGCGACCGGCCGCGCCCGCGCGAGGCGCCCGAGCCGCCCCGGCAGCCCGCCCGCCGCCAGGATCAGCAGCCGCGCGAACGCGCCGCCGCACAGCCCGCCCGCCACGCCGCAGCTCAGCACCGCGAGCCAGCCGCGCCCCAGCGGCAGCGCCGCCGTCGTCACCCCGAAGTAGGTATAGTTGCCATCGAGCAGCAGCGTGGTGATGCCGGCGATGATGACCCCGACCAGCAGCGTGGAGCTGGTGCGCGCCTCGAACGAGTGGCTCAGTTCCTCGATCGCGAACACCACGCCGGCCAGCGGCGTGTTGAACGCGGCCGAGATCCCCGCGGCACCCCCGGCCAGCACCAGCGCCCGCTGCGCGTCCCTGCGCGGCAGCCGCAGCACGCCGCCGAGGGACTGCATGATCGCGCTGCTGATCTGCACGGTGGGGCCCTCGCGCCCGATCGACGCCCCGCTCGCCAGGCCGATCAGGGTGAGCACGATCTTGCCGCCCGCCACCCGCAGCGACAGCACGCGCCGGACTGCCGCCGGGTCGGACATGTGCAGCGCCGCCATCACCTGCGGGATGCCGCTGCCGGAGGCGCCGGGGAAGTACGCCCGCGTCAGCCACACCGACAGCGCCAGCCCGGCCGGGGCCAGCAGCAGCATCCCGGCGGGCTGGCGGCGCACCACCCAGGCGAACACCGTGGCCGCGTCGTCCGCCGCCCAGGCGAACAGCACCGCCACCAGGCCGACCACCAGCGCGCCGCACCACACTGTCAGGCGCCGCCGCCACAGCCGCGTCGAGAGCAGCGGCATCCGGCGCAGACGCGCGATCCTGCGGCGGCGCGCGGCGAGGTCGGGGGGTGTCATGCGGACGGGCCTATGGGCTGGCCTGCCGGAAAGCAAGGCTGGGCTCTCCCTCCGCTGCCCATTCCAGCGGCCCAAGCGGGCCGTCGGAACCTTTGGGCAGCTCCGCCCAGACCCGCCAGGGGCGAGCCCCCTCGTCCGGCCCTTCCAACGACCCAAGTGGGTCGTCGGAACCTTTGGCCAGCCTCGCCCCTGGACCGGCCTTGCTTAAACAAGTGGATTCCAAAGGCCTGCCTTTGGCGGAGCTTGAGGCAGAGCCTCAACCTTGCCTGCTTCCGCGAGGTCCTCCGCGGTGTCCACGTCGCGCAGCCTGCGCAGCATCGCCACCCGCCGCCCCCTGAAGTTGCCCAGCGTATCCGCCAGCGCGTGCGGCCCCGACCAGCGCACGCCCGCGAACGGCCGCGCCGGCCGCCGCCGCGCAAGGCCCACGAGCCAGTATCCGCCGTCCTCCGCCGGCCCGAACGCCGCGTCCGCCCGCCCCAGCGCCCGGAAGCACGCCGCCACGTCGTCGGCGCGCACCGCCGGCACGTCGCAGCCCACGACCGCCACCCGCCCGCGCCGGAACCGCGCGCACGCCCGGTGCATCCGCGCGCCCAGGTCGCCGTGCCCCTGCGCCACGCGGGCCAGACCCCGCCCTGCCTGGCCCGCCGGCCAGCGCCTCGCGCCGCGGTCCGGCGTGTGCGCCAGCACGGTGCGGAAACGCCGGTCCGCCCGCAGCAGCCGCAAGAGCCGCAGCAGCGTCGCGAGGTGGAAGCGCAGCGCCGCCCGCTCGCCGACGCCGCGCGCCAGCCGACGCTTCACCGTGCCCAGGCGCGGCGCCCGGGCGAAGACGATCACCGTGTCCCTCAGCCGCGCGCCCCCCGATCCTGTGCCCCGCGCGCCGCCGCCGTGCGGGGCCGCGGGGCGTAGAGCCGCGCGATCATGCCCGCCGGCACGCCGAGGCGCCACAGCCCCAGGCAGGCCAGGTTGCGCACCGAGCGCCGCCACCAGCCGTCGCGTTCCCACCGCGCCGCCGAGGTCAGCGCGACGGCGTCCAGCGCCACCACGCCCCCGCGCCCCAGCCGGCGGCGGATGCGCCGCACCAGCGCCACGTCCTCCATCAGCGCCAGCTCCGGCATCCCGCCCGCGGCGTCCAGCGTACGGCGCGACACCAGCAGGCCCTGGTCGCCGTACGGCAGCGACCACGCCCGGCAGCGCCACGCCACCAGCCGCTCCAGCCGACGCGCCCGCGGGTCCGCGCTGTCGAGCGCGAACCGGAAATACCCGGCCGGCTCGGGGTTGCCCCCAAACGGTTCCGCAAGGTGTGCCCGCACCGCCGCCTCCCAGCCCGGCTGCAGCCGCGTGTCCGCGTGCAGCAGCAGCAGCCACGACCCCGACGCCGCCGCGACCCCCGCCGCGAGCTGCTGCCCCCTGCCCCGCGTGCCCTGCACCACCCGCGCGCCGAGCCTTCGCGCCAGCGCCGGCGTGCCGTCGCCGCTGCCCCCGTCTGCCACCACCATCTCGCCGGGCACGCCGCCCAGCGCCCGCAGCGCGGCCTCCAGCGTCGCGGCCGCGTCCAGAGTCGGGATCACCACGGACAGCGCGGGGATCACGCCGAACGCCGACGGATCGCAGCCGCGCCGCCGATGTTCCTCATGTGTTCTTGAACCACGCCCTGCTCCCGCCCATACTCCCGTGCAGCACGCGGCCGGAACGAAAGGACCACGGCATGGCGCCCCTCGACTCCGCATCGCCCGCCTTCGACGCCCCCGCCTTCGACAACAGGGCCTTCGACACCCGCGCTTCCGACCCGCACGCCTACGCACCGCCCCTGCGCGCTCCGCCCCGCCGCGGCCGTGGCGCCACCCACAACCCGCCGAACCGATACGACGCCCTGCACGACGCGGCGTTCGACGACGGCTGGGACACGCTCGGCGCGGATTTCGCCGCGCTGGCGCCGCTGCCCACCACGCTGACTCCCGACCGCAGCCGCTCCGCCCTGTCGTACAACAGCTCGCCCGACCTCGGCTTCGACCGCGCCGTCAACCCCTACCGCGGCTGCGAGCACGGCTGCGTCTACTGCTACGCCCGCCCCAGCCACGCCTGGCTCGGCTACTCCCCCGGCCTCGACTTCGAGACCCGCCTCACCTTCAAGCCCGACATCGCGGCCCTGCTGGAGCGCGAGCTGCGCCGCCCCGGCTACCAGGCGCGCCCGATCGCGCTCGGCTCCAACACCGACCCCTACCAGCCCGTCGAGCGCACCCAGCGCCTCACCCGCCAGGTCCTGGAGGTGCTGGAGCGCTTCGGCCACCCTGTCAGCATCGTCACCAAGTCCGCCGGCGTGCTGCGCGACCTCGACATCCTCCGCCGCCTCGCGGAGCGCAACCTCGTGCGCGTCTGGCTCTCCGTGACCACGCTCGACCCCGCGCTGGCGCGGCGCATGGAGCCGCGCGCCGCCACCCCGGCGCGCCGCCTCGGCACCATCGCCCAGCTCTCCGCCGCCGGCATCCCCGCCGGCGTGCTCGCCGCCCCGATGATCCCCGGCCTGAACGACTCCGAGCTGGAGCGCATCCTCGAGGCCGCCGCCGCCGCCGGCGCGCGCACCGCCGGCTACGTGCTGCTGCGCCTGCCGCTGGAGATCGCCGAGCTGTTCGAGGCCTGGCTGCACCAGCACTACCCCGACCGCGCCCGCCACGTCCTCGCCCTAGTGCGACAGACCCGCGCCGGCGCGCTGTACGACAGCCGCTTCGGCCACCGCCAGCGCGGCGCGGGTCCTTACGCCGACATGCTCGCCGCCCGCTTCGACCGCGCGGCCCGGCAGCACGGGCTGCTCGAACGGCCGGCGCTGGCGTGCACGCACTTCGCGGCGCCGCCTGCGGCGACGGCGCAGCTCTCGCTGCTGTAAGGGCGGGCGGGAAGGAAGAAAGGTTGAGGCTCTGCCTCAAACTCCGCCAAAGGCTCGCCTTTGGAATCCACTTCCTAAGTAAAGCCGGTCCAGGGTCGAGGCTGGCCAAAGGTTCCGATGACCCACATGGGTCATTGGAAGGGCCAGACGAGGGGGCTCGCCCCTGGCGGGTCTGGGCGGAGCCCAGCCTTGCTTCCTGCCTTGAGCCCGTCGCCCAGCCCGGCACGAACTGCCGATGCGCTGCTTCTGCAACTCCTGCGGCCAATTCGCCGCACTCCCTCGCGTCGCGAATTGCACGGGGGGGACGGCGCGGGCACACTGTCGGTCCCGACACGGTGGCACGGCGAGCCGTTCCCACCGCGCACCTGCGGGCCCACCGTCGTCGCGACGGGCGCCAGCCACCGCCCGAGGACTCGTCCTGATGCGACGCTGCGCTACGCTGTCCTGCCTGCTGCTGCTGTCCGGCTGCGGCTTCGGGCATTTCCTGGGCGACACCATCACCCTGCCCGGCGTGAACCCGAACTCCCCGCGCAGCGACGCCGAGAACATGCGCCGCATCCGCGCCGAGCCCATCGCCATCATCCCGATCGAGACCGAGCCCGGCAACGTGTGGCCCGGCAAGCAGGCGCCGGAGCCCACGCTGGAGGACATCCAGCGCGAGCAGAACAAGCAGACCGACCAGCTCCAGAAGAACACGCCTAAGCCCACACTGCCCTTCACCATCCCCACGCCCGGCGCCCAGCCCTCGCCCGGATCGCGCCCGGCGCCCGGCGGTCCTGCGTCCGGCAGCACGGTGCTGCTGCCCAACGGCCAGGGCACCGTGACCGGCGGCACCAACACCTTCCGCACGCTGACCACGCCCGGCGGCGGCGGCAACAGCATCATCATCCCCAACGGCAACGGCACCAGCACCGTGATCGGCCCGAACGGGTCGGTCTCCACCGTGCCCACGCCGCGCTGACGCCATGGCCGGCGTGCAGGTCCTCTACTTCGCCTGGCTGCGCGAGCGTGCGGGCCGCTCCGAGGAGCACGTCGCCCTGCCGCCCGGCGTCGCCACGGTGGGCGCGCTCGTGGAGCACCTCGCCGGCCTGGACGACGCGCACCGCGCCGCCTTCGCCCACGCCTCCCTGGTCCGCGCCGCCGTGAACCAGGAGTTCGCGGCACACGACGCCCCGATCGCCGACGGCGACGAGGTCGCGTTCTTCCCCCCGGTCACCGGTGGCTGACCCGGCCCTCCCGCACGTGCCGCTCGCCGTCCGCGTGCTCGTGCAGGAGGCGCCGTTCGACGCCGGTGCGGAGATCGCCCGCCTCACCGCGGGGCGCCCGGACATCGGCGGCATCGGCTGCTTCGTGGGCACGGTGCGCGACACCGCGGGCGGGCGCGCGATCACGGCGATGACGCTGGAGCACTACCCCGCCATGACGGAGCACGCGCTGCGCCGCATCGCCGAGGAGGCCACGGCGCGCTTCGGCCTGCTCGGCGCCACCCTGATCCACCGCGTCGGCACGCTGCGGCCGGGCGAGGGCATCGTGCTGGTGCTCGCCGCCTCGCCACACCGCCAGGCGGCCCTCGACGCTACCGGCTTCCTGATCGACTTCCTCAAGACCCGTGCCCCGTTCTGGAAGCAGGAGCACTTCGCGGACTCCGGCCCGCAGTGGGTTGCCGCCCGCGACGCCGACACGGACGCCACAACGCGCTGGCAATAGCGCCGCCAGCCACTCCGGCGGACCATTCCGGCTTGCCATTGTCCGCATCGCCCGGTACTCCCGAAGGCCGTGGACGACCCCAGCCCCCTCCCGTTCCTGCGCGTGCGCGGCCGCTCCTTCATGGCGCTGGTGCTGCAGCCGGTGCCGCCTGTCGCGGACTGGCTCGCGGCGCTGGACGCCCAGCGCAGCCGTTCCGCCGCGTTCTTCGACCAGCGCCCGGTGATCGTCGACCTGTCCGCCCTGCCCTCGCAGGGCCGCCGCCTCAGCGACCTGGTCGCCGAGCTGGAGCGCCGCGACATCCGCATCATCGGCGTCGAAGGCGCCGACGCCGCCTGGACCCACGCCGAGGCCTGGGGCCGCACCCCGCTCAACACCGCGGGCCGCCCGGACCGCCTGGTCGAGATCCCCGACGACCCCATCGCCCCCGAGCCGCCCGCCCCGCCCGAGCCCGGCTTCCTGGTGCACGACGGCCCCGTCCGCTCCGGGCAGAGCGTGGTGTTCGAGCGCGGCGACCTGGTCGTGCTCGGCTCCGTGGCCTCCGGCGCCGAGGTGATCGCCGGCGGTTCGGTGCATATCTACGGGGCGCTGCGCGGCCGGGCGATCGCGGGCTTCCTCGGGCTGCCGGCGGCGCGCGTGTTCTGCCGCAGCCTGGAGGCCGAGCTGGTCGCCATCGACGGCGTCTACCTGCTGGCCGACGACATGGAGCCGAAGCTGCGCGGACGGGCGGTGCAGGCGCGGCGCGACGCGGACACCGTGGTGCTGGCGGCGCTGGACTGAGGCAGGAAGCCTGGGCTCCGCCCAGACCCGCCAGGGGCGAGCCCCCTCGTCTGGCCCTTCCAATGACCCAAGTGGGTCATCGGAACCTTTGGCCAGCCTCGCCCCTGGACCAGCTTGACTTAAGTATTGGATTCCAAAGGCGAGCCTTTGGCGGAGTTTGAGGCCCATGCTTGAAAGTGGGGCCTCAACCTTGCTTGCTGGCTCCCGCCTCCCGCTGCGTCTAGCCTGTCCGGCGTGCGTGCGGCCGCCGAGTCGCGGCCCGGAGGATGGCGGATGGCGAAGGTGCTGGTGGTGACGTCCGGCAAGGGCGGGGTCGGCAAGACGACGTCCACGGCGGCGCTGGGCGTGGCGCTTGCCCAGACCGGCAAGACCGTCGTCGTCGTCGACTTCGACGTGGGCCTGCGCAACCTCGACCTGGTGCTCGGCGCGGAGCGCCGCGTGGTGTTCGACCTGATCAACGTCGTGCAGGGCGACGCCAAGCTCAACCAGGCGCTGATCCGCGACAAGCGGGTCGACACGCTCTCGCTGCTCGCCGCCTCGCAGACCCGCGACAAGGACGCGCTGACGCCCGAGGGCGTGGAGCGGGTGATGGGCGAGCTGCGCGAGCGTTTCGACTGGGTGGTGTGCGACAGCCCCGCCGGCATCGAGAAGGGCGCGGCGCTGGCGATGTATCACGCCGACCTCGCCGTGGTCGTGACCAACCCCGAGGTGTCCTCGGTGCGCGACTCCGACCGCATCATCGGCCTGCTCGACTCCAAGACCAAGAAGGCGGAGGAGGGCGGGCGCATGGAGAAGCACCTGCTGCTGACGCGCTACGACCCGGTGCGGGCCGAGCGCGGCGACATGCTCAAGGTGGACGACGTGCTGTCGATCCTGTCGATCCCGCTGCTCGGCATCATCCCGGACAGCGAGGAGGTGCTGCGCGCGTCCAACCTGGGGGCGCCGGTGACGCTGTCCAACCCGACGTGCGCGCCGGCGCGGGCCTACGCCGACGCGGCGCGGCGCCTGTGCGGCGAGAGCGTGGAGATGACCATCCCGTCGGACCGCAAGGGGCTGATGGGCCGCCTGTTCGGCAGGAGGAGCGCATGAGCCTGTTCGGGTTCCTCAACAAGCGCGGCAGCGCGCCGGTGGCGCGCGAACGGCTGCAGATCCTGCTGGCCCACGAGCGCGCGATCGGCGGGCAGTCCGACCTCGCCGCGATCCTGCAAGAGGAGATCCTCAAGCTGATCTCGAAGCACATCGCGCTCGACCGCGACAAGGTGCAGGTCAAGGTGGACCGCGACGGCGCGATGTCGACGCTGGAGATCGACATCGAGCTGCCGGACGCCGTGAAGGCGGGGTGAAGCAAGACAGGGCTATGGCTCTGCCTTGAATCCAAGCCGGCGGCGTCTGCGATCGAATCCGACGGTTGGTTGGAGCAATTAGGCAAGCAAACAAGATTGAGGCTCTGCCTCAAACTCCGCCAAAGGCTCGCCTTTGGAATCCACTACTTATACCAACCGTCTTAATGGCTGACCGTCACCCAAACGCGTCGGGTGACGGAGACGACGTGGTTGACGACGGTCAGCTATAAGGGCGTTTGGTATTAAACAAAGCCGGTCCAGGGGCGGCTCGCCCCTGGCGGGTCTGGGCAGAGCCCAGCCTTGCCTGCCCTACGCCGCCTTCGCCGCTTCCGGCGCCCGCCGCACCAGCGCCTCGTAGTCCGCGAACAGCGCCTGCGTCACCGGCCCCGGCGTGTAGTGGTGCTCGCCGATCTGGCGCACCGGCGTCACCTCCGCCGCTGTTCCCGCCAGGAACACCTCCTGCGCCTGCCCAAGCTCCTCGGGCAGGATCACCCGCTCCACCACGCGCACGCCCCGCCGCCGCGCCAGGTCCATCACCGTGCGCCGCGTGATTCCGTCGAGGAAGCAGTCCGGCACCGGCGTGTGCAGCTCGCCGCCGATCACCAGAAACACGTTCGCCCCGGTCGCCTCCGCCACCTGCCCGCGCCAGTCCAGCATCAGCGCGTCGTCGAAGCCCTGCGCCTCCGCGTCGTGCCTGGACAGGGTGCCGATCATGTACAGCCCCGCCGCCTTGGACGCGGTCGGCGCCGTCAGCGGGTGCGGCCGCCGCCAGGTCGCCATCGCCAGCCGCACGCCCTTCATCCGGTCCGCCCCGAACAGGTTCGGCCACGCCCAGCACGCCACCATCAGGTGGATCTTCGTCTGCTGCGCGGAGACGGAAAGCTGCTCCGAGCCGCGCCACGCCAGCGGACGCACATACCCGTCCACCAGGCCGTTCGCGGCGAGCGCCTCGCGGCAGGCGGCGTCGATCGCGTCCGCGGAGAACGGGATCTCGAAGCCCAGGATGCGCCCCGAGGCGATCAGCCGCTCCGTATGCTCGCGCAGCTTGAAGATGTGGCCGCCATACGCCCGCTCGCCCTCGAACACGGCGCTCGCGTAGTGCAGGCCGTGGCTCAGCACGTGCAGCGTCGCGTCGCGCCAGGGGATCAGCCTGCCATCCCACCAGATCTGCCCGTCGCGATCATCGAAAGGAACCAGCGCCATACCCGCACTCCGACGAAACAAGGTTGCCGTATTGGCAGGCAGGCTAGGATCGGCCTAGATTTAAGTCAACGATACTGACATATGCGCAGAGGATGCCAGCCATGCCTGACGCGAAGGCCCCGCTTCGGCCTGACGCCGCCGCGCCGCACGGCGTCAGGCAGGCCGGCGGGTCCGCGCGTGCCGTGCCGCCGGACGCGGCTGTACGCCACGCCGACGCGGCGGGCACGAGCCTGCTGTTCCTGCGCGAGGAGCAGATGCGGATGGCGCAGGACCTGCTGTTCTTCGCCTACCGCGACTTCACCGGTGCCGCCGACCCGATCCTGCGCGAGCTGGGCCTCGGCCGCGCGCACCACCGCGCGCTGCACTTCATCGGCCGCAACCCGCAGGTCCCGGTGGGCGACCTGCTCGGCCTGCTGCGCATCACCAAGCAGAGCCTGGCCCGCGTGCTCGGCGCGCTGCTGGAGCAGGGCCACGTCGCCCAGACCGCGGGCCGCGTCGACCGGCGCCAGCGCCTGCTCTCGCTCACCCCCGCAGGCCAGGCCCTGGAGCGCCGCCTGTTCGACCGGCAGCGCGAGCGACTGGCCGCGGCCTACAGCGACGCCGGCGGCCCTGCGGTGGAGGGCTTCCGCAGGGTGATGCGCGGCATCATGGACGCCTCCGCCCGAACCTACCTGGACACGAGCGAACGCGGCACACCGCCGCGGGGCTGAGGCAGCAAGCGAGGCCGGGCTCTCTCCGCTGCCATTCCAACGATCCAAGCGGATCGTCGGAACCTTTGGCAGCTCCGCCCAGACCCGCCAGGGGGGGGGGGAAGCCCCCCTGGACCGGCCTTACTTAAGTATCGGACTCCAAAGGCGAGCCTTTGGCGGAGTTTGAGGCCCATGCTTGAAGGCGGGGCCTCAACCTTGCTTCTTGTCTCCCTGGCTTACCCTCGCCACCGCTCCCGCAAGCTGCGCCGGGGTAAGCCCGGATGATCGCGTCCGGGGTCCGGCCGCCTGGACGTTACTGCCCGCCCCTGCATCACGGCTCGGTGACTGCTATTTTCTGTTTTCAGGTTGCAAATGGTAATGTGCTGCAACCCTCCTGCCGCACTCCGCGTCGGCTGCCGCCCGGAACCTTCTGCCCGCAGGTTCCGCAGGCCCACGGCCGACGATGATGATGGCACCGTCATCCACCGACACGTTCGTGATGCCGCCAAAGACCCACCGACGCGCGTAGAGAGTCGCGCCGCTGCCGCAGTGTGTCGCGCCCGGTATCGGGCACGGGCCAGGCAGACCAGAAAGGAACCCGCCATGATCCCAGTCCGCGGCTATGCCGCCCAGGGTCCGACATCGCCGCTCGCGCCGTTCAGCTTCGAACGCCGCGACCCCGGCCCGCACGACGTGCAGATCGAGATCCTGTACTGCGGCATCTGCCACTCCGATCTGCACCAGACACGCAACGACTGGGGCGGCGCCACCTACCCGATGGTGCCCGGCCACGAGATCGTCGGCCGCGTCACTGCCGTCGGCGCGCATGTGCGCAAGCTCGCGGTCGGCGACCTCGCCGGCGTCGGCTGCATGGTGGATTCCTGCCGCGAGTGCTCCGCCTGCAACGACGACCTGGAGCAGTTCTGCGAGCACGGCGCGACCTTCACCTACAACTCGAAGGAGCGTGGCACCGAGCGGCCGACCTTCGGCGGCTACTCCGACCACATCGTGGTCGAGGAGCGCTTCGTCGTGGTGGTGCCGAAGAGCCTGGACCTCAAGGCGGTCGGGCCGCTGCTGTGCGCGGGCATCACCACCTACTCGCCGCTGCGCCACTGGAAGGTCGGCCCCGGGCAGAAGGTCGGCATCGTCGGCCTCGGCGGGCTTGGCCACATGGGCATCAAGTTCGCCAAGGCGCTCGGCGCCCACGTGGTGATGGTCACCACCTCGCCCGACAAGGGCCGCGACGCGCAGCGCCTCGGCGCCGACGAGGTGCTGCTCTCGCGCGACGAGGCTGCGATGGCCGCGCACGCCGGCAGCTTCGACTTCGTGCTCAACACCATCCCGGTCGGCCACGACCTCAACCCCTACGCCGCCCTGCTCAAGCGCGACCGCACCATGGTCCTGGTCGGCGTGCTGACGGAGCTGGACCCGCCGCTGCGCGGCATCGCCCTGATCGGCAGGCGGCGCAGCCTCGCCGGCTCGCTGATCGGCGGCATGGTCGAGACACAGGAGATGATGGACTTCTGCGGCGAGCACGGCATCGTCAGCGACGTCGAGGTCGTGCCGATCCAGTCGGTCAACGAGGCCTACGAGCGGCTGCTCAGGAACGACGTCAAGTACCGCTTCGTGATCGACATGGCCTCGCTGAAGCAGGCGGCCTGAACCCGGGGGAGGGAAGCAAGGCTGGGCTCTCCCTCCGCTGCCCATTCCAATGGCCCAAGCGGGCCATCGGAACCTTCGGCCAGCTCCGCCCAGACCCGCCAGGGGGAGCCCCCCTGGACCGGCTTCACTTAAGGAGTGGATTCCAAAGGCAAGCCTTTGGCGGAGTTTGAGGCAGAGCCTCAACCTTGCTTGCCGCTTCCCGTGCTACGCTGTCGCTCATGAGCGAGGAAGCCCACGTCCTGGTGGTCGACGACGACGCGCGCCTGCGTGCGCTCCTGTCGCGCTACCTCACCGAGAACGGCTTTCGCGTTACCACCGCCGACCACGCCGCCGACGCCCGCGCCAAGCTCGCCTTCCTGCAGCCCGACCTGCTGGTGCTCGACGTGATGATGCCCGGCGAGACCGGCCTGTCGCTCACCCAGTCGCTGCGCGGCGCCGGTGCCGGCCCGCCGGTGCTGCTGCTCACCGCGCGCGGCGGCCCGGACGACCGCGTCGCGGGCTTCGAGGCCGGCGCCGACGACTACCTCGGCAAGCCGTTCGACCCGCGCGAGCTGCTGCTCCGCCTGCGCGCCATGCTGCGCCGTACCGTGCCCGCCCCGGCGGCGCCGGAGCCCCCGGAGCGCCTGCGCTTCGGCCCGCTCGGCTTCGACGTCGCCCGCGCCGAGCTGAGCGGGCCGGACGGCGTGGTCCACCTCACCGGCGGCGAGTCGGCGCTGCTCGCGGCGCTGGCCCGCGCGCCCGGCCAGGTGCTCTCGCGCGAGGAGATCGCGGCCGCCCTGGGCAGCGACGAGGCCGGCGAGCGCGCCGTCGACGTCCAGGTCACCCGCCTGCGCCGCAAGCTGGAGGCCGACCCGCGCGAGCCGCGCTTCCTGCACACAGTGCGCGGGCGGGGCTACGTGCTCAAGCCGGGGGGCTGAGTGGCATGTTGAAGCAAGCAAGGTTGAGGCTCTGCCTCAAACTCCGCCAAAGGCAGGCCTTTGGAATCCATTCTTTAGGAAGGCCGGTCCAGGGGGGGCCTCCCCCCTGGCGGGTCTGGGCGGAGCCCAGCCTTGCTTGCCTGCCGCCATGATCGTGCCCGTCCGCCGCCTCCTGCCGCGCACCCTGCTGGGCCGTTCGCTGCTCATCATCCTGGCGCCGCTGGTACTGGTGCAGGGCGTGACCCTGTTCATCTTCTACGGCAGCCACCTCGACCTGATCTCGCGTCGCTTCGCCGCTGCGGTGGCCGGCGAGGTCGCGCTCACCACCGAGATGCTCGGCCGCGACGGCAGCGACGCGGCGCGCGAGCGCACCCTCGCCCTGGCCCGCGACGAGTTCGAGATCGGCATGGCGCTGCGGCCGGGCGCGACGCTGGCGCCGCAGGCCTGGGTCAACGTGCTCGGCCCGATGGACGACGAGCTGGGCGCCAGCCTCACCGCCAAGCTGCGCCGCCCGTTCCGGATGGACTGGACCTCGGACCCGCAGTCCGTGCTGCTGCAGATCCAGGTCGAGGGCGGCGTGCTCGACATGCAGGTGCCGCGCAAGCGCCTCTACACCAGCATGATCTACGTGTTCGTGCTGTGGATGACCGGCACCGCGGTGCTGCTGTACGGGATCGCCGCGCTGTTCATGCGCAACCAGGTCCGCGCCATCCGCCGCCTCGCCAAGGCCGCCGAGGCGTTCGGCATGGGGCGCGACCAGGGCCCGATCCGCCCCGAAGGCGCCGTCGAGGTGCGCCGCGCGGCCACCGCCTTCAACCGGATGCAGGAGCGCATCCGCCGCTTCCTCGCGCAGCGCACCGAGATGCTGGCCGGCGTGAGCCACGACCTGCGCACGCCGCTCACCCGGCTGCGCCTCGCTTTGGCGATGCAGCCGACGATCCCCGCCGTGGACGCGGCGGAGATGACCGCGGACCTCGAGGAGATGGAGCGCATGATCGAGGGCTACCTCGCCTTCGCCCGCGGCGAAAGCAGCGAGCAGGCCCGCCTGGTCGACCTGTCGCAGCTCCTCGACGAGGTCTGCGCCGGCGCGCGGCGCTCCGGCGCCGACATCCGCCTCGACGCGCCCGCCGGCCTCAGCCTCGCCCTGCGCCCCGACGCGCTGCGCCGCGCGTTCTCCAACCTCGTGGACAACGCGCGGCGCCACGCGCGGCACATCGCGCTCACCGCGCTGCCGCTGGACCGCGCGGTGCTGGTCACGGTGGACGACGACGGGCCCGGCGTGGCCCCGGACCGGCGCGAGGACGTGTTCCGCGCGTTCCAGAGCGGCAAGGGCGGCGGCACCGGCCTCGGCCTGACCATCGCGCGCGACATCGTCCGCGCGCACGGCGGCGACATCGTGCTGGAGGACAGCCCGCTCGGGGGGCTGCGCGCACGCATCCGGCTGCCGGTGTGAGGGAGCAAGCAAGGTTGAGGCTCTGCCTCAAACTCCGCCAAAGGCAGGCCTTTGGAATCCAATACTTAAGTCAAGCCGGTCCAGGGGCGGCTCGCCCCTGGCGGGTCTGGGCGGAGCCCAGCCTTGCTTCCTGACAGGCCGGCGCCAGGGTCCGCCGGCGTGCCCACGGGGGAGATCCGCTCGCTGACCGGGCTGCGCGGCGCCGCCGCGGCCCTGGTCATGCTCTACCACGCCATGCCGGTCTCCGACATCGACGCGGTCGAGCGCGCCTTCCGCCACGGCTACCTGACCGTGGACCTGTTCTTCGTGCTGAGCGGCTTCGTGATCGCCCTCAGTCACGCCGAGATCACCGGCAACGCCTTCACCCGCGCCGCCTACCTCCGCTTCCTCGCCCGTCGCGTGGCGCGGATCTACCCGCTCTACATCGCGTCCACGGCGCTGGCCCTGCTGCTGTTCGCGACACTGCACATGCGCGGCTTCGAGAGCCAGCTCTGGCACCGGCCGCTCGTCTCGGCCGAGATCGCCAACGCCCTGATGATCCAGAACTGGGGCCTGGCCGGGAGCTTCAACGGCGCCGCCTGGTCGATCAGCACCGAGGCGATGGCCTACCTGCTGTTCCCCCTGCTGTGCGTCCCGGCATTCCGCGCACCCCGCCGCGTCCAGCTGGCCTGGGCGGCCGCCACGGTCACCCTGCTGGTCCTGCTCTCGCTCTGCCCGGACCTCCCGGCGTGGCGCGACGCGGCGCCGCGGCTCGGCCCGCTGGACCGCACCAGCCACCTGTCGGCGGCCTCGCTGCTGCGCTGCGTGGCGGAGTTCTGCATCGGCATGCAGCTCTGCGCGCTGCACCGGGCGATGCCGCCCTGGCTCGATCGCCACCGCGGCCTGGCCGCCGTGCTGGCGCTGGTGGCGATCGCCTGCCTCGCGCCGGTGGACGGCGCGGACTGGGCGATCGTTCTCCTGTACGGCCCGCTGATCGCCGGCGCGTGCGGCCCCGGCCCCGTTCGCTTCGTCCTGTCGAGCGCACCGCTGCACCGGCTCGGACTGTGCTCCTACTCCTTCTACATGCTGCACCTGTTCGCGCTCGACAGCCGCGACGCGATTGCGACGGCGCTGCGCCACGCCGGCGTGGCGCCCACCTTCCCGGCGGTGTTCTGCGCGGCCTTCGGCCTGGCGGTTGCGCTCGCCTGGCCCACCTGGCGCTACGTCGAGCGTCCGTCCTCCGCGGCCCTGCGCCGCCTGCTGACGCCAAAACCACGCGCGGACACAGGGATCACCGCGGCGGCGGGCCGGCGGGCCTGACGGGCAGGCGCAGCGCGAAAGGCAGAGCCGAGGCCCTGCCTCGAGCTCCGCCAGGGGTTAGCGCCCCTGGATCCGCCTCATTCAAGGAGACTGGTTTCCGCCGGGCTTGCTTCCCGCCACATGCGGGCAGGACCCGGCCTTACCTGCCTGCGGCTGCGCAAACTCGGGTGGCCACCACAGGGCGAGCGGCCCGCTGCTCAAATCTCCAAGGCCCCTTGCCGGGCCGGGAGACCCTGGAGCACCCGGACCGCGTCAGCCCCGCCGGCGCCTACGCAGCGCCCGGCTTGCCCTGCTGCTGCATGCCCTGCTGCTGCATGCCCTGCTGCTGCATGCCCTGCTGCTGCATGATCGTCTTCACCTCGTCGACGGCCTCCATGAACCGGGTGTTCAGCAGCCCGACCGCCTCGCTGTTGGAGCGCTGGATCAGCTCGCTCAGCTCGCGCATGTTGCCGACCGCGCGCTCGTACGACGTCTTCAGCAGCTCGGCCTGCTGCGCCGCCTTTTCCTGCGGCGCGTTCGGCGCGCTGATCTGGCGCATCGTGTCGCTCAGCTCCGACATCGTCTGCTGCATGATCTCCATGTGCCGCCGCGCCACCGTCTGCGCGCCCTCCAGCGCCACCCGGTTCGCCGCCGACAGGGTCTCCATGTTGCGCTTGTGCGCGGTCATCAGCACCGTCATGTCCGGCATCGCCGGCGCCTTCATCTGCGAGAACATGCGGTTCATCTCGGCAAGCGCCTTGGACTGCGCCTCCGCCGCGACACGCCCGAAATCCGAGACCGCGCCTGAGATCGCCCGCACGCCGTCCTGGCCGGCCCGTGCGGCGTCGGCGGCGGGGCTCGCGGGGTTGGGCATCTTGTCCGACATGCTTGGTCCTCCTGGTGCACGCGCAGGTCGGGCCGAGCCACGCCCACGCGCCGGCCACAGCGGCCGTGACGCACTCTGACCTGCAAGCCGTTGCGGGAGCAACACGCCAGGCGGCTTTCCGAAAGGAAGCAAGGTTGAGGCTCCGCCTCAAACTCCGCCAAAGGCTCGCCTTTGAAAACCGCTCCTTAAGAAAAGCCGGTCCAGGGGCGGCTCGCCCCTGGCGGGTCCCCGCCTTCAAGCAATCGGCAGAGCCCAGCCTTGCTTTCTTCCCTGTCCCCTAGCCCTCGAGCAGGTCCGACGGCGGCACCTCCGGCAGCGCCGGCAGGTCCTGCACCATCCCGGGCGGCAGCGGGTCGTCGTCGACGTCGATGACGCCTTCCAGGCCGTCGTCGCCGCGCCCGACCAGCGCCTCGGCCTGCATCGCCCGCGACAGCGCCCGGTCCAGCGCCGCCATCGTCGCGGTCAGGTCGGCGCTCTCGTCGCGGGTCCAGGCGCGCAGCACGTAGAACCAGGCCGCGGTCAGCCCGTCCACGCGCAACCGCCCGACCACACCGCCCACCGGCACCCCGGCCGCCTCCAGCATCCAGCGCATGCTGTCGCGCGTCGCCGCCGCCAGCAGCAGCGAGGCACCGGGACGCAGCACCAGCGCGCGCAGCAGCGCCAGCACGCCGCCGCGGTGCTGCTGCAGCACGTCGAAGCGCGCCATCAGCAGGTCGAACAGCACCTCGCGCGGCGCCATCTCGCTGCCGACCGCCGCCAGCGCCGCCTGGTCCGCCAGGCTGCCGAAGCGCAGCAGCACCGCCCCGCGCCCCGGGAAGCGCGCCCGCGCCCGGTCCAGCTTCAGGCCCGCCAGGCGTGCCGCCCCGGCCACGCTGACGCGCTCCCAGTCCGACGCCTCCGCCATGTCGAACGCGGCGCCGACCAGGGCGACGTCGAACGCCCGATCGTCCAGGTCAGGCGTCTCCGGCTCGGCCCGGCGTGTCTTGTGCTTGGTCATGGACGAGACATGGGAACGCAAACCCTGTTTCAAAGCCGCCAGAAAGCAAGGCCGGGCTCTCCCTCCGCTGCCATTCCAACGACCCAAGCGGATCGTCGGAACCTTTGGCCGCCACGCCCAGACCCGCCCCTGCTTCAAGGCGGGGGCGAGCCGCCCCTGGACCGGCTTTTCTTAAGTGTTGGATTCCAAAGGCGAGCCTTTGGCGGAGTTTGAGGCGGAGCCTCAACCTTGCTTGCTTCGCCGCTCCCTCGGCGTCACCCCGCCGCCAACTCGCGCGCCCGCGCGATCGCCGCCGCCACCGCCTCTCGCACCAGTGCCGGCCACGCCGCCTCGGCCATCAGCACTGCCAGCGCCCGCTCCGTGGTGCCGCGCGGGCTGGTCACCGCCTGGCGCAGCGCCGCCGCATCTTCCTCGCGTGCCGCCAGCAGCGCGCCCGACCCCGACACGGTGCGCCGCGCCAGCTCGCGCGCCAGCGCCGGCGCCAGCCCCTGCGCCACGCCTTCCCGCTCCAGCAGCTCGGCCAGCAGGAACACGTAGGCCGGCCCGCCCCCGGAGATCGCCGTGACCGCGTCGAGCATCCGCTCCTCGTCCACCCACGCGACAGCGCCCACCGCGCGCAGCAGCTGGTCGCACAGGGCCCGCGCTGCTTCGTCGACGCCTGCCCCCGCGAACGCCACGCTCATGCCCTGCCGGATCGCCGAGGGCGTGTTCGGCATCGCCCGGACCACTCTGTCGTGTCCCAGCAAGCCCTCCAGCCCCGCCACCGTCCAGCCCGCCATCACCGAGAGCACCGTCGCCGCGCCGAACCGCGCCAACGCCGGCACCACCTCCGCCGCCCCCTGCGGTTTGACCGCGAGCACCACCAGGGCCGGCTGGAACCCCTCCGGCACGTCGCCCAGCGCCGCCACGAAGCGGTGCCCGTCGGACCCACCTGCGCCTCGCATGCCGGAATCGACCACCACCGAGGGCGACATCGCCTGCTCGCGCCAGCCCGCGAGCATCGCCCCGCCCATCTGCCCGCACCCCATCAGCAGCAGCGGCGGGATCACGTCGCCCACGGCCAAGACCCTACGCCTCGCCCACGCATTCCAGCATCGCCGCCGCCATCGCCTCCGCCGGGCTTTTGCCGCCCCACAGCACGAACTGGAACGCCGGGTAGAACCGCTCGCACTCGGTGATCGCGATGTCGACCATGTCCTCCAGGCTCTCCGCCGACGCCCCCTGCGCGCCGCGCAGCAGCATCGCGTGGCGGAACAGCGGCATCCCGTCGTCGCTGTCCATGCCGAAATGCCCGATCCACAGCCGCTCGTTGGCCAGCGCCAGCAACTCGAACAGCGCGCCGCGGCGGGGCGCCGGCACCTTGAGATCGAAGGTGCAGGTAAAGTGCATCGCGCTGATCTCGCGCGACCACGAGAAGTACAGGCCGTAGTCGCACCACTTGCCGGGCGCCTCCGCCGCCATCTCGGAGTCCGAGCGGCGGTCGAACGCCCAGTCGTTGGCGGCGATGATCTGCTCCACGGCGTCGAGCGGGTTGGCAGCCGGGGTGGAGGTGGATTGCATCAGGGCGGACATGCGGGTCTCCCTGTTGGAGGGGGGCCTGGGCGGGCCGGAGCGCAATCCCGACTCGTAGCGCGGCCGAGCCTACCGGGGGTTCAAGGCCCCTCGCAAGCGGCCGGCGAGCTGTCATATGCGCCCGCCGCCGCCCAGAGGAAGACCCTTCGGCGACGACGCCGGCAGCAGCAGGGCAGCAAGGCCAGGGCCCTGCCCCACGCCTGAAAGCGGAGGCCCGCCGGGGGCGCCCCTGGACTGGCCTTCCTTAAACAAAGCCGGTCCAGGGGGGGCTCCCCCCTGGCGGGTCCGGGCAGAGCCCAGCCTTGCTTGCCGGCCACCGCTATGCCCCCAGCCGGTCCGCCAGCGCCTCCAGGCTCCCGGCGACCACGTCCCACTCCTGCTCCGGCCCGAGGTCCCCGCTCTGCGCCGGCCCGTACTCCGTCGGCCGCGCCACGAACGCCGTGCGCAGCCCCAACGCCCGCGCCGCCGCCAGGTCCGAGTTGTGCGCCGCGCACAGCATCACCTCCCCCGGCTCCAGCCGCAGCAGCCGGCACGCCCCGAGGTACGTCTCCGCGTCCGGCTTGTAGTGCCCGAACAGGTCCGCCCCGAACACCATGTCCCACCCCAGCCCCGCCCGCTTCGCCATCGCCACCAGCAGCGCCACGTTGCCGTTCGACAGCGGCGCCACCGTGAACCGCGCCCTCAGCCGCGCCAGCCCCGGCCGCGAGTCCGGCCAGGGCTCCAGGTCGCGCCACAGCAGCGCCAGCCGGTCCAGCGCCGCCCCGTCCAGCCCCACGTCCAGACCCAGCCCGCGCGCCTCGCACAACGCCGCCAGGCTGGAGCGGTGCAGGTCGTCGAGCACCGTCCACGCCAGCTCGCCCCGCCGGACACGGTCCATCGACGGCCGGTACGCGCCACGCCACGCATCCACCAGGCCGACCCAGTCCGCCTCGATCCCCCGCTCCAGCCCGAACGCGGACAGGTGGCGGACCAGGCTGGAGCGCCAGTCCACCACGGTGCCGAACACGTCGAACAGCAGCGCCCGCGGCACCGCACCGACCATCGTCGCCTACCCCTGAACAGGACAAGCATCCCAGCGCCCTGGGAGGGAGGAAGCAAGGCTGGGCTCTGCCCAGACCCGCCAGGGGCGAGCCGCCCCTGGACCGGCTTTCTTTAAGGAAGGCAATCCAAAGACCCAGCCCTTGGCGGAGTTTGAGGCCCATGCTTGAAGGCGGGGCCTCAACCTTGCTTACTTCACGGCAGCCCGAGCAGCCGCCGCACGAAGCCCGGCGCCAGCGCCGCCATTGGGTTCACGCTCACCTTCGGCTCGTCCAGAGGTCCCTTCACCGTGTAGGTCGCCGCGAACACCCCGCCCCCCGGCTCCGGGCTGAACAGCCGCCCCACCAGCGGCAGCCGCCCCGGGAGCTGGTTGAAGAAATACGCCGGCACCACCGTGCCCGACAGGTCGACGCTGCGTGCCGCGAGATCCACCTGCCCCGACGCCGTCGCCCCCAGCGACGCGCTGATGGCCCGCGCGTCGTGCAGCGTGACCACATGGTCCGCCATGCGGAACGGCAGCTCGACGCGGCCGAGGTGCAGCCCCGGCCCGTGCAGCAGGTCGACGATGCCGTACACGGTGATCGCCTGCAGCAGGCGCCCCACCGCCGGCGCGTCCGTCACGTTGAGGTCGTCCACCCGCAGCGTGCCGTCGGCCTGCCCCGGCCCGCCCTCCAGCGTGCCGGCCAGGTCCAGCCGCCCGCCCCGCACCGCGTCGGTCACACCCAGAGACGACAGCAGCGCCCCCGCATCCGCCGCCTGCACCTCGACGTGGCGCGGCGCGCCCACCCTCGCCCGGCCCGGCGTGGGCTGCGCCGCCACCGACAGCACCACCGAGCCGGCCCCACCGCCGGCGCGGACCTGCGCCGCGTCGATCCTGCGGCCATCATCCTCCACATGCGCCACCACCGGCGCGATCGAGCGCCCCCGCGCCAGCAGCACCCGGTCGAACCGCGCGTTGAGCACCCAGGGCGTCCCCGCCTGCCCTGTCCCCGCCTGCCCTGTCCCGGCCTGCCCTGTCCCGGCCTGCCCTGTCCCGGCCTGCCCTGTCCCCGCCTGCCTTGTCCCCGCCTGCCTTGTCATGGTCATGCCCGCCGACCCCGCCCGCGCCTCGCGCTCCGCCGCGCCGCCCGACGAAGCGACAGCTCCCCCGTCCTGCGGGACAGCGCCCACCCCGCCGCCCGCCACCCCGGCACTGAGCTGCGCCGACAGGTCCAGCACCGCGCCGCTGACGTTCGCCCGCACCGCGCCGCCCGGCCGCTGCGGGAAGCTCACCGTGCCGCTGGCCTCGGTGCGCCCGATCGCCGCGTGCTCGATCCGCAGTACGCCGGCCCGCCCGTCCCCGCCCTCCGCACGGCCGCGCAGCGCCAGCCCCGGCGCCGTGGCGCGCAGCGACTCCACGCCGCGCAGACGGCCGTGGTCGAGCAGCAGCACCCCGCGCGCCTCGGCAGGCGGCCCCGCCGGCTTGCTCCAGCCCAGCGGCACCGCGAGCGCCGCCGCCGACAGGTCCGCCGCCACCGCCACCGTGGCCCTGCCGTCGCGGCGCTCGGCATACTCCGCACTCAGCCCCACCGGCCCCTCGACCACGCCCGCGAGGTCGACCCCCGCCGCGCCGAGCCGCGCCGCGTCGCCCTCGCCCCGCAGCGTGGCGCGCTGCACCACCTGCGCCGGGCCGCCCGTGCGAAAATCCATGTCGAGCGTCAGTCGCACGGGGATGCGCGCCACCGTGCCGGTGCCCCGCGCCGCCAGCCCCTGGGCGGTGACGTCCAGGTCGAGCACCCCATCGTCCAGGCTCTGCCCCGCCGCCACCGCGCCCAGATGCACCGCCACCAGGTGCGTGTGCGAGCGCACCCCGATCCGGTCGGCGTCGAGGCCGCTCTCCAGCGGGATCGTCAGCGCCAGCCGGCTCTCGAACCGCCCGCGCGGCGCGGTGAACCCCGGCGGGTGCTTCGAGAGCAGATGCAGCCGCGGGTGCGACAGCAGCCGCACCAGCGCCGCCGCGTCGCCGCCGACATCCACCCCGATCGTCGCCACCTGGTCCCTCGCCGAGAGCCCGGCGATCCGCACCACCCCCGCGCCGAGGTGCACGCCGCCTCCCGCCGCGCCGCCGCCCGCCTTGGGTCCTCCCGCCTTGGGTCCGCCCGCCTTGGGTCCGCCCGCCTTGGGTCCGCCCGCCTTGGGTCCGCCCGCCTTGGGTCCACCCGCCAAACCGCTGCCCGCCTCGCTGCCGCCCTGGGTCGCCACGCTCAGCGCGTCCGGCCCTTCCAGCACCAGGCGGGCCTGCATGTGCTCCAGCGGCGGCACCGGCCGCAGCCAGTGCAGCGTCGCGTCGTCGCCGAGAAGCCCGCCCGAGGCCGCCACCAGGCGCACGTCCGAGCCGTCCGCCGCCGCGCGCAGCGTCAGCTCGACATGCCCGTCATGCGCCGTGCCGGCGGTGATGTTGCGCGTCACCCAGGCCTGGGCGTTGCGCGCGATCCCCGCCGGCCAGTAGTCGGCCAGCTCCGCGAACGCCGCGTGATCGACGCCGAGCGAGACCTGCGCCAGCACCCCGCCCCCGCTGCTGCCCCCGCTGCCGCCCGGGTCGCGCCGCAACGCCGCGGTGCCCACGAACGTCGGCGGCGCCGCCCGCGCGCCCGCCGGCGCCGCCATCGCCAGCCGCTCCAGCGTCAGCGTCGCCGCCTCCGGGGTGCCCTCGCCGCGCAGCGACAGCCCCGCCAGCCCGAGCATCGCCCCGCCCGCCGCCACCCGCCCCGCCGTTGCCGCGAGCGTCGCCTTGTAATGGCGCGGCGACAGCCCCGCATCGAGCGCCGCCTCCGCATCCAGCGTCGCCGGCGCGTCCAGCGCCGCCAGCGCCGCGCCGACGCCCTGCGGCAGCCCCGGCGCCAGCCGCCCCAGCGCCGCAGGGACGAACGGGTCCAGATGCGCGCGCAGCACGCTCCACCCCGCCTGTCCCGGATCGGGCCGCAGCGACACCAGCAGCCCGTCGCTCATCCCGTCCGCCGTGCCCTCTGCCACCCTCCGTGCCGACAGGGTCACGTCCGCGTCGCCGACCATCCCGCCGCCCTCGCGCCGCACCGCGATTCGCGGCGCCGCCCCCGCCCAGGTCACGCCCGACGGCCGGTCCACGAGCGAGACCCGCGTGTTCGTCGCCAGCAGCTCGTGCAGCCCGGCCAGCCAGCGCGGCGGTCCCGCGCCCGCCCCCGCATCCGCTAGTCCCGGCAGCGCCGTGCCGTCCGCGAGGTGCAGCCCGTCCGCCTCGCGCACCAGCTCCACCCGCGCGCCCTCGATCGCCACCCCGCCCGGCTCCACCCGCCCGCCCGCCAGCGCCGCCAGGGACAGGCCCGCCTCCACCCGCTCCGCCGCAGCCACCGGGCGGTCCGGCGCCCCGAGCCGCACGCCGCGCAGCACCACCCGCAGCGGCGCCCCGGGATCACGGAACCCCGACCAGCCCAGCGCCAGGCCGGCCAGCGACAGCGGCATCCCCCGCGCCCGCGCCGCCGCCTCCACCCGCGGCGCCAGCCAGTCCAGCGCCACCGGCCCGCGCGACAGCCGCCACGCCAGCCCGCCCGCACTCCCCAGCACCAGCAGCGCCGCCCCCAGCCCCACAAGCACCCCTGCCCGCAGCGTCCGTCCCGCGCTGCGCCACGCCGCGCGCCAGGGGCCGTCTCGACCCGCCTTCGGGGAAGGATTTGACCGAAGGAAGGCCAGGGCTCTGCCCTGGACCCGCCAGGGGCGAGCCGCCCCTGGACCGGCTTCCATTGAGGCCGGCGGCACCCATCGAACGGCGGGGCGCGCGGAGCCGGGGAGAACGTCCGGCGGCCCGGGCTCCGGCGGCGCTTGACCCCGGCCGCTCACCGCGCCGAGCCTGCGCCATGGCCTTCGCCCTGCCCGGCCACTGGCCGCCCCCCGCCGATCCGCACGCCGCCGCCCGCCTGCTCTCGGAGTTCGCGGCGCTGGGTCCCGCCGAGGCCCGCACCGCCGCCGCCCCCGCCCCGCGCGCCATGCTGGCCTGCCTCGGCGGCAACAGCTCCTACCTCGCCGGGCTGGCGCTGCGCGATCCCGACTGCGTGCGTCGCCTGGTGCGGCTCGGCCCGGACGCGGTGCGGCACCGGGCAATGGCCACCCTCGCCAGGACGCCCCGCACAGCGGAGCGCCCCGCGATCGCCGCCGCCCTGCGCGCCGCCAAACGCCACGTGGCGCTCGCCACCGCCCTCGCCGACCTCGGCGGCCTGTGGACCCTGGAGCAGGTGACCGGCGCGCTGTCCGACCTCGCTGACGCCACGCTCGGCCTCGCGGTGTCGCACCTCCTGCACGCCGCCCGCGCCGACGGCCTGCGTCTGCCCCGCCGCGCCGCGCCCCTCCCCGACGCGCCACACGCCGCCGACCCGCAGGCAGCCCCGCCCCACCTGTTCGCGCCGCAGCCGTTCGCGCCGCAGCCGTTCGCGCCGCAGCCCACCGCCCGCGCCCGCGACCTTGGCCCTGGCAGCGGCTTCGTGGTGCTCGGCATGGGCAAGCTGGGCGCCCGCGAACTGAACTATTCGAGCGATGTGGACCTCGTGCTGCTCTACGACCCGGCGGCCCACCCCTACCACGACGCCGCGCGCCGCGCGCCGCCGGGCCGCCGTGGGCAGGCCGGAGGCGGGCGGCCCATCGACCTCGGCGCGGTGTTCACCCGCCTCGCGCGCGGCCTGGTGGCGCTGATGGCGGCGCGCGAGGACGGCGGCACGGTGTTCCGCGTCGACCTGCGCCTGCGCCCCGACCCCGGCGCCACGCCGCCCGCGATCTCGCTGCCCGCGGCGCTGCGCTACTACGAGGGCATGGGCCAGAACTGGGAGCGCGCCGCGATGATCAAGGCCCGCCCGGTGGCCGGCGACCTCGCCCTGGGCCGCGCCTTCCTCGACGCGATCCGCCCCTTCGTCTGGCGCCGCCATCTCGATTTCGCGGCGATCGCCGACATCGCCGGCATGAAGCGCCGCATCGACCGCCACCAGCGCCCCGACGCGCCCGCCCTCCTCCCCGCCGCCGGGAGCACCGCCGCCGGAAGCACTGGGCCGGGCGCGGCCGGGGGCGCCGCCGACGACGTGGCGCTGCTGCTCGGACACGACCTCAAGCTCGGCCAGGGCGGCATCCGCGAGATCGAGTTCCTGGCGCAGACCCTCCAGCTCGTCTGGGGCGGGCGCAACCCGCTGCTGCGCGAGCCGCGCACCGTGCCCGCCCTGCACCTGCTCGCCGCCGCCGGCCACATCGCGCCCGCCATCGCCGACACCCTGGACGAGGCCTACCGCGTACTGCGCCAGGCGGAGCACCGCCTGCAGATGGTCGCCGACCGCCAGACCCACAGCCTGCCGATCACGCGCGCCGGCCTCGACGCCTTTGCCCCCTTCCTCGACTTCGCCGACGGCGCGGCGCTGGCCCACGCCCTGCTCGCCCGGCTGCGCGCGGTGCACGCCGCGTTCGACGCCCTGACCGCGCCGCCCGCCTCACGGCCCTGCATCCCCGCGCCGGCAGACGCGGCACGCCCCGACGCGATCCGGCACGGCGGCGCCCGCCGCCCGGACGACCTCGCCGCGGCGCCGGCACGCGACGCGCCCGGCCTGGGAGCGCCCGGCCTGGAAGTGCCGGTCCTGGCGGTGCCTGATCTGGCAACTCCGGACCCCGACCTGGCGGCGCTCGACATCGGCGACGGCGCGGAGGCGCTCTCTCCGGCCACGCTCGCCACCCTGTCCGCGCTCGGCTTCGAGCGCCCGGACGCCGCGGTGGCGACCCTGCGCGGCTGGCGCGCCGGCCGGCCGCGCGCCCTGCGCTCCGAGCAGGCCCGCGCGCTGGTGGCCGGGCTCACCCCCGCCCTGCTCGCCGCCCTGCGCGACAGCCTCGCCCGCGCGCCCGCCGCCCCGCACGCCGCCGGCCCGCACGCGCCAGGCGCCCCAGGCGGCACCCCGGGCGGCCCGTCGATCGACCGCCTGCTCGCCCGCTTCGACGCCCTGCTCTGCGCCCTGCCCGCCGGGGTGCAGCTCCTGTCCCTGTTCGAGCGCAACCCGGCGCTGCTCGACCGGGTGGCCACCGTGCTCGGCGCCGCCCCCTCGCTCGCCGACCACCTGGAGGCGGTGCCGTCGGCGATCGAGGGCCTGCTCCGCCCCGACGACATCGACCCCGACCCCGCCCGCTCGCTCGCCCTGCAACTGCGCGACGCCGACACGCTCGACGCCGGCCTGGGCGTGGCCCAGCGCTTCCTGCGCGGCGAGGAGTTCCGCCTGAGCTGCGCCCAACTGGAGGGCCGCCTCGACCCGGACCGCGCCGGCCTGGCCCGCTCGCTGCTCGCCGACGCGGTGCTCGACGCGATGCTGCCGCGCGTGCTCGCCGAACACCGCCGCCGCTACGGCAGCGTGCCCGGCGGCGCCATGGCGGTGGTCGCCCTCGGCAAGGCCGGCGGGCGCGAGATGATGGCCGGCTCCGACCTCGACCTGATGCTGATCTACCACCACCCCGACTCGGTGACCGACAGCAACGGCCCGGACGGCGAGGGCACGCCCGCCTCCGCCCGTCGCGTCCCGGTCAGCCAGTACTACATCCGCGCCGCCCACGCCCTGGTGGCGGCGCTGACCTCGCCCGGCCGCGAGGGCCCGCTGTACGCCGTCGACATGCGGCTGCGCCCGTCGGGCAACAAGGGACCCGTCGCCGTCTCGCTCGCCGGCTTCCGCCGCTACCACGCGGCCGACGCCTGGACCTGGGAGCGCATGGCGCTGACCCGCGCCCGCGTGGTCGCCGGCCCGCCCGCGCTGCGCACCGAGGTCGAGGCCGCGATCCGCGCCGCCCTCGCCACCGCGCCGCATCCTGCCGCAGCCTCGCCCGGCGCCGACGCCCTCCCGCCCGGTGCCGGCGTGCTGGCCGACGCGGCGGCGATGCGCGCCCGCCTGGCCCGCGATCTGCCGCCGTCCGGGCCGTGGGACGTCAAGCACCGGCGCGGCGGCCTGATGGAGGTGGAGTTCGTGGCCCAGGCGCTGCAGCTCGCCCACGCCGCCCGCCACCCCGCGGTGTGCCGGCCCAACACCACCGACGCCCTGCGCGCCCTGGCCACGGCAGGCGTGCTCGACAACGGCGACGCCGCGACCCTGGTGCGGGCCGACCTCGCCTGGCGCGCCGTGCAGGGCCTGCTGCGCATCGCGGTGGGCGCGAGGCTGCCCAACACCCTGCCGACGCCCACTCTGTCGCTGCTGGTGGCAGCGCTTCGGATCCCCGACGCGGACGAGGACCCGGAGCGCGCGCTCGTGGCGGCCCTCGCGGCCCTGGGCGAGGCGGTGCGCACGGTGTTCACCCGCAGGGTGGGCGCGGTCGTGCCGTGAGGACTGCGGCGGCGAAGCAAGGTAAGGTTGAGGCTCTGCCTCAAACTCCGCCAAAGGCTCGCCTTTGGAATCCATTACTTGAGTAAAGCCGGTCCAGGGGCGGCTCGCCCCCGCCTTGAAGCAGGGGCGGGTCTGGGCGGAGCTGCCAAAGGTTCCGACGATCCGCCTGGATCGTAGGCAATGGCAGCGGAGGGAGAACCCAGCCTTGCTTGCTTTCGCACCTCACGGGGGTGGAGCCCTCGAGCGTTTGCCGCCATCCTGCCGCCCCAGGCACGCAGGAGACTCCGCGATGACGCTGATGCAGGGCGACACGGCGCCGCCGTTCGAGATGGCGGCGAGCGGCGGGCGCACCGTGAGTTCGGCCGCGCTCTCGGGCCGGCCCTACGTGCTGTATTTCTACCCGAAGGCGGACACGCCCGGCTGCACCACGGAGGCCTGCGCGTTCCAGGAGGCGCTGCCGCAGCTCGGCCACATCGGCGTCGACGTGATCGGGGTGTCGCGCGACCCGATGCCGCCGATCGAGAAGTTCGCCGCCCGCTACGGCCTGACCTTCCCCCTCGCGTCGGACCCTGGCGGTCTAGCCGAGGCCTACGGCGTGTGGGGGAAGAAATCGATGTACGGCAAGACGTACATGGGAATGCTGCGGGCGACGTTCCTGGTGGACCGCGATGGCACCATCGCGCGGGCGTGGCCTGCGGTGAAGGTGAACGGCCACGCCGCCGAGGTCGCCGCGGCGGCGGCCGAACTCGCCTGAACGCCAGCCCGCGCGACGACACCGTGCGGCAGGCCCATGTCGCGCCTGCCGCCTGCGGAGTTCAGTACCCCGGGTAGTAGCCCTGGGGCGCCGCGTAGTAGGCGGGAGGCGGCGCATACACGACCGGCGGCGGCGCATAATACACAGGCGGCGGCGCCACCGCGTAACCGAGCGCAGCTCCCCCGGCGATTCCGAGCAGCGCCCCGGCGACGATGCCAGGCCCGAAGCCGAAGCCCCGCCTGTAGCCACGCCCGCCGTAGTAACGGCCGCCATACCCGTGGCCATACCCGCCATGGTAGCCGCCATAGCCGCCGTGGAACCCGCCGTAGCCGCCGCGATACTGCGCCTGCGCGGCCGGCGCGAGCGCCATGCCAGCCAGCACCGGGGCAATCAGCAGAAGACGCGAAGCGCGAGCCATGTCGCTCATCCTCATTCGCCGCGGCACAACCTGCCGCCGAGAGAGGGAATATGGACGCCCAGCATGGCAAAACCGGGGCAAGGACCCGCCCCACGAACACGGTTTCGCGAACGACAAGTAAATCTCCGCGCAGCCCTGGAGCGCAAGCCCCTGAAGGCCAAGACAGCAAGCAAGGCTGGGCTCTCCCTCCGCCGCCCGTTCCAACAGCCCAAGCGGGCTGTTGGAACGGGCAGCTCCGCCCAGACCCGCCAGGGGCGAGCCGCCCCTGGACCGGCTTTACTTAAATAAGTGGACTCCAAAGGCCTGCCTTTGGCGGAGTTTGAGGCAGAGCCTCAACCTTGCTTGCCTGCCGGCCCCGCCTTCACCCCACGGTCAGCCGCGCCATGCAGCCCGCCCACGCCAGCAGCGGCAGCGCCAGCACCGCCGCCGGCCGCCACACCCGCCAGCTCGCCAGCGCCAACGCCAGCGCCGCCCCCCCGATCGCCGCGTCCCCGGCCAGCCCCAGCGCGCGGCTGTCCAGCCCCGCGGTATAGACCGGGTACAGCAGACACAGCAGCCACACCCCGTCCGCCGCCCGCGCCTGCCACGTCCCGCGCAGCCCCGCCCGCGCCACGCCGAGCAGCACCCCCAGCCCCACCCACGCCAGCGCCACCACCCACGCCGCCAGCGAGTCGGGCACGGCGTCGCCGCCCAACCCCAGCGTCCATGCCAGCGCCAGCGCCACCACCGCGCCGCCGGCGTACAGCACCGGGTCCAGCGCCGCCGGCCTCGCCTCGCGCAGCGCCACACGACGCAACGCCGCCGCCAGCGCCGCCACCAGCCCCAGCATCAGCACCTGCCCCGCCGGGTGCGGCCCGAAGTCCAGCGCCAGCTCCGCGCCCAACACCCGCGCCGGCGGGATGTGCGTCGCCAGGGCGTACCACGCGTATTCCAGCGCCACCGTCACCGCGCACGCGGCCAGCGCCAGCAGCGGCAGCACCGCGAGGCTGCGGTCGCTCCCGGCCGGCAGCGCGCGCCACAGCATCGCCCACGAGAACACCCCGCCGTAGAGCACCGCCTGCCCGACATCGGCCTTGGACTGCAGGAAGAAGTGGAACAGCGCCAGCCCGGCCAGCGGGTAGGCCAGGCGGTGCAGCCGCTTCCAGTTCCGCCCCATGCGGCGCATCGCGTCGTTGGTCGAGCTGGCCGCCAGCGCCGCCAGGCCGCACAGCGCCACGAAGCCGATCGTCAGGTAGAACCTGCGCACGATCTCCAGCGCCACGTGCCCCAGGTGCCAGTCCTCCTGCACGACGTACAGCACCAGGTGCGCCCCTGCGTACAGCGCCGCCGCCACGCCCACCATGCGCCGCACCGCGAGCACGCCCGGCCACGCCGCCAGCACCCGCGCCGGGCTGATCAGCAGCGACAGCAGCAGCAGCCGGCACGCCCACAGCCCCGCGCCCAGAATCAGCGCCTTCACCGGCCGCGCGCCCAGCGCATCCAGCCACCACGCGGCGGCCAGCCACAGCGCCGGCGCGAACAGCAGCGAGAACACCGCCGCCTTGAACGGCGAGAACCGGCCGCCGCGGTCGGTCCAGGGCCGCCCTGCCCCGCCCTTGGCCGCGGCCGGCCGCGCGCGACCGGCGCCCCGCGGCGACGCGGAGGCACCCTGCGTTGCAGGCGCGTGCGCGCTCACCGGCCGCCTCCCTGCGGCGCGGGCGCGCCACCCGGCGCGGCGACGTGGCGGTAGCCGCCGGGGACCTGGAACAGCACCCCGTCCTGCGGCTCGTAGCGCACCCTGGTGGCCTCGATCATCACCCGCCCCTGTGCGGCGACGCGCAGCAGCACGCCGTCCCGTGTCAGGCAGACCGTGGTGGCGCTGCCCTGCATGTCCGTGGTTCGCCATTCCGTGCAGGAGGTTACCGCCACCGTGGCCTCGCCGAGGCGCTCGAACCGCGCGCCGGAGGGTGCTGCGTCGCCAAGGCCGGGCGGAGTCGGCATGTCGATCACCTCGCGCGGGCCGATCTGCACCATCTGCATCCGCCGCGCAGCATAGTCGACGATCATGAACACACCCTCACCGGGCGGGTCCACGCGCAGCCGCCGCTCCGCCACCCGCCAGCGCAGGCGCTGCGTCGGGCCGGGCTGGGCCGCGGCACCGGGAGGCGCCGCCATGCGGTACACCACGTCGACGTCGCGGGTCGGGACCAGCAGCGGCCGGTCCTCGGCCCGCACGCCCGCCGCCAAGAGGCACAGCGCCGCCGCCAGCGGCCCCGCGACGGCGCGCCTGTGGGTTGACCGGTGGGGCAAGCAAGGTTGAGGCTCCGCCTCAAACTCCGCCAAAGGCTCGCCTTTGGAATCCACTCCTTAAAGAAAGCCGGTCCAGGGGGGGCTTCCCCCCTGGCGGGTCTGGGCAGAGCCCAGCCTTGCTTCCTGACAAGCCGATACAGTGCGCCGTTGGCATCACTGCCCGCCGCCGAAGTCCGGCAGGGTCATCTGGTGGAAGTCCGCGGGCGGCACGAACAGCGACGGCGCCAGCGCCCCGTAGTGCACCTCGGTCGCGACCAGCGAGCCCTGCCGCCCGCGCGAGTCGGTGCCGGAGAAGCGCAGCAGCACGCCGTCCGCCGTGACGCAGCCGGTGCCTGCGCCGCGCGGGGAGCGCACCCGCCACTCGGTGCAGGGCAGGCCGGCCACGGTGACACTGCCGGCACGGGTGAACTGCATCCCCGGGTCGAGCAGGTATTCCTGCAGGCCGCGCCCGCGCCCCGGCAGCGGCGAGTACATGTGCAGGCCGTTCAGCACCAGCACGCCCTGCCCGGAGGCCGGGTCGAGCAGCAGCGAAGTAGAGTCGCCGCTGTCGATCCTGGCGCGGCGCAGGTCGGCGGCGATCATCGCGCGCACCTGGCGCACCGGCACCTGCGGCGCGTCCACGTCGTAGCTCACGGTGACGTCATGAGCCGGCCGCAACAACGGCCGGTCCTGTGCCGCGGCGGCCACACCCGGCGCGACGCCGCCCGCGAGCAGCGCCGCCGTGGCGGCCAGGCCCTGCCACACGGGCCGGAATACGGCGGAACGGGACCGGAGGCGGCGTCGGCGATGGGTGTCCATGCCGCCGAGGTGTGGCAGCGCGCGGCCGGCGTCAAGCCGCCGCGGCTCCGGGCGCGGGGGTGCCACCGCGTCGCGTACCCTTGATTGCCGGCGTGGGTGCATCTACGCAGGCCCGTCCTGCAGACGAGCGACCCAAGAGTGACACAAGCCAGCTCCACGCCCCCCCGCCTGAGACCTCCAGGCCTGCGCCCGCCGCTCGGGCCGCGCCTGACGCCGCACAAGGCGCTTGACGCCGACGACGTGCGCGCCGCCTACCGCCGCTGGGCCGGCGTGTACGACCGGGCGTTCGGCGGCGTCTCCGCCCACGGCCGGCGCCAGGCGGTGGCCGCGGTCAACGCGCTCGCCGGCACGCGGGTGCTCGAGGTCGGCGTCGGCACCGGTCTCGCCCTGCCGCACTACGCCAGCGCCAAGCGCATCACCGGCATCGACCTGTCCGGCGCCATGCTGGACCACGCCCGTATCCGGGTCGCCGACGAGCGCCTCGCCAACGTCGAGCAGCTCATCGAGGGCGACGCGGAGGCCACCGGGCTGCCCGCCGCCTCGTTCGACATCGCGGTGGCGATGTTCGTGGCCTCCGTGGTGCCCCATCCCCGGCTGCTGATGGCAGAGATGCGGCGCGTGGTGCGGCCGGGCGGGCACATGCTGTTCGTCAACCACTTCGCCGCGGAGCGCGGGCCGCGCTGGTGGATGGAAAAGGCGCTGGCGCCGGCGTCGCACGCGCTGGGCTGGCACCCGGACTTCTCGATGGCCGCCCTGATGTCGGCCGAGGAGCGCGGGCGGGCCAGGGTGTCGGCGGTGCCGCCGCTCGGGCTGTTCACCCTGGTCCAACTGGTCAACGGGGCGGACGCCTAGGCAGTCAAGGCCAGGGGCTCTGCCCCCAATGCTTGGAAGCGGGGACCCCGCGCCAAGGCTCGCCTCTGGAAACCTGGGGTTGGGCCGAGGGCGCACCTTGTCTTTCCTCACGTGCGCCGGTCCAGGGGCGCTGCCCCTGGCGGGTCCAGGGCAGAGCCCTGGCCTTTCTTCCTACCTCTGGTGCCGCGCCACCTCCTTCCGGTGCTGCGCCACCGACCGGCGCAGGTCCAGCGCCGGGGCCGCGACGGTGTCCGCGTAGCTCTGCCCGTCCCACACCCAGCGGTCGTCGCCGTCCACCAGCAGGTCGGCCATGCCTCCGTGGCTCTGCGCGGCGACGCGGATCGGCCCGCTCACGCTGTCGAGCACGCGCCGCCAGCCGCCCGGCGCGTTGACGTACACCGACGTCGAGCACCCCGCGGAGCCGCACAGATCCGCCGACTGGAGCTGCACGAACAGCGCTGCCGGCGCGCGCGGCCCGGCCAGGCGCGCGCTGCCGACCAGCACCAGCGGCGGCTCGCGCTTGCTGTTCGACGCCGCGACGTCGCGCGCGGTGAGCGCGCGCGCGGTCTGGTCCTCGGCCGAGCCGGGGCGCGCGCTCAGCACCACCGTGCCGGCGGGCGCGGCGACCTTGTGCGCGCGCCGCGGCGCGGGGGCCGCCCCCACCAACCCCAGCAGGGCCGCCGCCCCGACCAGCCTCGATGCCCGCATCGTGTACTCCCGTGTTCACCGCTACTGATCGGCTTCGCACGGCGCGGTCAAGACGCAAGCCCGGGGCATCGAGCCGTCAGCAAGCAAGGCTGGGCTCTCCCTCCGCTGCACATTCCAACGGCCCAAGCGGGCCGTCGGAACCTTTGGGCAGCTACGCCCAGACCCGCCAGGGGGAAGCCCCCTGGACCGGCTTCTCTTAAGTATTGGATTCCAAAGGCGAGCCTTTGGCGGAGTTTGAGGCAGAGCCTCAACCTTGCCTGCCTTGCCGATCGATCCGAAGCGCCACGCCGACACAACTGCGGCGCGATGTCCAGCCGCCCCGCCCCTTGCCAACGTCCCCGCCGCCTGCGACCGAGCCCGCCCATGCGCATCGTCACCTGGAACATCAACTCGCTCCGCCTGCGCCTGCCGCTGCTGCAGCGGCTGATCGCCTCGCTCGACCCCGACGTGATCTGCCTGCAGGAGACCAAGGTCCCCGACCCGCTGTTCCCCGACGCGGCACCGGCCGCGCTGGGCTACCCGCACGTCGCGCGCCGCGGCATGAAGGGCTACAACGGCGTGGCCGTGCTCTCGCGCATCCCGCTCACGCAGCGCCTCGACGCGCCGGACTGGTGCGGGCGCGGCGACTGCCGCCACCTGCACGTCACCCTGCACGCCCCTTCCGGCCCCGTGGAGCTGCACGATTTCTACGTGCCCGCCGGCGGCGACATCCCCGACCGCGACGCCAACGCCAAGTTCGCGCACAAGCTGGACTTCGTGGCGGAGGCGATGCGCTGGTTCGCGCGGCCGCCCGGGATGCGGCGCACCGTGCTGGTGGGCGACCTCAACATCGCGCCGGACGAGCACGACGTGTGGAGCCACCGCGCGCTGCTCGGCGTGGTCAGCCACACGCCGGCCGAGGTCGACGCGCTGCGGGCGTGGCAGGCGACGGGGTTCGCCGACGCGCCGCGCCACTTCGTGCCCGCGGCCGAGAAGCTCTACACGTGGTGGTCGTACCGCAACCTGGACTGGCGGGCGTCCAACCGCGGGCGGCGCCTCGACCACGTCTGGGTGTCGCACGACCTGGTGCCGGCGCTGCGCGGGGTGACGGTGCTGTCTGAGGCGCGCGACTGGCCGCGCCCCTCCGACCACGTGCCGGTCGCGGTCACGCTCGGGCTGTAGGCAGCGCGACGAAAGCGAGCCTCCGGCCTCGCCCTCCTCCAGGGGTCACGCAGGGCAGGCGGCGGCATGGAACCGGCTGGTGCACGACGGGCGCATCGCCTGCATGCTACCCTGCCCGGTCATCGCATCGTCCACGCAGACAACCACAGGACGCACGACTATAGGCTATTGCTGCTTAATCTATGTAAGAACAGGTAACAATCCGGTGTTTACAGGATGGACGCCTGTTCGGGCGTTCACACGGTCGTGCCGATCCGATACGGACAGCCCTCGGTCGAGCCGACGGCGTGTCGACCGCATCTGTGTGACGACTGCAATAATTCGCGCGGGAAAGACGATGCCCATGGTGTCTCTAGGAGACAGGCTGGACGCGCGCAGGGGAATAGGACCCGGCTTTGATTTTCTTCGGGTGGTGCTGGCGACCAGCGTCGTGGCGTGGCACTGCGACCCCCTGCTAACGGGCGGCGCGGGTGCCCTCGATGCCACCTGGATGGTGTGGTTCCTGGGGTATGCGATCCTCGCCATGTTCTTTGCGCTGAGCGGGCTTCTCATCGCCGGCAGCGCGCTGCGCCACACCCCGGCGAACTTCCTGCTCAACCGCGGCCTGCGCATCTTTCCAGCGCTGATCGTCGAAGTCATCCTGTCCGCGTTCATACTGGGCCCGCTTGTCACCAGCCTGACGCCCGGGCAGTACTTCTCCAGCGCGACCACCTGGCACTACCTGACCAACGTGGCCGGTCTGGTCAATTTCCAGCTCCCGGGCGTTTTCTCCAGCCACCCGCTCGACCTCGTCAACCTCGCGCTGTGGACGATCCCCTACGAGCTCGCCTGCTATGTCTTCATGACGGTCGTGATGGTCGCAGGGTTCAGGCGGCACCCCAGTATCGTGTTCTTCTGCGGCATCGCGGTCGTCGCCGTCGGCCTTGTCGCGGTGGCGATGGCGGTCCCGGTCGAGGCCCCCGGACTCGGCCACAAGATCCTCTCCCACCTGTTCACCAGCAACCGGTCGCGGGTGTTCGTGGGCTTCACCACAGGCGTCGCGATGTACGTCTGGCGGTACAGGATCCCCTACAGCAAGTGGCTGCTGGCCGGCGCCATCCTTGTCTGCGCGGGCATTGCGTTGCTTGGCCCGGGCGAGCGGCTCACCTATCCGGTCGTCAATCTCTTCGCGCCCCCGGCACTGGTATACCTGACCGCCTATATCGGCGTCTCCGACTTCCCGACCCTTCCGGTGTTCCACCGCGGCGACTATTCCTATGGGATCTATCTCTACGGATTCCCGATCCAGCAGGTCACCCTCAACCTGTTTCCCTGGATCCAGCACGGCTATGTCCTGTTCGCGCTGTCGTTTCCCGTCATCGTGCTGTTCTCCATCTTCTCGTGGCACGTCATCGAGAAGCCAGTTCTTCGCCTCCGCAAGCAGTTCTCGTTCGTAAGCCGCGTGCGGCTCGCCGATGAGATCAAACCCGCAAGCGAGTCTGCCAGGATTCCCGCCACGGTGGCGACAAGACCGGCGGAGTGATCGCCCGAGGCACAGGCGCCAGGGTTCCTGCCTGCAGCTTCGGCTCAGGGGCCAGATTCGGTTCTCGGACTGCCGCATGGCCAGCGAGCCTGGGGCGGAGCCGCCGAAGCAGGCAAGGTTAGGGCCCGCCTTCAAGCATGGGCCTGATCCGCCAAAGCCTCGCCTTTCGCATCCCCGACTCGGGCAAGTGGTTCCCAGGGCTCGGGCCACGGCCCGTCTTCCCGGCCCGTCTTCCCGGCCTGGCTTCCTTCCCCGCCGCACTCGCCCTACACCACCGCCATGTCGATCCCCGTCCTGCTCGCCTCCCTCGTCGCCCGCTGCGCCCGCCACGCTGGCGTGGTCTTCGCCGCCGGCCTGCTGCTCGCCGCGCTGTCCGGCTGGTACGCGTCGGGCCACCTCGGCGTGTCCACCGACGTGGACCGCCTGTTCTCCAACAGCCTCGGCTGGAAGCAGCGCCAGGTCGCGCTCAACGAGGAGTTCCCGCAGTTCACCGACCTCGTCGTCGCCGTGGTCGACGGCGCCACCCCGGAAGCCGCCGAGACCACCGCCGCCGCCCTGGCCGCAGCGCTCGCGGGCGACCACGCCCACTTCACCTCCGTCCGCCAGCCGGACAGCAGCCCCTACTTCGACCAGGAAGGCCTGCTGTTCCTCGACCGCGCGAAGCTGGAGCCGCTGCTCGACCAGACCATCGACGCCCAGCCCTTCCTCGGCCAGCTCGTCGCTGACCCCTCCGCGCGCGGCCTGTTCGCCGCCCTCTCCCTGGTCGCCATGGGCATCGAGCACGGCCAGGCCGACCTCGCGAGTTTCGCCCCCGCCCTGCACGGCTTCCACGACAGCCTCGCCGCCGCAGCCGGCGGCCACCCCGTCCCCCTGTCCTGGGAGCGCCTGCTGTCCGGCTCGCTCGCCGACCAGGGCGGCAAGTACCACTTCGTCCTCGTCCACCCGGTGCTCGACTACGGCGCGCTCCAGCCAGGCGGCGCCGCCACCGCCGCGATCCGCACGGCCGCCGCGAAGCTGCCCTTCGTCGCCGACGGCACCGCGCACGTGCGCATCACCGGCTCCGTCCCGCTGGCCGACGAGGAGTTCGCAACCGTCGCCCAGGGCGCGCTGGCGGGTGCCGTCGGCTCGCTGCTTCTGGTGCTGCTCTGGCTGTTCCTGGCGGTGAAGAGCTGGCGGCTGATCGTGCCGATCGTGCTCACGCTGTTCCTCGGCCTGCTGCTCACCACCGGTTGGGCGGCGCTCGCGGTCGGCACGCTCAACCTGATCTCGGTGGGCTTCGCGATCCTGTTCATCGGCATCGCCGTGGACTTCTCCATCCAGTTCAGCGTGCGCTTCCGCGACATGCGGCGCGGTACCCCCGATGCCGGGACCGCCCTCGTCGCCACCGCGCGCCGCATGGGTCTGCAGGTCGTCGTCGCGGCGCTGGCCACCGCGATCGGCTTCCTCGCCTTCGTGCCCACCGCCTTCACCGGCGTCGCCGAGCTGGGCGTGATCGCCGGCAGCGGCATGGTGATCGCGCTCGCCTGCACGCTCACCTTCCTGCCCGCCGCGTTGGCCACCTTCCGCCCGCACGGCGAGGCCGACGAGGTCGGCTTCACCTGGGCCGCGCCCGCGGACCGGAGCCTGGCGCGCTCGCACCGCCTGCTGCTGGCCGGCTTCGCGCTGGTGTTCGCAGCCGGCATCGCGGCACTGCCGTTCCTGCGCTTCGACGCCGACACGCTCGACACCAAGCGCCAGGACACCGAGGCGATGCGCACGCTGCACGACCTGACCGGCGACCCCGTCACCAACCCGTTCACCATCGACATCATGCGCCTCACCGTCGCCGAGGCCGCCGCCCTCGGCGCGCAGGCCGCCGCCCTGCCGCTCGTCGGCACCGCGCTGACGCTGCAGAGCTTCGTGCCCGAGGACCAGCCGCCCAAGCTGGCGCTGGTGGCCGACGCCGCCAGCATCCTCGCCCCCACCCTGTCCGCGAGCCCGACCGCCGCCCCGATCACCGCCGGCGACCTACGCCTGGCGCTCGACGCCACCGCGGCACAGCTCGGCCACGTCGAGGGCAGGCTCTCCCCCGATTCGCCGATGCGCCCGATCCTGGCCGACCTGAGGGCGCTGCACGCAGCGCCCGATGCCACGCTGCTGGCGATGAACGAGGCGCTGGTGCGCTTCCTGCCGATGCAGCTCGCCCGCCTGCGCACCCTGCTCACCGCGCGCCCGGTCGGCCTGGCCGACGTGCCGCCCGCGATCGGGCGCGACTGGGTGCTGCCCGACGGCCGCGCCCGCCTCCAGCTCGTGCCCAGGGCCGACGCCGCGCGCGGCAGCCGCAACCTGCACGAGTTCGTGGCCCAGGTGCAGACCATCGCACCCGACGCCGGCGGCTCCGCCGTCACCATCGTCGCCACCAGCGACACCATCATCGCCGCCTTCCGCAGAGCGGCCATCGGCGCGATCCTGGCGATCGCCGCGATCCTGTTCCTGGCGCTGCGCCGTGTGCTGGACGTGGCGCTGGTGCTGGCGCCGCTGCTGTTGTCGGCCGCGATGACCGCGCTGGTCATGGTGCTCGCGGGGATGCAGCTCAACTACGCCAACATCATCGCGCTGCCGCTGCTGCTCGGCGTCGGCGTATCGTTCAACATCTACTTCGTGATGAACTGGCGCGCCGGCGAGACCGCCCGCCTCGCCTCGCCCACCGCACGCGCCGTGGTGTTCTCCGCGCTGACCACCGGCACCGCGTTCGGCTCGCTGGCGCTGTCGCGGCACCCGGGCACCGCCAGCATGGGCGACGTGCTGCTGCTCAGCCTGGCCTGCACGCTGGTCGCGACGCTGGTGTTCGTGCCGGCGCTGCTCTCGGCGCTGCGGCAGCCAAGGCAAGGATAGCAAGGCCAGGGCTCTGCCCTGGACCCGCCAGGGGCGAGCCGCCCCTGGACCGGCTTTACTTAGACAAGTGGATTTCAAAGGCCTGCCTTTGGCGGAGTTTGAGGCCCATGCTTGAAGGCAGAGCCTCAACCTTCCTTGCCTACCCTTCCACCCGCTCGACCTTGCCCACCAGCACGATATACGACACCGCCCCCAGCAACGCCGTCCCGGCGACGAACAGGATCGGCCGGGTGAAGTCCTCGTCCGAGACCAGCAACCCGATCACGATCGGCACCGTGATTGCCGCCAGGTTGCCGCACAGGTTGAACACCCCGCCCGTCAGCCCGATCAGCCGCTCCGGCGCCAGCGCGGAGACCAGCGACCAGGTGATCGAGGCGAACCCGTTGGCGAAGAACGCGACGGCGAGGATCGCCACCACCATCGCCGGGCTCCGGACGTAGTTGGCGCCCACGATCACCGTGGACAGCAGCAGCCCCGCGATGATCGGCAGCTTGCGCGCCGTGCCGAGCGAGGCGCCGCGCCGCAGCAGGAAGTCCGACACGAAGCCCCCGGACAACGAGCCCAGGAACGCCGCCAGGAACGGGATCGCCGCGTAGAAGCCGGCGCGGATGAAGTCCATGTGCCGGTAGTGCACGAGGTAGGTCGGGAACCACGTCAGGAAGAACCACGCCGTGCAGTTCAGCCCGAACTGCCCGATGTAGATGCCCCACAGCTTGCGCCGGCTGAGCACCAGCGCGAGGTCGGCCCACCGGAACGGCGCACGCCGCTCCGCCAGCCGCCGGCTGAGGTCGGGGATGCCGCCGCCGTCGGCGATCAGCGCGACCTCCGCCGCGTTCGCCCCGGGAAAGTCCACCGGGTCGCGATACGCCGCGTACCACACCCCGGCCCAGCCCAGCCCGACCAGCCCGGTGGCCACGAACACCGCCTCCCAGCCGTAGCGCGCGTCGATCCAGGTCAGCACCGGCGCCAGGAACGCCAGGCCGACGAACTGCCCCGACGTGTAGAACCCGATCACCCCCGCACGCTGGCGCTCGCCGAACCAGGTGGTGGCGACGCGGTTGTTCACCGGGAACGCCGGCGCCTCGCACACGCCCACCGCGACGCGCAGCGCGAACAGCACCGCGAAGCTGCCCGCCAGGCCGAGCGACATCGTCGCCACCGACCACAGCGCCAGCGCGGCGGCGTACAGCACCCGCGGCTCGACCCGGTCCACCAGCCACCCGGTCGGGATCTGCAGCGCGGCGTAGCTCCAGCCGAAGCCGGAGAACACCAGCCCCATCGCCACCGCGTCGAGGTGGAGCGCCCCGGCCAGGTGCGGCCCTACGATCGAGATGTTGCTGCGGTCGAGGTAGTTGATCACCACCGAGACGAACAGCATCGCGGCAATGATACGCCGCCGGTTCGTGGGCACCGCACTTGTCGACATCTCCGCCCTCCCTGGCCCCGAGACCTCGTGCACCAACGGTCCTCGGATGTGACCGGTTCAGGCAATAAAGGTTGAGGCTCTGCCTCATCCGCCAAAGGCTCGCCTTTGGAAACCGATACTTGAAAGAAGCCGGTCCAGGGGCGGCTCGCCCCTGCCTTGAAGCAAGGTCGGGTCTGGGCGTAGCTGCCCAAAGGTTCCGACGGCCCCCTTGGGCCGTTGGAATGGGCAGCGGAGGCAGAGCCCGGCCTTGCTTCCTGGCTGGCTGCCACCCGAAGTCCTACGGCCCGTAAGTGGTCAGCTCGACCCCCGCCAGCGCGCGCCGTACCGCGGGGTCCAGCAGCGCCGCCAGCTCCGCCGCGTGCTCGTAGCCCGGCATCAGCCGGCGCAGCAGCGGGCCCTGCCGCGTCGCCGGGTGCAGGTAGATCTCGCTCAGCCCGTCCGGAAGCTGCGCCGCCAGCCGCACCAGCCGCGCCGCCGTCATGTGCCCGCTCCACGCCAGCCCGAACGCGTGATCGTTCACCCGCAGCCCCGCCCGCACCGCCTGCCGCCTGAGCACCCCGGACCAGCGCCGCAGCATCCTGTCCCCCAGGCTGACCCGGGCGCCGCACGCCGTCAGCACCGCCGCAGGCTCGCTCGGCACCCTGAGCGCGCGCAACCCGTGCCGCAGCCCCGCCTCGATCATCAGCCGCCCCACCGTGGGGTGCAGGTGCATGTGCTTGTGCGCGTTGGCGTGATCGAGCCGCAGCCCCGTCGCCGCGAACGCCGCGAACTGCGCCTCGACCTCCGCCGCGAGCTGCCGCCTCACCTTGCGCCGGAAGAAGTACTCGACGCCGAGCCGGAACTGGCCCGACGGGACCTGCCCCGCCGCGTCCGCCAGCGCCGGCAGCACCGCCGGCCCTTCGATCACCACCAGGTGCAGCCCGACACGCAGACCCGGCAGCGACTTCGCGCGGCGCACGGCGTCCTCGGCGGCCTCGCCGGCGACCATCAGGCTGGCGGTCGACAGCAGGCCGCCGCGGTGCGCCAGCTCGACGGCCTCGTTGACCTCGACGCTGAGGCCGAAATCGTCGGCGCTGAGGATGGCACGCTTCACAGGAAGAAAAGGCCAGGGCTCTGCCCTGGACCCGCCAGGGGCAGCGCCCCTGGACCGGCGCACATGAAGAAAAGGCCAGGGTTGCCCCCGGCCCTCGTCGGGGTTTCCAAAGGCGAGCCTTTGGCAGGGGCGCTGCCTTTAAGCATGGGGGCAGAGCCCCTGGCCTTCCTACGCTGCCTTGTTGCGCTCACGCAGGAACTGGAAGAACTCCACGCCCTCGCGCAAGCGTCGCTTCATCATCTGCGGGCTGCGGACCATCTCGTTCATGATCGAGGCGATCTTCGGCGCCCGGAAGTAGAACTTACGGTAGAACGTCTCCACGCTGTCGAAGATCTCGGTGTGCGACAGGTGCGGGTAGTGCAGCGGCGCGATCTGCACCCCGTGGTCGTCGATCAGCTCCGCGTTGCCCTCGTCGAGCCAGCCGTTCTCCAGCGCCTGCTTGTGCAGGAACGTCCCCGGATACGGCGCCGCCAGCGAGACCTGCAACGTGTGCGGGTTGATCTCGGTCGCGAAACGGATCGTCTCCTGGATGGTCTCGCGCGTCTCGCCGGGCAACCCGAGGATGAAGGTGCCGTGGATCTTGATGCCCAGCTCGTGGCAGTCGCGGGTGAACTGCTTGGCGACCTCGATCCTCATGCCCTTCTTGATGTTGTAGAGGATCTGCTGGTTGCCGGTCTCGTAGCCAACCAGCAGCAGCCGCAAGCCGTTGTCGCGCAGCACCTTGAGCGTCGCGCGCGGCACGTTCGCCTTGGCGTTGCACGACCAGGTGATGCCCATCTTCCCCAGCTCGCGCGCGATCGCCTCGGCGCGCGGCAGGTCGTCGGTGAAGGTGTCGTCGTCGAAGAAGAACTCGCGCACCTGCGGGAACATCGCCTTGGCATGGCGGATCTCGGCTGCGACGTGCTCCGGGCTGCGGGTGCGGTACTTGTGCCCGCCCACCGTCTGCGGCCACAGGCAGAACGTGCAGTGCGACTTGCACCCCCGCCCCGTGTACATCGACAGGTAAGGGTGCATCAGGTAGCCGATGAAGTAGTCCTCGATGCGCAGGTCGCGCTTGTAGACGTCGGACACGAACGGCAGCGTGTCCATGTCCTCGATGACCGCGCGCTCCTTGTTGTGCACGATCGCGCCGTTGTGGTTGCGGTACGAGATGCCGTCCACGCCGGCGAAGTCGCGCCCTTCGGCGATCTCCTGGATGGTGAAGTCGAACTCGTTGCGCGCCACGAAGTCGATCACGTCGCCTGCGAGCAGGCTCTGCTCCGGCTGCACCGCGACCTTGGCGCCGACCATGCCGATCTTGAGCGACGGGTTCGCGTCCTTCAGCGCCCGCGCCACCTTGACGTCCGAGGCGAAGCTCGGCGTCGAGGTGTGCATGATGCACAGGTCGCGCCCGCGCACGTCGGCCAGCACGTCCTCGAGCGGCGTGCGCGACGGCGGCGCGTCGATCAGCCGCGACCCCGGCACCATCGCCGCCGGCTGCGCCAGCCAGGTCGGGAACCAGAACGACTTGATCTCGCGCTTGGCCTGGTAGCGCGAGCCGGCGCCGCCGTCGAACCCGTCGAACGAGGGCGGCTGCAGGAAAAGTGTCTTCATGGTCATGCGATCATCCCTCTTCCGGGGCGAAGCTTCCGCCGACCGGTCTCAACATCGGCTTCGGCCCGACACGCAGGACCTGCCCGCGCCAAGCCACGGTGTTGTCGGCGTAGCTGGCCAGCATCACCAGCACCGACAGCACATCGCGGACCGGCACGAGCCACATGGGCGAGGACGAGCCCTGCGGCAACGCCCCTGCCCGCTGCAGCATCCTGTCCACCCCCCGCCCCAGCGCCGCTCGGCCCGCCCACGCCGCCGCGAGCAGCGCCAGCGACCAGGGCGCGGCGCCGGACAGAGCCACCGACAGCAGCGCCCACCCCGTCGGATACTGCACCACCGACAGCAGGAAGCCGACCGGCGCCAGGGCGCGGATGGTGCGCGCCCAGCGCAGCTCGTGGTGGAACAGGCGCAGCATCTTGGTCTCCGGCACCGTGGTCGACGGGATCGTCGCCGCGAGCCGCACCTCCAGCCCTTGCGCCGCCACGAGCTGGCCGAGCACCGCGTCGTCGGCCAGGTGCGGCGACAGCGCCGCCAGCCCCCCGATCCGCTCCAGCATCTGCCGCGACAGCGCCATCGTGGCGCCCAGGCAGTCCTGCCGCCCCAGCGCGCGCGCCATCAGCGCGCCTGGCAGGAAGCTGTGGTTGATGTAAGCGGCCCCGAGCCGCGCCGGCAGCGCCGTGCTCGCGGGCAGCCCGGCATACAGCGTCGTCACCAGACCCGCGCGCCCGTCGGCCAGCGCCGCCGCCAGGTGGCGCAGGTAGTCGGGCGCCGCGTGGATGTCGGAGTCCGCGATCACCAGCGTGTCGTGTCGCGCCGACGGATACATGTTGATGAGGTTGGCGATCTTTCGATTGGCGCCGTGCGTCGTCGGGTCCACCACCACGCTCATGTCCAGCGCGGGAAAGCGGGCGCGCAGCCGGCGCAGCACGTGCAGCGCCGGGTCCGCCGGGTCCTGCAGGCCGAACACGATCTGGAACCGCGGATAGTCCTGCGCGCAGAACGAGGCCAACGCCTGCTCCAGCATCGGCTCGTCGCCGTGCAGCGGCTTGAGCACAGTGATCGGCGGCAGCGCCGCGCCGGCCGCACCGACCGCCCGCCCGGCGCGGAAGCGTGCGAGCGCCAGCCATCCGGCCCCGGCCTGCAACAGGCCGCAGACCGCCAGGGCCGCCGCGAACAGGGCGGCGGCCGTCGCGGCAAAGGTCCAGTCGCCCGACACGATCAGGGCTTCATCGCCCCGCCGGACAGGTCGCCCACCTTCTTCTGCAGGCTGGCGATCAGCGCCTCGGCGTTGCCGGAGCCGAGCAGGGTGCGGAAATCCGAGCGCTGCACCGCGACCCGGCTGATCGAGCCGTCCAGCAGCACATCCACCGCCTGCCAACCCTCCCCGCCCTCGCGCATCACGTAATCGATGCGGATCGGCTTGCCGCCGCTCGGCACGATCTGGGTCTCGACGACCTGTTCCTGGCCCACCATGCGCGTCTCCGGCAGCAGGGTGATCTGCTCGCCGTTGAAGGCATTGAAGTTCGCGACATAGGACGCGACCGTGAAGGTCCGGAACACCGAGAGGAGCTGCTGCTGCTGCTCCGCGGACAGCTCCGCCCAGCGCGGCCCCACCGAGGTTTGCAGAATCGCCGGCAAGTCGAGCGCGCGCTCCACCACCGGCGCCAGCGCGTTGAACCGCTCGGTGAACGGCTGCTTGCCATTGTGCGCGGCGGTCAGCAGCGCCTGGTCGAGCGCCGCGATCGGCGCGCCCACGCTCTCCTGCGCCTGCGCGGCCGGGCACAGTGCCAGCAGCACAGCGAGCGCCGCAAGGCCGCTGGTCCGGTACCGCTCCACGCCGCAGGACCGGGCGGGTCGGGACATCGCTGTCATCGCGACGGGACCACCTTTGAACCGAACGCCGGCGACAGCGTCTGGCCCAGCGCGGTCATGACGGTGTGGACGATGTCCCTGTGCCCGAGCTGTGCGTCGCTGATCTGTGCCGGCTGTGCGTTGTGCTCGATCAGCCGGTCGGGCAGCGTCATGGTCCTGACCTTGAGCTGGCCGGCGTCGAGCATGCCGCGCCCCGACAGGTGGGTCAGCACCGCCGTGCCGAACCCGCCCGACGCCTCCTCGACCGTGACCAGCACCTCGTGGTGGCGCGCCAGCCGCTCGACCAGGGCGAGGTCCAGCGGCTTGGCGAAGCGCGCGTCGGCCACCGTGGCCGCCAGCCCGCGCGCCGCCAGCTCGTCGGCCGCCCGCAGCGCGTCGTCCAGCCGGGTGCCCAGCGAGAGGATCGCCACCGACCCGCGCCCCGCTGCCCCGCGCCGCAGCCCCGCCTCGCGCAGGATGCGCCCGCGCCCGATCTTCAGCACCTCGCCGAACCCCGGCAGCGCCACCCCCGTGCCCTCGCCGCGCGGGTAGCGCAGCGCGCTCGGACCGTCGTCGATGGCGCGCGCGG
>JAABUY010000314.1_pt1 | contig 91940 bp, 82 predicted proteins | sample 5560271 | NCBI WGS metagenome assembly JAABUY01 (sample SAMN10711886, study PRJNA513374) | rock metagenome | isolation source: Antarctica rocks | place: Antarctica: Victoria Land, University Valley | reverse complement strand
AGCACAGCACCCCCTCCCAATCCAGAGGCCACCCGCTATCCCACTGTCAGAACCCGCCAAACCAACGCGGGAACAAGAACCTAAACCAACACACAACCAACCGTCAAGGCCAATCGCGCCGGTGAACCAACAAGTAAGCCAAAAGAAAGGAAAGGTCAAGAGAGGAAGGTAAACTCTGCCTGCGAAATTCGCAAATCTATTTTGAGACGTGCATGCATGAAAGCCGACGGAGCCCGTCGCCGCTCAAACTTCTTTCGTCAGCTACGTCGCGACCCAGCCGCCGTCGATCGATAGCGGCGCACCCGTTATGGTCCGCGCCGATTCCGAACATAGGAACACGACCAAGCCGCCGATACCCTCCGGCGTGGTGAACTGCGCCATAGGCTGCTTTTCCGTCAGCAAGGCGTGCTTCACAACTTCTACGTCCAAACCCTCACGCGCTGCCCTGGCGTCGAGCTGCGCCTGCACCAAAGGCGTCAGCACCCAGCCGGGGCAGATGGCATTGACGGTCACGCCGCTATTCGCCAGCTCGATCGCCCCCACCTTCGTCAATCCGATCAGCCCATGCTTCGCGGCGACATAAGCGGATTTCTGCGCGCTGCCGACCAGTCCGTGCGCCGAAGCGATATTGACGATCCGGCCCCAGCCCTTCGCAGTCATGCCGGGGATCGCCGCCTGCATAGCGTGGAACGCCGCAGAAAGGTTGATCGCGATGACCGCGTCCCACCGCTCCCCGGGGAAGTCCTTGATCTCGGCGGTATGCTGGATGCCGGCATTGTTCACGAGGACGTCCACCCCGCCCAGAGCGGCATGGGTTCGCTGCACCAGCTCCGCCACTTGCGCAGCATGGGATAGGTCAGCGCCGTCATAGGCCACCTGAATACCATAGGTGTCCGCCAGTTCCGCCCGCAGCGCCTCGATCGCCGCTGGCTCGCCAAAGCCGTTCAGCATCAAGTCGGCCCCCTGCTCACCCAGGCACCGGGCGATCCCAAGACCGATCCCGCTCGTGGAACCCGTTACCAACGCCACCTTACCGGACAGCCCTTTTGCGGAAATAGCCATAATAGTCTCCAACGACGCATTGGTAGCCACTGTCGTCCACGACGGGCCGCACGTGAAGGGCCTGAACGTCCGGGGAAAGCGTATGCGAGGATCGGTTTGTCGAACTGCCGCCGTCGCCAGCCTGCTCTGGGCCCTGCCGGCCCAAGCAGTACTACACGACTTGGCGCTGCGGCCCGGCACAGCCCAGGTCGCCTTCCGCGCCTATGGATTGGGCATCGTGCCGATCGACGGCACATTCACCCGGTTCAACGGTAAACTTTTTATCGACAGCGCTGACCCGGCGGCATGCCGGTTCAGCATCGAGGCCGAGGCCGCCAGCCTGCAGATGCCCGACGCGGCCATGACGCAGGATGCGCTCGGCGCCGATCTGCTGGATGTGGCCCATCATCCGGCGTTCGCCTTCCACGGTGAGTGCAGGGAGGGCCAGGTCCATGGCGACCTGCTGCTCCACGGCGTCAGCCGGCCGCTCGTGCTGGAGGTAAGCTTCGAGGGCGGCCGCTGGATGGCGACGGGGCGTATGCGCCGGGCGGAGTGGGGCATGGGCGCACGGCCCCTGCTGGCCGGTCCCGAAGTGCGCATCCGATTCATGGCCGCCCTGCCTGCGGGCTTTCCCCCGCGATCCTAACGGATCACCATCGACCGATGCGTGTCCCTCCCGCCTTGATGCCGCTGCGCCATACCGTGTTCCGCTCATTGTGGATCGCCAACGTCGTCACGGCGCTGGGTACCTGGATGCAGAACACCGGCGCTGGCTGGCTGATGACCTCGCTGTCGCCCGACGCACTGAGCGTCAGCCTGGTGCAGGCCGCGACCATCTTTCCCGTGCTGCTGCTGGCGCTGCCCGCGGGCGCCCTCGCCGACACCCTGGACCGCCGCCTGTTTTTGATCGGCACGCAGGTTTGGACCATGTGCGCGGCGGTGGCGCTGGCTGGCCTGACTTATGCCGGGCTGATCAACGCCACCGGGCTGATCGCGCTGACGTTCGCGATCGGCATGGGCTCGGCGATGTATCAGCCGGCCTGGGGCGCAACGGTGCCCGAGGTCGTGCCGCGGCATGACCTCGTGCAGGCGATCGCGCTCAACGGCATCGGCTTCAACCTGGCGCGTGCGCTCGGCCCGGCGCTGGGCGGCGTGCTGGTGCTGTTCGGCGGCCCGGCGCTGGCGTTCTCCCTTTATGCCGTCTCCTTTCTCGCCAGCATTGCTGCCCTACTGGCGTGGCGGCGTGCAGCGCAGCGCAGCCTCTTGCCGCGGGAGCACCTGCTCAGCGCCATGCGCGCCGGCATGCGGTTCGCTCGGCATACTCCGGCGATGCAGGCCGCCATGCTTCGCGCGATCGCCTATTTCCTGCCCTCGGCCGCGCCCTGGGCGCTGCTGCCGCTGATCGTGCGGGAGCAACTGGGCCTCGGCGCCGGCAGCTTTGGGCTGCTGCTGGGCATGATGGGCGTCGGCGGGGTCACCTCGGGCATGCTGCTGCCATTGCTGCGGGGCCGGGCCGGACGGGGCGCCACGACGTTCGGATCGAGCCTGTTCTCCTGCGCCGGCATGGCCTGCATCGCCAGCAGCCATCATTGGGCGCCGGCCGGGCTCGGCATGATGCTGTTCGGCGTCGGCTGGGTCGCGGCGGCGAGCACGCTGCAGGCCGCGGCGCAGTTGGTGGCGCCGCCTTGGGTGCGCGCCCGGGCGCTGGGCATCTACCAATTGGCGTTCAACGGCGCGCTGGCGTTCGGCTCGATGCTCTGGGGCTGGCTCGGCGACGCGCTGGGTTTGCAGGCCACGATGGCCATCGCTGCGATTTCCATCGCGGCGCTGGCCGTCGCGGTGTGCGGCTTCAGCCTGGACCAGTCGGGCGCCAGCACGGCGCGGCCTCCAGCCCCGCCAGTACCCGAGGCGCCAGCGCCCGAGTTCGCCATTATGCTGCCCCAGTCCAGCGGGCGCATCTTGGAGACGATGCGCTACCGTGTTCCGCCGTCCGGCCGCGAGGCGTTCCTCCAGGCGATGCAGCATGTGCAGCACGCCCGTGGACGGGCCGGAGCGGTCGATTGGCGGCTCTATGAGGACGTAGCCCATCCCGAGGGCTGGCTTGAAGCGTGGTCGATGGAGAACTGGACCGACCACCTGCGCGAGGCCAATCGTCTGTCAGAAATGGACCATGAGGTATTGGCGCGGGTGAGCGAGTTCCACGATGAGCAGGCCCCGCTGCCCTGCCGCTACATCACCGTCGATCCGAGCCAGCGGACGAGCCGCCCGACTCGCAACGCTGCCCGGCTCGCAACGCTCGATGGCTCTATGCGTTAACGCGGCTCCCCATTTCCAAGGAGCCGAAGATGGCTGACAAGCCGAGCGATTTGAAAGACCAGACGCAGGGCGCCCGCCTGCATAAGACGAATAACGACACGAAGAACAACGCGAAGGCTGTCGCGATGGAGGTCCTGCAGGCGCGCATGGCCGATAGCATTGACCTCGCTTTGGTCACCAAGCAGGCGCACTGGAACCTGAAGGGACCGCAGTTCATCGGGGTGCATCTGATGCTCGACGGATTCCGCACCGAGCAGGACGAGTGGACGGACATGATGGCCGAGCGCATCACCCAGCTCGGCGGCACCGCCCGCGGGACCGTACAGGAAGTAAACCGCGAGACGAGCCTGAAGCCCTATCCCACGGACATCTACGCGGTCGCCGACCACATCAAGGCGCTGATCGAGCGCTACGCCGCCTGCGCCAACGCAATCCGCAAGAACATCGACGACACCGACGAGGCGGGGGATGCCGGTACAGCAGACCTGCTGACCGAGGTGTCACGCGGGCTGGATAAGCAGCTCTGGTTCCTGGAAGCCCATACCCAGGAGCCGTCTGGGACGTTCCGTAACTAGAGTGCTTTCTGGCCGACTGTCTTCAGTCGGCCGGATGTAGCACTCGCAAAAACAAAGACCTAGACTGCCGATGCGCGTTCAGCGCGGCGAAAAGCAGTCTAGGTCCGGATACACGCGGACGTCACACCCCTTGCCCGGCCTGGTCCAGAGCACTAGCTTTGGACCAGACTCGGGAACACAGCATGAACGATCTGCTTGCCAAACTATCTGATGACGAGGTTGGCGATAGCTATTCCGCACGGGACATCGAGGTTCTCGAGGGCCTTGAGCCCGTGCGGCGCCGCCCCGGCATGTATGTCGGCGGCACCGACGAGGCCGCCTTGCATCACCTGGCGGCCGAAATCCTGGATAACGCCATGGACGAGGCGGTCGCTGGGCACGCCAGTTCGATCGAGGTTTCGCTTGAGGCTGGCAACTGGCTGTCGGTGCGGGATAACGGCCGGGGCATCCCCGTCGACCCGCATCCGAAGTTCAAGAAGCTGAGTGCGCTGGAGGTCATCCTGACCACGCTGCATTCCGGCGGGAAATTTGGCGGCAAGGCCTATGCAACGTCGGGCGGGCTGCACGGCGTCGGCAGCTCCGTCGTCAACGCGTTATCCGACGCGATGGACGTGGAGGTCGCGCGGGACCGCATTCTTTGGCGGCAGAGCTATAAGCGCGGCAAGCCGGTCACCAAGCTGGTGAATGCCGGGCCGACGCAGAACCGCCGGGGCACCACGATCCGTTTCCATCCGGACCCCGAGATCTTCGGCCCGCTGCCGTTCGTTCCGGCTCGGCTGTATCGCCTTTGCCGGTCAAAGGCCTATTTGTTCCGCGGCGTGCGCATCCGCTGGGCGTGCGACGCCAGCTTGCTGGTCGGCAGCAAGGACGTGCCGGCCGAGGCCGTGCTGCACTTCCCCGGCGGGCTGCGCGATAGCCTGCAGGAAGACATCGGCGAGTTGCCGCGCACCGTGCCGGAGCTCTGGTCTGGCGACGCCGACCTTCCCGCTACGGCAAACGGCAAGACCGGCGGCCGTGTCGAGTGGGCGGTAACGTGGCTCGAGAACGCGGACGGGTTCCTGCATTCCTACTGCAACACCGTTCCAACGGCGCAGGGTGGAACGCATGAGGCCGGGTTCCGGGCCGCGTTGCTGAAGGGCCTGCGGGCCTGGGGGGAGCAGCGGGGCAACCGGCGCGCCGCCCAGGTCACGGCCGAGGACCTGCTGGGGCAGTTGGCTGGCAAGCTGTCGGCCTTCATCCGCGAGCCGCAGTTCCAAGGCCAGACCAAGGAGAAGCTGACCAGCCCCGAGGCGACCCGCCTGATCGAAACGGCGCTGCGGGACCGGTTCGACCATTGGCTGGCCGGCAACCCGGCCCAGGCCGACAATCTGCTGAGTTTCGTAATCGAGCGCGCAGAGGAGCGGCTGCGCCGGCGCGAGATCAAGGACGTCAGCCGCAAGACCGCGACGCGCCGGCTGCGCCTGCCGGGCAAGCTGGCTGATTGCACGCTGGAAAGCCAGGAAGGCACGGAGATCTTTCTGGTCGAGGGCGACAGCGCCGGCGGCTCCGCCAAGCAGGCCCGCAACCGCAATACGCAGGCGGTGCTGCCGCTGCGGGGCAAGATCCTCAACGTCGCCAGCGCCAGCGCCGACAAGCTGCGGCAGAATCAGGAGCTGAAGGACCTGATCGAGGCCTTGGGCTGCGGCGTCGGCGACCGGTTTGACCGCACCAAGCTGCGCTATGGCCGGGTCATCATTATGACGGACGCAGACGTGGACGGCGCACACATCGCCTCGCTGCTGATGACGTTCTTCTACCGCGAGCTGCCGGAGCTGGTGCAGCATGGCCATATCCACCTGGCACAGCCGCCGCTGTATCGGCTGACCCAGGGCGCCAAGTCGATCTATGCGATGAACGACGCCGATAAGGACCGGCAAATGAAGCGCGGCTTCAAGGCGGGCACGAAGGTGGAAGTCAGCCGCTTCAAGGGTTTGGGCGAGATGCCTCCCATGGCGCTGAAGGAGACCACGATGGACCCGGCCAAGCGTACCCTGCTCAAGGTCGTGGCGGCGCCGGAGCATCGCCATGCGACCAATACCTTGGTCGAAAGCCTGATGGGCCGCCGGCCGGAGCTGCGGTTCCAGTTTATCCAGGACCGCGCCCGCACGGTCGAGGACGTCGATGTCTGACGCGATGTCCGCTGGGCCGCTGCCGGCGACGGAAGCGACCAGCCCGCGGTTCGCTATGATGGACGCGTGGCCATCCGCCGACATCCTGGACGCGCTGCTGGAGGGACAAATGGCGGCGGTTGCTGCCGTGCGGCCCGCGTTGCCGGCGCTGGCCGCTGCCGCCGGGGCGGCTGCAGACCGTCTTCGGGATGGCGGCCGCCTGGCCTATGCGGGGGCGGGGACCTCCGGCCGGATCGGCGTACAGGATGGTGCCGAGCTTGCGCCCACCTTTGCTTGGCCGCGCGACCGGCTGGTTTTCCTGCTGGCCGGCGGCGAGACGGCGCTGATGCAGGCGGTCGAGAATGCGGAAGACCGGGACGACCAGGCGCGAAAGGACGTTGCCGCCGCGGGCATCGGCACGCTGGACGTCGTGCTGGGCCTGGCTGCCAGCGGGGCAACACCCTACACGCTAGCTTGCTTGCGGTCAGCGCGGGAGGCCGGGGCGCTGACGATCGCCGTTGCGAACAGCCCGGGCGCGCCGCTGCTCGCCGCAGCCGACCATGCAATCCTGATCGAGACTGGTGCGGAACCGATCGCCGGATCCACCCGGATGCAGGCCGGCACGGCGCAGAAGGTGGCACTGAACCTGTTCAGCACGCTGCTGATGACCCGGCTCGGCCGGGTCTATCAGGGCCAGATGGTCGACATGGCGGCGAGCAACGATAAGCTCCGCGCCCGGGCGGTCCGGATGCTGCAGGGCCTGACCGGATGTTCGCCGGAGGCTGGTTCGGCCGCGCTCGCCCAATCCGAGGGTAGTGTAAAGATGGCCGTTCTGATCTTACGCGGCCTGAGCTGGGCAGAGGCACAGGCTGCGCTGGCGTGGCACCAAGGCCAATTGCGGCGGGCGCTCGACAGCTTTTAATGACGGCTCAGTTGGGCCGCATCACATTTGCTTTTGAGAGTTCTCTACGGACTTTAAGGCTCTTAAATTCCACACTGATGACTTTGGAGAGAAGCTACGATGCCGGCCAGTGATAAGAACACGAAACTTGTCATTGCCCTGGTCGATACGTCAAATGAGGAAGCGCAGGCCAAGGCGGGTGCGGCTCTCTACCAATATGATATCGAGAAAACCGGAGTTGCTGACCGTAGGCCGATCGGCGCCGAGCTGTCCGATTCCATATCTGGCGAAGTTCTGGGCGGCCTTTGGGGACAAACTGAGCTCGGCTTGTTGTTCCTCAACATGTTCTTCCTACCCGAAGATATCCGGGGACAATCACTAGGAGAACGTCTGCTCTCCACCATTGAGGAAGAAGCAATAAAGCGGGGCTGTAGGCGCGCCGTCGTTGAGACAAGCAGCTTCCAGGCCCCTGACTTCTACAAGCGTCATGGCTATAAGGAATTCGGCCAGGTTGAGTTTGGGCTACCAGGTCATGCCCGCGTCTTCCTTCGCAAAAGCCTAGAGTGAACTTTAGCCCCGCTCGGGAGCGCAAGCCGGCATACAAGAGCGAAGCCGGCTCGTAACGACAATGTCCCGGCCTACAACCCGGCCTGAGTTACGAACTTAATGTTCAGATAACCCTCGATCGCCTCCATCCCGCCCTCCGAGCCATAGCCGCTGTCCTTCACCCCGCCAAACGGCACCTCCGGCAATGCCAACCCGATATGGTTGATGGTGACCATTCCCGCCTCCAGCGCCGCGCCGATCGACGCCGCCGTCTTGGCGGACCGGGTAAAAGCGTAGCTCGCCAGCCCGAACGGCAGCCGGTTCGCCTCCTCAACCACGTCGTCGAACCCGTGGAATGGTGCCACGACCGCTAGCGGGCCGAACGGCTCCTCGTTCATCACCCGCATATCCGGCGTGGCGCCCGTCAGCACCGTAGGCTCGAAGAAGTTGCCCTTGTTGCCGATGCGCTTGCCGCCGGTTCGCACCTCGGCACCCTTCTGCACCGCGTCGGCGATCAGCGCCTCCATCGCCTGCACCCGGCGCGGGTTGGCCAGCGGGCCCATCTGGATGCCGGGCTCCATGCCGTCGCCAACCTTCAACTTGCTCGCCGCGGCGGTGAAACCCTCCAGGAAGCGGTCGAACACGCTGTTCTGCACCAGGAAACGCGTCGGGCTGACGCAGACCTGCCCGGCATTGCGGAACTTCGCCGCCGCGAGTTGCTTCGTCGCCGCTTCCACGTCGGCGTCGTCGAACACGATCGCCGGAGCATGACCGCCCAGCTCCATCGTCACCCGCTTCATATGCGCGCCGGCCAGCGCAGAAAGCTGCTTCCCAACCGCCGTCGACCCAGTGAAAGAGATTTTCCGGATGACCGGATGCGGGATCAGGTATCCAGAGATCTCGGCCGGGACGCCGAACACCAGCTGCACCACGCCCGGCGGCAGCCCGGCGTCCACGTAGCATTGCACCAGCGCCGCCAGCGACGCCGGCGTCTCCTCCGGCCCCTTCACGATCACCGAGCAGCCCGCGGCCAAGGCAATCGCGATCTTGCGGTTGGCCTGGTTGATCGGAAAGTTCCACGGCGTGAACGCTGCGACCGGACCGACCGGCTCCCGCAGCGAGAGCTGATATACGCCCTCCGCCCGGGCCGGAATCACCCGGCCATAGGTGCGCCGGGCCTCCTCGGCGAACCAATCGATGATGTCGGCGCCGGCGAGCGTCTCGGCCCGCGCTTCCGGCAGCGGCTTGCCCTGCTCCATCGTCATCAGCGGCGCGATCTCGTCGGCCCGGCTGCGCAGCAGGTCGGCGGCGCGGCGCATGAGTTTCGAACGGTCAAAGGCCGAAACGCGCCGCCATAGCGCAAAACCGCGCTCGGTGGCAGCCAATGCGAGATCGAGGTCGGCCTGCTCGGCGTGCGCGACGGTGCCGTTGGTCTCGCCAGTCGCCGGGTTCATCACCGGCAGCGTCTTGCCGGCCGCAGCGCCAGTCCACTGCCCGTCGATATGCAGCAGCACGTCCGGATATTCCATGATCGCGTCCTTCTCAACGGCTTTCCGCGAGTATGCACGACGATCACAAGACAGCCAATGACCGCGGCCAATCCTTGGCTCCGGCCGCCGGCGGGGTATATCCGTCCTATGCTGGATACGACCGGGCCTTCGACGCGTGAGCTTAACACCAACGTGACCGGCGTGATCGAACCGCCGATCCCAGCCGCGCATGGATGGGCGGCCCGGTACGATGGATCGCGCGGGCCTATGCTCGACCTGTGCCAGGCCGTTCCGGGCTACCCGCCGCATCCCGAAATCCTCGAACATCTTGCGGCCGCAGCCCGTGATCCGGTCTCGGCCAAATATGGGCTCATCAACGGGGATCTCGCGTTGCGGGAGGCTTACGCCGCCCAGGTTTCCACGCTCTACGGTGGAAGCGTCCGGCCGGATCAGGTTGCGATCACCGCCGGGTGCAATCAGGCATTCTTCCTGACGCTCATGACGATCGCCCGGTCTGGCGATACCGTGCTGCTGCCCACGCCATGGTTCTGGAACCATCAGCAAACCTGCGCGATGCTGGGGATCGAGGCGCGCGCGCTGCCCTGCAAGGCCAGCGATGGATTTGCCCCGGACCCCGAGCAGGCCGAGGCGCTGTTGGACCCAAGCGTCCGCGCCATCGTGCTGATCACGCCCAACAACCCGACCGGCGCCGTCTATTCGCCGGCGGTGATCGCGAGTTTTGCCGCCCTCTGCCGCCGGCGCGGCATCTGGCTCATCATGGACGAGACCTATCGCGACTTCCTGCCCGACGGTCAGGACCGTGCGCACGAGCTGTTCACCGAGCCCTCGTGGATGGAGAGCGTGATCCAGCTTTACAGCTTCTCCAAGGCCTACTGCGTGCCCGGCCATCGCCTCGGTGCCGTCGTCGCCAGCCAGGAGTTGGTGCAGCAATTCATGAAGGTGCTGGACTGCCTGCATATCTGCCCGCAACGCGCCGGACAGGCCGCGCTCCGTTGGGCGATCGACGCCTTGCCGGATTGGCGCGCTGACAACCGCCGCAGGATCAACGGCCGGGCAACGGCAATGCGCCAGGCATTCGAGCGGTTATCGGAGTGGCGCCTGGAATCGCTTGGCGCCTATTTCGCCTATGTCCGGCACCCTGTGCCCGGCACGCCGTCGATGCGTGTGGCCGAGGCGCTCGCGGTGGATCGCGGCGCCTTGTGCCTGCCGGGCAGCGCGTTCGGGCCGGGCCAGGACGGCCACCTGCGCCTCGCCTTCGCCAATACGGACGCGACGGACATTCCGAAGATCGCCGAACGGCTCGCTGGCCTGCAGCTATCTCAATAAGTCGCCGGATATGGTGGGCGGTACAGGGATCGAACCTGTGACCCTCGCGATGTCAACACGATGCTCTACCGCTGAGCTAACCGCCCATCTCGACGGCGTTCTAGAACGGACCTGCCCCGCGTTGCAAGACGTCCGGCAAACCTTGTTTCGGCTTGCACGTCATGGACGGGTGACATGAGCCGCCATGACAGGTTGAATGTGAACATGGACCTGCCGATCCAAACGGCGCCCGAGTTGGCGGTGCCTCCGTTCACGATCTTCCACCCGGCGCAGCAAACCGCGCCGCTGGTGTTCGCCTCGCCGCATTCGGGGCGCAACTACCTGCCGGAATTTCAACGCACGGCACGGCTGGACTCGGCAGGCCTGCGCCGCAGCGAGGACAGCTTCGTCGACGAGCTGTTCGGCCTGGCGCCTCGCTACGGCGCGCCGCTGATCGCCGCGACGTTCCCGCGCGCCTATTGCGACCCGAACCGCGAGGCTTGGGAGCTGGACCCAGCCATGTTCGACGACGCCCTGCCGTCATGGGTCAACACGACCAGCGCCCGCGTCGGCGCCGGGTTGGGCACGATCGCGCGCGTCGTGGCCTCTGGGGAGGCAATTTATCGTGGCAAATTGCGGTTCAGCGACGCGACTGAGCGGATACAAACCTGCTGGGAGCCGTATCACCTGGGGCTTTCTGGCCTGATCGACGCCACTCGGCAGCGCTTCGGAGCCTGTCTGCTGATCGACTGCCACTCCATGCCAGGACAAGGCTGCGCGGCGCGCGGCGGCGGCGGACCGGATTTCGTGCTAGGAGACGCGCACGGCACCACCTGCTCGTCCCGCGTCACCCGGCGGGTCGAGGCGGTGCTGACCGGATTTGGCTATCAGGTCCGCCGCAACGACCCCTATGCCGGCGGATACGTGACGCGCCACTACGGCCGACCGTGGGAGAACGTCCACGCGCTGCAGATCGAGATCGCGCGCGGCCTTTATATGGATGAGGCACGGTTCGAGCGGACTAGGACATTTGAGACCATCCGGACGCATCTGGGGGAGCTTGCAGCCGACCTGGCCGCCGAGGCCGCGGAGTTGATGGCGGCCTAAGCCATTCACCGTTCCTTCACGCAAGTCCTGCATTCTGACGGCCATGCGCCCGTTGGTTCTCGCCGCCCTGCTCGCTTTTCCCGCTGTCGCCCGGGCTGATCTTCTCGCGTCGCCATCCCAGCAGTGCCGGACCGCCATCGCGGCGGCCGAGCGTTCGCTGGGCGTGCCGGATCGCCTGATGCAATCCATCGGCGTGATCGAGAGCGGCCGGCGCGATGAGAACGGGGCAATATCGGCGTGGCCTTGGGCCATAAACGCAGAAGGGGTCGGCGCTTATTTCGCCACCAAGGCAGAGGCCATCGCGGCTGTCTTGGTGTTGCGCGCGCGCGGCGTGCGCTCAATCGACGTAGGCTGCATGCAGGTCAACCTCATGTTTCATGCCGACGCATTCTCATCCCTCGAGGAAGCATTCGATCCCGGCGCCAATGCCCGCTATGCCGCCCGCTTCCTCAACCGGCTGCTGGCGCAAACCGGATCATGGCCGGCCGCCACGGCGGGATACCATTCGCTGACGCCTGGCATCGGGGAAGATTATGCGCGCAAGGTGCTGGCTGTTTGGCAGAAGCCAGCATCGCATCAGCCGATGGTCACCGATGCCGTCGTGCAGCAGGCCGCGCTGCAGCCGTGGGCCCCGGCCTTTATCCCGCCCGCGAGCACGACCCTATCGGTTGGCGGCGGCGCCCGCATTATTCCGATCGCCGCCTCCGTCGCTGGGTCGCCCGGCGTGGTGGTCGGTCGCGGGCTTGCGGCCTATCGCGCCGCGCCCACCCGGCTCGCCGCCCGGACGATGCCGGGCAGGCCGAACCCAACCTCGTGAGGCAATGCATGTCCCAGAACGCCTTAGCCTGTGCTGGAATGCAGCATCGAACAATTTCGTCAAGGCCCGCAAAGATGTCGTGACCCAGCCGTTATCCAAAGTTGAAAGGCTGGCCTAAACAGGAATTTTATCGCCAGAATAGCAGGAAGTGTGACAAACCCGAGCACGATGCATGAACTCCGGCATACGACACGCCTGCCGCCGATCCTGGCTGTCCTGCTGCTCGGCTTTTGGCCGGGTGTATCACCGCGCGCCCAGGGCAGCGCCGCCGTGCCGGTCACGACCGTCGCACCCATCCGCCGGGATGTTCCAGTCCTCGCCCGTGCGATCGGCACGGTGCAGGCGTTCCAATCCGTCGTCGTCCGCGCCCGCGTGGACGGGACACTGGACCAGGTGCTGTTTACCGAGGGCCAGCAGGTGAAGCCCGGCGACGTGCTGGCACGCCTCGACCCGCGCCCCTATCAAGCCATCCTGGACCAGGCCGTCGCGAAACGGGCAGCCGACGACGCATTGTTGGCCAATGCCCGCGGTGACCTGCTGCGCTACGCCGAGCTGGCGCAAAGCCAGGTCGCCTCACGCCAGCGGCTTGACCTGCAGCGCGCCAACGTCGCCCAGGCCGAAGCCAACGTCCGCGGCGCCGACGCTGCAATAGCCGCGGCGCAGCTCAACCTCAGCTTCACGCAGATTGCCTCGCCGATCCAAGGACGCGTCGGCCTGCGGCAGCTCGATCCCGGCAACTACATACGCACGGCCGACCCTGCGAGCACTGGCATCGTCACCATCACCCAGATCCATCCTATCGCGCTGGTCTATACCCTGCCGCAGGACACGCTGCCGCAGGTGCAGCAGGCGATGCGCAAGGACAAGCTGCAGGTGCTCGCCTACAGCTCGGACGATCGGACGAAGCTGAGCGAGGGTGAGCTCCTGACGATCGATAGCGCCATCGATGCCTCTACGGGCACGATCAAGCTTAAGGCGGTTTTTGCCAATACGGACGACAACCTGTGGCCGGGCCAGTTCGTGAATGTCCGCACCCGGCTCGACATCAGGCGCGACGCGTTGACGCTGCCATCGGCCGCCATCCAGCGTGGCTCGGCTGGGCTGTACGTGTTCCGCATCGAGCCGGATGGCACCGCCGCCTTGCAGGCCGTCGATGTCGATCAAGATGATGGGCAGACAGCGATCGTGGCAAAAGGATTGACCGGCGGCGAGCAGGTCGTGCTGGCTGGGCAATCCAGGCTGTCCATCGGCGCCCGGGTCGTGGCGACTGAGGCGAAGCCGGCCAGCTAGGCCGGGCATAGGGGTCCATGACGCAATGAGCATCTCAAGCCCCTTCATCCGCCGCCCGGTCGCGACCTCGCTGCTGATGGCTGCCATCTTGCTGATTGGCATCGTCACATATCCATTGCTGCCGGTGGCGCCCCTGCCCCGTGTCGAGTTCCCGACCATCCAGATAACGGCCAACCTGCCCGGCGCCAGTCCGGAGACTATGGCGTCCACCGTGGCGCAGCCGCTCGAACGGCAGTTCTCGCAGATCTCCGGCGTTGCGCAGATGACCTCGGTGAGCGTCGGCGGCTCGGCCCAGGTAGTGGTGCAGTTTGACCTCGATCGCAACATCGACGGCGCCGCCTTGGACGTGCAGGCCGCCATCAACAACGCTGGCGGCCAGCTGCCCCGTAACCTGCCGAACCCGCCCATCTTCCGCAAGGTGAACCCGGCCGACAGCCCGATCCTGATCCTCGCCGTGCAGTCCGAGGTGCTGCCGCTGATCGAGGTGGATGATTACGCCGATAATATCCTGAGCCAGCAGATCTCCCAGATCGGCGGCGTATCCCAGGTCTCGATTGGCGGCGAGCAGAAGCGGGCCATGCGTGCAGGTCGACCCGGCGCGCCTGGCAGCCATGAACATGACGTTGGAGGACGTCCGGCAATTGCTGGTCACGGCAACGGTGGACGCGCCTAAGGGCACGCTCGACGGCGCGAGTCAGGCTTTCTCGATCTATGCCAACGACCAGCTCACCAAATCGGCCGAACTGAACGAGGTCATCCTAGCCTGGCGCAACGGCGCGCCGGTGCGGGTGCGCGACATCGGCTCCGCTGTGGACGGTCCGGAGAACGCCCGCCTGGCCGGCTGGCAGAACGGCAAGCGCGGCATCCAGCTGCTCATCTTCAAGCAGCCGGGCGCCAACGTGATCGACACGGTCGAGCGCATCAAGGCGGCACTCCCCAAGCTGCGCGCCGCGATCCCGCCCGCCGTCACGGTTGAGACCATCGTGGACCGCACCGTGACCATCCGTGCCTCAGTGCACGAGGTGCAGTTCACCTTGCTGCTGTCGATCGCGCTGGTCGTGATGGTGATCTTCCTGTTCCTCCGCAATTTCTGGGCGACGATCATCCCGAGCATCACCGTGCCGCTCGCGCTGGTCGGCACGTTCGCGGTCATGTACCTGTTCGGCTACAGCCTCAACAATCTCACCTTGATGGCGCTGACCATCGCGGTCGGCTTTGTCGTCGACGACGCGATCGTCATGCTGGAGAACATCTATCGCCACATCGAGGACGGCATGGCGCCGAAGGAGGCCGCGCTGCAGGGCGCCGGTGAGATCGGGTTCACGATCATCTCCATCAGCCTGTCGCTCATCGCCGTGTTCATCCCGCTGCTGCTGATGGGCGGGATCGTCGGCCGGCTGTTCCGTGAGTTTGCAATGACCGTCGCCATCGCCGTGCTGGTGTCGGCATTCGTCTCGCTCACCCTGACGCCAATGATGTGCTCGCGCTTCCTCAAGCACCACTCAGGTCAGCACGGCTTGTTCTATCGCATCATCGAGGGTTTCTTCGTGGCGCTGCTGAATGGATATCGGCGCACGCTGGATGTCGCCTTGCGGTTCCAGTTCGTGACGCTGATGGTGTTCTTCGGCACGCTCGCCTGCACCGCATATCTTTATGTGGCGATCCCCAAAGGCTTCTTCCCCGCGCAGGACACCGGCGTGCTGGTCGGGCTGACCGAGGCCGGGCAGGACGTGTCGTTCGCCGAAATGTCGCGCCGGCAAGTCGCAGCCGTCAGCGTCATCGCCGCCGACCCGGCGGTTGCGGCGGTTTCGTCCAGCATTGGCGCCGGGTTGGGCGGACAAACCGGCAATAACGGCCGTATCTGGACCAACCTGAAGCCGTTCGAGGAGCGGGACGTGACGGCCCAGCAGGTGATCGCGCGGCTGCGGCCGCAGCTCGCGCGCATCGAGGGCATGAACGTCTATTTCCAGGCGGCGCAAGACATCAACATCGGCGGCCGCCTGGCTAAAACGCAATATCAATACACGATGCAGGACGCCGACCTGGCGGAGCTTTATGACTGGTCGCCCAAGATCCTGGAGAAGCTGCGCAGCCTGCCCATGCTGCGGGACTTGGCGACGGATCAGCAGGTTGCTGGCACGACGGCGACCCTGACCATCGACCGCGACCGCGCCGCACAGTTCGGCGTGCAGCCGCAACTGATCGACGACACGCTCTACGACGCCTTTGGCCAGCGCCAAGTGGCACAGTACTCCACCCAATTGAACTCCTACAGAGTGATCCTGGAGGTTCCTCCAAATCTTCAGGGGGAGATGGCGACCCTCGACAAACTCTATGTCAGGGCGCGGGACGGCGCTGCGGTTCCGCTCTCCACCTTCGTGACCGTCGATACGAAGCGGGTGGCGCCCCTCGCGATCTCGCACCAAAGCCAATTTCCGGCGGTGACCATATCGTTCAACTTAGCAGCCGGAGCGGCGTTGGGTCAGGCCGTGGACGCCATCAACGGCGCGATCGCGCAACTCGGCACTCCGGTCACGCTGCGCGGCACGTTCCAGGGCACCGCGCAGGCATTCCAGGCCTCGCTCGGCACCCAGCCTTATCTGATCGCTGCGGCGTTGATCGCGGTGTATATCATCCTCGGCATCTTGTACGAGAGCTTCATCCTGCCCATCACCATCCTGTCGACCCTGCCATCCGCGGGCGTCGGCGCACTGCTGATGCTGATGGCTGCGGGTTACGACCTGTCGGTCATCGCGTTGATCGGCGTCATCCTGCTGATCGGCATCGTAAAGAAGAACGGGATCATGATGGTGGACTTCGCCATCAGTGCTGAGCGTCAGCGTGGTGCGGCTCCGCTCGAGGCCATCCGCGAAGCCTGCCTCATGCGCTTTCGTCCCATCTTGATGACGACGATGGCGGCGCTCTTGGGCGGGTTGCCGTTGATGCTCGGAAGCGGCGCCGGGTCGGAGCTGCGTCGGCCGCTCGGCTATGCCATGGTGGGCGGCCTGATCCTTAGTCAGCTGCTGACGCTCTATACCACGCCCGTCGTTTACCTGTATTTGGATCGTCTGCAACGCTGGCTGTCGCCCGTTCGGCGGACCACCATGCCTGCGCTGGCCAACAAAATCGGCGCAACGGCCGATTGAGGACCAGGCGTGTTGACGATGGCCGCCGCCCATTCGGATGCCATGCTCGCTGAAGTCGTTCGTCTCATCCCGGCGATGCAGGAACGGGCTGCGGAACTCGACGCAAACGAGGCGTTTCCGGAGATGGATATCCAGCTTCTACGTGAACTCGGAGTGCTGGTCGCGCCGTTGCCTATTCAGCTAGGCGGACGCGGTGCCGGAACCGAGGCTGCCGGAGCCGATCTTCTCGTGGGCTTGCTGAGCGCTTTGGGCCAAGGGAACCTCGCCGTAGGCCGGCTGTTCGAGGCTCACGTGAACGCGCTGCAGCTCATCAAGACATATGGCAGCCCCGCTCAGATCGAACACGCGGCGACGGACGCTCAGAATGGCCACCTGTTTGGGCTGTGGGTAACCGACCCTATTGGGCGCGGTCTAACCCTCGGTGCCCAGACATTGCGAGGCAGCAAGGGTCCATGCTCCGGAGCGGGCCATGTGACGCGCGCTTTGGTCACGGTATCAACCAGCAATGGAACCGGGATGGCGATGTTGGCCGTGGATGGCTTCGTGTCGGTCGAACCGATGCGGGGCGTCCTGCAAGGGATGCGCGCCGCAATCAATGGCGTAGTCAGCTTCGACGGCGTCTCCCTGCAACCGGACGGACTGATTGGTCAGCCGGGCGACTACCTGCGGGAACCCTATTTATCGTGCGGAGCCTGGCGCACCACCGCGGTTACATTGGGAGGTCTGGACGCGCTGATCGCGGCCACCCGGAGCCAGCTCGTACGGAAGGGTCACCAGGACGCGCCGCTGCAGCAGGAACGGTTTGGCCGAATGCTGATCGCGCAAGAAACCGCGCGGCTCTGGACGGTCGCAGCAGCTCGGCGCGCCGAGTTCGGCGAGGGACCCGCCGCCGATCGTGTCGCCTATGTGAATCTCGCACGGATTGCGGTGGAGACGGCCTGTTTGGACGCCATGCAGCTGGCCCAGCGGGCATTGGGCCTTGCGGCTTTCGTGCGGCCCAACCCCGTAGAGCGTTTACTGCGGGATCTCGCGGTTTACTTGAGGCAACCGGCACCCGACGCAGTCCTAACCGAGGCGGCACACCACGGATTGCAGTCCTAGTCCGCTTAAGGTCGAGGCTGTGTGAAAACGTCATACCGTAACGGCAACTAGCAATGGTGTTGCTGCTTAGCCCGGCTGTTTGAGTCATCTGTGCCGTAAGCCGTGACCAAGGCGACAGAATGATACGTGATCTTCGTCGACAACTGCGTTTTTACACGGCCTCGGTCATTACCCCGCCATACGCGACGTTTTCAAACGCGGCTCGAACTGCCGCTGAGTAGATTCCGCCTCGGGCCGGTGCTCCCGATCCTCGTCAAAAATCGGCTGACCTGTCCGTAAAACAGCCAGGATACGCCTAGCCTGCTCCGTCTCGTGCGGCAGGGCCGCAACCGGAACCGCTACGCGACCCAGCCCGGCCAAGTGCGGCTCGACCATATCCCATGCCATGCCGAACGTGCCCTGATGGAGCGCTGTCGCCAGCACGGCCGAAGTGCAGCGAATGTCTTCGAGCAGCCGTGTCGTGAGCTGCTTTTGGCCGCAAAACTGATCGCGGAACCTACGCCGCAGCCGAGCGCGTCGAGCCCGAGCCATCGCAGGCTCCAGTGCATCGTCTAGAAACAGGTCGGGCGCCACCAGCCGACGGCGAATGGTATCCGCCATGCCGCCCGTTGCCCGGCCGTGAATGCGGCCCGAAACTGTCACTTGAACGTCCGGTGCATGGCGAAGCCGGGCGTCGATCCGGCGCAGGGCAGTGAAGAAGGCACGGTCCTCACCAACCGAAAGGGCAGGAATGCCGCCGGAGCGATGGAACGCACTGGCCGTCACACAAATGCTGGCGCCGGAGTGCTCAGTGTGACGTGGCCACGGATCGGCGGGATTTGGGTCCAGCAGGCTGTCGATCTCGTCCAGCAATGCCGCATAGGCGCACTCGCGCGCGTCATCCTCGTGCAGGATGGCGGGGATGGCCGCGGCGTCGCAAGGATCGATGACGGCACGGCCAGCAACCACGTCCGCGCCATTGTGCACATGGAATTGGTTTGCCGAAAGCCAATCCGGCGCAACCTGACCATCCGCGTCGGTGCAAAGCAGGACACCATCGGGCGGCACCCATGCGGCTGCACGCTCCATCGCCATACGGCGAGCCTGCCCAGCATTCTGCTGTTCGGGCGGAAACTGGTGTTCGATGACCTCAAGGGAATAATTCAGCGTCGGCTGCATACTGTTTGCAATGAACGCAGTGCGGTCCGTCGAGTTATTGACCAGCAATGTGACGTGAAAATAGGTCTGGCCATGCTGCCGATTCAGCGACGTCAGACATCGGCTAATCCAATCTGCCTCGTTGTGAGCGGGTATCGCGACTGCTGCTTGGGTCGAGTTAGTCTGATTTCGGACAGAAGCGTTCACACGAGATTCCAGAACGTGACGCTTTGTCAGTTGTTGATGAAACGACTCCTGCCAATGCTTTTTCTAGACGTGCGCCAGCCAGGCTTGCTCAGCGCGGATCGCTTTATCGAGATCACGAATACGAAATGGCTTTTGCAAAAACCGCCGTCTGATCAACTGCGGCACAAAATAGCCCGACATCAAAATGATCCTAAGATCGGCGTAGCGCCGTCCTGCAATATCCGACAGCTCAAATCCCGACATCCCCGGCATGCGCACATCGGTGACCATGACGTCGATCCCGTGATGTTGGTCGAGCAACCTCAAAGCCTCGTCGCCGCTAGCCGCTTGCAGCACCGTATGGCCAAATTCTTGCAACATGTCCGCCGAGGTTTCGCGAACAGGATCATCATCGTCGACTAGAAGAATCATTCGAAAGCCCGGGCCGTCCTAGGCGTTCCAGCAATTAAGCCACAGACTAGCGCGCGTGCTTGGAACGAACTTGCAGGTGGCCTTTCGATCAAAATTGACGATTTCCCAATGAGAAAACTCCCGCTTTTCGACTACGTTGCCAAAACGTACAGCGCGCACCGGCATGGCCAACACGCCGGAATCACGAAGCCGCGCAGTATCCGAATCAATATGAATTGGCGGAGGGGATGAGATTCGAACTCACGGTACGGCTTGACGCCGTACGGCGGTTTAGCAAACCGCTGCCTTCAGCCACTCGGCCACCCCTCCGCCGGGGTCGTCATTGCACAGCGTTTGCTCCGTCGTTCTATGCGCTCCGGCCAGGGCAGTCAAACCAGTTTCAGGAAAGGCTAACCGCAAACCCGCGCTGCACGGCCGGACGAGCCATCAGCGCCTCGTACCACCGCTTCACGTTGGCGAACTCCTCAAGGTCAACCTGATGGCGTTCGTGCCGCCACGCCCAGGCCAGGATGGCAAAGTCAGCGATCGAAAGCGCGCCGGCCACGAACTCCTTTTTTGCAAGCCGTCGATCGAGCACGCCGTAGAGCCGCAAAGTCTCCTTGGTGTATCGCGCCAGACCATAGCGCTGATCATCGCCGTTCACAGTTAGGAAATGGTGCACCTGGCCCAGCATGGGGCCAAATCCGCCCATCTGCCACATCAGCCACTCTAAAACCGGCACACGCTCACGCAGGCTGGACGGCATGAACAAGCCAGTTTTCTCAGCCAGATACAACAAGATCGCACCTGACTCGAAAACGGAGATCGACGCACCGTCCGGCCCTTCTGGGTCGACAATTGCCGGAATGCGATTATTCGGGCTTATTGCCAGGAACGCCGGCTTGAACTGCTCGTCCTTGGTGATGTCTACGACATGGACCGAGTACGGCAACCCCATTTCTTCGAGCGTCACGCTGACCTTGCGTCCGTTCGGGGTATTGTAGGTATGAAGTTCGATCATTTCACGTCCCTATCCCAAGCGCTGCCGCAACGCCTCGTTGACCAGCGCCGGGTTGCCCTTCCCAGCCATGGCCTTCATCACCTGTCCCACGAAGAACCCGAACAGCTTGTCCTTGCCTGCCTTATACTCCGCGAGCTTGTCGGGGTTGGCGCGCAGCACGGCCTCGACCGCCCGGTCGATCGCCCCCGTGTCGGTCACCTGGCGCAGGCCTTTGCTCTCGACGATGCTGCCCGGCATGTCGCCAGTATCCACCATCGCCTCGAACACCTCCTTGGCGATCCGGCCGTTGATGGTCTGATCCGCCAACAGGTCCAGCAATTGGCCCAGCGCCGCCGCCGAGACCGGGCTATCGGCGATGCTGCGCCCACTGCGGTTCAGCGCCGCAAAGAAGTCCCCCATCATCCAGTTCGCCGCAAGCTTCGCGTCCCGCCCTGCGGCCACCGTCTCGAAAAAAGCCGCAGTTTCCTGATCCGCCACCAGCACGGCCGCGTCGTAGGCCGACAAGCTATGCTCGGTCACGAAGCGCGCCCGCTTCGCATCGGGCAGTTCCGGCAGGCCGGCGCGCAGGCCGGCCACCCACGCCTCATCCAGCACCAAAGGCAGCAAGTCCGGATCCGGGAAATATCGGTAGTCGTGCGCGTCCTCCTTGCTCCGCATGCTGCGGGTCTCGCCGCGGGCGGAGTCGAACAGCCGCGTTTCCTGATCTACCGTGCCGCCGTCCTCCCAGACGGCGACCTGGCGCGTTGCCTCGGCCTCGATCGCCTGCATGACGAAGCGGACGGAGTTCACGTTTTTCACCTCGCAACGCGTTCGGAACGGCTCACCGTGCCTGCGGACGGACACGTTCACGTCCGCACGCATCGATCCCTCCTCCATATTGCCGTCGCAGGTGCCGAGGTAACGCAGGATGGTGCGCATCTTCCGTAGATAGGCGCCGGCCTCCTCCGGGCTGCGCAGGTCAGGCTCACTCACGATTTCCATCAGCGCAACGCCCGAGCGATTCAGGTCAATAAAGCTTCGGGTCGGGTCCTGGTCGTGCAGCGACTTGCCGGCGTCCTGTTCCAGGTGCAGCCGGGTCACGCCGATGCGCTTGGTGCTGCCGTCTGCGAGCTCGATCTCGACGCTGCCGGCACCCACGACCGGGTGGGCATACTGGCTGATCTGATAGCCGGCGGGCAGGTCGGCATAGAAGTAGTTCTTGCGGTCGAACCGGCTGACAAGGTTGATCTGCGCGTCAAGGCCCAGCCCGGTCCGCACCGCCTGCGCCACGCACTCCTGGTTGATCACCGGGAGCATGCCGGGAAACGCCGCATCCACGAAGCTCACCTGGGTGTTCGGCTCCGCCCCAAACTCCGTCGCGGCGCCGCTGAACAGCTTCGACCGGCTGATGACCTGGGCGTGCACCTCGAGCCCGATGACCAGCTCCCACGGACCGTCGCGGCCCTCAATTACATAGCTCATGCCGGCGCCCCCGCCCGGATCGCCGGCAGATGCCGGAACCCGGCTGCTCGCTCCAGCGCAGCGCCCACGGCGAACACCGTTTCCTCATCGAACGGGCGGCCGATCACCTGCAGGCCGAGCGGAAGGCCCTGCGCGTCAAGCCCGGCTGGCACGGAAATCCCCGGCACGCCAGCCATGCTGGCCGGCACGGTGAACACGTCGTTCAGGTACATCGCCACCGGGTCGTTCATCTTGTCCCCTTGAGCAAAGGCCGCCGACGGCGCGGTTGGAGTGACCAACGCATCCACACGGCCAAACGCATCGGTGAAATCCCGCAGGATCAGCGCGCGGACCTTCTGCGCGCGCAGATAGTAGGCATCGTAGTACCCGGCCGAGAGAACGTAGGTCCCGATCATGATGCGCCGCCTCACCTCCGCGCCGAACCCCGCTGCACGGGTGCGCTCATACATCTCCGTCAGGTCGGCGCCCTCGACCCGACGGCCAAACCGCACGCCGTCATAGCGCGCCAGGTTGCTGGACGCCTCGGCCGGCGCCACGATGTAGTAGGTCGCAAGGCCGTATTTGGTGTGCGGCAGCGACACGTCCACGATTTCCGCCCCGGCGTCCCGCAGCCAAGCCAGCCCCTGCTGCCACATCGCCTCGATCTCGGCCGGCATGCTGTCGCTGCGGTATTCCCGCGGTACGCCGATGCGCAGGCCCCGGACGCCACGGCGGCAGGCGGCGGCAAAGTCCGGCACCGGCCGGTCCGCCGACGTGCTGTCCTTCGGGTCGAACCCTGCCATACTGCCCAGCAGGACCGCGCAGTCCTCCACGGTCCGCGCCACCGGTCCGGCCTGATCCAATGAGGACGCGAAGGCAACGATACCCCAGCGGGAGCACCGCCCGTAGGTCGGCTTTACCCCGACGATGCCGCAGAACGACGCCGGCTGCCGGATCGAGCCGCCGGTGTCGGTCGCGGTCGCCCCCAGCGCCAGCCGCGCCGCCACCGCCGCGCATGATCCTCCGGACGACCCCCCCGGCACCAGTGCCGCGCCATCGGCACGGGTCCACGGGTTCTGCACCGGGCCAAACGCCGAGGTCATGTTCGACGACCCCATCGCGAACTCGTCGAGGTTGGCCTTGCCCAGGAATACTGCACCGTCACGCAGCAGGTTCGCCGTGACCGTGCTCTCATACGGCGGCACGAACGGTTCCAGGATATGGCTGCCCGCGGTGGTCCGCACGCCCTCGGTACAGAACAGGTCCTTGATCGCCAGCGGCAGGCCGAGCAGCGGGCCGGCATCTCCAGCCGCGAGCCTCGCATCCGCCGCGGCGGCCTGTGTGCGCGCGCCGTCGGCCGACACGGTGATGAACGCGTTCAGCCGCGGGTTCAGCGCCGTCACGGCATCGAGATGCGCCTCGGTGAGTTCGATCGCCGAGAACTCCCGCCGACGCAGCCCATCCCGCGCCTCGACCAAAGTGAGATCGGTCAGCATCACTCGACCACCTTCGGCACGGCGTAGAACGTGCCTGCGCGGTCCGGTGCGTTGCCGAGCACGAGGTCCGGCATGCCGCCGTCCGTCACCGCGTCGGCGCGCAGCCGCATCGCCATCTGCGCCGCCCCGGTCAGCGGATCGATCCCCTCGACGTCGACCTCGTTCAGCTGCTCGATCCAGCCCAGGATGCCGTTCAGCTCGCCGGCGAGCTGCTCCGCCTCGGCGTCTTCGACATGGATGCGGGCGAGCCGGGCGATGCGCCGGACGGTCGCGGAATCGAGCGACATGGATAGTGGACCCTATGTTAACGTGATGGGACAGCCCAGCCTGGGCTGCCAGAGCGCGGGACCATACCGAGCGTCATGCCACTGTTCAACATGAGGGATCTGCGCGCGCAATTGCAGCCGGGCCAGCGGCTGATCGGCCTCGACCCCGGTACCCGGGTCGTCGGCGTAGCGCTTTCGGACATCAGCCTGCTGCTGGCCAGCCCCTATGGCAGCCTGCGCCGCGGCAAGCTGGGCCAGGTGGCGGTCGAGCTTGGCGCCATCGCGCGGCGGGAGGGCGCCAGCGGCCTCGTGGTCGGATGGCCGCTCTCGATGGACGGCACCATGGGTCCTGCCGCCCAAGCCGCAAGGGATTGGGCGCGCGCGCTGTCCGATGCGGCTGCGCTGCCGGCGGCGCTGTGGGACGAACGCCTATCGTCCACGGCGGTGAACCGCTTCTTGATCAATGAGGCCGACATGACCCGGCGCAAGCGCGCGGCCGTTGTGGACCAGATGGCGGCGGCCTACATCCTGCAAGCGGCGCTCGACGCGAGCCGCGACTAAATCGGTGTGTTCAGGCGGGCGGCAACGGATCGCAGGCCGCCGCCGTCGCACGAGCCAGCACCAGCAGCCGCCGGGCGGCGATACCGGCCGCGGCGGCGTCGCCCAGGGCATGCGCCAGCAGCGGATGCGACAGCACGGCGCGGGCGGCAGTATTGCCCGCGAGGTTGGCCGCGCCGACCATGGTGGCCGCGACCGCCGTCCGCCGCAGCAGCCCGAGCGTCGCCAGCGCGCCGGGCCGTACGCCATAAAGCGCCGCAACTTGCCTGACCAAGCGGACACCGCGCCACGCCACAAACAGCACGTCCAGCGCCGGCGACGGCATGGCGGCGACCCCTGCGATCGCCTGCACCGCCGCAACCCGGCCCAAACGGTCCGCTGCGTTCTGCAGTATCTCGGAGGGTCCGGCCCGCAGCAGCGCGATGGCGGCGTCAGGGTCATTCACGGTCTGCAACGCCGGTGCGATCGCCGATCCGCCGGGGACCATGCGGGACCACGTTTGAGCAGCGGCCATGATTTGCCCGGCGTCGCCTGACGCCAGACCGGCGCGCAGTCCGTCGACGCGCCGCAGCACCATAAGCGCGCGCAGCTCGCGCCACACGCCGGCGCCGATCAGGCCGAACCCAGCGCCCGCGATCCCCAAGGTGGTCCAGCCGAGCCACGCCGCCCTGATAAATTGGTCCGCGATGAAATTGCCGACCGAGAGCCCGGCCAACCCCAGCCCGAGCACGCTCGCGCCTGCGAGGGCCAAAGCGGCCGTTCCCCAAGCAGGACTGGGATCATCGAGTGCGATCGCGGCCAGGGGCGTCGGCTCCAGCCGTGCCGCGGGCTCGTCTTCTAATTCGATGCGCGGCTCGACGTTCATAGATAGTCGTCCAGGAGAAAGCTGAGCAAGGCATCCAATCCCAACTCGGGCACGCCGCCGCGGCCGCCTTCGGGGGGCCGCAACGGTTCGAAGTTCGGCACCTGCAGGAAGGGATGCGCCCAGAATGCGTCGTCTGGCAAACGGTCCGGCACCTCGCCGGGATAGGAGCGCAGCATGCGGTCGTCGCCAATTCGGCGGCCGCGTACGGCGGATACCGGGCGGCCGTCAAGCGTCCAAACGAAGTCCTCGGTGCAGCGCACGGCAGCGAGCGGCAGATAGGCCGTGCGGACCGCTGCCGCGCCGCCAAGGCCATCGCCGCCTCCAGCCTCGGCCACGTTGCGCAGCAGGGCCGCGAGGTTGCCGCGCTGACGGTCGGCGACGTGGTCGGCCTTGGTCGCACCGAACGCGACGCGGGATATAACCTGGGGCGGAAGGCGCAGGCGGCCCAGCGCCCACGCGGTCTCGATCCAGGAGCGCCGCCATCGCAACGCGCCCGCGGCCGCAGCGACCGCTGCCGCCGCATCGGCAAATGCGTCCGCCCCGGCGTGCAACGCGGTCAACAGGTCCACCAAGACCACGATGCGGTCGAGGTTGCCGAACATCGGCTCGTTCAGGTCGCGCTGCACGGCCTCCACGTAGGCGGCGTAGCGCCGGGCGAGCAATGATTGCAACCCGGCGGTGCCCAGATTGGGAAAGAACGGCGTCCAAGCCGGCTCCGGACCGGGTGCCCGCATCAGGAAGCGGCCCGGCTGCAGCAGGGACAGCCCGGCCTCGTCCCGCAGGCGTTGCAGCGTGGCGCGATACAGCCGATGGCCGGTCGCGGCCAGCGCCTCGTCCGCGGGGGCACCGGCCGGCAGTGCGCCGCTGAAGGCCAAGAACTCGCGCGCATACGGAGCGGCGGTCGGCGTTTCCAGGCGGCGCAGCACGGCCGCGGACCAGTCGGGAAAAGAGGTGTGCAGCAACGGCAGGTCCAGCAGCCACTCGCCGGGATAATCCAGCAGCTCCAGCCGCAGCCGCTGCGCCGGAAGGTCGAATCCCAAGCGCTGACGCCCGAGCGTGATGTCGAGCGCCAGCATCGACGCGGCGCTCGTGCGTTCCGGCCAGGCCGGAGGGTCCTGCGCCAGCGCCGCCAGATGACGCGGATGATCGAACCGCGGCAGGCCGGAGGCGCCCGACGGTGCAAGTGCCACCTGGAGCGACCGGCCTTTCAGCCGCCGGGCCAAGGCGGGCAGCACCGGCCGGCCCGCCCCTAGGGCCAGCAGGTTCGCCGCCGCCGAGGTCAGGAATGCCGTTTTTCCGGCGCGCGCCAGCCCGGTTACACCGATGCGGACGGTGCGCCGGGTCAAGCGGGCTAGGGTGGTGTCGATCGTAGGGCGCGCTGGCGTCAGGCGCGCTGGACCAGCTCGACCTTGTAGCCATCGGGGTCCTCGACGAAGGCGATCACGGTCGTGCCGTGCTGCACCGGCCCGGCCTCTCGGGTAACTTTCGCGCCGCCCTTCTTCAAGGCCTCGCACGCGGCATAAACGTCCGGCATGCCCACCGCCAGATGGCCGAACGCACTGCCGATCTCGTAGGGGCCTTGCTGGTCCCAGTTATAGGTCAGCTCGAGCACGCTGGTGCTGCTCTCGTCGCCGTAGCCGACGAAGGCGAGCGTGTAGCGGCCGCCCGGGACCTCGTTGCGGCGCAGCTCCTTCATGCCGAGCAGCTTCGTGTAGAACGCGACGCTGGCGTCCAGGTCCTTCACGCGGAGCATGGTGTGCAGCAGGCGAGAGTTGGTCATGGTTTCGATCCCTTTTGCTGGTTGGTTGAGACGGCGTCGATGCCTAGCAGGAAAAGTCCGGCGGCGTCCGCCTCGGTGATACAAGCGGCGCGATCGGTCAACAGGGTTCCCCCGGCTTCGAACGCCACACCTCGCAGTCCGGCGCTTGCCGCGGCGCGGAGCGTGGCCGGGCCGATGGTCGGCAGGTCGGCGCGCCGATCCTGGCCGGGCTTCACGAGCTTGATCAGCACGCCGCCTGGCCCGGGCCGTGCCAAACCGGCCGCGCGGGTGAGCATGGCGTCCGTACCCTCGATCGCCTCAACCGCCAGCACGATGCCCTGCTGCACCACGCAGCCCTGCCCGACGTCGACCTGGCCCAAGGCGCACACGACACCGACGCCGCGTTCGATATCGGCCATTGCAGCGGCGTCCGGCGCAACCCGGCCCATCTGGCCGCGTGGCCCGACGGCTTCGGTCAGCACCTCATGGGCGCCCAGTACGCGGAAGCCCTCTTCGCCGAGGACGCGCACGATGGCCGCGAGCAGCCCGTCATCGCCTGCAAAGGCCGCACGGCCGATCCGCGCCATGATGCGGGCGCCTTCGGCGTCGGGGCGCAGGTCCATGAGAGATGGCCGGCGAACCGGCCCGACCAGGACGACATCGCTGCATTCCGCGGCGCGGAGCTGGGCCAGGATTTCGCTGGCGGCGCCCATTCGGATCATGGCATGGGGGAACGGCCCGATCACCCCCGGCTCGGCGAAGCCCCGCAGGCCGACGACGAACACGCGACGCCCGGCTGCCTGCGCCGCAGCGGCAACCCGGCCCGGGAAAGGCCCGCCGCCAGCCAGGATACCGAGAGTGCGCAGTGCCATTTGCGCCTACTGCCGACTTGCGGCGCTATATACCTTCAGCAGCACGCAGGCCACACCGATTATTAGAATTTGTCGGAAGGCACTGGTTTCTAACATTAAGGTCGCAAACTCCGCTCAAACTCGTTACGGTTCACACCGTTGTGATCGGGAGCAAGGGTGAGTTCATGCGCGACGATAACCTCCAGGCTACGTCTGTCGGACTGATCCAGTGCCTTCGAATGCTCGCCGAGGAGGCGTCGATCCTGCGCCTGGACCGTACGGTCGCAGCTTTGTAAGGCGCGCTTGACACATGCCACCTCGAAGTCTCGGCCAACTCGATCGCCGACCCGTTCGGATCGATGTCACCCGACCTCGCCATCCACTAACCTATTCCAACGACGACTAGGGCGCGTCTTCCTCCATTGCGCCGGCCGCCGTGCGGATCAGGCCGCGTTTGCTCGGGGCGTCGATGAATTCCAGGATCTCGGCAACGAGCGGATCTCCCGCATAGGCGGTGCGTACATCGGCCAAACGCATGCTGAACACGCCCACGGTGCCAAAAAGCCGTCGCATGGCGGCCCGCAACGTGTGCAGCCCGGCACGGTCCACCCCACGGCGGCGCAGGCCGATAACATTCAGGCCCGATAAACGCGCTCGATTGCCGATCACGCTGCCAAATGGAATCACGTCGGCCTCCACTCCCGAAACGCCTCCCACCATGGCACCGCGGCCGATACGGACAAACTGGTGCAATGCCGCCGCCCCGCCAATGACCGCTCCGGCGCCTATGCTGACATGGCCGCCCATCACCACGTTGTTTGCGATCACCACGCCGTCGCCGATCTCGCAATCATGCGCGACGTGAACCACCGCCATCAGCAGGCAATCAGCACCCACCCGTGTCGTCCCGCTGCCGGTGACGGTTCCACGATGGATCGTGCAGTGCTCCCGAACCTGGGTGCGAGGGCCGATCTCGCACCGGGTTGCCTCACCTTTGTATTTCAGGTCCTGCGGCGCCAGGCCAACCGTGCAGAACGGGTAGAGCATCGCCCCCTCGCCGATCTGCGTTTCGCCGTCGACCACCACATGCGACACCAGTTTCGCGCCATCCCCGATCGTGACGGCGCGGCCGACGTGGCACCACGGTCCGATCTCAACGCCCACGCCTAATTGCGCGCCGGGTTCGATGATTGCGGTCGGATGCACGTCCGTGGCCGGCGGCATGGCCATGGCAGCGTCAAGTTTCCGAAGCAGTGGTGTCATGCAACGCCTTTCATAACGCCCGGCCGGATTCGCGGCCCAGATTCGCCGCCCGGAGTCACGGTTACGTCACCCAAACCTACGGAACGAGGTCGGGTAGGCCAATACAAGGATTGTTGCCGAGCGTTGCGACTACTTGTCCATGATCATGGCGGCATAGGTCGCCTCGGCGACCGAAACGCCATCGACCCGCACGACCGCGCTGAACTTCCAGACATTGCCACGATGCCGGTCTTTGGCCACATGGATGCGCAAGGTATCGCCGGGAACAACTGGCCGGCGAAACTTCGCGTTCTCAATGGTCATAAAATACACGACCTTGCCCGCAGCGTCTGGCCCCAACGTTTCCACCACCAAAACCGCTGCGGTCTGCGCCATGCTCTCGATGATGAGCACGCCTGGCATGACAGGATGGCCTGGAAAGTGGCCCTGAAAGAAGCTCTCGTTTGCGGTGACGTTCTTGATGCCCACCGCTGACTGGTTCGGCACCACGTCCATGACCTTGTCGATCATCAGCATCGGATAGCGATGCGGAATCGCGTGCATGATCCGCTCGATGTCAATGACGGCGGCCCGCGGCAGGGCGGCCTGCAGAGAGGGATTCGGCGCGACGTCGGGCAGGGTTGGGGAGCCGTCCATGCTGTCCTAACCCGAGCCGTCGTGGGTTGGTTCCCGAGCCGCGTCCCCGCTGCCCTGGCGCTGTGCACGGACCAACTTGCGAAGGGTGGCCATACCGCGAAAGAACTCGCGGACCGGCTGCGATGGACTGCCAATGACGTCCATGCCCGCGCCGACATCCGACATCACGCCGGCCTGGGCGCCGATGCGCGCCTTGTGTCCAATTCTGAGATGCCCGGTCAAGCCGGCCTGCCCCGCGATCACCACAAAATCCTCGAGGACGGTCGAACCAGAAATCCCAGCCTGCGCCACCACAACGCAGCACCGCCCCATCCGTACGTTGTGCCCAATCTGCACCAGGTTGTCGAGACGCGACCCGGTGCCGATGACGGTATCGGCAGCCGAGCCCCGGTCCACCGTACTGTTCGCGCCGACCTCGACATCATCTTCGAGCAGCACGCGGCCAAGCTGTGGAACCGTAAGGAAACCGGTAGGGGTCGTGGCAAAGCCGAACCCCTCCTGCCCAATCCTTGCTCCGGCATAAACATAGACGCGCGCGCCCAGGACCGCGTGGCTGATGCTGGCGAGCGAGCCGACGCGGCAATCCGCGCCTATCGAAACCGCCTCGCCGATCACTGCGCCAGCGCCGATCCGGCACCTTGGCCCGATGACGGCTTGGGCGCCAATGACGGCAAGCGGTCCAATCTCAGCGGTCGGATCCAGCACAGCGCTCTCGGCCACCATCGCAGAGGCATGTATCCCAGGCCGCACCGGCGGCGGCGGATGGAACAGCGCAGCAACCCGTGCCCAGCCCAAATATGGCTCGGCTGTCTCGATGGCGACCGCCGTGGCCGGGACACGGTCGGCCAAGTCCGGATGCACGATGACCGCGCCGGCCTGGGTGGCGGCCAGCGCATCGATATAGCGCCGGTTGTCTATGAAGCTGACGTGCGCTGGACCTGCCGATTGCAACGGCGCGACCCCGTATAGCTGCAGCGGCCGGTCCGACGCTGCACCCTGCGCCGCTGCCGCGACATCAGCCAAAGAGTGAGGACCCGAACGGGCGAAGAACCGCTCATCGCCTGCCGACGCCGCTTGCATGATCTAACGACGCGGCGCGGCAGGCCCGGACGGCGCAGGCGATGGCGCGGAAGTGCGGGCGGGAGCCGCGCCGGGCGCAGGCGACGCTGGCGGCTGTGCTGGCTGGGCCGCTTGGGCCGCGACGGCCGAGACGCCGTCGGGCGGCAGGACGACGCTGGGCAGGGTCTTGTTCATCTGCTCGACAACCGGATCCGTGATGTCGAACTCATTGATATTCAGCGCGACCTGGGCCCGATGCAGCACGAGGTTCATGCCGCGGCTCTCGGCCACCTGCCGGATGATGGCGATCAGCATGCGCTCGATCTGCGCCAGGCCGACCTGGGCGGCCTCCTGGATGAAGCGGTTGCGGTCGCGGAACTGCCGCTGCGAGTTGGTGATCCGCTCCTGCAGCTCACGCTCCTTCGTGCGGATTTGGTCGGCGCTCAGGCTGGCGCGCTGGTTGGCCAGCCCCTGCTGCAGGTCGCGCCATGCAGCCTGCTCCTTTTGCGCATCCTCGTTCAGCTTTTCCCGCCGCTCGCTGATCAGCTTCTCGACCTGCTGGGCGGCCGTGGCCGCGTGCATGATGTCCGGGATACCCAACACCCCAATCACCGCTGCGGGAGGTGCCGGGCCGCGAGCGAGCGGCGGCAGTTCGGGTGCGGGGGGAAGCTGGACCTGGAGCGGCGCGTCGTTCTGGTTGGTCCCGTCGCCGGCAGAGCCGGCTGGCGGCGTAAGCTGCACCGCCGATGGCGCGGCCACACGCGGCCCGGCAGGCCGGGGCGTCGGCGCACGCGGCGCGGACGGCGTCGGCGGGGATGGCGGTATGAAATACCCGGGGCTCTGCTGTGCGGCGGCGGGAAGGCACTGTAGCACCAAGCCGGAAAGCAGCATGCCGGCCCCGACGATGGCGGAGCGGGTCAGGATAATCTTGCGCATCTTAGAACCTTGTACCAAAGCCAAACCGGAAAAACTGGGTTTGGTCGTATCTGCGTTTAACGACGGCCTGGGCCAGGTCGATATTGATCAGTCCGAACGGCGTCTTCCAAGACACGCCAACGCCAGCGCCAACCCGCGGAGTCGCATCGTCGGATACCGTGGTCGCGACGCCGGCGATCGACGTGATCTTCGTGACCTGGCTGAGCGAGCCGACGTCCACGAACGCCCGGCCGGACAGCCCGAGATCCGCCGAGATCGGCAGCGGGAAGCGCAGCTCGCTCGACTGGGTGTAGATCAACCGGCCGCCGATGCTGTCCACCGACTGGGCGCCAACCGCGTGCGGGCCCGCGCCGCCGGATTGGAAGCCGCGCAGGTTGTCGCCACCGAGGAAGAAGCGGTCGATGATCTTCTCCTCCCTGCCCAGCTGCGCCAGATAGCCAGCGCCGGCAGAAAGCGCGATGCCCCAGTCCGCATCGCCGGTATACCGCTCGAGCGGAATGTAATACGTGCCGTCGAGCTTGGTTCGCACATACCGCGCCGTGCCGCCCAGCCCGGCGAAGTCGGTGCCAAGCCGGACCAGGAAACCGCTATGCGGATCGGTCCGGCTGTCCCGGTAGTCCAGCGACAGCGTCTGCCCAACCTGCGACAGCAGGGACGAGCCAGCCTGGTTGAGCACGTAGATGCTGGCGCCAGGCTGCACGTTGAAGACATTCCGGGCGACCAGCGTGTAGGTCCAGGCCTGACGCAGATGCTCGTTGAACTCATAGCCCAGCCGGAGCGCGCCGCCGGTCCGCCGCTCGTTATAGGCAGCGATGTCCTGGTTGTTGTTCTGCACCGTGAACAGGTCAAAGCCGGCGACCAAGTTGCGGTCCAGGAAGTAGGGGTCGGTGATCGAGAGATCCACCTGGCTGCGCCGCTGCGCCAGGACGCCGTTGATGCTGGCGTCGATGCCGGTGCCGATCAGGTTGCGCTCGCGCAGGCCCACGTTCACCAATGCGCCCGCATCTGTCGAGTAGCCGCCGCCGAGCGTCAGCTCACCCGTCGCCTTCTCGTCGACGACGGTATTCAGGATGGCCCGGTCCACCGCCGAACCCGGCGAAGGCTGCACGGTCACGGTGTTGAAATAGCCGAGGTCCTGCAGGCGTTGGCGCGACCGGCGCACCGTCGCAGCGTTGAATGCATCCCCCTCGGCGAGCCGGAACTCGCGCCGGACCACCTTGTCCTTGGTGCGGGTATTGCCCGAGATGTCGATCCGCTCGACATAAACCCGCGGTCCCTCCGTGATGTCGAAAACCAGATCCACGGTCTTCTTCGCCCGGTCGCGGGCGATGCGCGGCTTCACGTCCACAAAGGCGTAGCCACGGTTCTGCACCGCATCCTGTATCGCCTGAGTCGTGCGCTCGACGACGTCGCCGTCATAGGTGTCTCCGGGTGCGATCTCCAGCAAAGGCTTCAGCTCGTCGCCGTTCAGATTGCGCAGCTTGCTGTCGATGCTGACCTGGCCGACGGTGTAACGCTCGCCTTCGCTGAGCGTGAAGGTGACGAAGAATGCCTTGCGATCGGGCGACAGCTCGGCCGTTGCGTCCTTCACGTCGAAATCGGCATAACCATTCTTGAGATAGAACCGCCGCAGCAGTTCCTTGTCGAAATTGATCTTCTCGGGATCATACTGGTCGCTCGAGGACAATATCCGATAGAACGCCTGCTCGCGGCTGTTAATGACCTCACGCAGGCGGTTCTCGCTGAATGCATGGTTGCCGACCATGGCGATGCGGCTGACGAGCGTGGTCTCGCCCTCGTTGACCTCAAATACGACGTCGACCCGATTCTGATCGAGCTTGATCACCTTTGGTACCACGGTGGCGCCGAACCGGCCGCGGCGGGCATACAGGTCCAGCAGGCGCTGACGGTCCGCCTGCGCCAATTGCGGCGTGAACACGGCACGGGGACGCAGCTGCAGCTCACCCCGCAGCTGTTCGTCGTTCAGCTTACGGTTGCCCTCGAAGGCGATGCGGCTGACAATCGGGTTTTCCTGGACCTTCACGACCAGCGCGTCGCCGTCCCGACGCAGCGTAACGTCCTGGAACAATCCGGTCGCATAAAGCGTCTTCAGGCTGCGGTCGATGCGGTCGGGGTCGAAGGCGTCACCGGGCTGGACCAGCATATAGGAGCGGATCGTGCCCTCCTCGATACGTTGGTTGCCCTCGACCTTGATGGCGCTGATCAAGCCGGCCGCCGATAGCTGACGCGAGGGCGCCGCACGAGCGACGCGCTGAGCTCCTGCTCGCGCCTGAGCCGAAGCTGCCTCGCTGGCGATGAATGGAACAAGACATACAGCAGCAAGCAACGTGGCGCGTGTTCGAGACAACCGGCGGATCCTCCTGGGCTGAAGCGGGACGGAAGCAGCCGCCACAACGACAGCCCCGGCGTTGTAAGCGCTGCGCCGTCCTACGCCAAGTCCTGTAAAGACCGGCTGTTCAATCCGACCGCTAACCCCTTGGCATAAGGCCGTGCTAGCCGATCAGCCCGGTTACCCACCGAAACAGCCCCAGATGGGTCAGATCATTCCAAGTTGCGAACACAAACAGGCAGGCAAGCACGGCGAAGCCGGCACGGTAGCCATATTCCTGCGCGCGCGGCGGCAATGGGCGGCCACGGATAGCCTCAACGATATAAAACAGCAGGTGCCCGCCATCGAGGATGGGAATCGGGAACAGATTGATCAGGCCGAGGTTGACCGACAGCACCGCAATGAAGCTGATCAAGCTCGACATGCCAAGCTGCGCCACCTGGCCGGAAAGCTGGGCGATGCGCAGCGGCCCGCCCAACTCGTCGGTGGTCCGTGCGCCGCTCAGCATCTGGCCCAGCCCGGCGACCGTCTGCACCGTGATGTCCCAGGTTTGCTCGACGCCAGCAACGACCGCTTGCGCCGGATTCAGCTTGGTGAACTCGGTGCCGCCGCCACGCACGCCGAGCAGGCCGACGCGACGGCCCTGCCCGCCATCGCGCCCGCTCGCGGTGACCGAGATCGTTTGTTCCTGCCCATCGCGCAAGATCAGCAGACTGAGTTCGCGGTCGGGGCTGGCCGAAACAATCCGCTGGATATCCTCGAACTTTGAGATCGGAGCGCCATCGATCGCCTCAACCCGGTCTCCGGCACGCAACCCGGCCTTTGCCGCGGCGCCCTCGGCCACCACGTCCCCGATCACCGGGACCGAAACCGGACGGCCTACGGTGCCGAACAGCCCAGCGAACAGCACGGCCGCGAGCAGGAAATTGGCGATCGGGCCGGCTGCAACCACGATCGCACGAGATAGCACCGGCTTCTCGTGGAAGGTGCGCCCCGGCTGCCAGCGGGCGCGCACGTCATCCGCCACGTCTTCCGGGCGCTCCTGACCGTGCAGCTTCACATATCCACCGAGCGGTATCCAAGCCAGCTTCCAGACCGTGCCCAACCGGTCGGTCCAGCTGGCGATCGCACGGCCGAAGCCAATCGAGAACGCCTCCACATGGACGCCGCGCCAACGGGCAGCGAGGTAATGGCCGAGTTCGTGCACAAAAACCAGCACGCCGAGCACGACGATGAAAGCAGCGACACTACGGACAAAATTGGGGATCATCAGCATCGTGGAACGTCCTCAAGCTGCTTTGGCAGCGGCAATCCGGTGGGCGGCACGCCGGGCGGACGCATCCAGGTCCAGCACTGCATCAAGGCTATCGGCCGCGTGGTCTCCGAGGCGCTCCAGCACCGATTCGACCAGCGCGGCAATTTGGGTGAAGCCCAGGCGACGGTCTAGGAAAGCCTCGACCGCCACCTCGTTCGCCGCAGACAGGATTGTGGGCGCGCCGCCGCCCGCGCGCAAGGCGTCCCGCGCCAGCCGAAGCGCCGGAAAGCGGACAGGATCGGGCGCGTGGAACTCAAGCGTGCCCAGGGCCGCGAGGTCCAGCCGAGGCGAAGCGGTGGCGAGGCGGCCGGGCCAAGCCAGCGCATGCGCGATCGGGATACGCATGTCGGGCGCGCCCATCTGCGCCAGCACGCTGCCGTCCCGGTAATAGACGAGCCCATGGATTACGGATTGCGGATGCACCAGGACGCCGATCTCGCCCTCGTCCATGGCGAACAGGCGCGCGGCTTCGATGAGTTCCAGCCCCTTGTTCATCATCGTCGCCGAATCGATGCTGATCTTGGCGCCCATCGACCATACAGGATGGCGCAGCGCGGCCTCGGGGGTGGCGCGCGCCATCTCCTCCATCGTCGAAAGGCGGAACGGGCCGCCCGATGCCGTCAGCACGATCCGCTCGACCGCATCCCGGTTGGCCGCGTCCATCGCCTGAAAGATCGCGTTGTGCTCGGAGTCGACCGGCAGCAACGTGGCGCCCGCATCCCGCACGGCACGGAGCATGACCTCCCCGGCGCAGACCAGCGCCTCCTTGTTGGCCAGCGCCACCGCGCCGCCACGGCGTATGGCGGCCAGGGTGCTGGGCAGGCCGGCGGCTCCGGTTATGGCGGCCATCGTCCAATCCACGGGCAGCGATGCCGCCTGTAATACCGCAGCGTCGCCGCTCGCGGTCTGGATACCGGACCCGGCCAGCGCCGCGTCGAGCGCCGCATGATGCGACGGCTCGGCGATCACCGCGAGTTCGGCGTTGAGCAGCCGGGCCTGTTGCGCCAACAGGGTAGCGTTGCGGCCACCAACGAGGACGCGCACGCGGAAGCGAGCGGGGTTCGCGGCCAAGAGATCGACCGTGCTGGTGCCGACGCTGCCGGTGCTGCCCAGCACCGAGACGGTCCGCACGTGCGATACGGCTGTCATTGCCATAATGTCATTCCCCGCCCCAACACCAACGCCAATCCGGCCGCGGCCGGTGCGGCGGTCAGCAGCCCGTCCAACCGGTCCAGCAATCCCCCGTGCCCGGGGATCAATCGGCCGGAGTCTTTAACACCAAAGCGCCGCTTGATTGCACTTTCGAGCAAATCGCCGCACTGCGCCGCCACGCCAAGCAACCCGGCCACCAGCGCCGCCCGGCCGTATGCCGCCGTACTCAGCGCCTGGCTCGCCGCCTCGCCGACAAGCATGGCCGCAAGCAGTCCGCCGGCCGCCCCGGCCCATGTCTTGCCCGGAGAGATTGCCGGCGCCAGCTTCGGACCCCCAAGCAGCCGCCCCGCGGCGTAGGCGCCGATGTCGCTCGCCCAAACGACGACAACCAGGAACAGCACGTTCGCCCGGCCCGCTGCGCCGTCACCGCGCAGCCAGATCAGTGCGACGCTCGCCAGCCCGACATACAGCACCCCAGCGCCCAGTGCGCGCCGCCCGCCGAGCAGCCACGCCACACTGGCGCCCACCGCCAGGACAGCAAGCGCCCAACGCTCCCGGTCCAGCACCGCCACCAACCCGGCGAGCAGCACCGCAACCGGCACAATTAGGCCCGGCACGCGCCAAGGCCGCTCGTTGCACAGCACCACCCACTCGTAGGCGAGGCCGCCGGCGGCCAACGCCATCAACGCCGTCCAGGCGTCGGCGCCGAGCCAGATGCAGGCCAGCGCCGTCGGGGCTAACAGGACAGCAGACAGCGCCCGCTTGCGCAGGTCGCCCCACCGCACGGCGGCGTCGGACCTGCGCTTGGCGCTTTCAGGCAGGGCGGGCTCCGAACCGGCGCTCACGCCGGGCAAACTCGACCAGGGCGTCGTTGAACTCGGCGTGGCCGAAGTCGGGCCACAGCACGTCCAGGAACACCAGCTCGGCGTAGGCCGATTGCCACAGGAGGAAGTTCGACAGCCGGTGCTCGCCGGACGTGCGGATCATCAGGTCCGGATCGGGCATCCCGGCGGTGGACAGGAACCGTTCGAAGCGCTCGACGGTGAGCGACGCCGGGTCGAGCGTGCCGTCGACGGCGGCCTGCGCCGCGGCACGGGCGGCGGCGGCGATCTCGTCGCGCCCGCCGTATGACAGCGCGATATTGAGGTTCAGCCGCGTGTTGCCGAGCGTCGTTCGTTCGGCGCGGTCGAGTTCCGCCCTGGTATCCGGCTCGAACCGGGTACGGTCGCCGATTACCCGGACCCGCACGCCTTGGCGGGACAGCTCGGCCAGCTCCTGGCGGATGTAGTGACGCAATAGGCCGGTCAGCTCCAGCACCTCGTCGGCTGGACGGCGCCAGTTTTCGCTGCTGAAAGCATAGAGCGTGAGCCAAGAGACGCCGGCCTCGACCGCGGCCTCGATCGTGCGGCGCACCGCCTGCGCTCCAGCGCGATGCCCAGCGGCCCGTGGCAGGCCGCGCGCGGTGGCCCAGCGGCCGTTGCCGTCCATGATCACCGCGATATGCTGCGGCGGCAGTCCGGCTGGGCTGGACGCGAGCGGCTGCAGTTCCGGCTTGCCTAGGGCCATGCTGTCAGACCTGCCGGATTTCCCGGTCCTTGTCCGACAAAGACTCGTCGATCCGCTTGATGTAGCCGTCCGTCAGCTTCTGGACCTGGTCGGACCAGTCCTTCATCTCGTCTTCGCCGATCTCGCTCTTTTTCTCGAACGCCTTGATCTGGTCCATGCCGTCCCGGCGCACGCCGCGCACCGCAACCCGCGCGCCCTCGGCATAGCGCCCCGCTGCCTTCGCCAGTTCGCCCCGGCGCTCCGCGGTCAGCTGCGGGATCGGCACGCGAACGACTTGCCCATCGGAGCCGGGATTGAGGCCCAGCCCGCTATCGCGGATTGCGCGTTCCACGGCGCCGACCAGGGTCCTGTCCCAGACCTGGACGGTGATCATCCGCGGCTCCGGCACGCCGATCGTGCCCACCTGGGTGATCGGCACCTCGGTGCCGTAGGCCTCGACCTTCACGGGCTCCAGCAGCGCCGGGCTGGCGCGGCCGGTGCGCAGGCCGCCAAAGTCGCGGCGCAGGGTCTCGAGCGCGCCATCCATGCGGCGCGTCAGGTCCGATTTGAGGGCAGTCAGGTCAGCAGGCACAGTGGTCTCCCCTGGTTTGGACTAATGGGGCTCAATAATTCGGGTGAAACGGCCTTCGCCGCGCATTACCTGCGCGAACGCGCCGGGCGCGTGAATATTGAATACGATGATCGGCAGGCCGTTCTCGCGGGCGAGGCTGATCCCGGCCGCATCCATTACCCCAAGGTCACGGGACAGCACGTCAAGATATGTCAGCTCGTCATACCGCTGGGCGTCGGGCACCTTGCGCGGGTCGGCGGAATAGACGCCGTCCACCTGGGTGCCTTTGAGCAGCAGGTCGCAATTCATCTCGGCGGCGCGCAGAGCTGCCGCGGTGTCGGTCGTGAAGAACGGGTTGCCGGTGCCTGCGGCGAAGATCACCACCCGGCCCTTCTCCATGTGCCGCTCGGCCCGGCGCCGGATGTAGGGCTCGCACACGCTGCTCATCGGGATCGCCGACTGCACGCGGGTGGGCACGCCGCGACGCTCCAGCGCGCTCTGCATCCCCAATGCGTTCATGACCGTCGCGAGCATGCCCATGTAGTCGGCCTGGGCACGGTCCATGCCGCCCGCCGCCGCGGAGATGCCGCGGAAGATGTTGCCGCCGCCGATCACCAGGCACACCTGCACGCCCATCTGCACCACGTCGCCGACATCGATCGCGATGCGAGTCAGCGTATCGGTATCCAGCCCATACTCCCGCCGGCCCATCAGCGCCTCCCCGGACACCTTGAGCAGGACGCGCTTGTAGGTGGGCTGGTTTGGCATGTAGTCCTTCATGGTCGGGGCGGCGGCACGCTAGATCGTGGCGCCGCCCCCCACAAGTTCAGACCGACGCGTCGTCACACTACGGCGCGGGCGGTGGCTCAGATGCAATGCCGGCCGCAGCGGCGACTTCGGCGGCAAAATCCCCGCCCGTCGGCTTGTCGATGCCCTCGCCGAGCTGAAAGCGCGCGAACCCGGACAGCGTTGCGCCGGCCTTCTTCACCACTGCGCGCACCCGGCTTTCGCCGTCATGCACCCAGACCTGCTCCAGCAGCACGACCTCCTCGTAGTACTTCCGGATACGCCCCTCGACCATCTTCCCGATGATGTTGTCGGGCTTGCCGGAGGCGCGGGCCTGCTCGGTCAGCACCGCCTTTTCCCGTTCCAGCGCGGCCGGGTCGACGGCGTCCACGTCGAGCGCGTCCGGCCGGGTGGCGGCGACGTGCATGCCGACCTGGCGGCCCAAGGTTTCCAGCGCCGACTGCTCGCTGGCGCTCTCGACCGCGACCAGCACGCCGATCTTGCCCAAGCTAGGCTTCAACGCATTATGGACATAGGTCGCGACGACGCCGTGCGGAACCGTGAGCACCTTGGCCCGGCGCAGGTTCATGTTCTCCCCAATGGTCGCCACCAAATGCGTCAGCTCCTCGGCCACCGTCCGGCCGGTGCCGGGAAACGGCGCCGCCCGGATAGCCTCGACGTCGTCGCCGACCTCGAGCGCAATCTGTGCCACGGCCTGCACCAGCGCCTGGAACGTCTCGTTGCGGGCGACGAAGTCGGTCTCGGCGTTGACCTCGACCATTGCCGCCTTGTTGGCCATGCTCGCCACGCCAACCAGGCCCTCGGCGGCCACCCGGCCGCTTTTCTTCGCCGCAGCCGAAAGGCCCTTCTTGCGCAGCCAATCGAACGCCGCCTCGGCGTCGCCGCCGCTCTCGGTCAGTGCCCGCTTGCAGTCCATCATGCCGGCGCCGGTCTTCTCGCGCAGTGCCTTCACCGCTGCCGCTGTGATCTCAGCCATCGCCCCTCCTCCCTACGCCGCCGGCTGCTCGGCCGGAGCGGCCTCCGGCAGCGGCATCGCCTCGGGCGGCAGCTCCTCGGCGGCGCCCAGGTCACGGCCGCTCGCCACCATCTCGGCGCTGATGCCGTCCAGCACCGCACCGGCCACCAGGTCGCAGTACATGGTGATCGCCCGGATCGCGTCGTCGTTGCCGGGGATCGGGTAGGTCACGCCCTGAGGGTCCGAGTTGCTGTCCAGCACGGCGATGACGGGGATGCCGAGCTTGTTGGCCTCCTCGACCGCCAGTTTTTCCTTGTTGGTGTCGATGATGAACAGGATGTCCGGCAGACCGCCCATATCCTTGATGCCGCCCAACGCGCGCTCCAGCTTCTCCTGGTCGCGGGTGATGTCCAGCACCTCTTTCTTGGTGAGGCCTTGCACGTCGCCGCCCAGCATCTCCTCGATCTGGCGCAGGCGCTTGATGCTGCCGGTGATGGTCTTCCAATTGGTCAGCATGCCGCCAAGCCAGCGGTGGTTCACGTAGTACTGGCCGCAGCGCTTGGCACTGTCGGCCACGTATTCCGCCGCGGCGCGCTTGGTGCCGACGAACAGCACACGGCCGCCGGCAGCGGTTACGTCGCGGACGGCGCGAAGCGCACGGTCCAGCATCGGCACGGTCTGCTGCAAGTCGATGATGTGGACCTGGTTGCGGACGCCGAAGATGTAGGGCCCCATGCGCGGGTTCCAGCGCCGCGTGTGGTGGCCGAAATGGACGCCAGCCTCGAGAAGCTGACGCAGGGTGAAGTCGGGCATCGCCATGAGCGTGTCCTTTCCAGTGGTCCGGTTGATCCTCCGCGGGGCCTGGCCATGCGGCACCGGAACCTGGGGGAATGAACCCCGGGAAAGGCGCCCCGCGTGTGAATTACCCGCGACGGTCGCGGGCACGCGGGATATGAAGGAAAAAAGGGCTGCGTGCAAGGACTCGCCGACGCCACTCAGCCCAGTCGGGATGAGTGGCGCTACGGCTTCGTGGCTTTCGCCTTCAGCCCGCCCAGGCCAGCGTCATAAACGCCGCCGATCGCGCCGGTGGCGGTCTTGCCGTCCATGTTGGCAGCGGGTGCATCGCCCTGATCGGCGCGCTTGAACGTGCCCGTCCAGGTGACCAGGCTGCCCGCGGCGGACGGCTTGACGGTGATTGTCGACGTGTAGTCGGACACCTGCAGCGTCTTGACGTTCGCCGGGTCGCTGGTGATGACGTAGGTGTAGGTCATGGCCTCGGCGTCATAGGCCCGCCTAGGTCGAGCGTTCGGACGGATCCGACGGCATTGCCCTGGGTCGCGGTCGAGGACTTGACCGGCGGCACCCAAGTCAGATCGGAGAACTGCTCGATTACGCCCCAAACCTTGTCGGGCGGGGCGGCGATCTCCATGGTCTTGGTCTCATGCAGCACCGGCGCCGCGGCGCGAGCGATGCCGGTTGAGGCGACCACGCCGATCACGGCGAGCCCTAGCAGAGCGACATTCAACGACGTTTCCCTTCTCTGTTTTTCAACGGAGCGGAAGCTAGAAACATCCGCGGACGACGCAAGATCAGGTAAGGAGCGCGTCAGCCAGCTTAGACTTCCTCGACGCGCTCAACACCCGGCACCACCTTCAGCGCCTGCGCCAGCCGCGGCGTCACCTGGAAGCCGCCCGGGATGGTTATCTCCACGGCCTGCGCGTCGCCAATGCGCGGAACCAAGGTAACCCGGCCCTTCCCCTTGCCCTCGCGGGCTAGGAGCGCGCGGATATGCGGCACCGCCTCGGTGCGGTCGAGCCAAACGCGCATCCCGGCGCCGGCGTCGCTCGCCGCCTGCTCCAGCGACACGCAATCCGCCGCCGTCACCCGGAGGCTGTCGCCTTCCAGGCGCAGGTCCACCCCCACCAGCACGGCATTGCCGGCCTTCAGGATGTCTCGCGCGCTGCCCAGCACCTCGCTGAACATCGTCACCTCGTAGCTGCCGCCCTGGTCCGATAGCCGGATCCAGGCCATGCGGCTGCCGGTGCGAGTCGTGCGCTCCTTGGACGCCACCACGCAGCCGGCCATGCGCACCCGGGTCGCGCCGGCCAGGGCTCGAGCCTCCATCTGGCTCGACGGAACCACGCCGAGGCGTTTCAGCAGCGGACCGTAGCTGTCGAGCGGATGCGCGGTGAGGTGGAAGCCAACGGCCTCCGCCTCGTAGCCCAGCCGTTCCATGGGCGGCCAGTCCGGCAGGTGCGGCAGCCGCAGCGGCTCCGGCGTGGGGCCGCCGCCGAACAATCCGCACTGGCCGGTTTCGGCCTCCTCCGCCTGGGCCTGCGCGCGGCGCAGCATCGTCTCGGCGGCGGCGAACATTTGGGCGCGGTTGGGCGCGATGCTGTCGAAGGCGCCGGCGCGGGCCAGGTTCTCGAGCTGCAGCTTGCTGAGCGGGCGCGGGTCGACGCGGGCGGCAAAATCGGCCGGGTCGGCGAACGGCCGGTCGCCGCGGGATGCGACCAGGGCCTGCATGGCGGCGAAGCCGATCCGCTTGACCGCGGCCAGGGCATAGCGGATCGCCTGGCTGCCGTCCGGGGCCACCTCGACCCGGAACTCGGCGCCCGACCGGTTGATGTCGGGCGGCAGCACGCGGATGCCGGTGCGCTCGGCCTCCTGGCGCAACGCCGCGATCTTGTCGGTGTTGCTGAGCGCCAGGTTCATGCAGGCGGCCAGGAACGCAGCGGGGTGGTTCGCCTTCAGCCAGGCCGTTTGATAGGACAGCAAGGCATAGGCGGCGGCGTGGCTCTTGTTGAAGCCGTAGTCGGCGAACTTGGCCATGAGGTCGAACACCTCGGTCGCCTTCGCCGGCGGAATGCCGCGTCCCGTGGCGCCGGTGGTAAAAACCTGGCGCTGCTGCTCCATCTCCGCCCGGATCTTCTTGCCCATCGCGCGGCGCAGCAGGTCCGCGCTGCCCAGGCTGTAGCCGGCCATGGTCTGCGCGATCTGCATGACCTGCTCCTGATACACCATGATCCCATAGGTCTCGCCCAGGATCTCGCGGAGCTCGGGATGCGGTGCCTCCCAGGCCTCGCCGTGCTTGCGACGGCAGTAGTCGGGGATGTTTGCCATCGGACCCGGCCGATACAGCGCCACGGCAGCGATCAGGTCCTCGAACCGGTCCGGGCGCATTTGCCGCAGCACGTCGCGCATGCCCTGGCTTTCGAACTGGAACACCCCGCCGCCGTCGCCGCGGGACAGCATCTCGAAGGTCTTGGGGTCATCGAGCGGCAGGCGGTCGAGGTCCACCGGCACGCCCAAGCCGTGCAGGATCGCCACCGCCTGCTGCAGGATCGTCAGCGTCGTCAAGCCGAGGAAGTCGAACTTCACCAGCCCGGCCTGTTCCACGTATTTCATGGAGTACTGCGTCACCAACGTATCGGCCTTCGGATCGCGATAAAGCGGCACCAGGTCGATCAGCGGCCGGTCGCCGATCACCAATCCGGCGGCGTGGGTGCTGGCGTGGCGATACAGCCCCTCAAGCTGCAGTGCCACTTCCAATAGGCGGCGCACGCTTTCGTCGCCGTCGCGCATCTCCTGCAGGCGCTTCTCGCCCTCGATGGCTTGGGACAGGGTGACGGGATGGGCCGGGTTGTTGGGGATCAGCTCGGCCACGCGGTTCACCTGGCCGAACGGCAGGCCCAGCACGCGGCCCACGTCCCGCACCGCGGCGCGCGCCTGCAGCTTTCCGAACGTGATGATCTGCGCGACCCGGTCGGCGCCGTATTCGCGGCGAACGTAGTCGATCACCTCGTCGCGGCGGTCCTGGCAGAAGTCGATGTCGAAATCCGGCATCGACACGCGCTCGGGGTTGAGAAAACGCTCGAACAGCAGTCCCCAGCGCAGCGGATCGAGGTCGGTGATCGTCAGCGCCCAGGCCGCAACCGACCCGGCGCCCGATCCGCGGCCCGGCCCCACGGGAATGCCCTGCGCCTTCGCCCACTGGATGAAGTCGGCGACGATCAGGAAATAGCCCGGGAAGCCCATGCCGGCGATGACGCCCAGCTCGTATTCCAGCCGTTCGGCATACACCGCGCGGGTAGCTGGGTCGGCGCCGAGCGCGTCCATGCGGTGCACCAGGCCCTCGCGCGCCATGGCGCGGACGGTCTCGTCCTCGGTCTGGCCCGGCCGCACCTTGGGGCACATCGGCAGCAGCGGCTTGCGGGTCTCGGCCATGACGGCGCAGCTTCGCGCGATCGCCAGCGTGTTGTCGCAGGCGTCCGGCAGGTCGCGGAACAGGCGGCGCATGTCGCGCGCCGGCTTGAACCAGTGCTCCGGCGTCACCCGGCGGCGCGCAACCTCGCTGACCTGGCGGCCCTCGGCGATGCACAGCAGCGCATCGTGCGCCTCGTGCATTTTGGGAGTGGCGAAGAAGCACTCGTTGGTGGCGACCAGCGGCAGCCGGTGCTCGTCGGCGAGCTGGATCAGCCCGGGCTCGATCGCTCGTTCGACGGCGAGGCCGTGGCGGTGCAGCTCCATCATGCAGCGGCCAGGGAATGCTTCGGCCAGCTGCGCCAGCAGCGCCGCCGCGTCGGGCTTCCGCCCCTCCGCCAACATGCGGGCGATCGGGCCGCGGGTGCCGCCGGTAAGTAGAAGAAGGCCCTCGGCGTGATCCAGCAGCATCCGGAGCGGCAGCTGCGGGTCCGCCGGGTCGCCCTGCATGAAGCCCTGCGACGACAGCCGCTGCAAGTTCGCGAGTCCCGCCGCGTCCTGCGCCAGCACCACGATCGGGTCCGGTGCCAACCGCGGGTTCTCGGCCCGGGTGATCGAGACCTGGCAGCCGACAATGGGCTGCACCCCCTTGGCGGTGCACGCCTGGCTGAACTCGAGCGCCCCGAACAGGTTGCCGGTGTCGGTGATCGCCACGGCCGGCATCTTGGCCTCCAGCGCGACCGCAGCGATCTTGTCAGCCTTGATCGCACCCTCGCTGAGCGAATAGGCGGAATGGACCCGCAGGTGCACGAAGTCGGCGTACGGCATCAAAGCTCCTCGATTCGCCCGTCGCGCAAGGTTACCCGACGATCCATGCGGCTCGCCAGGTCGGGGTTATGCGTGGCGATCAGCGCCGCAACGCCCTCGGACCGCACCATGCGCAGCAGTTCCTCGAACACCACGTTGCTGGTGCCGACGTCGAGGTTGCCGGTCGGCTCGTCGGCCAGCAGCACGCCGGGCGCGTTGGCCAGGGCGCGGGCGATCGCCACACGCTGCTTCTCGCCGCCCGACAGCTTGCCCGGCAGGTGCCCGGCGCGCGCCGGCAGGCCGAATGCGGTCAGCAGCGCCAACGCCCGCTCCCGTGCGGCCCGCCGCGGGCGGCCGGCGACCATCTGCGGCAGCACGATGTTTTCGACCGCGGTGAACTCGGCCAGAAGGTGGTGCGCCTGATAAACGAAGCCGATGCGGTCGCGGCGGATCGCCGTGCGGTCGGCGTCCGGAAGCTGCCCGGCGTCCCGCCCGTCCACCATCACGACGCCCTTGTCCGGACGCTCCAGCAGGCCGGCCAAATGCAGCAGCGTGCTTTTCCCGGTGCCGGACGGCGCCACCAGGGCCACGATCTCACCGGCATGCAGCGTGAGGTCGGCGCCCTGCAGCACATGCAGTTCGGCGTCCCCGCTGCGATAGGCGCGGCTGACGCCCTGCAGCACCAGCGGATCACTCATGCCGCAGGGCTTCGACCGGATCGGTCCGTGCGGCGCGCCAGCTTGGATACAGCGTCGCGAGCAGCGACAGGCCCAGCGCCATCAGCATGACCTGCAGCACCTCGTGCCAATTGAGCTTCGCCGGCAGGTGGGTCAAATAGTACACCTCGGGGTTGAACACGCTGGCACCGGTCGCGGCCTCGACCCAGCCCTGCAGCGTCTCGATGTTAAGGCAGAACAGCACGCCCAGCACGACGCCGACGACGGTGCCGGTCACGCCCACGCTCGCGCCGCACATCAGGAAGATGCGCATGACGGCGCCGCGGCCGGCGCCGATGGTGCGCAGCACCGCGATGTCCCGCGTCTTGTCCTTCACCATCATAATCAGCGAGGAAACGACGTTGAACGCCGCCACCAGGATGATCAGCGTCAAGATCAGGAACATGACGTTGCGCTCGACCTGGACCGCGGCGAAGAAGCTGTTGTTGCTCTGCTGCCAATCGACGACGCGCACCGGCGTGCCGGACAGCGCCGTCGTGATGGCGCGGCTTTCCTCGCGGACGTTCTGCGGGTCGGCGACCATGACCTCGATGTGCGAAGCGGCGCCGGGCTGCTGGAAGAAGATCTGCGCGGCTTCCAGCGGCAGGAAGACGAACGACGTGTCGTATTCGTTCATACCGACCTGGAACACCGCCGCCACGCGGTAGGCGCGCACGCGGGGGATAGTGCCGAAGGCCGTCGCCGCACCCTGGGGCGACACGAGGGTAAGCTGGCTGCCGACGGCCAGGCCGAACTTCTGGGCGAGGCCAACGCCGACCGCCACGGCGTCCTCGCCATGAAAATCATCGAGCGTTCCTGCCCGGATGTTGTCACTGACCGCGTGCATGCGGCGGAAATCCTCAGGCCGGATGCCGCGCACCAGGCCGCCGGCAGATTGCCCGCGCGGTCCCGTCAGCAGCACCTGGCCGTCCACGACCGGCACGGCGGAGACGACGCCAGGCACGGCGAGCACACGGGCCGTGGCGGCAGGATAGTCAGTGAGCGCGGTGCTTGTGGGATAAACGCCGAGGTGGCCGTTGAAGCCCAAGATGCGGTTCAGCAGGTCCACCTGGAACCCGCCCATGACCGACATCACGATGATCAGCGTGGCGACGCCCAGCGCGATGCCCACCAGGCTGAACCCGGCGATGACCGATACAAAGCGCTCACCCCGGCGCGCGCGCAGATAGCGCCCGGCGACGGCACGCTCGAAAGGTCCAAACATGTTACGCTATATGGGCGAGGGCAGCGTCCAATGAAAGCTCCAGCCGCTCGCCGGTGGCGCGGCGCTTCAGTTCGACCGTTCCGGCAGCGGCGCCGCGTGGGCCGATCACGACCTGCCACGGATGGCCCATCAGGTCGGCGTCGTTGAATTTCACCCCGGCGCGCTCCTCGCGGTCGTCATACAGCGCGTTGCCGGCCATGGCGGCGTATATCTTTTCACATAGCGCGCCCGTGGCGGCGTCGCCCTGCTTGAGATTCAGGATAGCGGCGCGGAACGGGGCGACGCTGTCCGGCCAGATGATGCCGGCGTCGTCGTGATGCGCCTCGATCAGGGCGCCGACCAGCCGGGAAACGCCGATGCCGTAGCTGCCCATATTGGGCGCGATCGGGGCGCCATCGGGGCCGGCGACCTGCAAGCCGACCAGCTCGCTATAAAGCGTACCAAAGTTGAAAATTTGGCCGACCTCGATGCCGCGGCCCTCGCGCCGGCGCTCCGGCGGCACGCGGTCCCATTTGGCCAGGTCATGCTTCTCGTCCGTCGCGGCGTAGGGCGTGGTGACGGCGTTGAACAGTTGGTCGAGCTGGTCGGGATCGGTATGGTCCACATCGTCGGTGCCGATGCGGATGGTCTCGACCGCGGCGTCATAGAACACCTGGCTCTCGCCGGTCGGCGCCAGGATATGGAACTCGTGGCTCAGGTCGCCGCCGATCGGCCCGGTGTCGGCGGCCATAGGCACGGCTTGCACGCCCAAGCGCTGGAAGGTGCGCAGGTATGCCAGCATCATAATGCGGTAGCTGCGCACTGCGGCGGCATGGTCCAGGTCGAAGGAGTAGCCGTCCTTCATCAGGAACTCGCGCCCGCGCATCACGCCGAAGCGGGGCCGCATCTCGTCGCGGAACTTCCATTGAATATGGTAGAGAATCTGCGGCAATTCGCGGTAGCTGCGGACCGATTGGCGCAGCAGGTCGGCGATCAGCAACTCATTGGTGGGGCTGTAGATCAGGTCGCGCTCGTGGCGGTCCCGCAAACGCAGCATCTCCGGGCCGTAGGCGTCGTAGCGGCCGGCGTCACGCCATAGGTCGGCCGATTGCAGGGTCGGCAGCAGCAGTTCCTGAGCGCCAACGCGGTCCTGCTCCTCCCGCACGACCTGGGCGATATTGCGCAGCACGCGCCACCCGGCCGGGAGCCAGGCGTAGATGCCGGCGGTCACCTGCCGCACCAACCCGGCCCGCAGCATGAGTCGATGCGACGCGATCTGCGCCTCCGCCGGGTTTTCCTTAATGGTGGGCATTAGAGAGCGAGACAGGCGCATAGGGGAACCTTGGTCAGATAATCGTCGACCCTACAGGCCAGACGCTGCGATCACCAGCCGCTTGCGGCGGGACACATCCATCCGAAAATGCATCGATTTCGCGCAATTTGTGTGCGATGCACAATACTTTTTTGATAGATTATGGACCGTGCGAACACGATTCCGCGTGACACGCTCACGGGATGGAACTACCAAGAAAGAAGTGGCCCGCGCGCAGGCGGCGCAGCGGGCCAAGTTTAGGGAGGAAACGCCAGTCACACGGCAGACCAGGAGGATATCCTGGTCTGCCGTGATGATTGTCTGGCGCCCTGTTATCGTCCACAAGAAATTAAGCTGAAAACGGCAGTTTCTGAGGCCGCCAGGCTAGTTCTGCCTTGTGCGAAGGCAAGCTCTGGATAATCGCACACAAAACACTCAAGTGGTGCGGAAAGACCACCAATCGCTGCGAATGATCAGCATCGCAACGCCCCAAATCACGGCGGAGATCACCGTCGTCGCCAGGAGCTTGCGGCCAATCAGCGGACGCTCGGGCGCACCGCGCCAGCCGGTTACGGCGTCCGCCTCTGCCACCGGCTTGGTGCCGAACGGCAGCACCGCGAACAGCACGGTCCACCAGATCAGCGCGAACAGGACGAATGCGGTAAAACCCGTCACGACCGTGCCCTTTCAAACCCGCAGCAGATGCACGTCCACCATCGGCCGCTTCTGCAGCCGCTTGCCAAGCGCCCGGCGCAGCGCCGCCCGGGCCGCGTCGGCCAACGCCGAATCATCCCGCCGCAGCAGCGCCGGCAACCCGGACACCGCCTGGGTGAACTCGGCCGTCACCCGCGCCGCCTCGGGATCGTCCGGCTCGAACAGGCCCGGCGCGCTGACCCGGGCCTGGCCCATCACCTTGCCGGCTCCGTCCACCGCGAAGCTGCCGAGCACGACGCCGTTGAACAGCATGCGGCGCCGGGCCGCGAGCACGCCGCCGTTCAGCGGCACGACCCGGTTGCCGTCCAATGCCAGCCGGCCTACCGGGGCGCTGTCCACGACCTCCGGCCGTCCCGGCGACAAGCTGAGCATGTCACCATCCTCAAGCAGGATCGGCGTGGCGCCCGCCTCTTTCGCCAGCGCCGCATGCGCCGAGAGATGCCGCCACTCGCCGTGCACGGGGACCGAGTACTTCGGCTTTACCAGTGCATAAAGCTGACGCAGCTCGTCCCGTGCCGGATGGCCGGACACGTGGGTTACCTCGTCATCATCCGTGATCACCGTGACGCCACGGCGCACCAGGCTGTCCTGCACCAGCGTGATCGGGCGTTCGTTGCCAGGGATCATGCGGCTGCTGAACACGACCGTGTCGCCCTCCCCCAATGCAATGTTGGGATGGGTGTCGGCGGCAATGCGCGACAACGCGCTGCGCGGCTCGCCCTGGCTGCCCGTCACCAGAATAAGCAGGTTGTCGTCCGGAATCGACCCAGCTTCGTCCTCGGACACGAACTCGGGCAACCCGCGGAGATAGCCGCATTCGCGCGCGGCAGCCTCAAGGTTCCGCAGCGAGCGGCCAACCAGCGCCACATGGCGGCCGGCGTCACGCGCGGCCATGACCACGCTCTCGACCCGCGCCACGTTGCTGGCGAAGCACGTCACGGCCACGCGGCCCCGCATCGGGCGGATCAGCTCGGACAGGCTTTTCCGCACCTCGGCTTCGCTGCCGGAATGGCCGTCCACCATGGCGTTGGTGCTGTCGCAGACCATGGCGAGCACGCCCTCCTCGCCCAGCCGCCGGAACGCGGCCTCGTCCGTCGCCGGGCCGATCAGCGGATTGGGGTCGAGCTTCCAGTCACCCGTGTGCAGGACCGTGCCGTAGGGGGTGCGTATGGCCAGGGCCTGCGCTTCGGGGAGCGAATGCGCCACTGGCATGAACTCGAGCGAGAACGGCGGCAGCTCGAACCGGCCGCCGCTGGGGACGATGTGGATGCGAACCTCGGCCAGCATCCCGGCCTCGGTCAGCTTGCGCCGCAGCACCGCGGCCGCGAACGGCGTCGCATAGACGGGACAGCGAAGCTGCCGCCAAAGATGTGCGACGGCGCCGATGTGGTCCTCATGCGCGTGGGTGATGATGAGGCCCAGCAACTGATCCCTGCGTTCGGCGATGAAGCTGGGGTCGGGCATCATAATCTCGATCTCGGGATTCTCATTGCCCCCGAAGCCAATGCCGCAGTCGACCGCCAGCCACTTTCCGTCGCAACGGTACAAATTTAAGTTCATGCCGATCTCACCCGTCCCGCCCAATGGCAGGAAGGTCAGATCACCGCTATAACCGTCCATCTAATCGCCTTCGATTGTTCTTATTCTGTCGCGACTTAATGTGGGTGCGGGGTTGCGGTCCGCCAACAAGCGAAGTCCGTCAAGCGTCAGATCGGGGTCGATCCGGTCGATTATCGTCGTGCCCTCGGCCAGCATGGGCGCCAGGCCGCCGGTCGCGACGACCTTTAGCGGTCCATCGTACTCGGCACGGATGCGGGTGACCAATCCCTCGACCAGGCCGACGTAGCCCCAGTAGATGCCCGACTGCATCGCCGGAATGGTTGAGCGGCCGATGACCGCCTGCGGCCGGCCGATGCCGATCCGCGGCAGGCGGGCGGCGGCCCTATGCAGCGCCTCAAGCGAAAGGTTGATTCCCGGCGCGATGACGCCGCCGAGGTATGCCCCGTCGGGCGCCACCACGTCGAAGGTCGTGGCGGTGCCGAAGTCGATGACGATCAGCGGGCCGCCATGGGCCTGGTGCGCGGCGAGGGTGTTGAGCAGCCGGTCGGCGCCGACCTCGGCCGGGTTATCGATGCGGATGTCGAAACCCCAGTCCAGGCTCGACCGGGCGACCAGGGGCTCGGTGGCGAACCATTCGCGGGACAGACGGCGCAAGTGATAAAGGGCCGCGGGGACCACGGTGCCGATCACGGCGCGGTCGATCTCGGCGGGCTTGAGGCCGACGAACGACAGCAGCGTCAGCAGCCAGACAGCGTATTCGTCCGAGGTCCGCTGCGGCTCGGTCGCGATGCGCCAGATGCCGCGCCAGCTCGACCCGTCATGCACGGCGAAGACGACGTTGGTGTTGCCCGCGTCGACGACCAGCAGCACCGGCTATGCCTCCTGCGCCTGTGGCGCGGCCGCATTCACCCGAACAGGACTTTCGCCGCCTGCTGCGCCGCGGCGACCAGCGGCGCCGGAAACACGAAGAACAATGTCGTCACCAACGCGCCGACCCCGGCGACGAACGACACCGACGCCGGCCGGACGTCGAACGCCGGCTGCGCCGCGTCGAAATACATGATCTTGATGACCCGAAGATAGTAGAATGCGCCCACGACGCTGGTGAGGACGCCGATGACGGCCAGGGTCCAATAGCCCGACTGCACCGCTGGTAAAAACACATACAGCTTGCTGAAGAAGCCGGAGAACGGCGGGATGCCCGCCATGCTGAACATGAACACCGCCATCGCCAGCGCCAAGCCCGGGTCGGTGCGGGCGAGGCCGGACAGGTCGCTGATCCGCTCCAGCTGGCGGCCGCGGCGGCGCATGGCGATGATGCAGGCGAACACCCCGGTGCTCATGAACACGTAGGTCGCCATGTAGATCAGCACCCCGCGGATGCCCTCCGCCGTGCCGACCGCGAGGCCCACCAACGCATAGCCCATGTGGCCGATGCTGGAATAGGCCATCAGCCGCTTGATGTTGGCCTGGCCGATGGCGGCGAGCGAGCCGAGCAGCATCGACGCGATGGAGACGAGCACGATGAGCTGGGTCCATTGCGGAAGAATGTGTCCAAACGGCACCTCCAGCGCGCGCAGCATCAGCGCGATTGCCGCAACCTTTGGCGCCGTGCTCATGAAGGCGGTGACCGGGGTGGGCGCACCCTCATAAACGTCCGGCGTCCACATATGGAACGGCACGGCGGATAGCTTGAACGCCAGCCCGGCCACGATGAACACCATGCCGACAACCAGGCCGGTGGATGCGGTGCCAGGTGCCGCGAGGGCGCGGGACAGCTCGCCGAATTGCATCGTCCCGGCGAACCCATAGGCGAGCGAGATGCCATACAGCAGCAGCCCGGAGGCCAATGCCCCGAGGACGAAGAACTTCAGGCCGGACTCGGCCGACCGCACGTCGTCCCGGGCGAAGGCGCACAGCACATAGAGCGCCAGCGATTGCAGCTCGAGGCCCATATACAGCGTCATCAGGCTGGATGCGCTGCACATCACCATCATGCCGACGGTGGACAGCAGGATCAGCACTGGGAACTCGAACCGGCTGATGCCCTCGCGCACGTTGTAGTCCAGCGCCAGCACGGCCGAGAACCCGGCTCCGGCGAGGATCAGCAGCTTCATAAAGCTGCCGAAGCTGTCCACCACGAACAAGCCGCGATAGCCGCTGCCGAGGCCGGCGCCGAGCACCAGGACACCCGCCAGCACGAGCGCACCAAGCGACAGCATGGTGCAGAGGAACGCTGGGTCCGGCTTGCGCAGGACGCCAAATACGAGGATCGCCATCGCACACACCGCAAGCGCGATCTCCGGCAGCGCTAGGGTCCAGTTCATGGCGCGATCCCTGCAACATTTCCTGCGAGTTGCGGCGTGGCGAGCGCCGCCGTGTGGTAGTCCACCATGGAGCGCACGGTCGCGTCGAAGAACTGGGTGAAGCTGGTGGGGTAGATGCCCATCCACAGCACGAGACCGATGAGCGGCGCGAAGATCGCAACCTCTCGTGGCGACAGGTCCAGGATGCCGCGCAGGTCGTCGCGCGTAATCACGCCGAAGATGACCCGGCGATAGAGATAAAGCATGTAGGCGGCGCCGAGGATCATGCCCATGCTGCCGAGATAGGCCAAGTAGAGGCTGACCTTATAGGCACCGACGAGCACGAGGAACTCGCCGACGAAGCCGGAGGTGCCGGGCAGGCCGACACTCGCCATGGTGAATACCATGAACACGAGCGCATAGGCCGGCATACGGGTGGCGAGGCCGCCGTAGCGGGCGATGTCGCGGGTGTGGATGCGGTCGTAGATGACGCCGACGCACAGGAACAGCGCGGCGGAGACGATGCCGTGGGACAGCATCTGGAACAGCGCGCCCTGCAGGCCCTGCGCATTGAAGGTGAAGATGCCGATCACGACGACGCCCATATGCGCGACCGAGGAGTAAGCAATCAGCTTCTTCATGTCGGTCTGCGCGAGCGCCACCAGCGACGTGTAGATGACGGCGACGACGCCTAAGGTGAACATCATCGGCGCGAACTGCTGGCTGGCTTGGGGCAGCATGGGCAGAGAGAACCGCAGGAAGCCGTAAGCGCCCATCTTCAGCAGCACGCCGGCCAAAATCACGGAGCCGGCCGTCGGCGCCTCGACGTGCGCGTCGGGCAACCAGGTATGGACCGGCCACATCGGCACCTTGACCGCGAACGAGGCGAAGAAGGCGAGGAACAGCCAGAACTGCATGCGCACCGGGAACGGAGTCTGCATCAGCACCGCAAGATCGGTGGTTCCCGCATGATACCAGATGGCCAGCAGCGCCAGCAGCATCAGGATGGAGCCGGCCAGCGTGTAGAGGAAGAACTTGAAGCTGGCATAAACCCGGCGCGGCCCGCCCCAGACCCCGATGATCAGGAACATGGGGATCAGCACGCCCTCGAAGAACATGTAGAAGACGATGAAGTCCTGGGCCGAGAACATGCCGACCATCATGGTTTCCAGCACCAGGAAGGCCAGCATGTATTCACGGACGCGCGTGGTGATGCTGTCCCAGCTCGCCAGGATGCAGATCGGCGTCAGCGCGGTGGACAGCAGGACAAACAGGACGGAGACGCCGTCAACGCCCATGCGATAGCCGACGCCGAACTCCGGCAGCCAGGACAGGCTTTCCTTGAACTGGAAGCCGGGGTCGCTGACGTCGAACTTGACCCACAGCACCAGCGAAATGGCGAAGACGATGAGGCTGGTCCATAGCGCCGCGTAACGGGCATTGCTGGCCACCACGGCCTCGTCGCCCCGGACCGTCATGATGAACAAGCCGCCGGCCAACGGCAGCCAGGTCAGCAAAGACAGGATCGGAAAGCCAGCCGAATTCATAGGATCACCGGAACAACAGGAAGATGCTGACCAGCAGCACGAGGCCGATGAGCATGGTGAAGGCATAGACCGCAATCGACCCGGTCTGGATGCGCACGACCTGGGCCGAGCTGTCCGAGGTGAGCGCCGCGATGCCGTTGGGGATGCCGTCGATAACCTGGGCGTCGCCGACCTGCCACAAGATGCGCGCGAGCCGCCCGGCAGGGCGCACAAAAATCGCGTCATACAGCTCGTCGAAATACCACTTATTCAGCACAAAGTCGTAAACCCTGGGCACTGCGGCAGCTAGGCGTGCGGGAAGTGCTGGGACCGCGACATACATCACATAGGCTAGGGCGATGCCGAGCACGCCGACGATGGTGGGCAGCAGGCTGATGATGCCGGGCACGTGGTGCATGTCGTCCAAGAGCGTGTTGCCCGGCGCGTTGACGATGCTGCCGTGCCAGAACTCGCGCCAGCCCTCGCCGATGAACGAGCCCTCGAACGCGAACCCGGTCACGACCGCGCCGATGGCCAGGACCACGAGCGGCGCCAGCATGACGGGCGGGCTCTCATGGACATGGCTGAACGTTTCCGTGCTGGCGCGCGAGTTGCCGTGGAAGGTGAGGATCAGCAGGCGCCAGGAGTAGAACGCGGTCAGGAAGGCGGCGACGGTGCCGCAAACGAAGCCGTAGGCGCCGGACGCGCTGTGCCGGGCAAAAGCGGCTTCGAGGATGGCGTCCTTGGAGTAGTAGCCGGCGAAGATGGGGATCCCCGCCAGTGCCAGGCTGCCAACCCACATGACGGCGTAGGTGACGGGGATCTTGCGCCAGATGCCGCCCATGCGGCGGATGTCCTGCTCGTCGGACATGGCGTGGATCACCGACCCGGCGCCCAGGAACAGCAATGCCTTGAAGAAGGCATGGGTGAATAGATGGAAAATGGACGCTTGGTAGGCGCCCACCCCGGCGGCGATAAACATGTAACCGAGCTGCGAGCAGGTCGAGTAGGCGATGATGCGCTTGATGTCGTTCTGCACGCAGCCGATGGTCGCGGCGAACAGGCAGGTGCTGGCGCCCATGAAGGTAATGAAGCCGAGAGCGCCGGGCGCGTATTCCAGGATCGGCGACATGCGCGCCATGAGGAACACGCCGGCCGTCACCATCGTCGCGGCGTGGATCAATGCCGAGACCGGCGTCGGCCCCTCCATCGCGTCCGGCAGCCAGGTGTGCAGGCCGAGCTGCGCCGACTTGCCGGCGGCGCCGAGGAACAGCAGCACGCCGATGACCTCGTAGGAGCGCCAGGTATTGCCGAGCACATGGTAGGTCGCGTCGGCGTGCTCATGGATACGAGCGAAGATTTCTGGAAATTCGACGGAGCCGAACAGCAGGAACACGAGGGCGATGCCGACGGCGAAGAACAGGTCGCCAACGCGGTTGACGATGAAAGCCTTCATCGCGGCGCGGTTGGCGCTGGGACGGTCATACCAATAGCCGATCAGCAGGTAGCTCGCGAGGCCCACCCCCTCCCAACCAAAGAACAGCTGCACCAGGTTGTCGGCGGTCACCAGCATCAGCATGGCGAAGGTAAACAGGCTGAGGTAGCTGAAGAAGCGCGGGATTGTCGCGTCGTGGCTCATGTAGCCGACGCTGTAGATGTGGATCAGCGTCGCGATGAACGTGACCATCGCGACCATCACCGCCGACAGCGTGTCATAGCGAAGCGCCCAATCGACGCGGAAGCTCTCCACTTGTATCCAGGTGCCGAGCGAGACGGTGTCGGGCTGACCCTCGCCGCCGAGGAACGGCAAGAAGCTGGCGGTGCCGCAGATGGCCGCGACGACCATGCAGAGGATGGTCACAGCCTCGCTAGCCTTATCGCCGATTTGACGGCCCAGCAGCCCGGCGATCAGCGAGCCCAGCAGCGGGGCGAAAACGGCGACGGCGTAGAGCATCCGCTAGCCCTTCATCAGGTTCACGTCCTCGACCTGGATCGAGCCGCGGTTGCGGAAATAGACGACGACGATCGCTAGGCCAATCGCGGCCTCGGCGGCGGCGACCGTCAGCACGAACAGCGCGAACACCTGGCCCGCCAGATCATTCAGCGCCGAGCTGAAGGCGACCAGGTTCAGGTTGACGGCGAGCAGCATGAGCTCGATCGACATCATGATGACGATGACGTTCTTGCGGTTCAGGAAGATGCCGAAGATGCCGAGCACCAGCAGGATCGCGGCCACGGTCAAATAGTGGCCGACGCCGATCGGGGCCATCAGTGCTCTCCGGGTCCGGGCAGGCCGACGCCGTGGGTATGCGGCTCGTCGGCCAGGACCCGCTCGGGCTTGCGCTTGGGACGGATGATGCCGGTGATGTTGGTGCCAGCGCCGAAGCCGACGGGCATGATCTCCAGCGTGTCGGACACGGTACGGGCATTCTGCCGGGCGATATCCTGGCGGCGGCTAGTGGTGCGCTCGCGGTGGGTGAGCACGATCGCGCCGATCATCGCCACCATCAGGATCAGCCCGGCCATCTGGAATAGGAATATGTAGTCGGTGTAGATCAGCCGGCCCAATGCCTGGGTGTTGGTGACGTCGGACGGCGTTGAGCTGAGCCGGAGCGTGGACGCCTGCGGTGCGAACTGCCAGCCGCCCAATACCAGCAGTAATTCGCCAAACAGCACCGCGCCGACGGTGGCGCCTACGGGCAGATAGCGCTGATAGCCCTCCCTGAGCTGGCCGAAGTTCACGTCAAGCATCATGACGACGAACAGGAACAGCACTGCCACGGCGCCGACGTAGACGATGACCAGGATCATCGCCAGGAACTCGGCCCCCGCGATCAGGAACAGCGCCGCCGCGTTGAAGAATGCGAGAATCAGGAACAGCACGGAGTGGACGGGATTGCGCGAGGTGACGACGGCAGCGGCTGACCCGATCAGGATGGCTGCGAAAAGGTAGAACGCGGCGGTGACGATCATGGCTTCGGCCTAGCGGTAAGGGGCATCGAGCTCGATCCGCTTGGCAAGCTCACTTTCCCAGCGGTCGCCGTTCGCGAGCAGGCGCTCCTTGTTGTAGAGCAGCTCCTCCCGTGTCTCGACGGAGAACTCGAAGTTCGGCCCCTCGACGATGGCGTCCACCGGGCAGCTTTCTTCGCACAGGCCGCAGTAGATGCACTTCGTCATGTCGATGTCGTAGCGCGTGGTGCGGCGGCTGCCGTCGTCGCGCGGCTCGGCCTCGATGGTGATGGCGAGCGCCGGGCACACAGCCTCGCACAGCTTGCAGGCGATGCAGCGCTCCTCGCCATTCGGATAGCGGCGCAGCGCATGCTCGCCTTTGAAACGCGGCGAGATCGGCCCCTTCTCGTAGGGGTAGTTGATCGTCGCCTTCTGCCGGAAGAAATACTTCAGCGTCAACGACATGCCGGAGAGCAGTTCGCCGAGCAACAGGCTGCGGGCGGTTCGGTCCAGGAATGCCATTGGGTCAGATCCTAATCTGCCCGGCGGCATAGGCCCAGCCGGGCGTCAGAGCAAGCTATGTCAAATTGGATGCCCGTTCGGCAGCCAGCCCATGGCCAGCAGCACGCCCGCGGTGAGGACCAGCCAGCCGAGCGACATCGGCAGAAACACCTTCCAGCCAAGCCGCATCAGCTGGTCGTAGCGGAAGCGCGGGAAGGTCGCGCGCACCCAGACGAACATGAACAGCACGAGGCAGATCTTGGCGATGAACCAGATCGGACCCGGCACCCAGGTGAACGGCGCGAACGGAATCGGGCTGAGCCAGCCGCCCAGGAACAGGATCGACGTCATCGCCGACATCAGGATCATGTTGGCGTATTCGCCGAGGAAGAACAGGCCGAAGGTCATCGCCCCGTATTCGACATGGAAACCGCCGACGATCTCGCTCTCGCCTTCGGGCAGGTCGAACGGTGCACGATTGGTCTCGGCGAGGGTCGAGATGAAAAAGACGATGAACATTGGGAACAGCGGGATGAAGAACCAGACGTGTTCCTGCGCATGGACGATGTCGGTGAGGTTCAGGCTGCCGGCGCAGAGCAGCACGGTGACGATGACGAAGCCCATGCTGACCTCGTAGCTGACCATCTGCGCTGCCGAGCGCATGGCGCCGAGAAAGGCATATTTCGAGTTGCTGGCCCAGCCGGCGATGACGATGCCATAAACGCCGAGGCTGCTGATCGCGAACAGATACAGGATGCCGACGTTGATGTTGGCAATGGCCCAGCCGTCGTTCACCGGGATGACGGCCCAGGCGATCATCGCAAGCGTCATGGTCAGCAGCGGCGCCACGATGAACAGGATGCGGTTCGCCCCGGTGGGGACGATCGTTTCCTTCATCAGCATCTTAAGCGCATCGGCGAACGGCTGCATCAGGCCGAACGGCCCCACGACGTTCGGGCCTTTGCGCGCCTGCATCGCCGCCATCACCTTGCGCTCCGCCAGCGTGAGGTAGGCGACGCTGACCAGCACCGGCACCAGCATCGCCAAGGTCTGGGCGACGGTGAGGACGAGGGTTCCAAACGGCGTGGCGATGAAGGCGTTCACTGGATGCTCACTCCGCCGCTTGCAGGAGCGGGGCTGTATAGGTGCGCGTGCATTCGGCCATGGTGGCACTGGCGCGATTGATGGCGTTCGTCTGGTAGTAGTTGGGAACGGCCGGCTGCAACGGGGTGGCGTCGACGCTTGCCGGATCGCCCGAAGGGCTAGCCTGATCGCCGCAACCGTGACGCGGCAGTGCCTGGACGGTGGCGAAGACGGGGTTCACCGCAGCCAAATGTTCGCGAACGCCTTGAATATCGTCGTAGGGCAGCGGCTTGCCAATCACGGCGCTAAACGCGCGCAGGATCGCCCAGTCCTCCCGCGCCTCACCCGGCGGCTGCACCGCCACGTAGCCGCGCTGCACCCGGCCCTCGGTGTTCACGTAGGTGCCGCCCTTCTCGGTATAGGCGGCGCCGGGCAGGATGACGTCGGCGCGGGCAGCGCCACAGTCGCCGTGATGGCCCTGATAGACGACGAAGGTGTCGGCGCCGATCGCGGCGGTGTCGAACTCGTCGGCGGCCAGCAGCCACAGCAAGTCCACGCCGCCGCCGAGCATGGCCGGCAATGCCTTGCCGCCGGGGCCGGGCAGGAAGCCGAGGTCCAGCGCACCGACGCGGGCGGCCGCGGTGTGCAGCACGTTGAAGCCGTGCCACTCGGGGGTCAGCGCGCCGATGGAGGCCGCGAACGCCCAGGCTGCGGCCAGCACCGCCGCGCCGTCCGGCCGGCGAAGCGCGCCCTGGCCCACGATAACCATCGGCCGCTTGGCGCCGCGCAGCACATCGGCCGCAGCCGCAAGGCCGTCCATGCCATCGCCAAGATGCTTCGCCGTGTAGGTCAGGTCGGCCGGCTGCCCGATATAGGCGACAGGACAGCCGCCATGAGCCCAGCGCTTACGGATGCGGGCGTTCAGCACGGGAGCCTCACGCCGCGGGTTGCTGCCGATCAGCAGGATGGCGTCCGCGTCGTCGATGCCAGCGACGGTGGTGTTGAACGTGTAGAAGTCGCGCCGGCCGGCTTCCAGCGCCGCCCCATCCTGGCGGCAGTCGAGGTTCTGCGAGCCAAGCCCGGCCATCAGGTCCTTCAGCGCCATCATGCTCTCGGCGTCGCACAGATCGCCAGCGACGGCGCCGATGCGGTCGCCGGGCAGACCGTTGAGCTTGGCCGCGATGGCACCGAACGCCTCGGGCCACGTCGCCGGACGGAGCTTGCCGTTCTGCCGGACCCAGGGCTTGTCCAAGCGGCGGCGCTTCAGGCCGTCATGGCTGAACCGGGACTTGTCGCCGAGCCACTCCTCATTCACGTCGTCATTGATCCGAGGCAGGATACGCAGCACCTCGGACCCACGCGCGTCCACGCGGATGCTGGCGCCGAGAGCATCATGCACGTCGACGCTGTCAGTCTTGCGCAGCTCCCACGGCCGGGCGGTGAAGCTGTACGGCTTGTTGAGCAGCGCGCCGACTGGGCAGATATCAATCAGGTTGCCGGACAGCTCGGTCGTCAGCGCCTTTTCAATATAGGTGCCGACCTCCATCGACTCGCCGCGTGCCGTCGCGCCCATCTCCGACACGCCAGCGACCTCGCTGCTGAAGCGGATGCACCGGGTGCAGTGGATGCACCGGGTCATGAAGGTCTTGACCAGCGGACCCAGGTACTTGTCCTTCACCGCCCGCTTGTTTTCGGCGAAGCGGGAGTGGTCCATGCCGTAGGAATACGCCTGGTCCTGCAGGTCGCACTCGCCGCCCTGGTCGCAAATCGGGCAGTCGAGCGGATGGTTGATCAGCAGGAACTCCATCACGCCGCGGCGCGCCTGGCGCACCACAGCGGTGTCAGTCTTCACGACCATGCCGTCGGCGACCGGATAGGCGCAGCTCGCGACGGGCTTGGGCGCCTTCTCGATCTCGACCAGGCACATGCGGCAGTTGCCGGCGACTGACAGGCGCTCGTGGTAGCAGAAACGCGGGATTTCGACGCCCACTGCCTCGCAGGCCTGCAGGACCGATGCGCCGTTCGGAACTTCGACGGCCATCCCGTCGACGGTAAGCTTCGCCATTGTGCTGTCTTTCAGTAAGCCTCGGGCAGGGAACCGGCTATGCCTATTCCGCCGCTATCGGCAAAGGTCTTGGTGCGCGCGCCGCCTTGTAGGCAGCGATACGATCTTCCATCACTGGGCGGAAGTGCCGGATAAGGCCTTGGATCGGCCAGGCAGCCGCGTCGCCAAGAGCGCAGATCGTATGTCCCTCGATCTGCTTCGTCACCTTCTCCAGCGTGTCGATCTCGTCCAACTCGGCCCGGCCCTGCACCATGCGGTGCATGACCCGCATCATCCAGCCAGTGCCCTCACGGCACGGCGTGCACTGGCCGCAGCTCTCGTGCTTGTAGAACTGCGCCAAGCGGTCGATGGCGCGGATCACGTCGGTCGACTTGTCCATCACGATGACGCCGGCGGTGCCCAGGCCGGACTTCACGTCGCGCAGGCTGTCGAAGTCCATCAGCACGGTGTCGCAGATGTCCTTAGGCAGCAACGGCACGCTGGACCCGCCGGGAATGACGGCGAGCAGGTTGTCCCAGCCGCCGCGTACGCCGCCGGCGTAGCTGTCGATGAGTTCGCGGAGCGGAATGCCCAGCTCCTCCTCGACATTGCACGGCTTGTTCACGTGCCCACTGATGCAGAAGATCTTGGTGCCGGTGTTCTTCGGCCGGCCCAATGCCGAGAACCACGCGCCGCCCCGGCGCAGGATGGTCGGCACCACGGCGATGGTCTCGACGTTGTTGACCGTGGTCGGGCAGCCATACAGCCCGACCGCCGCCGGGAAGGGCGGCTTCAGCCGCGGCATGCCCTTTTTGCCCTCAAGGCTCTCCAGCAGCGCGGTTTCCTCGCCGCAGATGTAGGCGCCGGCGCCGCGATGTACATAAAGGTCGAAGTCGTAACCGGACCCGGCGGCGTTCTTGCCCAGCAGGTTCGCGGCATAGGCCTGGTCGACCGCGGCCTGCAGGTTGCAGGTCTCGTTGTAGTACTCGCCGCGGACATAGATATAACAGGTCTGCGCCCCCATCGCGAACGAAGCGATCAGGCAGCCCTCGATCAGCTTATGCGGATCATGGCGCAGGATGTCGCGGTCCTTGCAGGTGCCCGGCTCGCTTTCATCGGCGTTCACCACGAGGTAGCTGGGCCGTCCGTCCGGCGAGGCCTGCTTCGGCATGAACGACCACTTCATGCCGGTTGGGAACCCGGCGCCGCCGCGGCCGCGCAGTCCGGACGCTTTCATTTCCTCAATGATGGCGTCGCGCCCACGGGCAATGATCGCAGCGGTGTCGTCCCAGTCGCCGCGCGCTCGGGCACCGTTGAGCGTCCAGTCGTGCTGGCCATAAAGATTGGTGAAGATACGGTCCTGGTCGGCAAGCATCCGCCCTACTCCCCGGCGATCGGCATCGTGTTCAGTGTCGTCGGCCCGCCCTCGGGCGCCGACGTAATCCGCCCGATCGACGATCCCGGCCTCGGGTGCTCGCCCCGGCGCAGTGCGCGCAGCAGCGCGACCGTTCGGTCGTAGTCGAGGTCCTCATGGTAGTCGTCGTCAACCTGCAGGATCGGCGCATTCACGCAGGCGCCGAGGCATTCGACCTCCGACATGGTGAACATTCCGTCCGCACTCATTTCACGCCAGCCCTTAATGCCCGTCTCGTCGCGGCAGGCACGGGTGATCTCGTCCGATCCGCGTAGCCAGCACGGCGTCGTGCCGCAGACCTGAAGATGGTAGCGGCCGATCGGATTGGTATTGAACATCAAGTAAAAAGTCGCGACTTCGTAAACACGGATGGGCGGCATCTCGAGCCGCGCAGCCACCACATCCATAGCGACCCGCGGCACCCAGGCACTGCCGGTCTGCCGACGCATCTGGTGCTGCACGATATACAGCAGTGGCAGTACTCCGCTCGCCCTGCGGCTGGGCGGATACTTGGTCAAGACCGAGGCGATCTCCGCCTCGCTCGCGTCATCGAAGGCGAAGTGGGTCGGCTGCGGTGCGCCCTCGCCACTTGAGCCGTCGCCGATGTTTTCCGCCGTGCCCATGCCGACTTGCGACCCGCGCGGCCCTCCGAGATGCTCCGACATGCTCTAGCGATCGATCTCGCCGAACACGACGTCGATGGAGCCGATGATGGCCACTGCGTCGGCCAGCATGTGGCGCTTGGACATGTGCTCGATCGCCTGCAGATGGGCAAAGCCGGTCGGGCGGATCTTGCAGCGATACGGCCGGTTGCTGCCGTCGGCGATCAGATAAACGCCGAACTCGCCCTTTGGGCTTTCCGTCGCGGTGTAGGTAGAGCCCGCCGGGATATGGTAGCCTTCGGTATAGAGCTTGAAGTGATGGATCAGCGCCTCCATCGACCGCTTCATCTCCTTGCGTCGGGGCGCCGTGAACTTGCGGTCCTCGATCTTGACCACGCCGGGCTGCATGCGCTCCAGGCACTGCTGGATGATGTAGACGCTCTGCCGCATCTCGTTCATGCGGACGAGGTAGCGGTCGTAGCAGTCGCCGTTGCGCGCGACGGGAATGTCGAATTCGACGTGCTCATACATGTCGTAGGGCTGTGACTTGCGGAGGTCCCAAGGCACGCCGCTCGCGCGAATGCAGGGCCCGCTGAAACCCCAGGCCAGCGCGTCCTCCGGCGTCATGATGCCGATATCGACGGTGCGCTGCTTCCATATGCGGTTGCCGGTCAACAGCTGCTCAAGCTCGTCGATGAACTTCGGGAAGGTGTGGGCCCAGGCAGCGATCTGCTCGGCCATGCCAGCAGGCAGATCACGGGCGACGCCGCCGACACGGAAGTAGTTGGCGTGGTAGCGCGAACCGGAGACGCCTTCGTAGAACTGCAGCAGCTTCTCGCGTTCCTCGAAGCCCCATAGGCTCGGGGTGATGGCGCCGACGTCCAAGGCATAGGTCGTGATGTTCAGCAGATGGTTCAGCACGCGGGTGATCTCGGCAAACATCGTGCGTATCCAGCGGCCGCGTTCCGGCACCTGTATCCCAAGCAGCTTCTCCTGCGCGAGTATCCAGGTGTGCTCCATGCACATCGGGCTCACGTAGTCGAGCCGGTCGAAATACGGCAGCGCCTGCAGATAGGTCTTGTATTCGATCAGCTTCTCGGTGCCGCGGTGCAGCAGTCCGATATGCGGGTCGGCGCGCTCGACAACCTCGCCGTCCATCTCAAGGATCAGGCGCAGCACGCCGTGCGCGGCCGGGTGCTGCGGGCCGAAGTTGATAGTGTGGTTGTCGACTTCGACCACCTTGGTTGTGTTCGGCTTGTCCTCGCCCGGCGTGGTCGGGTGGACGCCGTCGAAGTTATGGGTGCGGATACCGTCCGGCATCACTTACTATCCTTAATCACGACCGTGTCCGTGGTGGCGGCCTTCTGGCGGTCGGTATGGGCCTTCTCATCGCCGGGCAAGGTGACCATGCCCTCCCACGGCGAGACGAAGTCGAAGTTCCGGAAATCCTGGGTCAGGGTCACAGGCTCGTTCACGACGCGCTTGCGCTCGTCGTCGTAGCGAACCTCGACGTAGCCGGTCAGCGGGAAATCTTTTCGGAGCGGATGCCCACGAAACCCGTAATCGGTGAGGATTCGGCGCAGGTCCGGCTGGTCGGAGAAAGTGATGCCGAACAGGTCCCAAGCCTCCCGCTCGAACCAGGTCGCCACGGGCCACAGCGTATGGATGCTTGGCATCGGCGCCTCGACGCTGGTCGGGACGACGACGCGGACGCGATGATTGAGCGAGACCGAGAGCAGCATATAGACGACGTCGAACCGCTCCGGACGCTCCGGCCAATCGACGCCGCATAGCTCCATCAGTTGCTCGCACGAGAACCGCGGATCGTCTCGCAGCATCGTCAGCACCGCGATCAAATCGGACCGGCCTACATGCAAGACGACTTCACCGCTCTCCAAACCACCACGCATGACGCCTGGCAAACCGCTGGCCTGATCAGCCAGCAACGCTACGCCAGTAAGCGCCGGGGCTGGCGCGTCCAAGGCTGCGGTCTCATCAGCCACGAAGGATAGTCCCAGTGCGGCGGATCTTCTTCTGCAGCTGCATAATGCCGTAAACCAGGGCCTCGGCCGTCGGCGGGCAGCCCGGCACATAAACGTCGACCGGCACGATACGGTCGCAGCCGCGCACCACCGAGTAGCTATAATGGTAGTAGCCGCCACCGTTGGCACAGCTTCCCATGCTGATAACCCAGCGTGGCTCCGGCATCTGGTCGTAGACCTTGCGCAGTGCCGGGGCCATCTTGTTGGTCAGCGTGCCAGCCACGATCATCACGTCGGACTGCCGCGGGCTCGCCCGGGGAATGACGCCGAAGCGGTCCAGGTCGTAACGCGGCATGTAGGCGTGGATCATCTCGACCGCGCAACAGGCTAAGCCGAACGTCATCGGCCATAGGCTGCCGGTGCGCGCCCAGTTCACCACCTTATCGAGGTTCGCAACCACAAAGCCCTTGTCGGCGACCTCGCCGGTGATGCCCTTGATGACGGCGTCCTGTTCCGGGCCGGAACCCAGGGCCTCACGGTTCCAAGCGAGGCCGTCCAAGCCAATTGTCGTCGCACTCATAGCGCAACTACTCCCATTCCAACGCGCCTTTGCACCACTCGTAGATAAAGCCGACGGTCAAAACTGCAAGGAAGCCCAGCATCGAGAGGAAGCCAAAAAGCCCGATATCCGAGAGACTTACCGCCCAGGGAAATAGGAACGCGACCTCGAGATCGAAGATGATGAACAGGATTGCGACAAGGTAGAACCGGACGTCGAACTTACGCCGCGCGTCGTCGAACGGCTCGAACCCGCACTCGTACGGCGAGAGCTTTTCGGCGTAGGGTTTCTGCTGCGCGGCGAGCAGCGAGCCCCCAACCATTGCGATCGCAATGAAGCCGCCAATCGCGATAAACACCAAGATTGGAAAATATTCGGAGAGCAACGGCATCCGGAACCTCTGCATGTGACGCGGGCGCGATGCTGCACCGCAGTTACATACTACCGGGAACCCGCCTTTGCCGCCAGAGCGAAGCGACCAGCCTGGATTACCAGCCTTGTCCGTATCGTGAGGTGCCTTGACCGCTGCTGGCGCGAGAGACGGGGCTCGAACCCGCGACCTCCGGCGTGACAGGCCGGCGCTCTAACCAACTGAGCTACTCCCGCAGCGGCAGGGCGCACGATCTACGGCGGGCGCACCGTGACGTCAAGGTGCAACACAGCCCGCCTTAGGGCTTATGCTAATGAATGGGCGGTGACGGTTTCGAACCGCCGACCCTCTCGGTGTAAACGAGACGCTCTACCGCTGAGCTAACCGCCCGTGTGAAGGCGAGATAGCCGGTTTCTGCGCCAGCCCCAAGAGTATTTGCCCTACCCAGGCTCTGCAGCGTGGGTAGGGCCGGTCCTCAGTGCGGCAGCGAAGCCACAGGCTGTGCCGGTGGTGGGACCACCGGCTCCGCCGGCTCCTCCCACTCGATCGGCTCCGGCTTCCGGCTCAGCGCCTGACTGATCACCTCGTCTACATGAGCGACGGGGATGACCTTAAGGTGCTTCTTTACGCTGTCGGGAATTTCCACCAGGTCCTTCTCGTTATCGCGCGGGATGAACACCGTCTTGATCCCGGCCCGCAGCGCCGCTAGCAGCTTCTCCTTCAAGCCGCCGATCGGCAAAACCCGGCCGCGCAACGTGATCTCTCCGGTCATCGCCACATCCCGGCGCACCGGAATGCCAGTCATAACGCTGACGATACTCGTCGCCATTGCGATCCCTGCGGACGGACCATCCTTCGGCGTCGCACCCTCGGGCACATGCACGTGGATGTCCCGCTTCTCAAGGATAGTCGGCTTGATGCCGAAGGTGATGCTGCGGCTGCGGACGTAGCTCAACGCCGCCGACACGCTCTCCTGCATCACGTCGCCCAGCTTGCCCGTATGCTTCACCGCGCCTTTGCCCGGCAGCAGCACGCTCTCGATCGTCAGGATCTCCCCGCCCACCTCGGTCCAGGCCAGGCCGGTGACGACGCCAACCATGTCCTCGTCCTCAGTCTCGCCATAGCGGAACCGGCGTACCCCCGCATATTTATCCAGACTCTTCCGAGTAATAGCGATGCGCTTCACCTTCTTGGTGACGATCTCCTTCACCACCTTACGGGCGACGTTGGCGATCTCGCGCTCCAGGCTGCGCACCCCAGCCTCACGGGTATAGTAGCGCACAAGGTCACGAATCGCGTCCTCGCTCAGCGACCACTCATCGGGCTTAAGGCCGTTGGCCTCGGCCTGCTTGGCGACAAGGTGCCGCTTGGCGATCTCGACTTTCTCGTCCTCCGTGTAGCCGGCGATCCGGATGATTTCCATCCGGTCCAGCAATGGCTGCGGCATCTTGAGGCTGTTGGCCGTTGTGACGAACATCACATCCGACAAGTCGTAATCCACCTCGAGATAATGGTCCGCGAACGTCGAATTCTGCTCGGGGTCCAGCACCTCGAGCAGCGCCGACGATGGATCGCCCCGCCAATCGGCGCCAAGCTTATCGATTTCGTCCAGCAGGAACAGCGGGTTGCTGGTCTTCGCCTTCTTCATGCCCTGGACAACCTTACCCGGCATCGAGCCGATATAGGTCCGCCGATGGCCGCGGATTTCCGCCTCATCGCGAACGCCGCCCAGCGACATGCGAACGAAGTTGCGGGCCGTCGCCTTGGCGATGCTCTTGCCGAGGCTCGTCTTGCCGACGCCCGGCGGCCCCACGAGGCATAGGATTGGCCCGCGGATCTTCGGACTGCGCGACTGCACGGCGAGGTATTCGAGGATACGTTCCTTGACCTTGTCCAGGCCATAATGGTCGGCATCGAGGATGCGCTCGGCTTCCAGCACGTCATTGCTAACCTTGCTGCGCTTCTTCCACGGAATGGACAGCATCCAGTCGAGGTAGTTGCGCACCACCGTAGCCTCGGCGCTCATCGGGCTCATGGTCCGCAGCTTCTTCAGCTCGGACATCGCCTTTTCACGAGCCTCCTTGGAGAACTTGGTCTTCTTGATGCGGTCCTCGAGCTCGGCAGTCTCGTCCTTGCCGTCCTCCCCCTCGCCCAACTCCTTCTGGATCGCCTTGAGCTGCTCGTTCAGGTAGTACTCGCGCTGCGTCTTCTCCATCTGCCGCTTGACGCGGTTGCGGATACGCTTCTCCACCTGGAGCACACCAATCTCGCTCTCCATGTGGGCGAAGACCCGCTCCAGCCGCTCACCCACCTTGGCGGACTCAAGCAGTTCCTGCTTCTCGGCAATCTTCAGGTTCAGGTGCGAGGAGATGGTGTCGGCGAGCTTGCTTGGCTCGTCGATCTGGTTCAGCGAAACCAGGACCTCAGGCGCGATCTTCTTATTCAGTTTGATATATTGCTCAAACTGGCCGATTACGGTGCGGCCGAGCGCCTCAAGCTCCTTGGCCTCGCCGTCCTCGTCGGGCATCGCTTCGGTGAACGCCTCGAAGTATGCATCTGTCTCCTTGAAGCCGGTGATACGCGCACGGCGGCCGCCCTCTACCAGCACCTTCACGGTTCCGTCTGGCAGCTTCAGCAGCTGCAAAATTGTGGAGACGGTGCCGATTCGGTAGATGTCGCCGGTCTCAGGATCGTCCTGCGCGGCATTCTTCTGAGCGACGAGAAGGATCTGCTTGTCCTCCTTCATCACTGCCTCAAGTGCCCGTACCGACTTTTCGCGGCCGACAAACAGCGGCACGATCATGTGTGGGAATACGACGATGTCCCGCAACGGCAGGACGGCCATTGCCTCAGCCGAGACATGCGGCGCGCCGGCCGAAGCAGATGCGGGCTTTTCGGCGGGTTGACGGGACCTGGGTGCCGGACGCAACTTCTCGGGCCGATCGGATTCAGTCATAGGACCTCCTAAAGGACAGTCAGGGCAGCGTCGCGCCCAAAGTGGCACGCAACACAGCAGAAATGGGGCACTTCCGCCCAATTCATACAAAAGATATCAGTAGCCGCACCCGGCAGGACAAGACCTGTGGATAAGTCAAGCTCGGAGCGGTGTCAGGCGCCCTCTGCCCGTTCCTTGCCATAGGTGAACAGCGGATTCGATCGGCTTTCGGCGACCTCGCGGTTCACGGTCACTTCCTCAACGCCGTCGAGACCAGGCAAGTCGAACATCGTGCTTAACAGGATCGCCTCCATGATCGAACGCAGGCCGCGGGCACCCGTCTTGCGGGCGATGGCGCGGGTTGCGACCGAACGTAGCGCATCCTCGGTGAAGGAAAGCTTTACGCCCTCCATCTCGAAGAGCCGGGCATACTGCTTTGACAGCGCATTCTTCGGCTTGGTGAGAATTTCGACCAGCGCGGCCTCGTCCAGGTCCTCGAGCGTCGCTACTACCGGTAGACGGCCGATAAACTCAGGAATCAGGCCGAATTTCAACAGATCCTCTGGCTCAACCTCGCGCAGGATCGCCCCAGTGCGGCGTTCATCCGGCGCCCGGACCTCGGCGCCATAACCGATTCCGGACCCTTTGCCACGCGCGCCGATAATTTTTTCCAGTCCGGAGAACGCACCGCCGCAGATGAACAAGATATTGGTCGTGTCTACCTGCAGGAACTCCTGCTGCGGATGCTTGCGCCCGCCCTGCGGCGGTACAGAGGCGACTGTACCCTCCATGATCTTCAGCAAAGCCTGCTGTACACCCTCCCCGCTCACATCGCGGGTGATGCTCGGATTGTCCGATTTGCGGCTGATCTTGTCGACCTCGTCGATATAAACGATGCCGCGCTGGGCCCGCTCGACATTATAGTCGGCCGCCTGCAGCAGCTTAAGAATGATGTTCTCGACGTCCTCGCCGACATAGCCAGCCTCAGTCAGCGTCGTCGCGTCCGCCATGGTGAACGGCACGTCGAGGATGCGGGCCAGGGTCTGCGCCAGCAGCGTCTTGCCGGAACCAGTGGGTCCCACAAGAAGGATATTGCTCTTGGCGATCTCAACATCATTGTTCTTGGCGCCGTGCGCCAGCCGCTTGTAGTGGTTGTGGACGGCGACGCTCAGCACCTTCTTTGCATGCATCTGGCCGATAACGTAGTCGTCGAGGACCTTGCAGATCTCCTTCGGCGTCGGCACGCCGTCGCGCGATTTTACGAGGTGCGTCTTATGCTCCTCGCGGATGATGTCCATGCAAAGCTCCACGCACTCATCGCAGATGAACACCGTTGGACCCGCGATCAGCTTGCGAACCTCATGCTGCGACTTGCCACAGAACGAGCAGTAGAGTGTGTTCTTGGAATCGCCGGACTTGCTCATGAACACTCCTGCCCCGCCACCCGCAGGGACAATCCTTAAAATGTTACACCCTGCCGGACCCGGTGGACAAGGCCAAGCCAGCCAGGGGGTGGCTGCCAAGAGGATGGGCCGGCCAGATATCGGATCGTTGGCGGGGGGTCCAACAATCCTTCAGCCCAACTGATGTGTGCCGCCACCGGAAGGTTTGCAACGTCCGGCGGTTTTGAACTCAAATCTTCGAAGGGTCGACGGGCACCGGACGGTTCTCGACGACCTGGTCCACCAAGCCGTAGTCGCGGGCCTCCTCGGCCGACATGTAGCTATCCCGCTCCAGCTTGTTCTCGATCGCCTCGAGCGTTTGGTTCGTGTGACGCACATAGATTTCGTTCAAGCGCTTGCGCAATGTCAGGATTTCGCGCGCTTGAATCTCGATGTCCGCCGCCTGCCCTTGGGCGCCGCCGCTCGGCTGGTGGACCATGATGCGGGAGTTCGGCGTTGCATACCGCTTGCCCTTGGCGCCGGCGCAGAGCAGCAGGCTGCCCATGCTGGCCGCCTGGCCGATGCACAGCGTGCTGACCGGACTGCGGATATACTGCATGGTGTCGTAGATCGCGAGCCCGGCCGACACGACGCCGCCGGGGCTGTTGATGTAGAGGCTGATGTCCTTGCTCGGGTTGTCGCTTTCCAGGAACAGCAGCTGGGCACAGATCACCGACGCGACCTGGTCGAACACCGGACCGGTCAGGAAGATGATCCGCTCCTTGAGCAGGCGCGAGTAGATGTCGAACGCGCGCTCACCGCGGGCGGTCTGTTCGACCACCATCGGAACCAGCGAGCTGTTATGAACCTCGACCGGATCGCGATCCCTCATGCTAAATCCCCTTCTGTAGCCGCCGTGGATGGGCCGGCGGCCCTGCCCTACATGGGCTGCAATCTCGTCGGTTCCAAGCGGTCCCGGCCAGTTGCCGGGGTGACGCCGTCACGCCTCGACCGGCGGCGGCTCGGCAGACAACTCCTCCGGCGACACGACCTTGTCCTCGACTTTGGCCAGCTCGAGGATGAAATCGACGACCTTTTCCTCGAAAATCGGGCCGCGCAGGCTCTCGGCCGCCTGCGGGTTCTTGCGGAAGAACTCCATGATCTGCGCCTCCTGGCCCTGGTAGCGCGCGGCTTCGGTCCGCATGGCCCGGGTCATCTCGTCCGGCGCGACCTGGACGCCGTTGGCGCGGCCGATCTCGGACAGCAGCAGGCCGAGCCGTATCCGGCGCTCGGCGATGCCGCGATACTCCGCCTTGAGCGTCGCCTCATCCTTCTGCTTGTCCTCGTCGTCGCCCTTGCCCTGCTTCATGTCGCTCTCGACGCGCTGCCAGATCGAGGCGAACTCCCCCTCGACCATGCTCTCGGGCACCATGAAGTCGGCGCCCTTCGCAAGGCTGTCCAGCAGGTCGCGCTTGATGCGCATCCGGCCCACTTGGTCATACTCGCGCTGGATCTGCTGCGCGATCAGCTTGCGCAGGTCCTCAAGGTTCTCAAACCCGATCTTCTCGGCGAACGCGTCGTCGATCTCCAGCGGCTTCGGCTGCTGCAGTGCGGTCGCCTTTAGATCGAAGGTGGCAGCCTTGCCGGCAAGTTCCTTATTTCCGTACTCCTCGGGGAAGGTCACGCTGATCTGACGCTCCTCGCCGGGCTTCATGCCCTCCATGCCCTCGGAAAAACCGGGGATGAAGCCAGTGCCGCCCAGTTCGACCGCCATGCCGGTCCCGGTGCCGCCGGGAAAATCGACACCATCGACCTTACCCACGAAATCCACCGTCAGCGTGTCGCCCATCTTGGCGCCGCGGTCCTCGGTCACCGGCTCCAGCTCGCTCTGACGCTTGGCAATCTCGCCCAGGGCCTTGTCGATGACCTCGGCCGAGGGCTCGGCGCGCAGCCGGGTCAGCGAGATCGCGCCGAAGTCGGGCATCGCGATCTCGGGCAGCAGCTCGACCTCGACGTTGAACTGCAGATCCTGCTTGTCGTCGAGCGAGGTTACATCGACCTTCGGCTGCGCGGCGGGGCGCAGGCCGCGGTCGGTCAGCACCTGCTGCGTCGCACTGTTAACGCTTTCTTCAAGCACTTCGGACATGATGGCAGTGCCGTAGCGCTGGCGGACGACGGTCATCGGCACCTTGCCCGGACGGAAGCCCGGCAGGCGCACGGTCTTGCCGATCTCGGTCAGCTTCGCGGTGCGCTTAGTCTCGATGTCGGCCACCGGGACGACCACGGAATAGCCACGCTTCAGCCCCTCGGACAGCGTTTCGGTAACCTGCATCTGCAACCAGTCCTTACTACTCAATGCGTCTGTGTCGCGTGGCGATGGTGCGGGCGGAGGGACTTGAACCCCCAAGGCTTGCGCCACCAGATCCTAAGTCTGGCGTGTCTACCAGTTTCACCACGCCCGCGAGCCGACATCAGCCGGCGCGTGTAGCGCACCCGGCGATGTCGGACAAGGCGGGGCCAAACAAGGCGGGGCCGTTCAGCCTAGCAAAGCCTGGGCGCACGCATCCAGGATCGCGTCGGTATCCAAGCCGTATTCGCGATAAAGGTCCGGCAGGTCGCCGCTCTGGCCGAAGTGGTCGGGACCCAAGGGAATGACGCGCTGCCCACGGACGGCGCCCAGCCAGGAATGCGCCGCCGGGTGGCCGTCCAGCACCGTGACCAAGGCAGCATCGCGGGACAGCGGTGCTAGGATACGTTCGATATGCGCCTGGGCAGGCTGACCGGTGCGCCGGGACCGGGCGGCCTCGATCCAGCCGGCGTGCAGGCGGTCGGGGCTGGTGATCGCCAGCAGGCCAGCGCCGGGGACCTCGGCCTGCAATTCGGTAAAGGCGGCCTCGGCCTCGGGTGCGACAGCGCCCTGGTAGGCCAGCGCGATACGCGCACCCGGGTCCGGCGGCACCACCCAATGCGCGCCGGCGATGACGGCGGCGGGATCCAGGCTGCGGGAGGGCTGCTCCAACTGCCGGGTCGAGAGGCGGAGCCAGGCGGCCGAGCCGTCCGGCGCCTGCATATGCACCAGCGCGTGGCGCAGCAGGATGGCGAGCTCGTCGACATAGGCGGGCTCGAACGACGCGAGCCGGTCGGCCGCCATGCCGATCAGCGGCGTATTGATGCTCTGGTGCTGCCCGCCCTCGGGGGCCAGGGTGATGCCGGAGGGCGTGCTGACCAACAGAAAGCGGGCGTCCTGGTAGCAGGCGTAGATCAGCGCATCGAGGCCGCGGTTGACGAAGGGATCATAGACCGTGCCGATCGGCAGCAGCCTGGCGCCGTTCAGGCTTTGCTGCAGGCCGGCCGCGGCCAGCAGCAGAAACAGGTTCTGCTCGGCGATGCCCAGCTCGATATGCTGCCCGGTGGGCGACATGCCCCAGCGTTGCGCGCTGGCAAGCTTCGCGTCGCGGAACACGTCGTTGCGGGTATGGCGGTCGAACACCCCGCGACGGTTCACCCAGGGTCCGAGGTTGGTCGAGACCGTCACGTCGGGGCTGGTCGTCACGATGTGCTTGGCGAGGTCGGCGAACTCGCCCTGCCCACGCCCGATCTCGGCCAGGATATCGCCGAACCCTGCTTGCGTGCTGGCCCGGCGGCCCGGGGCGCCCGAGACCGGCAGCACTGCCGGAACCGCGATGGCCGGCGCCGAGAGGCTGCGGCCGGCCGGGGTCAGCGCTTTCGAGAACGGCGCCGCGTCGATGACGGCGCGAAGCTCGCTCGGCGAAAGGTCCAGGCCCTCGGCCACGTCCCACTCATGGCCGGGCCGGACGCGCTGGCTTTCCTGGTAGGACGCCATCTGGTCGCGGCTCATCAGGCCGGAGTGATTGTCCTTGTGCCCGGCGAATGGCAGGCCCATGCCCTTGATGGTATAGGCAATGAAGCAAGTCGGCTGGTCCCCCGCCGCATCCGCCAAGCGAAATTGTTCTATTAATGTATCCACGTCGTGGCCGCCCAGGTTGGTCATGAGTTCGGCCAACTCGTCGTCCGACATCGGGTCGAGGATGGCGCGCACGCCGGGTTCGCGGCCGAGTTCGGCCAGCAGTGCATGACGCCAGGCCGCCCCACCCTGGAAGGTAAGCGCGGAGTATAGGCTGTTCGGGCAGTCGTCGATCCAGCGGCGCAGCGCGTCGCCACCCTCCCGGGTGAAGGCAGCCTCCAGCAGGCGGCCGTATTTCAGGGTGACGACGTTCCAGCCCATGTCGCGGAACAGGCCCTCGATGCGGCCGAACAGCCGATCCGGCACGACGCTGTCGAGGCTCTGCCGGTTGTAGTCGATCACCCACCAGACATTGCGGACGTCGTGCTTCCAGCCCTCCAGCAGGGCTTCGTAGATGTTGCCCTCATCGAGCTCCGCGTCGCCCGCGATCGCCACGTGACGGCCCGGCGGCAGGCCAGCGTCGAGGCCGTGCAGCCGGACATAGTCCTGCATCAAGGCGGCAAAACTGGTCAACGCCACGCCGAGACCGACCGATCCCGTGGAGAAATCGACCTCCGGCCCATCCTTGGTACGGCTCGGGTAGCTCTGGACGCCGCCCATCTGGCGCAGGCCGGCCATACGCTCCGGGGTCTCGCGGCCCAGCAGCAGGTTGATGGCGTGGAACACCGGGCTGGCGTGCGGCTTCACGGCAACGCGGTCCTGCGGACGCAGGATTTCGAAATACAGCGCGGTCAGGATGCTGATGCAGCTTGCGCAGCTCGCCTGGTGCCCGCCGACCTTCAAGCCATCACGGTTTGGGCGGATGTGATTGGCGTTATGCACCATCCACGCGGACAGCCAGAGCAGCTTCTTCTCGATCTGCCGCAGATCTGCGATGCGCGACGAAGTCTCGCGTACGACCGGAGCCGGGGCGTTCATGACCAGCCTCTCGCCAAACGACGCACGGCGGTGCTGGCGTTGCGCTTGCCCTCACCGGCGTAGTCCTCGTGGTATTCCTCGATCTTCGCGGGGTCGTAGAGATAGTTGACCATCAACGTCGCGCTTTCCTTCACGCCTTTGCCACCAGTATCGGCGCCCATGACGATGCGCTCAACCCGCGCGCCGTTCGAAAGGTGAAAATGTGCGACTGGGTCGAGCGCGCGGCTGCCGCGGGACTCGCCCAGCAGGTAGCGGGCGGCGAGCCGGACCAACACCGGCTCGGCCGCCTTCTGCATCGTCGCGTCGCGAAACCAGCCGCGATGGTGCAATATGGCATCCAGGGCCTGCGTGCCGGTTTCGGCCGCGGGAGCGTTGGCGGGGGCGGCGGTGCGCAGGCTCGCAGCCTCCTCCTCGCTCAGCAGCGCGGTGTCGCCGTCGGCCAGCTTGGCGCCGAGCCATTTGCCGAAGCCCGGGATCGGGGACAGGGTCGCGAACGCCTTGAGGTTGCGGAACTCGCTGCCCAGCAATTCGACCACACGCTTGATCAGGAAGTTGCCGAAGCTGATGCCCGCGAGGCCGTCCTGGCAGTTGCTGATAGAGTAGAAAATCGCGGTGTCGGCGACCTTCGGGTCCAACAGCGGGGCCTTTTTGTCGAGCAGGCGCTGCACGCTGTCGGCCAGGCCGCGCACGAGGGCGACCTCGACGAAGATCAGCGGCTCGTTCGGCATGCGGTGATGGAACAGCGCGTAGCAGCGGCGGTCGCTGTCCAGCCGGTTCTTCAGGTCGCTCCAGGAGCGTATTTCGTGCACCGCCTCGTAGCCGACCAGGCGCTCCAGCAGCACGGCCGGGCTGTTCCAGTCGATGCGCTGCAGCTCGAGGAAACCGACATCGAACCAGCTCGCCAGCAGGCCGCGCATGTCGTGCTCCAGCGCGGCGAGATACGGGTCGCCGCGGGTCAGGGTCAGCAAGGTGGCGCGCAGGTCCACCAGGAACTTCATGCCGTCCGGGATCGTGGTGAACTGCGTGAGCAGCCGAACGCGCGGCGGTTCCAGCGCCCGGCGGAGCTTCACCTTCGCGGTCGCCCGTTCCGCGGCGTCGGCGGCGGACTGCACGGCCTCGTAGGCGCGGGCCACAGCCTCGGCGTCGCTGTCGAACGAGGCGAGGTCGCGCAGGAAGCCCTGCCGGCCGGCCGCATCCAGCCCCAAATAGGCCTGGGCGAGCTTCGCGGCGCGGTTCCGGGCGCTGACCTCGCCGCCGCGTGCGTCGAGGCAGGCGCGCATCTGACTGGCGATGCCTTGGTCCTCGTCGGTCGACACCCGGTCGGCCATATCGCGCCAGACCCCGGCGATCCGGCGGATGGCGCGGTCGAACAGGCCGGGTGGCGCTGCAATCTCACTCATGTGGCGGCTCCGTGTCGCGGGTTCTTACCACGGCGGCACACCGGCCTCCTAGGGCAACAATTGCCTGCCTGCCGGGCGGACCGTCTCGGCGCTCGCGGCGGCGATGTTGCCCAGCAGGTCTTCGACAATCAGGCCGGGACCTACGAGTGCCGCTGCGCGGCCGTGCAGCCACGCAGCAGCGGCGGCTGCCTCCCAGTCGGGCATGCCCTGCGCCAGCAGGGCCGCAACCAGGCCGGCTAGCACGTCCCCTGCCCCGGCGGTCGCGAGCCACGGTGGCGCGCTGTCGTTGACCGCGATCCGGCCGTCCGGTGCCGCCACCACGGTGTCCGCACCTTTCAGCAGCACGACGCCTCCAACCCGGATCGCCGCCGCCCGGACGGCGGCGATCCGGTCGCGGCCGACAGGTCCGAACAGTTTCTCGAACTCGCCCTCATGCGGCGTCAGCACCGCGCAGCCGGCGAGCGACTGCGGCTCGCCGGCATAGGCGCCGAGCGCGTCGGCGTCCGCCACGACCCGGCGCCCCGCGGCCAGCAACACGGGTAAGCCCGCGCGGGCGGCGTCGTGGCCGAGGCCGGGGCCGCAGACCCATACCGTGCGGCGCGCATCCTCCAGCAGCTGGGCAAGCGGCGCCTCGCTGACAATCAGGCCGGGCTCGCCGGTGCGGTAAACGTCGGCGCGGCCGGTGGCCGCGATCGACACCATGCCAGCGCCGCCGCGCCGAGCAGCGGCGGCGGACAGGTGAGCCGCGCCGGTCATGCTGGCGCCGCCCAGCACGGTGACGTGGCCGCGGGTGTACTTATGGTCTTGCGCGCCGGGCATGGGGATGCGCCAGAGCGCCGGGCCGTTGCGCCAGGCTTGCGGATTGATGGCCTGCAGCACGGTGGCCGGCAGGCCGATATCGGCCAGCGCCATTTCACCGCACAACGTGCGCCCGGGCAGCAGCAGGTGGCCGGGCTTCAAGCGGAAGAACGTGACCGTCATGTCAGCAGCGCGCACCCGGCCGCGCGGCTGGCCGGTGGTCCCGTCGAGCCCGCTCGGCACGTCGACGGCGAGCACGCGACGCGCCGCCGCGAGGGTTGCCGCCACCGCGTCCGGGATGTCGGCGGACAGGCCGGCGCCGAACACCGCGTCGATGACGAGGTCGGCCCGGGCGGCCTGGGCAGGGTCGAACGACGCGAGCGGATCGGGCCAGCGCGCGGCGGCGCCAGCGGCGTCCGAGCCGGCGCGCGGCGGACCCAGCGCAGCCAACTGGACCGGCCAGCCCTGTTGGGCCAGCAGGCGCGCCGCGACATAGCCGTCGCCGCCGTTATTGCCGGGTCCGCACAGCACGAGGGTTCGGCACGGGCCGAAGCGGCGGGCAGCGCGGGCTACGGCGCGGCCGGCGGCCTGCATCAGCGTGGATCCGGGCACGCCGGCGCGCGCCGCCGCGGCATCGGCCATCGCCATCTCGGCAGGGGTCAGGAGCTCGTGGGCCATGGCTGGCATCCTGAGTCGCGTGGTGGCGGGGCTGATCGAATGGCCGAGCGGGAACAGTACAGTTTAGACCGCGGCTTGCGAGAGAAGGCGGCGTACCAGGTGCAGGCCGCCGCTTTCATGCCGAAAGTTCAAGGCGGTGAAGCTCGTCCCGTCGCCGCGGCTCGTCTGAGTCAAGGAAGAACTCGTCGAGCTGCGGTGGTGCGATGCCCGTTCCAGCCAGCATGGCGTGCGCTTGCCCACGATGATGAAGTTGATGGATGAACAGGTGCGAGAGGATGGCTGCGGCCGTTTCCCTATATTCCACTCCATCGTCTCGATCGATGACGACGACGCGGTCCAGCGCATCGGCATCCAAACCGTCACATAAGCTGACCAACTCCAGATCGGCTTGCCTTTGCGCCAACGCCAGGTCCGAAGCCCGCGGGAACGGCGCCTCGATGTTCGATCGTGATCGGCCCGTGCCTTTCAGGTCCGCCAAGTACGCGCGGTCCACGACGAGGATGTGGTTGAGGGTAAGTTGCAGGGAAGGAAAGAAGCTTGTCCGTTCAGCAGCGAACGCTTCCTCGCTGAGCCGAGCGCACGCGCCATGCAGGCGGGCATTGGACCATGCGTTGTTTCGGGCCATGGCCCTGAAATGCTCTTGGAGGTCCATGATCATCTCCTTCGGGCCTTGTTAGGAGAATGCGCCGGGACAAGTCAGCTTTCCACTGCTCACTGTCACCCGCATGGAGACACGATCGCACGGAACCGCCTCAACAGCCGCTCAGGGGAGTGCGACATGCGGATTCATGCAATGCTCTGGTCTGGCGGTTGGGAATTCGGACATGGCGGTCGTGATCACGGTGGCGCAGCAGAAGGGCGGCGCGGGCAAATCCACGCTGGTCGCCAACCTGGCGGCGGCGCTCGCGGCCATCCGGCGCGTCGCGATCCTAGACATCGATCCGCAGCACAGCCTGGCGCGATGGCACGCGATCCGCATGGCGCGTCCGGTCGCGGCCACGGCGCTGACGTTCTCCGACCTGTCCGGCTGGCGGCTGGCGGGTGAGCTGGACCGGTTGCGCCGGGAATACGACGTAGTGCTGGTCGATAGCCCGCCGGTGATCGACGCCGACGCGCGCCGGGCGGTCCGCGGTGCCGACCTTGTGGTGGTGCCGGTGCAGCCCAGCCCGCCGGATATCTGGGCGGCTGAGGGCACGCTGAAGCTCGCCGCCGAGGAGAAGCGCCCGGCCTGCCTGATCCTGAACCGCGTGACGGGCGGCAGCAGGCTGCGGGGCACGACGGATCACGAGCTGCGCACGCGCGGGCTTGCGGTGCTTCCGGCGGTGCTGGGCAACCGGGCGGCATTCAGCCACGCCTTCGCCGAGGGCCTGGGTGTCACGGAGTTCGCGCCCCGCAGCCAGGCCGCGACTGAGCTACGGGCGCTTTTGGGATCGATCCTCGGGATAATCAAGTGATGCCACATGTGCCGTCGCAGCAACGCGGCGACAGAGTCTATGCCGACCAGGACATTGGCCTGCTTTGTTTACTTGCGACATAGGCGTGTTTAAGTCTAATCTGACTAGGTTAAACTAGTTTGTTGAGAGGCCGTTTATGTCAGAGGTTTCGCATTCCACGTCGGACGTCTGTGCAGCAGCCCTTCCGGCGTGGAAGCTGGAGGACGCCAAGGCGCGTTTCAGCGAGATGGTGCGCCTTGCCCGCGAGCAGGGGCCGCAGCGGGTCACGGTGCGCGGGCGTGATGCTGTCGTCGTGCTCTCGGCGGCCGAGTATGCCCATTTGGCGCCGGCCGCGGCGAAGCCCACCCTGTTCGCTTTGTTCGCGGACAGCCCCTTTGCCAAGCTGAAAGACTTTGGCGAGCAGCTTGGGCGCGAGAAGGCGCGGTTTCGCGATTTGCCGGACTTCTGACGCATGGCCGCAGGCCCGCGCGGCTGGCTGCTCGATACGAATGTGGTTTCGGAGATCAGGAAAGGTTCGCGCGCCAACGTCGGAGTGCGGCGCTGGGCCGAGGCCGTGCCCCCGATTGCCTGCTTCCTGAGCATGGTCAGCATTGCCGAAATACGGCTTGGGATCGAGAGCGTAGCCGACCTCGGGTTCCGCGGCGAGCTGGATGCCTGGCTCCGCAACGGCGTGCGCGTCTGGTTCGGGGAGCGTATCCTAGCGGCGGACGAGGCGGTCCTGGTGACCTGGCGACGCCTGGTCGCCGAGGGCCAAAAGGCGCATTACACCTATTCGCAGCCGGATGCCCTCCTTGCAGCGACGGCGCTCGTGCATGGCCTTGGGGTGGCGACGCGCAACAGCGCCGACTTTGAGCGGGCCGGCGTCACGCTGATCGATCCCTGGGCCGAACTGCACCGTTAAGCCGCTCGCTGCTCAAGGTCGGTCGACACCTCCACCACGTCGGGCTCCTCCGGCATTCGCCGGACCGTGAAGCCTAGCCGGCGCATGAAGGCCAGCATCGGCGCGTTCTCGGACAGCACTTGGCCGGTGATGCTCGTCATGCCCTGGCTGCGCGCCCAGTCCATCACCCGCTGCATCAGCCGCCGGGCGAGGCCACGGCCCCTCATGGCGGACTCGACCAGCACGGCGAACTCGCCGGACTCGGTGTAGGGCTCGCGGACCAGGCGGCAAACGCCGACCGTCTCGTTGGTGGCCTCGCGCACCGCGACGAAGGCCATCTCGCGGTCATAGTCCACCTGGGTCATGCGGGCGATCTGCTCCTGGGACAGCGCGCGAACCAAGCTGAAGAAGCGGTAGCGGATGTCCTCGGGCGTCAGCCGGCTGAACAGCGCGGCGTGGGCTTCGGCGTCCTCCGGGCGGATCGGGCGGATCAGCAGGGTCTCGTTCCCGGCCGTCCAGTGCTCCATCAGCTCTGCCGGATAGGGCGCGATGGCGAGCTCGGCGGCGTCGCCCGGCGGCCGCAGCGCCATCCAGGCGTCGGCGACCGAGACACCGGCGGCGTCGGCGAAGATCGGGTTCAGCTCAAGCTCGGCGATCTCCGGGAAGTCGACGATGAGCTGGCTGATGCGGACCAGGAGGTCGGCCACGGCATTCCGGTCGGCGGCGGGCTGATCGTGCGACTCGCCAAGCGAGCGGGCGGCACGGGTGCGGGCGACCAGGCTGGCGGCGAGGGTCAGGTTAAGCGGCGGCAAGTCGAACGCCATGTCGCCCAGCAGCTCGGCGGCGCTGCCGCCCTGGCCGAAGCCGATGGCCGGGCCGAAGATCGGGTCGTCCGACACGCTGACCCTGATCTCGCGGGCGCGGCTGACCTGGCGCTGCACCAGGAAGCCCTCGGCGAAACCCGCATCGCCGATGCGCTGACGCCGGCGGTCGAGCTGGACACCGGCAGCACGCACCGCGGCGGGGCTGTCGAGGTCGAGCGCGACGCCGCCGGGTCCGCCGACGCGTGGCTGGGCGCTGCGGCGCAGCTTGAGCACGGTGGGAAAGCCGAGCAGGGAGGCAGCATCGGCGGCGTCATCGACCGAAAGCGCCGGACGGCTGGGTACAATTGGGATGCCGTAGGCCGACAGGACTGCGAGCGCCTCGTCCTGCAACAGGCCCACCCGGCCAGCGTCGCGCGTGTCCTGGAACAGCGTGCGCACCGCCGCGCGATCGGGGGCCAGCTTCAGTACGGTGCTGGGCGGCAGTTCCCGGGCGCTGGCGCGGGCGCGGCGCTGCTCGACGAGCTGGTCGAAGCCGTGCATCGCCTGTTCCGGGGAGGCGAACGCCGGCACGCCGGCCTCGGCCAAGGTCCGGCGGTGCGCCGCGCCGGTCGTTTCGCCCATGACGCAGACGAGCAGCGGTATCTTCATGCTGGGCGCGCATGCGGCGAGCGCGGCGACGCCCGCAGCGTCCGCAGGGCCTGATGGCGCCATCACGACGACCACGCCGCCGACCTCGGGAACGGCCGACAGCATGGCCGCAGTCTCGGCCAGGCGGATGGGCTGGGCCGGTCCGGTCCAAACCAGCGACGAGTTGGCCGGGCCGGGCGGCAAGGTCAGCCGCAACACCTCGCGCGTAGGCACATCGAGGGTCGCGAGGGGAATGCCCAGCCCGAGCGCCGTGTCCGCCGCCATCTGGCCGGGGCCGATCGCATTGGTGACGACGGCGACGGCCTCGTTCCGCGGTGGACGGCCGCGGGTCAGGGTTTCAGCCGCGGCGAGCAGGTCCCCCAGGCAGTCCACCCGCACGACGCCAGCGCGCCGGAGGGCGGCGTTGAACACCGTATCCGCCCGGCCGCTCGCGTCTCTCAGGCGGCCGCCGGCGTGGATCGCGACGACGGGGCGCAGCCGCGCGGCCGCACGGGCGGCGGACATGAAGCGGCGGCGGTCCTTGATGCCCCGGATGTCGAGCAGGATGGCGCCGGTGTCGGGATCGCGCGACAGCCAGTCGAGCACGAGGCCGAAGCCAACATCGGCGTTCCCGCCAGTGCCGACGACATGGCTGAAGCCGACGCCGTTGGGCTCGGCCCAGTCCAGCACCGCCCGGCAGAGCGCCGCCGATTGCGAGACCAGCGCCACCTTGCCGCGCCGTGGCTGCAGGTGCGCGGTGGACGCGTTCAGCCCGAGCGCCGGGACGATGATGCCGAAGGATGCCGGGCCGAGCACCCGCACGCCGGCCGCCCGCCCGGCCGCGAGCAGGTCTGGCGCCGGAGTCACGCAGACAGCGGCAAAGGTGCCTCGGGCCGCAAGCGCCTGCAATGCGGGGGCGACGCCGGCCGGATCCGTTGCGATCACGCCGAGGCTCGGGGCTATGGGCAGCGCCGAGATTTCGGGATAGGCCAGCACGCCATTCACCGCTTGAAGCTGCTCGCCAACCGGGAGCACAGCGCCGCGGAAGCCGGCGGCGAGCATATTATGCATGACGCTGCCGCCAAGCTCGGTGCCAGCGCCGATGACGGCGACGGACTCGGGGCGGAATAGCTGCTCCGCATGGAAGCGGCCGGACGATGCAGGTCGGATCAGCGGCATGGTCCCTCCATTGTGCAGTGCAACATAGGGACGATACGGCGGCTTACCTAATCATGGCTGCCGATCAAGTGATATTTAAGGAGCTAAGGCCCGGTTTTTGATACGGACTGAAGGTTGAAGCCCTTTTCCTTTGGGAGAGGGAGAATGTGCAACCGACCGGCGCAGCCTAAAGCGGACGCTTGATCAGGGCTGCGATCTCGCCAATGACGCCACGGCGGAACGCCAGCACGCAGGCGACAAAAATAAAACCCTGCGTCACCGTGACCCACGACCCGGCACTCGACAGGGCGTTCTCGGTCCAGACGATGATGCCGGCGCCGACTACGGGGCCGAAGATGGTGCCCATGCCGCCCAGCAGGTTCATCAGCACGACCTCGCCAGACATCGCGTAGTTTACGTCGGTGAGCGTCGCGATGCCGAACACCAGCGCCTTGGTGCCGCCCGCGATGCCGGCGATGAAGGTGCTGAGCACGAAGGCGATCAGCTTGTAGTCGTCGGTCCGGTAGCCGAGCGAGGTGGCCCGCGGCTCGTTCTCGCGGATCGCCTTGAGCACCTGGCCGAACGGCGAATGGACGATGCGGTGGATCAGCAGGAAGCAGATCAGGAACACGACGGCGACGACGGCATACATCGCGAGGTCGGTGCGCAGCGAGATGATGCCGAACAATGCGCCGCGCGGCACCTGCTGGATGCCGTCCTCGCCGCCAGTGAACGGCGCCTGCAGGCAGAAGAAGTAGTTCATCTGCGCGAGCGCCAGGGTGATCATGGCGAAATACAGCCCCTGCCGCCGGATCGCGAGCGAACCGAACAGCATACCGAGGGCGCCGCCGGTCACGCCGCCCAGCAGGATGGCGATCTCGGGTGTCACACCCAGGTTCTTCGCGGTCCAGGCGGTGACGTAGCTGCCCATGCCGAAGTAGGCGGCGTGGCCGAAACTCAGCAGGCCGACGAAGCCGATCAGCAGATTGAAGGCGCAGGCGAACAGCGCGAAGCACAGCACCTTCATCAGGAACACCGGGTAGAGCACCCAGGGCGCCACGACGATCATCGCCAGCATGAGCAGCAGCGCCACCGCCTGCGCGCTGCTGAAACCGAGGACGCTGAACGGACGTGTCGCGGCCGATCGCGGCAGGACGGTCGTGGTGCTCATGCTATGCCGCCTTTCCGAACAGGCCGGCTGGCCGGGCCAGCAGGACGATGACCATGACGACAAAGATTACCGTCGCCGACGCCTGCGGATAAAACACTTTCGTGAGGCCCTCGACGATGCCGAGGCTGAAGCCGGTCACGATGCTGCCCAGGATGCTGCCCATGCCGCCGATCACCACGACGGCGAATACGGTGATGATGAAGCTCGACCCCATGTTGGGGTTCACCGAGTAGATCGGCGCCGCCAGCACCCCGGCGAAGGCCGCGAGGGCCACGCCGCCGGCGTAGGTCAGGCTGATCATCCGCGGCACGTTCACGCCGAAGGCCTGCACCAGGCCTGGGTTCTCGGTGGCGGCACGCAGCCGTGCACCGAGCTGGGTGCGCTCGATCAGCAGCCAAGTAAGCAGGCACATGCCGGCCGCCGCGACGACGACCCAGCCGCGGTAGTTCGGCATGAACATGAATCCGAGGTCGGTCGCGCCCTGCAGTGCCTGCGGAATGCGATACGGCATGCCGGAGCTGCCGAACGCGTTGCGCGCCAGCCCCTCGATGATCAGCGCCATGCCGAAGGTGAGGAGCAGGCCATACAGGTGGTCGAGCTTATACAGCCGCCGGATGATGGTCCGCTCCAGCAGCAGCCCGAACGCGCCGACGATCAGCGGCGCCACGATCAGCGCCGGCCAGTAGCCGAGGTTGAGCCAGTCGGGGACCATGAGGTCCGGCGAGATCATGGCGAGCCAGGTATTCGGCGTGAGCAGCATCCAGCCTACGAACGCGCCCATCATGAACAGCGCGCCGTGGGCGAAGTTGATGATGTTCAGCATGCCGAAGATCACCGCCAGGCCAAGCGACAGCAGCGCATAGAACGCGCCGTTGATCAGGCCAAGCAGCAACTGGCCGAAGAGCAATGGACCAGGGACGCCGAAGATCATGAACATGGCGATCCCCTATGCGCGAACCAGCGGGCAGCTGCCCTCGCCCAGCGGTCTCCAGGCCTTGTCGGCCGGGGTGACGGCGACCTGCTTGAAGTAGTCCCAGGGGTATTTGCTTTCAGCCGGCGTTTTGACCTCGAACAGATAGGACGGAACCAGGGCCAAGCCGTCGGCGCGGATGCTGCCCTGGCCAAAGGCGTCGTCCTCGGTGGGCATGGCCTTCATGCGGGCGACGACCGCGGCGCCGTCGGACTTGGCGCCGATGCCCAGGTCCTGCACCGCCTTCAAGAAGTGCAGCGTTCCCGCGTAGTTGCCGGCGGTGGTCATGTTCGGCGTCGTTGCGGGCATGCGGGCCTGCATGCGCTTGGTGAATGCGCGCGTGCGGTCGTTCATGTCCCAATAGAAGCTCTCGGTCAGGTAAAGCCCCTGCGCCGCCTCGAGCCCCAGCCCGTGCACATCGTTGATATACATCAGCAAAGCGGCGATCTTCATCTTGCGGGTCAGCCCGAACTCCGCCGCCTGCTTGATGCTGTTCACCGTGTCGGCGCCGGCATTGCACAGTCCCAGCACCTTGGCGCCGCTGGCCTGGGCCGAGATCAGGAACGAGCTGAAGTCGGTCGTGCCAGGGAACGGATACAGCGAGGCGCCGGTCACCTTGCCGCCCGCCGCCGTCACGAACTGGGTCGCGTCGCGCTGCAGCTGCTGGCCGAACACGTAGTCGGCGGTGACGAAGTACCAGCTATCGCCGCCGGCCGCGACCATGGCGCCCCCGGTGGAGCGCGCGAGCATATAGGTGTCGTAGGACCAATGGATTGTGCAGGGCGTGCATTGGATGCCCGTCAGGTCCGCGGTGGCGGCGCCGGTGTTGATGTAGGCGCGGTTCTTCTCCTTCGCCACATTGTTGATGGCGAGCGCCACGGAGCTGGTCGGCACGTCGACGATCAGGTCGACGCCGTCGCGGTCGAACCATTGCCGGGCGATGCCGACGCCGATGTCGGGCTTGTTCTGGTGGTCGGCGGCGACGACCTCGATCTGCATGCCCCCGCCGAACTCCGCGACGGCCTGCTTCACGGCGGCGACGCCCAGCATGCCGCCAATGTCGCGATACGGCCCCGATTGGTCGTTGAGCACGCCGATCTTGACGACGTTCTGCTGCGCCCGGCCCGGACGCGGCATTGCCAGGCCGGCGGCGCCAAGACCGGCGGCTGTGCCAAGGAGGGTGCGGCGGTTCATCTGCATGGTTGGATTCCCTAGGCGTGGACGAAGGAACAGCCGCCCTCGGCCAATGGCCGGAAGGCCTGGTCGGCGGGCGTGGTGGCGACCAGCTTATAATAGTCCCAGGGCGCCTTGCTTTCCGAAGGCTTCTTGACCTCGAACAGATACACCGGGTGCAGCTTGCGGCCGTCCTGGCGGATGGTGCCGGCGCCGAACGCGTCGTCCTCCGTCGGCATCGCCTTCATGCGCGCGACGGTCGCGGCGCCGCTCTTCTTGGCCTCGGCCACGCCCATGTCGGCGACGGTCTTTAAATAGTGCAGCGCGCCAGCGTAGCAGCCGGCGTGCGACATGGCGGGATGGGCACCTCCGGTCTTCGGCAGCACGCGCTTGGTAAAGGCCCGGGTGCGGTCGTTCAGGTCCCAATAGAAGCTCTCGGTCAGCACCAAGCCCTGCGCGGCCTCAAGCCCCAAGGCGTGCACGTCGTTCAGGAACACGAGCAGGCCCGCGAGCTTCACTCCCGACCGGGTCAGGCCGAACTCCGCCGCCTGCTTGATGGTGTTTACCGTGTCGGTGCCGGCGTTGCAGATGCCGACGACCTTGGCGCGGGACGCCTGCGCCTGCAGCAGGAACGAGCTGTAGTCGGTGTTGCCGGGGAACGGATGCCGCACGCTGCCCAGCACCTTGCCGCCAGCCTGCTGCACGAAGTTGGTGGTATCGCGCTCCAGCGCCGTGCCGAAGGCATAGTCGGCCGTGATGAAGAACCAGGTGTCCCCGCCCGTCTTCACCATCGCCGCCCCGGTGGAATGCGCCAGCATCCAGGTGTCGTAGGTCCAATGGATCGTCGTCGGCGCGCAGGCCGATCCCGTCAGGTCCGCGGTCGCTCCAGTCGAGTTGATGTAAACCCGGTCCTTCTCCTTGCAGACGCCGTTAACCGCAAGGGCTACGCCAGAGTTGGCGACGTCGATGATCATGTCGACGCCGTCCCGGTCGATCCATTGCCGGGCGATCGTCGCGCCCACGTCGGTTTTGTTCTGGTGGTCGCCGGACAGGACCTCGACCTGGAAGCCCTTGGAGCCGAACTCCTCGACCGCCTGCCGCACGCAGGCGACCGAGGTGGGGCCGCTGATGTCCCGATAAACGCCGGACTGGTCGTTCAGCACGCCGATCTTGATCGTGCCGGACTGCGCCCGGGCGGGCCGCGCCAGGGCCGCCATCGGCGCGGCGGCAGTGGCGGCGAGAAGCGTGCGGCGGTTCAGGGTCACTGACATCTCTCCTAATCTCACACGCCGGCCAGGGCGCAGCCGCCCTTGTCGAGCGGGCGGAACGCCTGATCGGCGGGCGTGCTGCCGATCGGCTTGTAATAGTCCCACGGGCCCTTGCTTTCGGACGGCGACTTTACCTCCCAAAGGTACGATGGATGGATCTTGCGGCCGTCAACGCGGATCTTGCCAGGCCCGAAGGCGTCGTCCTCGGTCGGCGTGGCCTTCAACTGCACGACCGTCGCCGCTCCGTCCTGCTTCGCCTGCGCGATACCCATGGCGGAGGCGACCTTGAGGTAGTGCAATACGCTGGAATAGGTGCCCGCCTGCACCATGGTCGCACGCCGCGCCGGGCTTTTTGGCTTCAGGCGCTCGGAAAAGGCGCGGGTGCGGTCGTTCAGGTCCCAATAGAAGCTGTTTGTCAGCGCCAGGCCCTGCGCGACCTGCAGCCCCATCGAGTGGATGTCGCTGATGAACACCAGCAGCCCGGCCAGCTTCATCTTGCCGCCGATGCCGAACTCTTGCGCCTGTTTTATGGTGTTCACCGTGTCCGCGCCGGCGTTGGCGATGCCTAGGACCTTGGCGCCCGACGACTGCGCCTGCAGCAGCAGCGAGGAGAAATCGGTGGTGCCGGGGAACGGATACTTCACGCCGCCGACGACCTTGCCGCCGGCCTCGGTGACGAACCCGGTCACGTCGCGCTGCAGCGCCTGGCCGAACGCATAGTCGGCGGTGATGAAGAACCAGCTATCGCCGCCGGCCTTCACCATGGCGCCGCCGGTGCTCTTGGCCAGCATATAGGTGTCGTAGGCCCAGTGAATCGTATTGGCGTTGCAGGCGGCGGCCGTAAGGTCGGACGTCGCGGCACCGGAGTTGATGTAGACCTTGTTCTTGTCCTTGGCGACGCCCGCCACTGCGAGGCCGACCGCACTGTTCGCGACCTCGACGATGATGTCCACGCCTTCGCGGTCGAACCACTGCCGGGCGATCCCCGCGCCGATGTCTGCCTTGTTCTGATGGTCCGCCTGCAGGATTTCGACCTTGAAGCCCTTGGATGCAACGCCGAAATCCTCGGTCGCGAGCTGTGCCGCGGCGATCGCAAGCGGCCCGGCTACGTCCTGATACGGACCGGAAAGATCGGTCAGCACGCCGATTTTGAGTGTCCACCCACTCGTTTGGGCAAAGCCTGGACGCACGCCCAAGATCGGCAGCGCAGCGGCTGCGGACCCCAGCAGGCCCCGGCGGGACATCGGCATTGTAAGCTCCTTGATGCTGGCCCGGCGCAGCGGCCGGACCGGTTGTTAAACGCCTAGGTACTCGTGCAGCTTATCCATGTTCGCCGACAGCTCGCTGTTCGGGATCATGTCGATGATGCGGCCGTACTCCATCACGTAGTGGCGGTCCGCCACCGTAGCCGCAAAGCGGAAGTTCTGCTCGACCAAAAGCACGGTGAAGCCGCGCGCCTTGATCTCGCGGATCGTGTGGCCGATCTGCTGGATGATGACCGGGGCCAGCCCCTCGGTCGGCTCGTCCAGCAGCAGCAGGCGCGCGCCGGTGCGCAGGATGCGGCCGATCGCCAGCATCTGCTGCTCGCCGCCCGACAGCTTGGTGCCCTGGCTGTTGGCGCGTTCCTTGAGGTTGGGAAACAGCGTGTAGATTTCGGCGACGCTCATGCCGCCCGGCGCGATCTGCGGCGGCAGCATCAGGTTCTCCGTCACGTTCAGGCTGGCGAAGATGCCGCGCTCCTCCGGGCAGAAAGCGATGCCGGAGCGGGCGACGCCATCCGGGCGCATGGTCGTCGTTTCGGCGCCGTTGAAGCGGATGCTGCCCTCGCGACGCGGCACCAGGCCCATGATGCTCTTCATGGTGGTCGTCTTGCCGGCGCCGTTGCGGCCGAGCAGGGTCACCACCTCGCCCTCGCGCACGTCGAAATCGACTCCGTGCAGGATGTGGCTCTCGCCATACCAGGAGTTGAGGCCGGCGACCTGCAGCATGGCGCCCTGGTTGGAAGCGGCGTCAAGCATCAGGGGACCCCAAATAGGCGGTGATGACGTCGGGGTTCTTGCTGACGCTGGCATAGTCGCCCTCAGCCAGGATCTGCCCGCGCGCCAATACGGTGATCCTGTCGCACAGGCCCTCGACGACGCTGAGGTTGTGCTCGACCATCAGGATCGTCCGACCGGCGCGTATGCGGCGGATCAACGCCACGACGCGGTCGACGTCCTCATGCGTCATGCCGGCCGTAGGCTCGTCCAGCAGCAGCATGGTCGGCTCGAGCGCCAGCGTCGTCGCGATCTCGAGCGCACGCTTGCGGCCGTAGGACAGCAGGGCCGCCTGCTCGTCCTCATACCCTTCGAGCCCGACATCGACGAGCAGAGCGCGGGCGTTGTCGTCATACTGGTGCAGCAGCGACTCCGGGCGCCAGAAGTCGAAGCTGTTGCCGCGTACGCGCTGCAGGGCCAGCCGGACGTTCTCAAGCGCGCTGAGGTGCGGGAACACGGCCGAAATCTGGAAGCTGCGCACCAGGCCAAGCCGTGCTACGGCGGCGGCCTTCAGCCCAGTGATATCGCTGCCCTTGAACTTGATCGTACCGCGCGTGGGCGCCAGGAACTTGGTGAGCAAGTTGAAACAGGTCGTCTTGCCAGCGCCGTTCGGACCGATCAGGGCGTGGATCGTGCCTTCCTGCACGCGCAGGTCGACGCTGTTGACGGCGACGAACCCGCGAAACTCGCGCGTCAAGCCCGACGTCTCAAGAATAGCGCTAGGCACCCCGCCCGTTCCCCCGCTTTGTGCATTCCTTATATCGTTGGTTCGCATATCGGGCGCTGCGGCGCAAGATTGTTCCATGAATCCCGGTAGTGTCTCAGTTTGAAATTCGATAACAGGCGTTCCTCTACGCGGTAGCCTTCATTCGAAGGCCTGGAAGGAATCAAGGACCACGCTACCTTGAAACCGGAACTATAGTCGCGGGAGGAAGGCAATGTCGAGAGAGATACCTGCTAACAGTTGGAGCGACTGGTTCAAGTGGTGGATGGATGTCCTTAAAACGCTACTAACGGCCGTCCTTGGTTTCGGCCTTGCTTACTTCCTTTTAGATAACCTTCAACAGCGGAGAACTGAGGAGCGTGCAGTGTGCGCGGCGGCCGTCACACGGATGCAGCGGGGACTAGAAGAGTTTGAGCGTGCTGCCTACGCCTACAGGCAAGCCACAGACGGAGTTTTCAAGGAACTATATCGATGGCGCGACGAGCAGCCAACCGAGCCCATACGACAATTTTGGGGGCCGGCTTACAGCGATCTAAAGGCGGCGCTCGAAAATCTCCGCCGACGCTTTCATACGAGCGGACCTCTTCAATCCGGCATCCAAAATGTCGAGCAAGCCATGAAGTCTGCTTACTACTTGCTCGATCCGTTAATTGACAATCGGCTTGATCGGACTGAAACGTACTTACGGTCGTTTAGAGGTAGTTACAGCGAGCGAACGGCTGATCCCGCTTACACGAAAGCGCTATTACCACTCACTCGCGAGAACCTGGAGGCGCAGAAGCCTCACCATGAGCAAGTGCTCCAGGGCTTAGATGCATCCCGAAACCGCGTCGTCGATAGTGCCGAACGCATCCTCGAAAGACCCACAAGCGAATTGTGCAGGTAGCAAAGTCGTCGATTGTTCAATCTAGGACCTGAGACATCGAAGCGCGAGGCTTGTAGCCGCCGCGCTTCGTGGGCGCGGCCCCGCACGCGTCAATTAGCGCAACCACGTCCGCCATGCTCCAAAGGGTGGTGGACAAACCTGCTTCCATCGCCGGGCTGCACCGCAACGTCTTATGCTGGCGCACGAAGTTGTACCAGGTCGTATAGAGCGCGACCATGTGCGCGTGGTTCTCGGCTTTCTTGCTGAACGCATGAGTCAGCCGGGTGAATCGGCGCATGGACATCCGCATCGTGAGGTTCTGCCGCTCTGCGTAGCTGGTGCTGACGTGAGCCTTGTCGGGCTTGCCCTCCACTCGCGTCTGGCGGATGCCAGTGCATTCTGCCGGGCTGTAGCGCCCTGCCGGGCCGGGTGCGTCGCCATATAGCTTGATGAGCTGGGC